>Ga0179593_1640947_pt1 | contig 30173 bp, 38 predicted proteins | sample CZODoug2_1_08_16_FD_185931 | JGI IMG/M metagenome (GOLD analysis project Ga0179593, IMG submission 185931) | Vadose zone soil fungal communities from Angelo Coast Range Reserve, California, USA - CZODoug2_1_08_16fungal (PacBio error correction) | ecosystem: Environmental > Terrestrial > Soil >... | reverse complement strand
TGATCCCCTTTTCATTCCTCTTCCTGAATTCCCTTTTTTACGGAATATTTCCTTGTGGATAATAAGAGGTTGTCGTAAGAATGGATTTGCCCTTTCTCCGCTTTCATCACATCGTTTGATCTTTCTTAATGTTTTTTAAATAAAGCATGAAAAATTTTCCGGTAAAGATTGCAAAGTGTGCTTTCATCGGCGTAGCAGTGATTCCCTCTTTCGTACGCAAATCACCTGAGTTGCAGGTCGCTTCACCATTCTACTTTTTTTTTCTAGGACGGTGTTTTTTCCCGAGCGCATTTTTTCTTTCTGGGTGATTTTGGATACCCCTTTTCATCTCGATACTTGTATTCCTCCCTTTTTCTTCAGCAGTGAATCTTTTTCAGACATTTTTTCTTCCCTTTTTCTTTTAAGATTCTTCCCCCCCGGAGGTCTCCGGGCAGAAAGTTCCTGTTCTTTCGTGAAAATCCTGGTTCCCGACGGAATCAGATAAAGCTGAGTAACCCCCTCAAGACTTCTTCCTGCAAGTCTATTTGCCCCGGTGATTAAATTCGTCCTTCCCTAAGGCAGTGTACTTCCAATGAATGGAAGTACTTTCTCGATTCCCCCTGACCCAGTATTTCTTCTAGGTCTATCTTGGCACAGATACTGTTTCACTTTCAACTGGCCTTTTTTTTCCCACCTTGACGCTCCTTCTTTTCGGGCAAGCGCCGCTTAGGAGAAAGGCAAGCGTGATCAAGGCTGAATGCGACTTTTCCTCCACTGGTTACCCGATTTTGCCTCTTCCCTCCCCTAGAGTCCTTCGCGAGGCCATGCCATTGACCCCCTTTCTGATTATTTTTTTTTCTTCTTTGCTTGAAGGCTCCGCGCCTTTCCTCCCTGATCTTGGCCTTTTTCTTTTGTCTTTTTGGTTTTTGACCGAACAAATTCTTTTTTGATTTCTCTCAGTAAGATCGGTCCAACTGGTTCCTAACAGGTCCAAGCTTCCTTTTCGAGTTCCCTCCTGTGCTTCAGGGCGTATTCGCGACTCTTGCGTCCGAGGCTTTTCCCGTGTTCTTTTTCTTAACAGACGTTACCCATTTTCAGAAAGGTCATTAGGATATTGTCTTAAGGAGCCCCCCTTTCTCTATTTAAAGGCCGCCTTTCTCCTTTTTTCAATCCTCCTCCCTGACCCTAAGCCTTTGACTTCGACTCCGGGCTTATGAACTAAACAGACAAGACAAAAGTTCACACCACGGCTTTCCCTGCACTTTCCAAGGCTGCTCAAGGTCCATGTTGGAATTACCTGGATTTTCTGTGGATAATGTCACTCTGACTCCCCGGGACGTCTCGAGATCCCCCCTTTTCTTCAGTTTCCCCCACCGATTTCCCCGTAATGTCTTTCCCCTCGGCAGGGGATGTACCCTAAAGTTTTTTTGGAGCACAGATCGCCCCTCTTCACGCCCATTTCGGGAGTATTCTCGTTTCTTCCCTGAATTTCCCCTTCGTTACCTTTTTTTCGTGAACTCTTTTTTCAAGCCTCTGTAGTTTAGAGTTCTGAGAGTTGTTGCTTATGACTGATAAGCATAAAGATGCCCTTTCTTTTTCCCGGCCAGTAATTTTTTCCTTTGTTCAAATCCTTTTCCCCTCCACACACCCGCCTAAATGTGAGCACCACCGGTTAATGTTTCTCATTGTGGACTTTTTTCCCCATCTCTTTTCCCCCTCATTACTTTTGTGATACCCTTTTCTTCCCCAGGCGAACAGGTAAGTTTCAGGGGTGGACCCTTAGTTAAAAAATTGGAGCTCTAATCTATTTTTTGACCAACCGAAAAGATGCATTTCTTCATCCTCTCCTTCTTGACAGAACATACGTTCCCCCCCGGAAGTTTTTTCAATACCGCGGTTATCTCTGAGACTACGGACCGTTCGGTCTGAATCAGATCTTTGATCAACAAAAAAAACCTTTTTTTTTTCCCCCTTTTCCGAGCATCGCCACCCTCCCATCATCCCACTTTTTTCCACCCTGAAGTTCTCCACAACGTTTCTCTTTCTTCTCCACTCCCTTCCCGGTTTGAACGTTCTTGTCGGGGACATTATACGGCGCCTCCCCCTGAAGGCCACTGGCTGGCCCGCCCCTCCATTTCAATCTTCTTTTTTTCGCGGTTTGTTTTCGCCGTGTTTTTGTTCTTGGGGCTTCTCCGTGCCCCGGCGGAAGAAATTCTTCTTTCTTTGAACGAATTTGCTACCCTGGAAGTCCCGTACAGTCTCTCCGCCCTTTCTCCGCTACGTACTGACAAATCAAGGACAGGTCACAAATTTTTTCTTGGTGTCGCACGGGAAGAAAAGCCTTTTCCCCCAGCCCCTTCGCTCCTGCAGAATTCCCAGCAATCACGCGCCCCGCGTTGTAAGAGCATGACCTTGCTTTCTTGCCGACAAAAAAAAAACACACACAACACAAACACCCCCCCCACCCAACCCCCCCAACACCCCCAACCACCCAACACCCTCCCCCCACCCCCACCCCACAACCCCCCCCCCCCGTTGCCCGCAAGACCGCCCCAAACCACCGTTTTATTTTTTTATGATTCAAATTCGGCCTGCACCGGTGGGGACTTGTGGCTTGCCTAGAAGAGGACGAATCCCATGCGACTCTTTGGCCCTTTTTTTCCCATCTTTGCGAAGACCCCCCTGATAAAGCAGACTCCATCATCCTTGATCCCCAAAGCCGCTTCTTGATCTCTTTGGCCCCTCCTCTCCCTCATTTCCTTTTAAAAATCAATTCTGGAACTTTATTCCTGAGAAGAAATCGCGGATTTACTCACCGAGATCATTGCAAGAAGCTCCCTCCTTTACCTTTAGGCTTCCTTTTTGTCATTCGTTCTTCTTCAGTTTGAGTTTCCCCCAGACCCCAAGCCCTGGTTCCAACGCAGGGAATGTACTCCCCCCCCCCCCTGGAATTGTATATTGACTTTTCTTTTTTTTAGGCTTTTTTCGCGCTGGTTGCTTAAAGGGTACACGACTTCTTTTTCTTTATTGTTCCGGACGTCCGAGCGGACGTCTTCTCCCCTTGCTTCTCAGGACCTATCCTTTGACGAAGGTTCCTCTTCAATAGCACAGGGATGTGCCTGCGAGCAATTTTTTGAAATCTAAACGTGCGGACTACTACTACTAGAGCTCCCCTTCCCACCAAATCACGCCCCTCGCAACCCCCCTGTGGTAGGCGAGTGTTGTGCTCCAAACACAGCTTCCTCCCTAGATTCCACGGCGATTTAACCCAGTTTTCACCTCCTCTCTTCCGCCTCTAACTGTATTGCAGGAGGACATGTTCTCTTAAGATCGAGTCCCCCGGCTCGAGGGTTAAAGCGTTGGTGTTTTTTCCCCCCTAACTTTTTCCCCCCAATCTCCAGTAATAGTCCTTTAAGCTTCGTTCCTTCCCTTACCAGCCCTTCTGATTCGTGCCTCCTTTCTCCCCCTCTTTCATCCCCCAATATGCTCCCCGGCTTCAGAATCATTGAATATGACAATCGACGTCCTTCCCCCATACTTTCTCCCACGTCGAGCCCTTCTCTTATAATCTTTTACTCATTTTGATATTGAGGTAATGATCATCTGTCTTCCGTCTCTTTTATTTTCATCCTCTAGTAGGTTTCTCGATTTCCTACCTTCAATTCTTTTTTGCTCCCTTCCCGGCCAACATCAAAGAGGTTGATTCTAAGATGTTTGTCCGTCTTGCGTACTGCTTTGCCTTTTCCTTCTCTGTCCTCTTTTATTCCCCCGTTTATTTGCTCGGGTTAGACTATCACACTTGAATTTCTGTCTTTCGAGAAAGCTCACCGATTTCCCCTTTCTGCGTCCTTTCTTTTTTAGGTTTGTCGGTAAACCCTTCGTGCTTGTCTCCTATGTGACAGATCGATTTGAAAATCTAATACGTTGCAGCTTCCCTTCTTAAGCTGCCCGCCAAGCTCTCTTTCCCTCACACCCGAGGCGTTGGAGGCCAATCCCCCGGAGTCTCTCGCTCGGATCTTTTAAGTCCTTGCTCTCAACCCAGTTTATCCCCTTTTGGCCGAATTTGCTTCCAGCTCTCGACCCCTCCCACCCCTTCCTTTTAATTCCGGCGACGTCACGTAACCCACGCTGCTTCCGGAAAGCTTTGCCGACGGGAACGCCCCCGTCGTCGTAAATTTATTGCCCACAAGTCTTTCCCCCCTCTCGAATACTCCTCCACGCAATCCACTATTTCACAGACCTCTGTAGTAGTTTGCGTGGTTCGATTGTTCCCGATGAGTCCATCAATTGACCTTGCTTCGCTCTGCACCTACCCTTCTTTTAAGCTTTCCCCCCCTAGCGGGTGAGGTTCTTTGAAGATTTTTCCTTCGGCCTTCTCCTTGAAAAGTCCTGTATAAAGTCCTTCCTTTGTGCCCTTTTTGTGACGATAAAAATCTTAGAGTTTTTCAGGCAGCTCTTAGTCCCCTCCCTGCTCGGAACTCCTTGTAATGCTGTGCTTTTCTGAAAAGATAAAGCAGTGGAAGAAAGCGAAGTTCCTTCCCTGTGATTTTTCTCCATTGAGATTTGGCCTACTTCTACTCTGGACTTTTTCGCGGGATTTTCTTGGAATAATTGCATCTCCCGGACACAAATTTATGTTTTCTTCTAGCGAGCTTTCTGCCGGCCACACTTTGGTTTTTTTTTTGCCCTCGTAATTTTTCTTTCTTCCTAAAATAGCGGACCGACGGAGAGTTCTTTTTTTGATCTCAGCCTTTCGCCGATTTTTTTTCCTCTTCTTCTGTGATCTTTTTTATTGTCACTTTTTTTTTTTCCTTTTTTTCCCTCCCTCTTCACGAAAGCTTCTGGTAAGATCGCCGCGCCGTACCTGATTTCTCACGATTAGTCGCCCCCTTCGTCCTTTTCTTTCCTTTCCTCTTCCTTCAAAACCTCAGCCCTCTTTCTTTCCCCAAAAGAACTCCCCAAGTAATAAAAGTAAATACACTGCCGTGTTTACGACCCCGTTTCCCACCTATTTGCTGCTCCCGTTTGGACCTCCGTGAATCGTCCACCCCTCGTTAGCCGTAATTCACATTTTCCCTCTGATCACTTTGATCTCTGTTTTTTCTTACGGCTTTTTCCCCATCCCCAACTTTCTTCCTCCAAACGTACATAGTTCTTTAGAGATCTGCGATAACCACCAGTCCCCTTTTTGTTTTTGTGAGCATTTTTTTTTCGTTTTTGCCCTCAATGCTCGGGTCTGTGCTTTTTTGAAACCCTTTTTTTTCAGAGCCCGATTCTTCCCACTGACCTTGCTGGACGAGTGGCTCTATTTGAGGGAGTCATGCCGGATAAGCCTCCCCTTTCTTATGTTGGACCTTCGTACTTTCACTTGTTAACTTTGTCTGAGGGTCCCAAAAACTGTCCTGGACAACTTCCTTACATGGTCGAATTCTTTTCTTTTCCCTCTCCCCTTCTCTTTCCTTTTTTTTGATTCTTTTCCCCTCACTTTCTTTTCCGGCCCGTTTTTTTTTTTTTGAACGAGTCCGAGTTGGAGTAACCTGATCTCCTTTGAAAGGAAGGCCGGTCCCTTCCCCTCTGAATTATCCGTTGCATCCTCCCCATTTCTTTTCACTCTCGCTCTCAAGGCAGTTTTTCGAAATATTCCTCTTCTTTTAACAGCCGTCCTTTCCTTTCACAGACCGAGATCCCGACCTTTCGTGCAGCAATCCCTTTCCTTTCCCAACTTCCCCTCAAGAAGCACCCTTCCCCTCTAATTTCTAAGGGGGTTTCTCCAACCTACCTTTTCATTACTCTCTCTTTCTTAATGACCTCCTTTTTAATTCAGGGCTCACATTTTCCTTCCCCCCTTCCTATCTTTTTTTTCTCAAAACACTTTTTTTTCCCCGCCATTCTTTTTACAGGGAACCTTGCCCTAGGGGTAGGGAGGGACACTTCTTGGACTGGGATTTTTTTCTTGGTTCTTAAAGCCCTTTTTTCCTCACTGATTTTTCTTTTACCCGAGTTTGTCCCGAAGTTCACAACGTCGAAGTCAGGCAGACCGATTTCCCACTCACGCTCCTCTCTTTCTATCCTGCCCCACCTCTCTACTATTCGTCTTCCAGTTTTTCAAACGTTTCGTGTCATAGTTGCCCCGGTGTGAAGAAACAGATCGCGGACTCGGCGCTACTCCCTTCCCCTTCCTCCCGCTCTCTCATCCCCGTCGCCGTTTTTCTGAATTCGGCAAGTCGGACTTTGGAAGCCAAGTTTTCCGTTACTCCCCCTTCTTCCTCGCCCAATGACAATTTTTCTCTCTCGTCTAGGATCCTTCCCATCAGCGCTCAGACTTTCCCGGTTTCGAGCTATTCCAAGATCCCTTCCTCACGCCCCTTTCGGATTTTGCTCACATGAATCCCCTCTGGATTCTTTGAGTTTAACCCTTCAGGACTCACACTCTTTCCCTCTTTGCCATGCCCTTCTTCCCTGCGGATTGCGCGCAACATCCTTTTTTCCCGACCACTTTTCCCTTCCCAATTTTTTCTCCCTCGAGTTTTTTCCCTAGAGCCTTAACTTTGATCCTCCTCTGAAGATTTTCCTCCTGCATGGAAGACTTTGCCCCCCATTTTTTTTTCTCCATTAGTTTTCTCCTCTTTGCGCCCTTCTTTCTTCCCGACGCGCTATTCAGTAATAGAGGCGACCCGTCCCCATGGACTTCCCCCTCCGGATGGCAGAAAATTAATTTGCCATTTTCGTTTCTAGTGATTCGTTTCTTGATTGCGCCCAGTAGTTCGTCTATTGAACGGTCCCTCCCTGTTATAGATTCCCTTCGGTCCCCCCTCTCATTCCCTTGTGACGAACTTTTGCGGCGTACCATTACATCTCCCTACGTGGAGGTTTCTTCCCTCCGCGGCGACTTCTGAATCTTATCCCCCATGGTATTGCCTTTTTAGCAATTAACCTTACGTGACTATGCCAATCCGGCATTTGCAGCTCAACATCACAGCATTTTTTTTTCCTCCCTGTTGGAGGCTTTGCCTCCCAACCCACCCCGGCTGTCAACGTTTCTTCTTGTCTCGTCCGGTCGCTCCAGGTTTGAAATACTGTTTTTCGTAACGCAATCATAGAGATTCCCTTTGATGCCGGCGCCTTTGTACGCTGGCGCTCAATTCGAGGGTTCTTTCAGCCAAGAAGTTAAAAATCTCTCCAGTCTCAGATATCTGCCTGCCAGAGTTAAGTTGCCTGCCAGGAGTGACGCCGAAGTCCTACGCGAGTCTGGCAGGCCCCTCATTGTTTTCCCCCCCCCCCCACCCCAACCCAACTTCTCCTCGGGATCTGGAAGTCAGTTCTCATTGCATTCATCGACGATCCTCCCCCCTTTCTTGATCGACCCCTCCTTCTTGACGCCATTCATAATCTCTCTTTCTTGGCCATACCTTTTTTTTTTCTCTATAGTGATGTCCTGCCTCCCCCAAGCTGATTTTTGTTGTCATCGAGTCCTCTTTCTGTTTTATGCTTTTTTGATAATTCTTTCTTGAATTTCTTCGCACAACGTAGCCTTCAGTCCCACAGCTCTTTGCGATACGCCGTCGGCGTTACCCCTTTTTGAGTCCTTTGCATTTTTGCGATTCTGTACGTTTGCGGGATGGCCTTCCCTTCCATTTACAATCGCATTCTTCCCCTCTGCCTACAGCGCCCTTCACTATTTTTCTGCAACGTGCCTCCCCCTTCCTTCATTCTCCGTTTTCTTGAGCTTGGAAAAACTGCCTGCTTGGGAATATCTAAAGCCCAGGAAGGTGGTTTGGAGTCCTTTTCTCTCCCGCGTGAGGGCCCTTCTCTTGATTTTCCCCCCCCCCCTCTTATTTGCTATTCCTTTCAAAGACTTCCCATTTTCGAGTAGAATAAAAATCCAAACGGAGGTCATCTCCTTTCCGAGACCGCACAGCTACTCAGAACTTTTTTCCCCTTTTCTTAAGGACCTTCGGGTACTCTCCGCTATCCCAGTACAGGAATACACCTAGTACCTCCACTATTGACACTCAACTTTTTCTTGGGAACAGGCCATCTTGCAGGATGTTTTGTCTAGGATTCCCCCTTTGAGTATTTTCGATTTTTCCCCCTAATTGAAAGATTTGATTTCAATGCGAGAGGAATCTCCCCTTTTTATTGTGGGTCCCTCTGGCTCTTTCCCCCCCCAATTCTTTATCCAGGAATTTTTTTCCTTTTCGCAAAGGATTTGCGAAAACGCACACTCGTCCCGGGTCCGTGGCAAATGCCTAGGCCTTTCGGCCTATGCCCTTCCCCCCTCTGATTTTCTTGCTAACCCTCCGCGCGGTCGTCATTGAGCTTGTTTACGGAAACCGCATTCGTTGGCGTTGGCTTTCACGGTTTCTGGACCCTTTGTTATAGTGTTTGGATTTGCTCTCCCCTCGTATTTCTGCTCCAAACGGCTCCCCCCCCCTCAGTTTTTCCTTGGACCTGCTATTCTTCGGCATCGCCTTGCTTCTTTGCTGAAGTGTTTTTGAGTTCTTTGTATTTTAGAGGCGCTTCTTTTCAAGTTCTCTGTCCCTTCTGTCCCAGGACATTTCCATTCTCCGCAAGTCTTCCCTTAGATCGCTTTTTTTTAGCTCTCCTGAAAGGCTTTTTTTTAAACTCGTTCTACCCCCCCTCTTTTCGTTTTTAACCCCCCTTCTAATGTAATTTGACCCAAAACTCTCCCAAGAAACACCACACTGTGACAGCCCTGTTCAATTCGTTATGGCTAGCACCGCCTTGTGGCCTTCTTCTTCTTCAGGATAATGTAAAAGCCCGGAACCCCGTAGCCTGATCTCCCCCTAGAGCTCGTTCCGGATCTCCAACAGTCAGAGTTTCATTTGTTAACCCCGTCTGACTTTACTTGTGGCTTCGTTGGATATGCTTTTTTCCCCCCCAAGGAACGTTTTTTTCTCTTCTTCTAGAGGTTTGCAGTAGTATCGGGTCTGTTTCCCTGACTGAACGACCCCCTCGCGGCCTTCTCTACCTTTCCTTACAACTGAACCTTTTTTTTCCTCCTCGATTGTAGGGGTGTGTTTTTTCCTCCAGATGCATTGTGCCTGTTGGCGGCCGTAAATTTAAGTTGATGATCCACTTTTTCCTCCCTGGACCTACAATGGCACGCCAAGACCTTCACCTGTCCCCTTCAACTGGTGTCTTTTCCCCCCCTCTCTATATTTCTTTTGTGGTGCAAGCTCCAGGTTCGGAAAGAGTGTGCATTGGTTTTCCCCCTTTCGCCAATGGAGGTCCGCGTTCTCAACCAGGGGGATATAGTACACTTACGGCCTTTCCCCCTGTCGATGAACTTCTTTGGTGGGCCAGCGAGCAGTCCCCTTTCGGAGACCATGGGAAGTTTCTTGAAACTTCCTCCTTTTACCGACTTTTCCCTTTTTTATTCACAGACCCTCTCCGCCGACCCTTCTTGGGCTCCCCCCAAAAATTGTATAGAAGTGATAGCCACAGAATCCCTTTCCCTTTCTCCTTTTGGCAAATTTTACAAAGAGCGTTTTCTCCGCGCTTCTCATTTTTTAGACGAGGTGATGAATCCGGTGCGTCACCGTTTCCATGCGAGGCCCCCACCGTGGCCAGCCATTTTTTCTTAAACCTGGGCTTTTCTTTCGGTTTCCTTGGCTTTGTTTCATTGTCTTTTGAAAGCAGGCGCTAGAAATTCCCCGACGTTCCACTCCCATCTTGTACCCCTTTCCCCGTGAAGGTCTCCTCACGTGATTCATCGCCGCGTCCAGCGTTTCATCTGAAAATCCTCCTCTCCGGAGACTAAAATTTTCTCTTTGAACGCCGCACTCGGTTGTCAAAGAGGCGAGCGTAATAACGAGAATGACAGAGCGTCCTTCATCAGAAGGAAGCCCCCCCCACACAACCCACCCCAACCCCCTCCGACAAGGTCGCCTATAACGGCGGTCCCCTCCTCCAGCAAACCAATGTTACTTTTTGTGAGGTCTTGCTAGTAGAAAGTTACTATACACCGAGTAAAGTCTTTTTTCCCCCGCGCGGTCCCAAGGCGGAACTTGTCCCCCTCAGCCCTCCCCTGATCCCCCCCGAGTTTAAATTTTTTTGCGAACACAGCCTTCATCGCTGGCATTTCCTTCCGCATCACGATGTCTAAGTTTTTCGCTTCAAAATTTCTTTTTTTTCCCCACCCCCTTGAGCCACGCTCTCCCCTCGCAGCCCATAGGTAGATTCCGACCAATCCACTTCCTCTTTCCGCGTTCATTCACTACCTCAGAGGCCCCCTCTCTACCGGATATTTCCTCCTGCCCGACGGCACAGAGATCGAAGGGTGAATTTCCCCCGCGCTCCCCTGCTCCCCGCACATTCATTTTCAGTGGTTTGGCCAGTTCTTTTCCTCTCGACGTTAGCTTTTTCCTCGTGTAGGTTGACCGTGTACCCGCTCGTGATTACGTCCGCGCTTCCCTCCTGACGGCCCGTGCTTTTATACAGAGACCTTTTGGTTTTGAGGCAAGATTTCCGCCTTCCTCCACAAGGGCCCTTTCGCAACTGGCGGGGAAATGTGTCTTTCCCCGATGGAACGGCCCCCTCGAGATGTTTCTTCCCCCCAAAGCCCGCGCATTTGGTCATGCGCCCTAGTCCTGTGGCGCTCTCTCACCAACCATTCTTAAGTTACCACCAGAGGTCGACAATTTCCCTCAAGGTTTTCCCCCTTCTTTCTTGCTTAACGATCTCTATTTGTTTTGGTGCTAACTGGCCGGCCCGGCTTTTCACCCTTTAATCTTTCTTCTTCTCTTCTCGGGTCTGTTGTGCTGGACTAGAAGGCATAAAAACCTGAATGGCCTTCTCCATTATTTGCTTCCCTTCCGGGAACAGCCAAGCCTCCTATTCTTCCGCGTTTGTTGAAGGCCCCCTCCTTCTGACAGCGCGAGATGGACGTCAGCCCCTTCTTCTTAGAACACCTCTCTCTGAAAAACCTCTATGAAGCCCCTCTCCTTTCCGAACTTTATCCCCCCTTCCCCCCCCTATCATATCTGTTGTGCTTCCCGCTTAACTGCCTGAGTCGTCTTCTTGATTTTCCCGAGGAGGTTTTTCTTTCCCCTCTTTTCTTTGGTCTCCTAATTAGTTTCATTAGTTTAGCGGTTAATATTTTGACTTTCACTTCCCACTCCCGTCTTCCCCTTCTTTACCTCTTTCCCTCTCCTGCTCATTTTTCACCTCGATTATGTAAATTTTGCTGGTTTGAACTCAGCCTCCTTTCTGACTTTCTCTTGACGTTCCTTTTTGCAACTTCGAGGCCCTTTTAGCAGTTTAGATTCTTTCCTCACGACTCCGGTTAGCCCCCCCTTTCTTTAGGTCGACCTTGTGAGGAATCTTTCGTTTTTTTTCGGCTTCCGCCCAGCCCGAAAAACATGCGCGGTGTTTTCCTTCACAATACATCTCTTCCTTATCTCGTCACTCTTCAAACTTTTTCTCCAGGTGGCCTCCGCATTAATGCTTTAGACGCCCCCTTTATTTTGAATTATCTGCCGCGCCGCCCGTAAGAGACGGTCGTTCCCTCTCCTGAACCAGCGCCTCTCCTGTCACGATCTTTTTCCCCTGTAAACCTTTTCAGCTCCCTCCGGCCTGAACAATATGTGAACACGCAACCTTTCCAACCCAGGTGAAGTCTTCCCCGGCCATCCGGATTCTTGTCCCGTGTTCTTTTCTCTTTACTCTTGAAAGGATTCTTTTCCAGGTTGCTTCCCGATATGATGAGAGATCCATATTTGCGTCTGGGTCGGTAGCTCCGCGATTTCTTTCCCGCGCGGTATGCCCCCCTTTTTCTCCCCCTTCTTCCCTCCGCCCCCCCGGCCTTGGAGCATGCTCCCAGGCTTTTCTGCCCTTTGAAAAGATTTTATCGCTTTTCTTATTTCTTCCCAAGTATCGCTTCTTCCCCCCCCCTCCCGCCTGCCTTTTTGTCTACTTTTTTTTTCCTCTTCGGCATCCCTCGTGTCCTGAATCCTCCACGTAAAAAGTTTGTTGTGGGTCTGGTCGTACGCCTCTTTTCTTCGATTCAAAATTTTCGGCCCTTCTACAGCCTTAAAGCTTAGTTTTTATATCCGAGATGGATATTTTCTTCCCTATTTGGTCTTTCCTTTTTCTCCACATTATTGCACCCTCCCCTTACATTCTTTGACCTCCAAGATCATTCGCTCAGTAAGGAGCGGCCTTATCACGGTTATCTCCCCTCACTTTTTCGGTACTAGACCCCCCCCCCTTTTCCGTCATGAAGTAGATCTTCTTCTTGAACCCTACCCAAAAAGTTTAAGACACGGATGCCATGCCCCGACCCTTCCCAGTTCCATTAGTGATCTTTTGACAGTCCTCGCTATTTCTCTTCTCAGCTCCCCCCCCCTAGTGAAAGACAGGTGATTCACCCAAACTCGAGATATTCAGGCGCTCGCTTTACTTTTGTCAAACTTCTCTCCCCAAGTCTCTTGCTTAGGTTTTTTCTTCGATGGACCCATGCCAGTTTTCTTTTGGGATCCCCTTAGTCTTTTTCCTCAGAACTGGCTGTCGTCTTTCTGTCTGTGCCCTGTCCTCCTTCGGTTCATTTTTTCCCTACCCTCTCGGACCAAGGAACACTTGATGGTATTCGCGAGTTCTTCGAGAGTTCTCACGGCTACTTTCATATGTTCTTTGCTCAGTAATTTTTTAAATCCCCGGTGTACACACCTGTAGAGCGTCCCCCCTTCCTTACCTGGTCGCCTTTTTCCGTTTTTCCCTCTCTCTTTTCTTTGTTGAGATATCTTCCCCCCCAGGGTCTTCCCCTTTTTCCATTTCTGTTTCGGAGGTCCCTTTCCTCTCTGAAAGAAGGCTGGCCCATGACCCACAGATCTTTTTTATGCACTCTGACCCTTCTTTCATCCCTTTTTTTCGCACTTCCTTACGTTTCCTTCCCCATACGATTTCCCAGACCGAGACTTATCGAAATTTCCTCCTCCTCCGTCCGATATTTCACCCCCCTCTTTTTGGTTCCATCTCTCCTTCTCTCCCCCGAAGCCATTTGGCCCTTTTATTTGAAAAACTTTTGTGTGAAGACTCCTTCATTAATCGTAGAGAAGGGATTACCCTTTTTCCGAGGGGGAATATCATCCCTCCAGACGACTATGCCACAAAGGTTCCATCCCATTTTCCCGCATTTTCCCCGTTCGCGTGGCCCCACGAAGGGTGAATTTGATTTGTTTGGGGCCCGTTTCTTTTTCCCTCCGGAGGCTCTTCTATGCTGATCCAGCGTTTTCTTTCACACCTTTAGGAGCGTTACTTATCAAGCTTCTCCCCCTCCTTGAGGGCGATTTCAGCTGCGGTAATTCCTGTCCCCCCCCTTCGCTTGTATGGTCCACTTTGAAATTCCCGCGCACCTCAAATCGGCCCTGAAGCGTAAACCCCATCTCACGCGCCTCCTTTTTTTTCACGGAAGAGCTCTTACGTTCTCCCTTCCCCCAAGTTTTTCTCTTCTCGGTCGACCCAAAATTTCTCCTGCGAGTTCTGCCTCCCTCTCTCGGATGCCTTCAAATTTTGCCGACTGCCCCCCCCCTCTAACCCGCGCGTAAGGCTCAGAATCCCATGCCTCACTTATCCTCCGATTTTCCCTTCGCCCTCTTTTTTCCCAAAATCTTTTTTTCTTCTGATTGCATTTGTTGAGCTACATTGTAAGCCCTTCCAACCCCATTAAAGCCTGACCCGAGCTTTTCCGGACTCAGCGCGTTTCTTACAGCCCTGAAGACTCCTTTACACTCCGTTGAAAGAGGCCTTCAATTAGTCTCCCCTTTATGTTTCAATCGAAGCACTTTTCCTCCGTTAGATTTCAATCCCTAGACACTAATTTTGCCCGAGGATTGCTGTTAACCGAACACCGTTTCTTTTAGTTTGTACCACCCATTGTATTTCTCTTTAAGGCCCTAGTAGTAAGGTGAGTGTCAAGGATGTACAGACACTTTTTTTCGTGCGGAATCTTTTTCCTTCACCTCAGTCGTCGATTTTTGGACTACACGAGGCCCATCGCCCCCCCCCCCTGGATTCTTGAATTTTTATAAAGTCCCGATGAAAAGTCACCCCAACTGGACTTTGATCAAACGACCTCCCCCCCCCCCCCTTTCCATACTTTTTTTTTTTTCACGCGAAGTTTCGAAAAAAGCTCTGGTTGTCCTTCTAGTTCTCCCCCCCCCCCCCCCCGTTTATCTTTCTTTTTGTCTAACATTTAAAGACTTCCCCTCGCACACTCCTTAACTAGGATCTTTCTTTTTCCCCGAAATCTCTCCCTCACGGATTCCCGAGGCGTCATTTTCCCAATCTCTCGTTCCCTTCGAGTTGAGGTTTGTGATGTTCGTTTTGACCCCGCCAGTTTCCTCCAAGAATATCTCTTTGCTTATCTTCTGTAACTCCAACCAACGTGATTCGCGTCTTCTCGCAACTCCTTTGCTGAACGACTCCGTGCGAATCTCTTGCTGGAAGTTCCCCCTCCAGAATTTCCCCTCGATCCCAAACCCCTTATGAAGCCCCTAGCTTTTTTTTCTCAGCTTTTTCCCCTGGCATCAATCTTCTTCCTTCTTTTCCTCCTAATTTTTTTTTCGATTTACTCCTATTTTTTCGTCTTAATTGAAGCCGTCTTTCGAGGTTTATCGTCAGACGTCTTTGGGACTCCTTCTTGCTTTCCTAAGCTTCGACAAGTATTGAACTCTGATATTCCCCTCCCCGGTCTCGCACGTCCTCCCTTCTCTCCTCCCCCCGCTTCCCCTGATTTTCTATTACTTTGAGTCGAACTCTAACCCACCTCTCCTTTTTTGTAACCGCGCGGAAACGCCTCCTCTCAGATTTTCCTCCCCGAAGAAAATCGGAGGAGCCACGTGATCTCTGTATTGAGAGGTACGCCCTCCTCTTGGGTTTTTTGTCTGAATTCTACTTTTCGATATTTGGTAATATCGAACCCTCCGGCAAAGGTGGTTTTCTTCCCCTAGAAGAACTCCAGCTTCTTCCTAACTTGATTAGTTACAAATCCCTCCGTATTATTTGACCTGCGTGGATCCTTTTCCCCCTTTTTCTTCGCGTTTTCTTGATTACTCCTTAGACCCCCCCCCCCTCCAAGGAGGTCTTGGCTTCTTCGCCCTTCGCGAAGTAAGCTTTCTTCCGTCGTAAAAACTTCTCCTAAGCTTTCTCAGTAGGTTTTCAACCTGAACCTTTCATTTGAACGTCCGGCCTCAAGCTCTCCATCACTTTTCCCCCTTTCCCCCTCCCACTTTAAAACTGCGTTGACTTTTTTTTTTGATGGTTTCTATATGTCCCCCCTTTCCCCCGGTACGGGAACGGCCCTCTCTTACCTATCCGGTATCCACTGCATCTTTTCCTGCCTCTCGGACTTCGGGGAGCCCGGAGAAGTTTTTTAATGGAGTTTGTCAAGAAATTTTTCCCCCCAAAGATTTTGCTTGCCCCAACCCTCATAGATCCTCTCTTTCCAATGAAATTTGAAAGTTTTACACTTGTCCCTTTGTACATGGATTCTCTCATTTCTTTAACGATACAAGATTTCTCGCGAGGTCTTTCTTGTCTTTTCTTCCACATCTTGTCTCCTAGATTGATTTTCCTCGAATTTTACACAACTTCTGTTTTGATGTGATTTTTTCCCTCTTTTTCTGCCCCGCATTTTCTTTTTTTTTCTTCGCGCGTCGGAGTCCCTCCTTCTCGGAAGATCCTCGCTTGGTCTTGCAGCGACTTCTCCCCTTCTTTCACCCCCCTTGTCTTTTGATATCCTTATTTGCTCCCTGCGGGCGATGTTTTTCTCAAGTAACGCTTTCACTTCGCCTCCCTCTACACCAAACCCTTTTTTTTTCACCTCCCCTCCTCTAGAATCTATCCCACGACCTACCAAAAGAAGCCCCCCCTTCTGCCGTCTTTCCCCAGACCTTTCCCTTTCCAATTTCTTTTTCTTTGGTGTTTGGACCCCTTTTTCTTGCTAAGTACCTGGCCTCCCGGAATTCACCACCTCCTCGATTTCCTTTAGCGCACGGTTTCCCCCTCCCTCCACCCCGTTCTTTTCATGATTGGTCGATGCTTCCCCCCACCAGAACGTTTGAGCCCAGATTATTTCTAGTTGCTGCCGACAGTTTCTTCCCTTTTGCTGGCCCTGAATTGCTTTTTTAAATGCTCTCCCCCCTCCTTCAACTCTCTGTTTTAGAGTCCAGCGATAAGCATCCTATCTGTTCTCTTTTTTCCCGGAGTATTTTCTTTCCCCCCCTGGTTACCATCCTTCCCAATTTCCTTTTTCCCAAATGTTTTGGGCACTTAATGTCTGCCCACTCTATCATGGTCTTGTTTCTGTAGCGGGAACAGTCCCCACGGCCTCCAAGGTTAAGGCACGTGTGCCCCCATTTTTTCCCTCCGCACCTTCGTTACCCCTTACCTCTCTTTTTCCCCGGGACCCCCCGGATGATTACTCTTGCCCCCCTCCCCTTGAACCCCATTAGGCCCAAGCCCCTTTCCCCTCCTTTTTTTCTTCATTACCGGCTGTTTTCCTCTTGCTCCCAGACAAGCCCCCTTCGGCAGCCCCCCTTGCCTTCTTTCTCCCCCAACTTTTGCAGAGCATTATCCATTACCTCCTATGGGTATGACCCAAGTGTCTTTCTGAGCGCTCCTTTCTCTTCGGATTTTTCTGATTTCCTTTTCGTTGTGCTGGATTCCCAACTCCATTCGACACAGAAATGTAATGCTTTTTTTCGTGCACGTTTCCCCCCCTTGGATGCTTTTTTTGTTATTGGGTCTTTTTTTTTTGAATCCGGCGGCATCCCAGATTTGAAACGAAAAGATTTTTCCTCGTACCTTCTCATTCACCTGCGAATTTCAGCGCCTCAGTTCCCCCTCTAGTTTTCCCTCTACGGCTTTTTCTGACCAACCTGCGTAGACATGATAAGGTTCCCCAGTCAGAGTCTTTCTCCTTTTCCCCCCCCTCCCCCGGGGACCCCCCGCTCCCTTCTTTTCCCCCCAACTTTCCGTCTTAATTTATCCCGCAGCGATTGACCGCCCTAGCCTTTTACGTTCTGCCGCAATTTCCCCTTCCATACCGCGCTTTCAAACACTTTGTGAAGCCTTTTTTCCTTCAAGATCCAGCTTTTACGAGCAAGATAATCAGCAGCGCGGCGTCAGTCTTATCTTTTTCTTCAAGAAGAGTCGTCAGTCCCCCTCCCTAGTTTTTTTCCGACGCCTGACTGAATAGTCATGTCTCATCCGATGTTTTTTGCTCCACCATTTCATTTTGCCCCCCCTTTCTTTTTCCCCCCTCATTCTTTCTTTTTCCGGCGCCGCCCCTTCCCGAAACTCCCTTCCTGAAGAGCGGAAATTAAGTTTAAAGGGCAGACCGTGATCCTCCCTTTATGAGTCCTCCCTCCCAGACGCCGTTTTTTTTTCCCCTAGCCACATCATTTTTCTTCAACGATTTTTCTCCCAGTACCCCTTGGCAAATAGGGCTTAGGTTTCTCCCTTTCCTGGCGCACAGTCGTTACAGTTCTCCTTATTCTTGATTCTTTTCTCCCCCCTTTTTAAGGAACCCCCCCCGTTCTTACTTTTTTATTCCCTTTTTTTTTTTTGCAGGCGCCTACGGAATGCATTTTACTCAGTTTCTGCAACATTTTGCACCTTCCCCTTTCTTTCGCAAATATTCCTTTTTCAGCCACGCTCTCCTTGGCGTGAGGAGGCTTTTCTGTCCTCCCACCCCTTTCCTGGCTCCCCAGGAGATTCACTCCTTTCCTCCCTGCCCCTGAGTATGGCGTCTGTCCTAAAGTCCCTTCGGAAAGTTGTCATCGGTCTGCTGCGCGTTCCGGCTCTTTTGTTTCTAAAGGCTTTAGTCGTTCGTCCCCCCCTCAATCCTACATTAGAATTCCCCGGATGCACAGACTTCAAATTTTCTTACGTCAGACGTCTTTTTACTCCGTTTTTGATCGCCTCCCTCCTTTTCACTTAACTTCGTTCTTTTGTAATCTCATTGCTTAGCCCACACTCCTTCCAGAAAAAATCTTTAATCAGATGCTCCCCCTCTCTCTTGCACGAAATCCCCATACCTCTTTTTTTGTTGTTGTTCTTAATGCACTTTCGCAGATGGCTCTGAGTACAGAGGATTTTCTTTCTTTCTTTATTTGTCATAATTCTCTGACTTACCTGGAGTCCCCGGGATATTTTTGAAGAACCCCAAATTTGAGATCCATCCGTCGGTCTGCCTTTTTTCCTCTTCGTGCCTTCCTGCTCGCTTCTCTTCCCTTTCCTCTTGGAGATCTTCCACTGTGGAGTAACAAATCTGCCTCTGACCCTCTCTCCGCGACCTCTCCTCTTTTCCCCTTGACAGCTTTTTTCTTCAATTTTCGGCGAAGTTTTTCGTGCACACCTTGTCTTTAAGTCTCTACCCTCTTTGACCCCCCGTCCGCCGTCCCTCCTTTTTTACCCCCCGTTGACTTCCCTTTTTTTTTTCTTGCACGAGACTTTTTACCCTAAGGCTTTTCCAGAAAGACTGTGATTTTTGGTCGGCAATCATCTCTTCTCCCTTTAAGCTTCACAAGCCTTTTCTCTCCTTTTGAAGACCTCTCTTCCTCGCCCCGTCAAAAACCCTTTCTTCTTTTTCCTTAGTAGAAGTTAGCGCCTCCGTTCCTTTTCAAAAGTCCTCCTCTTGGAAGGCAACTTCGTAGCCTACCGCCACGTACGCCCATTAAATTCCCCCTTCCCTCTCTCTACAACTCCCCAACCCAACGGTGTTGTTTTTGGGAACCTTTACCCCATGGCAGCCCCCCCAGTTTGGTTTTTGTCCCTCCCTTTCGTGAAAGCTTCTCCCGTTTCTTACCTTACTGCAACTGGATTCAGCTTATTAATTCTCTCCGGCAACATCTTCAGCGTGGAGGGGTCGTACGCCCGCCGATGGCTTTCCCTTCCACGCTCCTTCCTTCTTTTAAGGGATCTCCCATTCCCCCCATCTTTTGAATGCTCCCCCCCCCACCCTAGTTCCAGTGAGGTTCTGTTCGTCACTGCACTTTCCCTTATTCTTGTGATCCTCTTTTTTATTTTATGAACTCTGTCACCTCCCAGTCTGTATCTGAATATCCAAATTTGCGCTATCTCGAGTTTTTTTTTCAATAACCCTTAAATTTTTCTTTGGCGTTTTTTCTGCGCCTTTTTTCGTCAGTTTCCTGCTTACTTTCGCGCGCTGCGCGTGATGCTTCCCTTTTTGGTAATTGTTCTCTTATCTTCCGTTTTGGTCATGAAATCTTTTTTTTTCTACATTTCCCTTTTTCTCTTTGCAGATCGCTGCGATTATTTCGCGGCCGATTCCCTCCCCCGGAGAGCCTCCTCTTCTTCCTCTCTTCGTTTTGTCTGGGCGGGAATTTCTTCCCGAACCTCCAGCCAAAAGTCCCCAGAACCACGGCTTTACTAGAGTCCCTTCCCATAGTTGGCTTTTTCAGGGTTGGTTTTTTCGTCCCCCCTCTCCGGATACCTTCTGGACCTTCTTCCTTCCAACCAGTTTCTACGGCATACCCCAAGTCGATTTCACCCCCAAACCTCTTTTTTCGGTTGCGATTTTTTCTCTGGAAACACCACGCCCCCAAGCTTCTTTTCCTTTTTCAATTAGTGCATTCCTGTGCATTCACTGTTAAATGTTCCTTTCACCTGCCTTGTGGTGATGTCCTAGGCTTTTCGAGAGTGTGCCAGCATGCATTTCTCATCCAGCCTCCCCCTCTCCCCTTATGGTCCCTCTTATCAACCTGGTTTTTTAACCAAGTCACCTCCATTGCTATTGGGCCCCCTGCACACCGGTTTTTTTACGGTTTCCCCCCCCCCCGTGTTGGTCTTCCAACCCCCTTCCCCGGTTCTCCCCAATGCGTCCTGGTTCAACAGGTGGATCCCCCGAACTTTGCCCCCAACAGTCACCTTTTCTCTTCATCCGGGCATGACTTCCCCCCCCCCTACTCGACACACTCGGCCAATTCCCCTGCGACCATCACTTTTTGCCCCAGAAAGCATCCCGCAAGTCCCCTCCCCTGCCCTGCGACGTCGATTCCTTTTTCCCCCCAACGTTCTTGGGTCCTCCTTGCCACCGAATCTTTCCTTTCCTTTTTTTTTATGACGTTTTTGACAATTTGACGCTTTTCTCTAGAGAGGCTTTCAACTCCCGGCTCTGCTTGGTCTCATCTTTTTTCCCTCCCCTAGAGCCGCATCACCCATTACCCTTTGGAAAAGGGGCGGGTCGTGGCGTCAACTTTCTCCGTGGTTTTCTTTTCTTTTAGTTTTTCCTTCTGAAATTATCTCTCTGTGAGTGACTCCCTCGTAGTTCCTTCTTTCCCCGTATCTCCCCGTTCCGTTTCACTTGCGGGCTCTTTCTTTTGCGGAGAATGGTGCAACATGCCAAAAAAGGATCTTTTAGACAATCCCCCTTTTTTTCCAGCACCTTTTTCCTAACAATTTTTCAAAGCGAGTCTCACGCGATCCATCGCTTCGCTTGTTTTTCTCTTTGATGGTCCTTTCGCGTCTCTCTGGCCCAAAGTGATCTTCCCCAGCTCACGGCGAGGCCTGCCGCGCAACTGTGCCAGACAGCATCCCAATCCATATGCAAGACATCGGCCATATTTCTTTCTCTTTCTAAATCTAACTCTCCTAACCAGAGTCCCCTGAACACTCCCCTCGATGGCATGCCCTTCTCTTAGGGATTTTTTCTCTCCCTTACTAACGGATGGCACTCGGGATTTAAACTCTCCCCAGAACCCTCCCCGATCTTTTAGTGATTTCCCCCCCGCGAATTGAAGACTTCTTCCCTCCTTTTTGTGGTTTCTCGTGGGTTTCTTTTTTTTGTGACATTAGGGAAGAGCAGTTTTCTTGAAGTAGAGTCCCCCCCCCTAGCCTTCCTTCTCCCTTTCAAAGCCGTTTTTCCAGAAACCCTTTCTCAGTGGAGTTTTTTTTTTTTCCCCCTTAATCTTATTTTCTGGCATGGTTCAGTCGTCGTGGACGTTTCTGGTACCTCCTTCCTCTGATTCCCTTTTTAAAGCCTTAATCTGAGGCCCATAGACCCCGTGTCGAGTTGTTTTTTGATCCTTTTATTGTAAGACCCACCTTTCCCCGGTGAGCTTAAAGATCCCTATCAAATACCTTGAGATCTGCTTTTTACCTTCCCATCCGCCTGCCCTCACGATTTTTTGGTTGATGATTCCCGCCCACAACTGTGAACTTTTTCTTTCCCCCCGGCGACTATATTTCCCACCTGTGCAACTCTTTTTCCCCCCCGGAGTATTGCTTTTTCGAGAGGCCCCCCTCCCCCGCTGTTCCCGGCGGCATTTTGCAGTTACAGGAGCTTTGGCGATGTGGTCTACCCCGTGGAATACTTTCGAAGAATTTTTCCCCCTTTCCCCCCCACAAAATTGAGCGTCTGTCCCACCGGACTCCCCGCGGAGCTTTTTCTCAAGGTCTCCGTGAGTTTTTACTCTATTTCCACATAGAACTACCCCCCCCTTACTATATGATCTTTTCCCCTACTTATCTCTTCCTCTTATATTTTCTCCTTCCGTCTTTTTTTTAGATTCCTGTCTGACCCTCGTCAGAGGATGTTTCCTCGGTTTTTCTCTTTTGTTTTTTTTTTGTGCTTTTTTTTATGCGGGGGTGATAAGTCCCAGCTCCCTTCATTTTTTAAAATTTTTTTTTTTTAAATCAAGCTTTCTTTCTAATCCTAAGCTCCTTGCGTACGATTTTTTTCCTCTCTCCCTGCTCTTCGACTGCGACTTGATTAATGTGTTTTTTCCTCCTGGCCACCACTTTTTTCAACCGTTCTCACGCCTTTTTTTTTCCAGATTTTTTGCCGTTTTTTTCGGCTTTACGCAAGACTCCTTTTGTGTGAAAACCTTGTTTTTTTCCCCCTCTGTGACGGATTGGAATCAATACTCCCTTTTTTGGTTTTGGCGTTCCCGAAATGTACAAATTTTAAATCATCTCTCGGTCACTTCTCAGCGTTGTCTACTTAAAAGCCATGTTTTCCCCTTGGCGTCCATTTTTTTCTCCGCCCACCCCCCCCCCCAGGCTTCCTCTTGGGAATTTTCGTAAGTTTACGTCCGGATTTCCACCCGACAAAGTGGACGACGGCCCCCGCTTTCTGTAACCCCCCCCTCCCCTAGTTACGACTGTTTTCCAAGACTCTATTTTTGAAACACCCCTGTTAAGTTCTGATTTAATGCCATCCCTTTGAACCCTTCCTTTTTGTTTTGGCTTGACTTCTTTTCAATAAAAGTGCGTTTTTTCCATTCTTACGATATGCTTTTCGAACTATTGGAATCTCTTCGAGGAGGGTCCCTATCCTCGCTTTTATGGAGTTTTTTCTTTTTCCGCGGGCCCCGAACTTCCCCTCCCTTAATGGCCCTGGGCTGTTTGCCCCCATCCTCTCGCGGTTCCTCCAATGCCGAGGCATTTTGCTTTGTTCGTATTTTAATCTTCTCCTCCTTGTCTAATCTGGACTTAAGATTCGGCATTGAGCTTGCTCTTTCATTCTAGCGCCCTCCTCCTCTAGTCTTGCCCCCTCCTAGTCTCTATAACCTTTTTGAGGAGTAGATCAGATTCTTTTTTCCCCCCCACTTGGTCCCTTCCCCCTTTAAGGCCCTTTCCCTTCAAGCGTCGGTTTCAGCTTCTGGAGAGTTTGAGACCTGACGATTGCGTCTGCGCGAGATTTTTTCACCGTCCCTCGACCCTTTTTTTTACAGTTTTCGCCGCTTAATGATTCAAGATCGCACCTCCCTTGCTCTTTCGAGAAGTCCCCCCCTCCATTCCTTTCCTTAAATTCCTTCCCCCCCAAATCTCATAAAGTCTAGAACCGGATGCCCAAACAGCCTTCCAACGCCCAAGACCCCAGCACCACTTATGCAAGACCCTTTTTAAATTCCCGCCTTTTTTTTTTTATCTCTTCGCGAAGTCTCGGATTAACCCCTATTACCTTGAAGTCACTCATTCGTGATTTTCGTTTGTTTTCCCCGCCCCTTTTTTTTTTTTTCTTAGAGTGTCTGATTGATATTTTGACAACAAGTCACGTGGGAGCAAGATCGACGTCTTTTCCCATTTGTCCGAGTCGTCCCTCACCCTTCCCCTCCCCCCTCCATGCGATTTCGAACCCTGGAGTGCTAGACCTTTTGCCTTTGTAATGACTTTTCTCTCCGACTGCCATCTGTCTGTTCTTTACTTTCAGCTTTTTTCCCCTCCACTTTTGCGATGGCTTCAACCGGGTTTTTTCTTGCGAAGGTTCTTTCTCCGTTTGTGTGTTAGTCTCTGGGAAACCTTTTTCCCCCTTTAAGGCGGTGTGCTCTTTTTTTACCAATATGTGTCCCGCGTGGAGTAATGGACAAGTCTTCACATTTCCCGGGCATGATCTCACAACCCTCCTCACAATCTCGCCTTCAAGGGAAGTTCCTCGTGGCTCCCCCCTCATGGTTTTGACTAATTTCCCCGTCCGTTCTTCCCCCGTCTTGTGGCTTCCACCTCCCTGAGTAGCGAAGTTCACCTTCTACGTTGCTGAATTTCTTTTTTTTTTCTCCTTTTCCAATGCGGCTCCTCCCCCCTGAACCCCCCGGTTGTGTGCTTCCCATTAGCAGTTACTCTTCTCTCCGGCCCAACAGGGGCTTCCCTTCGTCCCCCTGGGATCTTTTTTTTTCCCCTGTGTCCGTGGTGCTTTTTAGCTTTTTTTCCTTGCCGAAACTCCCGCTCGAGTCCCCGACACTGTTTTGTCTTCCTTTGAAGTCCACCCTCTGACCGTCTTCCCCTTGATGAGACGGCCACCACCCCCCCCCCCCCCCCCCCCCCCCCACACAACCCCCAGCGCGTTTTATTCCAACAAGCTTGGGAGAATGGGCCCCCCTTTCCCCCAAGGAGCCTTCGAATTTCATTTCAAGACCTCGAGCCCCCTTCCTGGACTACCCAATCCTGACGTACCTTTCGATCTCCCAGTTTTCTCTTCCCGCCTGCTCTTTCTCCTTGAAGAGCCCTCGTTGATTTTTCAGTCTCCTAAGTAATACCCCGACTCCAGCACCACAAGTGTTTCCGTGGATGAGAGCCTTTTTTACCATCCGCGGTCCGCTTGCCTCAAGCTTTTCCTCAAGCCATCCCGGCGTCCAAGGGTTTTTCCCCAGACAAGAAGTCCCGAATCATCTTGAATATTTTTAGCTAGAGTTTTGGTTTTGCGCTGAAAAAATTTTTTCTTGTCTTCCACTCCATTCTTTCCTCCCCTTTGGGCGGACCCCCCCCCCCCCACCGCCCCACCCCCCCCCCCCCCCACCCCCCCCCCCCCAACCCCCCCCCCCCCCCCCCCCCAACCCCCCCCCCCCCCCCCCCCCCCCCCCCCCCCCCCCAAACCCCCCCCCCCCCCCCCCCACACCCCCCCCCCCCCCCCCCCCCATTCCGGCGCAGCCAATCTTTTTTTTTCCCATATTGAAAGACTTCTTTTACTTAGGCCTCCCTCCTCGTCAGATTGCACTTGCTTTGAGGACTCATCGAGACCATCATCTTTTCCTGAATTTTTTACCATGCCCTTTTCTTCGGCGTTTACACACAATTACGCATTTTTTCCGTCGTCCTTGCACGGGTAACCTCCCTATGTGCTTTCCCCCTTGCCGCTTTTTTTTTTTAAGCCTTTCCTTAATTGTCTTTCTCCAGTGACTTCCGTTTTGCGGAGACTCCCATTACTGCTGAAAACCTATGTTCCTTTCTTTTTCCAAGATCCCCCTTTTTCCTGCCAAGAACCTGTCTTGACTGTCTCACGATTCCTTCAAGTCTTTTTTTAAGCCCCCCTTCCCGGATAGAAGATTCCCTTTCCGATTCCCTTTTTGGTTTTTTCCTCCCCTGCCAACCCCCCCTGAGTCTGAGTACCTTCTCAGGCACCCCTTCTTCTTCCCCAGCACGATTCACCTCTTGACCTTTTTTTTTTTTTAAGAATTTTTGAGTTCGACCCAAGCCCCTCATGCCCCAAATCTCGTGACACCAGATTTTTCTCTGCAAGCGAGTTCTACTCTCCCGTTTCGGACGCTCTTCTGGATCAGTTCTTGAAACCTCCTTTTAAGTAATCCCTAATTGAATTTGCTTTCTCCCCCTCGAACGTGAAAAACTGTCCTTCTCCCACCTCCTAATTTTTGCTTAACATCTATTGTCTTTTTGTTGGGATTTCATTCATAAAGCATGCTTAGGAGCGGATTCCGTCAGATTCGGTTTTTTTTGTCCTCTCTCTTTGGGATAAGCCCTTTATTCAATTCACTCTTGCAAGTTCAGTCAAAATCCCTATAGGTATGAAATCTTTCCTCCTTAGTTTAAGATTTCCTTTCGCCCTATGATTCACAAAAAGCTATTATTTGGTCGCCCAAACAACTCAAAAGATTCGGATCACGATTTGAACTGAACTGCCCCTTTTGCCGTGACTTCCCATTAGCATTCATCCTGGGAGTCCCCCTTGTTCATAGTCTCTTCTTCGACTTCTCCTGAATCATTTTTCAGACTTGGTTTGTTTTCTCTCAGACGATACCCTAAAGGGAACACATGATTTCCCACAATCCCCCCGTTTCAGATCCCCCCCGCAAAGTTGTTTCCCGTTTGCCTCCCTTATGTCTCTTCTCGACCGCCTCTCCCCTCCCCCCCCACTCAAAGTTTTTTCCTTGGCTCGACTCCCCCCACTTTCGTAAAACTGCCTTTTACTAATCACTCTACCGTCGGTATCCCTAAACGCGTTATTCACCTTACATCCCTTAGGTGAAGTTTTTTAACAGTTTCCTTACCTTTTAAGTCCATTTTTTCTTTTTTTTCTGCTCTGCTTCCCTCAATCTTTCCTTCCTGGGAACTTTCCCCTCGTATGCACCTCATTTCTCTTCCCCCTTAAGCTTCTCGCGTGTCTTCTTTTTTAGACCATGATGTTCCCCCCTGGAGTATGGTTTTTTGTAAAGAAAGGGGTCTTCGCGACTCTCGGTATTCCCCCAGCAGAGTCCCATCTTCCTGCTTACATTCTGTCTTGATCTTACCCCCCTTCCCTTGCCTGCCTTAAGCTCTCATTGCTCCTTCACCCTTAGGCAACTTTTGCTCCTTTCTCTGCTGGAGATTGTTTATCAGCGCAAACCTTGTGTTGGACGTCGTTATGCGCAACTTGTCTCCTAGTAATCAGTCCTCCTCAAGCGCGCAGTCGGAGCGTGCTTTTTCTCTCCGCTTAGGGTTCCCTCCAGATTTTTTCTTCACATTGTTCCCTTCACTTTGCTCCATTCTGACCAGGTCCTTTTCCTTTCGCCAGTCCGTAGTTTCGCGGAATCCACGGAAAGGAGCCCCTTCCTCCCGACAACTCTAGCAGTTCCTTCCTGGCTGCCCCCACCGCCCCATCCCGATCCAAAAAGCCGCTGTTCCTGACCCACTTTCCGAGGTCAAATTGTTTTCCGTGTGGCATTCGCCTCCTGATTTAATAATCCAACGCCGGAATCCCCCGTCTATCCTCCCTCCCCGAGCGTAGTTTTTTTTTGTCACTTTTTCTCTTTAAGCCCCTTCATGGCTTATGAGATTTTCCCCCCACGAACGGTTTTTGGTCTCTCCGTAGACCTCCCCCCTCCCCGCTTGCCGTAGTCTCTTCCCTGAAACCGTCCTTGCACGAACCTGCTTACTTCGTTCCTCTTCGCTAGTGGTGTGGTTCTGCTAATTTCCTGTTGGACCCTTTTCCACGTCGCCTCCTGGTTCCCGACCACGTTTCCCCCTTTGCGATGTTTTCCTCCCAATGCACCCCTTCGCCACGTCTCTTCTCTATTTTTGCTTTCCCCCAACAAGGCAGGGTTGACCCCCGGTGGCCATTTCTGCAGCTTTGTCCCATATCCGTTGGTAGTTTTCCCCTTTCCTGAATCTTTTGCAAGCTTTTGGGCATTCGACAAGAAAGATCGCCCCTCGGATCTCGGAGCTTTTTTTTTTTTTTTCCGTTCTATAATGACTTCCCCCGCTGTAGCTTGTGGTCCTTGCAGCTCCCCAGAAAGTCTCCCCCCCCCCCCCCCCCACCCCCAAACCACTTCCGTTTGGCTGACCAAACACTCTCTTCCGTGAATCCTTTTTGAATTCCTTTGTTTTTTTCCCATTATCCTTCTCTTCAGGCCAAACGTTGGCCGCCCCTTCCAGCCACGAAATTTTTTTTTTTCCCTGGGCGATTTTTGCGGCCCTTCTTGTACCTTTTTTTTGTTGGCAGCCCCTTTTTATGTCTTGACATGAGTAACTGAAGTCACCCCGACCGTAATTCGCTCCCGTTTCCGTGATCCTTCCTGAGCTAAATATCCTTCTTTTCGACATGGAGCCAACATTTTCCTCATTTGACCCTGAAAGCACTCGTAAAGCCCAATAGGCGCTCAAATTGCAGATTTTTCTTTCCATCTCCTCGCACTCCCTGCCCTTTGTCCCCCTTCCCTTGAATAGAATTCATCACTGACTCTGGTACAGCCCCTGTTTTTTTCGTCCCCTCCTGCTGGCTACCTCCTCCTCTTCAACAGAATCTCTAGTAAGGCTCTTCTTGACAACCTCATCAGCGGAGGCTCTCACCCTTTTTGCGTTGATCCCCCATGTCTTTTTCCGAGGCATCCTTCGGACAGAATCTTCCCAAGGGCAACCCGAGTTTCATTCTGACGCAACCCCTGGCCTATTTCCCCATGACCATCTTTGTTCCTCCCCATTGGAAAACGTATTCCTGTCAAACTCCTCTGGATTCGTGGCCCTTTTTCAGCTGGAGACTCTCAAGATTTCCTTTCCCGAGGCCCCCGTTACCCAATTTCCTTTCGAGATCTGTGCCCATCGTTTTGAATCCGTTCCCGATTTTTGACGTCTTCCTTCCACTTCAACGCCTCTGGACTCTTTAACCGTGGAAGTTGTTTTTCACCACTTTTTGATTCGCGTTATTGCGACTTTCTTTCCGCATTTTTTTTTCCTCTGCGGGTAAACGCCTCTTCCGTCTTTCTTTTAAAGCGGTACGTTTAGCTTCTTTAGGCGCGTTTAAATTCCCACGAGGACCCCCCTCTTCTTTTTTTGTCTCTTCATTAACCTGATGCAAGTTTGACCTGCTTTGAAATTCCTTTCAGGTACTTCATCCCGAAGATTTTTTTTCCCCCCCCCTCCAGCGCATTCTCTGAGTTTTTTCAGAAATTCAAGGATTCAGCTCTACCCGGACCTCTCCTTTCAAGAGGTCGCCCCTGTTTCACCTCCGTCTTCCCCTTGCAAGAGAGGATTCCGACTGATTGCTGCTCTTTAAGATGGTCTTCTGGTAATCCCCTCCCCTTCTTTCGTACAACCCCCATATTTTCCCCTCTATCACAGCTTTAGATTGGTTCCCCATTTTGAGTTTCCCTAGTTAAACTGGAAGACTTCCACCGGAGGAGCTTTCTTCTCTTCTTAATGAGAAATTACTTCCGTTTTTGACGAGCGGAGCTGGAATTCCTTATTGCTTATCCCCGTCCCGCAAGCCTCTCTTCCTCGACCTCCTCGCGACATTCGGACTCTATCGGTCATCTTCCTTTTGTGGAGTTATTGAGTCATGCTCCCGTTAGTAGCCTTTTTCCTTCTTCGAGTCCGTGTCAGGTTTTTTCTTGTGAGTCCTCTTCCAGAGAAGCCCTTTGCCTTCAGTCGCACTGGAGATATCCCCTTTTTCACGTCGGTCTTTCTGTTAATTTGAAGAGCAATGCCGTCTCCCCCCCTCACATGAGCTCTCCCCCGGTTACAGCCTTGATTTTTTTGTGGTCGACCCCCCCCTTACACATCTTCCCAGATTGGAAAGACAGGTTTTCTTTTGCAAGTTTTCCTCGGACGTATTTTTTTCCTCTAGAGGTATTTGTCGTGAAATTCCCTCTTTGCTGGGCCAATCTGGGATCCGTGCTTTAGTCCTTGTTTCAAGATCTCCTCGTGTTTTCAGAAAAACTTCCCGTGATTTTTTTAATGCCTCCTTTATCGAGTTTTGCTATTCGTCAGCAGTTGTTTTTCCCCCCCCCCCCAGTTGACGCCCCTTTGATAGCTTTTTAACCTAACTTTATCCCCCGAGGCGCCTCCCTTGAGTTTCACGTCTTGGTTCCAAGACCTTCCCCGAAGCCTTTCCCCTTTGGAGACCTTCCCCTCCACTCTCGACACAGTAGCCCTTTTTTAATCCCCTCCAATTCCCCCCCACTCAGGTGAAGTTTCCCATGAAATCCCCAGTAGGATTTTTCCCTATGTCTTCCCTTCGGGACTATTTCGCGTCTGCCCTGGCCTACTTTCCTCCCCAGGCTCCCCCTTTTTCCCCCTGCGTGTGGATTCTCGTTTCGTGCCACGCGACGTCCGTTTGAATGGATTTTTCCCCTGCCCTGGTTCCCCCCCCCCCCATGATTTTCACTCGCGAGGACAAGGTCGGACAGGAGGTTTCTTTCTGCACTTTTTAAAAACTCTCTTGCTTTTCCCCAAGGCCGCTTGACTTGAGCTTTCATTTTACTTTTCTTGCTCGGCATCTTTATGCTTTTCCTTCCTCGCCCCCGGACTTGCTTGTTTCGAGTTGCGCCGTTAAGGGATTTTCCCCATCACGTCAGTTTTTTTTTTTCTTTTCTTCTTACAGTATCCTTTCTGAACTGTAACGCTCTTATTTTGCTTCAAATTGTTATTTCAACCGGACATCTCTTTTTTCCCTTTGCCATTAATTTTCCGATTGGTTCCTGTTAATATCTTTTACTTCTCGATTCAATCTTTAGGGTCCCCCCCCCACCTTTTTCGGTTAAAATCCCTCCCTCCTTCCAAGAAGGGTTTTCACAACTCTTCCAACCCCCCAACCGTTCCCGCAACGCCCAGGTTTCACTGATAATTTCCCCCCCCTCTTCGGCTCTTTTTCCCTTCCTTCCCCGCCCGGAATTCCCAACCGTCTGAGATACCTTCTCGTTTTTTTCTTGTGTCGATTTATCTCAGAATGCCCCGATGCTATGCGGGGAACACCCTTTTTTTTTGGAACTCCCCCCCCCTCTTTTCTGTGATTTTTCAACCGTATTCTAGAGTTATTTTCCCTCCTCGGTAAACTAGTAACCTCCCTGCCCCCCTTGATGGCTTTTGTAAGTCTTTCCTTGGTTTTGAAGAGGAATTCTTCCCAGTGCTTTTGTGGTCCCGCTTAAGTTCTTTGGGTTTAAATCCACTGCCCCCTTCTTCTGCCCACCACCGGCAGACCTTTTCTTACAGGGTCGTTTGGT
>Ga0179593_1793427_pt1 | contig 30174 bp, 57 predicted proteins | sample CZODoug2_1_08_16_FD_185931 | JGI IMG/M metagenome (GOLD analysis project Ga0179593, IMG submission 185931) | Vadose zone soil fungal communities from Angelo Coast Range Reserve, California, USA - CZODoug2_1_08_16fungal (PacBio error correction) | ecosystem: Environmental > Terrestrial > Soil >... | reverse complement strand
TCTGTTTTCCCCTTCTCCACATGTTTTGCTTTCTTTTTTTCCCGGGGTATTTCAGTGGCACCCCTGTTTGCGGGATTTTTTTTACCCTGGTTCTTTTTTCCCCCCCGAATGCTGAGGTTTTTCGCATTTGTCAGCTCTTGCCCTCCCCCCTCGGCTGTAGGGCACATTTTTTTTTTTTTTGCCCGCGCCCTTTTGGCTCCCCCTCAGTGATGGCCCTCTTTTTCATTTTTTTTGAAGACCGCCCTGCTGTGTTACCTTTCTTCTCTTCGGCCCTTCGCCCCTGTCTCTGGCCTTCATTGGTTCCCACATCGCGTTCGGTTTCCACCTTGTGAATTCAACTACCCTCGTTTTGACATCTCTTTTTTTCACTTCACCTTTCTCCCGTGTGGGTGCGTGTATTCTTTGGTTTGATCTGCTTCCGGTCCTTTTTGACGCCTCTTTTAAATTTTTTTGTCCCGAACCCCTCTTGCTGGAAACCTGTCCCCCCCACTTTGTCTTTTTTTTTCCTCCTTTGACATTATCTTTCCCCAAACTAAGTTTCTCCGGCGAAACAATCGTGCACACCTCTTTTTTTTGACCAATTTGTTCAAGTTTTTCCCATTCGTAACAAATTTACGTTCCTTCCCTCGGCACACAGGTTTCTCGTCTCTTCCGTAAACCCCCCCCTCTTTCCTTTTTCCCAGGCTTGCCCACTTTTCGCCGCCCTCGTTTTTCCCTTTCCAACAGGACCTTTATCCTTCTTCGCCCCTCCTTTTCTAAATTGACCTTCCCCCGTTGTTTTGAGTTTCTTCCGTATGAAAACCACCTTTCTTTTTTTTTTTGAGTGCCTTTTTTTCTTGCGGTTTTTTTTCCCCCCCTGCTATTCGGAAAACCCCTCCGTTTTTTTTTTTTTCCAGGAGACCTTTGCTTCAACAAAACCCCCTGGTTTTTATTTTTTTCCTGCCCCAAAGCCGTCTTTTCCCCCTCAAGACCCCCCCCCACTGGTTTTTTGGTTTCCCCTTGGGGGGGGGTTCCAAATGTCGGAAATTTTCCCCCTTGTCCCAACCCCTTTTTGCTTCCCTTCCTGTTCCTTTCTCTCTTACACCATTCCTTGAGAATTCCCCTTTTTTCCTCCTTCCGACATCCGGTTTTTTCGTCTTTTTTCTATGACAACCAGACTGATCCCCCCAATTTTCTTTATGACCCCCTTCCGTTGTCTTTGTATTCCCACACCCTTTTTTGTGTCACAAAGGACCCATCCTACCTTCGCCCCCCCCCCCCGAATCGCCACCCAGGTTTTGCGGGCCAAGTCCAAATTTTTTCCCCCCCCCTTTCATGGGTCCCTTTTCTCTTCGACCTTGTTTTTTTTTCATAGAGCCCTTTCGGAGGGACAATTAATACTTTTTTTCCTTATCAAGACGCCTGTTGTAGTCCCCCCTGGCTCTTTTTTCACTTTTTTTCTTTCGCTTGTTTAACCCACTCGAACAAATTGGGGGCGTTTTTGTTCCCCCAGTCTACGTTGATCCCACTTTTTCTTTTACGCCCCTTCTTGGGTCCAAGTGGATTTTTCCTCGTTTTCTTGTGAATCTTCTTTTGGGAGTTTTTGAATTCGCAACGTTTGACATATTACCTGAGTTTCTCGTTTTTTTTTCCGGGTTTTTTATTTTATTTTTTTCGGATGCCCATGGGATTTAAATCTCTTCCCCAATGACCCTTTTCTCCCCTTATTTTTGCTTCTTACTTTCTTTCAAAATTTTTCTTTGGAGCTTTTTCCCCCATAGTCAACCTTTGGTCAATCCCCGACTCTTTTGGGAGCTGACTGTAGTTGCATTCTCTTTTTTTTTTTGCTCAAGGCGCCAATCCCCCCCCCCCTTTGCTCCCGAACGCTGAAAGCAACCTGACCAGAATTTGCTTTTTGGAGTCCCCATAGTTTTTTTTTCTCGCTTTACTCCATATTTGAGCAAACCTTGCTTTTACGCCCCTACCGACATCTGGGACTTTTTTTTTTGCCTTACTCCCCTTTTTTCCTGGCTTCCGTTGCAGGACTTTCTTTCGGTTCTCCCCCTTCCTCTTGGTTTTTCTGGTTCCTGGGGATTTGGTATTTGTTTTTTCTGAGTCCTTTCGTCGCCTTTTTAACTGGTTTGGATAGGCGACAGTCTATTCACCCCCCTCTGGTTTTGCCGTTGGCCTTGTTTTTTTCTTTCTAAGGATTTTGTTCTTCCGAGGCGTTTGCTCGTTCGGGGGGCCAAGTTTTCCCTTTTCCCATCACCCCAGCCCGTATGACCAGTCTTCTCCCTTCCTTTGTCTTTTGATCTTTTCTCTGGGGGACCCGAGTTCCATTAAGTGGAAATTTTTTGGCTTAATTTCCCCCCACCACACAGATGGTTTTTTGTTAGTCCTGCCCTCCCCAGTTTCGTTTTTAGTCCGTTGCATCCCCTAACGTCATTTCGTCTCCCCAGGCGACTGAGCATCTCCCCCACCTTTTCGTAATCTTGCATACCTGGCCACCCGGAGCCCCTGACCGGTTTGAGACTTTTCCCCCCCTGACAACCCAAACCCCCGTTATATGTTCTTCTCATTTCCTGGATGAAGGCTTTCAACAACACGCCCTTTTTTCCCCCCCCCATTTCCCTTTCCAGTAAACTTTTTTTTTATCTTTCTTTCCGAGCATTACTTCCTCCCCGGTCTGGACCTTAAAAGCATTCCCTTTAGCGAGCATTTTCTTTTTCGGCTATCTTCTTCAACCCTACGAATTTGTTTCCACCCAAACTTCCAAGTGCACCCAACGTCGGGCCTGCTTTTCTTTCCCAAATCTGTGGTTTGTTTCTTTAGGTTTCTTTCTTGGCATCGTTTTTTGAAGAATGGTCCAGTTTCAGCCCCCTTTTTTTTTTTTTTTCAACTTTTCCCTCCCTTCTTTCGAGTTTCGGTTGCAAGATTCCCACTCCTATCTCCTCTTTTTGTTCACACCCCTTTCCCCTCCCTCTGAGGCTGCGATTTTTTTTCCTTCCCAGGTCCCTTCATTCTTTTCCGGCACGTTGTACCCCCCTTTTTCCCCCTTTAATTCATTCCTTACCTTCAGCCCGTAGAGTTTTTTGGTTTGTTTTGGACTTCTAACTTCCCACTGTTGGCTTCTGAGTTTCCTCTCCGAGCGTCGGAGCCTTTCCCCGCTCCCTGTTCTTCCCCCCCCCAATTTGCAAAATGTTCCTTCCCCCCACCTTTTCCCAGTTGAACTTCCCCGAATCTGAATTCCCCCACACTCGCCCAAGCCCCTAAGGCACCCTCCATTTCGATGTTTTCTTTTGGTCCGCGAACCCCCGGTCTTTCTTTCTGCTTTTCCAGAACTCCCATTCTTTTTTTGGGTCTTTTTCCCGGACGTTTCCCCTTTCCTTTCCCCTTTAGGTTCAACACGACCCAGCCAGCTTCTTTCCCGGTTCCCTTTCTTTGACATAGTTCGGCAAGTTAGGAGAATCCCCCTTCCCCTTTTGCCCCCCCCATGGTTTTTTTTTCTTAGGGACCAATGTTTTTTTTTTTTCAAAGCTCCTGGCTGACCCCCTTTTTTTTGCATGATAAGCTAGTGGAACCATTCCTCGTTTTTTTTTTTTTTTTTTTTCCTTTGATGTTCCCCCCGCTGGTCTCCTTTTTGGGCTTTTCCTCTTTTGGGACCCCCCCCCCCGCGTCACCCCCCCAGGTTGATGATTGTTTCCTTGTCACGGAACCCCCATTCTCGAGTTCTTCCCCAGTGAATTCCCCGATTCCTTTTTTGAATCTCTTTCTCAGTAATCTGTACCGCTTTTTTTGTTCTTTTCCCCCCTTCCCCCTTTTGCTTTTTTCCCCACTGTTTTAGCACCAATTTCTGGGTCAAAGATTTTTTCCGCACTTCCCCGGGTTTCGGTCCCCCTTCTTTTTTCTTTTCTCATGTTAGGCAAACCCCACTTTTTTCCAGGGTCCATTCCCTTCATTGTGGTTTTTTTTTTTCGCTTCTGAGGGGCTTTTTCCTTTTTCCCAGATTTTAAGTTTCCCAATCCACCACACAACCCCCCCCCCCACCCCCATTCCTTCAAGTCAGTCGGTGTTTGAACCCCTTGCTTGCTTTCTTTCAGTGTCGAATTCGGTAGGTTCCCAAGTTTCCTTTTTCACTTTTTAGGGACACGCCACCCCTTTGGACATTGCATTTTTTTTTTACACTGTGTGACAACCCCCCTGTCTTGGTTTAGTGCTTTCATCCTTCCATCTCCCAGCCCGTTGACCTATTTTTTACCGACTTTTGGTGTCACAAATTTCCCCAGGCTTCCCTTTCCCTCGGTTTCCCCTCTTTTTTGCTCCTTTTTTTGGATACTTTCTCCACTGGGGTTTGTCCAGTTTTTATTCATTCCTACCCCTACAAGTAACACTGTCCTTCTGCCCTCCTCGCGCAGGCTGCAAATTCCCTTTCCCGTTGTTTTCCGCTGTTTTTCTCCCCCTTTTGGACCGACCACCTTTTCCCTCCCTTGCCGCGGTTGTCCACGACCCTTTAAGGTCTTCCCAGACTGAAAAAGCAATTTTTTCCTTTTTTATACATTTCAGCCTTTTGAGCCGCTTCCATCGTCCCGCCCCGTTTTCTCTTGGCCTTCCCAATGTCTTCCTTTTTTGCAAATCTTCTTGCCTTTACACCTTGATAACCTTCCCCTGACTTATTCTTTCGATGTCATTCCTTGTGGATTGGCTTTTGATTCGTCCTGAGAAACCCCACCTTTTTTCCCCTATTGTTTTTTCTTGCGTTGGTTTTTTTTCACTTTTTTTTTGAAGCATCGTTTGGCCCTCCCTGCTTTACTGGCCGCGCCTGCCCCTTTTTTTTCTCTGGAAGGTTCACGCACTCCCAATCCCACTGTCTCTTTCCTGGACCCCACTCGAGCCCTTTTGACCGTGTTTCTTTTTAGATCTTTTCCCCTGGTCCGTCTTTTTTTCTTTTTCCACCCCTTATTTTTGTCAACGTCCCTTTTTTGAATTCCGAGGATGTAACAGAACTTTTCTTTTCTGACCCCCAAAAGGCAACCTTTTTTTTTTTTGCCAGTAACACTTTTTTTTGCGTCCCCCACCCCCATGCGGTCTCTATTTTCTTTTTCCGAGTTATTCCCTAGTGGCGTTTTCATCAGACCCAAACCCCAACCCCCCCCCCATCTGAACTTTTCATTCTTTTTCCCCCTTTGAGGTTCTCTCCCTCTGGACACAAAACAGGGGGGCTTTTTTTCCCCCTTTTTTGGCGCAGAGTTTTCCTTAAGTCATTTTGGTTTGGCTGCATCGCCTTTTGGTTTGCTCGTAAAGTCTATCTTTTCCAATTGCCTTTTCTTTCCCCCGCTTTCTTTTTTTGTTTTGATACCTCGGGTAGTCTTTGAAACCGTACCTCATTTAATGTTGTTCCATCAGAATTTCCGCCCCTTTACTTCAGTCGGCAGATGTCGGACCCGGTTTTTTTTCTGTTCCTCCCCCTTTTTTTTTTTTCGCCGCCCCCGGACCCTGCTGCTTTTTTTGCTTTTGCACTCATGCGGTCACCCCATTTTAGATTGTTTTGTCACTTTTCCCCCCCCTCTTTCGACTTTTTTTGGCCTGCCTTCTCTGAATTTTCTAGCTCGTTTTCTTTCGTCACTGTTTTTTTTTCCCAAGCGCGAGCCCTGATTCTTTTTTAATAGTGATTTCCGATCTTTGCGCTCGCCCGTTCGCCCTTCCCCGTCCCGTTTTGTCCGTTGATTTCGCCCTGTACTGTAACAACTTTTTTTGTATTGAATTTAATTTTAACCTTTCCTCTTCAGCCCCCATTTCGTTTCGTCCCAAACTTTCTGGTGTCGATTTTTCGCTTTTTTCTTTGCCGTACAAAATGGCAAGTGATCTTTTTTCTCCTTTCGGCTTTCCCTTTGCTGGTTTCCCCGAACCTCGGGATTGTTTTGGTCTTCCATTGTTTCCTTTGCGCAAGTGTTTGCTCCTTTCATAGTTTTTAGAGCCCTTCCCTAGATGTTGGAGAACCCTCCCCGAGAACCGTTGGGGCCCTTCCGTCCACTTTTTCAGTTTTTCTAGACCCGCACCCCCCATGGTGTTTTCACTTTTTTTGGTCCACTTTTCCCCTTCCTGGCTGAAGTCTTTTCCAATAGATTTTTTTTCCTCCTTTTTTTGTTGTTGATGCTTTTCTATTGGCTCCCCCCTTGTTGCACCCTTGGTTTTCAAATTCCCCATTTTGGGACGAAAGCCCAAATCACTCGTTTCCACCCCCTTTTTTTTTTTGAGCACTTTGAAAACCCCCTCTCCCGTCTTTTGTGACTTTTTTTTTTCCCCCGGACTTCCCCTAGGGTCACCCCTCGAATCTGTACTTTACCCCGATTTTTTTATGTTGCCCCTCTTTCAATCCCTTCCCCGTTGTGAGTTTCTGTTCCCGTCCCTTCGGTTGTTTGGGGTTTTTCAAACTTTTTCCCGCATTCTTTCCCCTTTTTTTCGCATCCCAGCCTTTTTTTTTCCCTTTCAAATTATTCACCTTTTAAAGGTTGTTTTTTTGTGGTTTTTTCCCTTGCCTTTGTTGCAGCCCGTTATTCGTTTCAGGGAATCGATTTTCCTTTTACACCCAATGTTTTAGTAATTTTCCCCCCCCAGCGGTTTTCCGAATTCGGTTTCCTTTCTTTGTTTCTTTTTTTTTCGCTCTGGCCAAAGATTCGGTGATTCTGATCCTTCAGGTCCTTTGCCCCAAGGTTTTTTTCTTTGGTTTTTCTTTTTACACTTGTCGTCTTTTTTTTTTTCTTCCTTTGCAACGTTGGGACAACTGTAGTCCCCGCCGATTCCCCCCACCTTTTTCTTGGACCATGTCGTGGTCCTTTTCCCCGGTTCCTGCTCCTCTGGTGCAAAACTCCTGTCTTTATGGTTTTTTTCTTTTTCCATTTCAAAACCCCTTCCCCTCCGATTCTGTGGGGCCCCCCCTTCCTGACTTTTGTCTACTTTTTTCGGCAAGTGGTGTACTGTTCTTTGAGCTCCCGACTTTGGTGCACCCGTGTTTGGTGGTTTCCTGCCGTTTCGGAACCCCCGTTAGGCCCAGCCCTTTTTTGCTCCCCAACGCGGAGTCAATTGCTACTGTGCTATTTCTCGCTTCCCCTTTCATTTTCCAACCCCTCGAAATCGTCGGCCCCTTATAGCCCCCCTATGCTTCCTTCACGTTTCCAGACCTGGTTACCTTCTTTTTTGACCTATTGTTTTTTTTCCCTTTCTTCTTTTTTCAATATTTGTACCTTTTTTTCTTGCCTTGTTCCCCTTTCCCACACGTTCCGCTGCCTTTTTTTTTTCTTGGGAACTTTTGGATTTTTTTTTCAAACTTTTTTTCGAATTTTTCTTTTGCCTTTTGATGACGGTTACGAACGTTTACTGTTTCTTTTCTTAGTTATCCCTTCTCACAGCCCCATTTCCTGAATTCCTCCCTCCAGTATGAAAATTCTCTTTCTTCTTCCTTTCTTTTTTGTTTCTTCCCTTTCGACTCCCCTTTCTCCTTCACTTTTGATGTTCCCCCCCCCTTTTTTGGCCTTAATTCTTTTGAATGGAGCTCCTCTTTTTTCGGCCCCCGCGCTCCCCTTTTGCACACGTCCTTCTGCCCCAAAGAAATGTTTCTTCACATCCTTCGATTTTTTCTGCCCGTGACCTCCCCTTTACACCCCCACCCCCTCCACAAAAGGATTAACCTTTTCTCATTACTCTCCGATTCTTCCCCCGCGAGTAAAAACAGGAAGCCCTAGTTGGCTTTTTCCCGGAGCACTTCTTTTTTCTGATCTTCGTCCTCCTCTTTCTTGTAAGTCCTCTATCAACTTGCCTCCGGAGATGATTTTTTTTCCTTTCTTTTTTTTTTTTTCCGAGCTACCTGGTTTGTTTTTCGGAAGGGCTCCTCCTGCCCAACGAATTTGGGCCTTTCTCTTGCCCTCAGTCAGTTCGCAAATTTTTTTTTTTTTTTCGTCGAGCCTTTATCCGTCCCGAAAGCGGATTTGATTTTTCCCAGTTTTTTTTTTTTTCGCCCTGGCCATTCCCCCTCGATCCCCCTCCCATTCTCCCCCGCCATAGGTTTGTTCTTTTTCCTGTCCCTTTTCCTTTTCTGTTCACTCCCTCGGGTCCCTTTTCATTTGCCTCCAATACCAATTTTTTGTCCCCTCTCCAACCCGTTCTGATTTTTGTTTAAATTTTAGTGGGGAGTCGTTAATCTTTTCTTTTCTAGTTCCGTTTCACTTTTTTTTCTTTTGTTTTTCATGTTTTTTCTGTTTGCACTTTTTGCCCCCCTCGCGTTTCCCCCCATGACCCCCAACTTTTGTCCCCCGTTCCCATTTTTGTTTGCCACCCCCTTCCCCCGGCTCGTCCAGTTAACCCCCCCACCCCCCATTTTTGGGCCCTTTAGGTTGCGATTTTTTTTTCCTTTGTGCTGTCCCATTACAAGTTCCTTTTTTTTTCTTTTGGTTCTTTTTTTTTAGGTTCGTCTCCGTTTCCCCTTTCGTGACCAATTTGTCTCTTTTTGCTCACTTTCTTTTTTTTCATGCCCACTTTTCGTTACCCCCCCCCCCCCTTTAATTCCCTGTGTGCAGAGACATTAGTCCGTTCACCCCCCACTTCACTTTCTGGTTTTCTGCTTCCCGGCCCCTGCTTCCCTTTTCCCTTTCAGTGGACTTCTCTTTTCTCTTGCGAATCTTTGAGGCTATTAAAGCTTCTTTTTTTTTTGGTGTATTTCCCCCCCCCCTGGGTTTTACCCGGTCCCTCTTCATTTAGAAACTACTCCTGGACTTAAGCTTCTACCCCCCTTTTTCCTTTTGCCTTTTCTACGTGACCCACCCCCTTGAGCGCCCCCCCCCCAGTTGACAAATGGGCCTGCCTTGCTGATTGAGGTCCCCTTATTAAATCCCATGAGTTCCTGTACTCTTCTGGGGTTGGAAACTTTTTTGATGTTTTCTCCTTTATTGCCCACCCCCCCCCTTTTCTTTTTTTTTATTCCTGTCAATGAGTCGGTTTTTCCACTCCTTTGGTCTCTTTTTTTTTACGGCCCCCCGGGACCCCCTTCCAAAGTGTGGTTTGTGGTCTCTGTTTTTTTTTCAGATTTTTTTTTTTTCCCTTAATCGGGGCAAAGCCCCTTTCTTAGAATCCCCCCTCCGTTTAACCCCCCCCCCCCCCCGGGGAGTTGGTTTCTGTGTGGTGAACAGTGACCCCCTTTCTCTGCTCCCTGTTTGCGCTTTTCTTCCTTTTTTCTTCTCTCCTCAGGCTTCCAAGGCTCCCCCTCTAACCGCCAAGGCTTTCTCTTGGGTGACTGACCAACCCCTGTTTTCGTACGGAGGTGTTTACTCCATTACTCTTTTTCGCTTTTTTTCCACTGGATTTTCATGCAAACTTCGATCGGCTGTAAAGAGAAGGCCTTTGAACCCCCTCCTATCCTTTTTCCTTTTTCTTCTTGATCCCGGAACCCCAATCCCTAGTTTCTGTCAGTTTTTTTTAGCTTTCCCCCCCCCTTTTCAACTTTTTTTTTTCCCCCAATTCTGCAGTCTCTTACTTTTCTGCCGGCACACCAAATTCTTTTTGGGGTTTCCCCCCCCCCCGCTTCCGCGTTTTCCCCCTCTACAGTGTTCTGGTTTTCCCCCCCTTTTGCGTTTTTGGACCCCAATATTTTCCCTTTCGTCCCTCATTTTTCCCCCTTCAGCTCCTTTTTTAGTGGAGTGGTAGTTTCCCCTCCTCTGGATTAGCCTTTTGCCTTTGTCCACCGGTTCCTGGATCCTATTTCTTTTTTACTTATTTTGAACATGTCTTCCTTTTGTCTTTTGTTTTTCAGGGGTAGCTCTCTTTTCTTTCCGGTTTTTTTCTCGTCGCCTTCTTTTAATGGTGAATAGGTCTCTGGTTTTTCCGACCTTTTTTTGACTTCCTGCCCCTGTTTTTGTCGACGGTCTTCCGAGGCTCTGTAACGAGGACTTTCCTTTAGATTTTCCTAACCTGCCCCCTCTCTCGTAGAAATGTCCATGATCCAAACTCACCGCCCCACCCCCCAACCCCCCACCCCCCCCTAACCACCTGCCAACAAACAAACAACCACCCCCCAACTCCCCTGCCACCATATAATACAACCCGCACCCCCCCCCCCCCCCCCAAACCCAGAACACAACCCCCCCCCCACCACAAAACAACACCAACCCCCCCAACCCACAAAAACCCAAAAACAAACACCCTAACCCACCACAGCCCCCACCAAACCCCACAATGCACCCCCCAGACAAAAACCTACCCAACCCACCCCCCCCCCCCCCCCACCCCTCACCAAAGGTTTTCGCCAAAACTCCCCCACCCCAACCAACCCCACAACAAAAACAACCCCAAACTCCTTTTGTTGAGATCCCTTCATTGTTCTGTCTATTTCTTTTTTTTCCACTCGCTTATTTCTGGGTAGGACGTCACCGTTTTTCCTGCTCTTGCACTTTCCTCCTTCGACTTCTTTTTTTTTCCCCCACTTTTCTAGACCTCCCACCAATTCCCACCGATTTCATTGAGACGCTTTTTTCGCCGCCTTATCCCTCCAACCCCCCAAAACCCAAGGCACCCAGAATGTTCAGTAGGCATCTCCCCCATTGTCTTCCCAGTTGCTCCCCTTTTTTTTTTTTTTTTTTCCTTTTTCCGTTTGTTAGGTTTACCGACCAGATTTTTTTGTAGCAGATGACCTTCCTTAACTCCTCCGTCTGTTTCTTTTTTTTTTTTTTCTCTTCTTTTCTCATCTCCCATTGCTGTTAAGAACCTAGCGATTTGTATTTCCCCCCTGGCTCCTTTTTTTTTTCGCATCTTCAGTTTCCGTTTGCAACCTTCGTTTTTTAGCTGATCCTATCTTTGCCCATACCCTTTTTCTCTTTCCAGTTCCGGTTTCTGTCACTTCCTTTCCTTTGGGACGCGAGGTTTTTAACTTTCCAGATGATTTTCTCTTGTGTTTGTTTTGCTTTTTGGAAGATTTTCCCCCATTCACATAGATAATCGATATCTTTTTTCTCCGCAATAGGCCTCTCTTACACTTCCTGTCGCTTTCCCCCGGTCCTACCCAAGTCCCAACTTCGCAAACTTTTTCGTTCTTGAACCGCTTTCGTTTTTTTAATGTCTCTTGCTTTCGAACCCTTTTTCCCCCCCCTGAGTTTTTCCTTTTGAGTTTGAGAAATTCCATGTTATCCCTTGATTCTCCCACTTTTTTTCCATTTCACTTTTGTCTCCCCATTCTACTTCCACTTTTTTTTTTCCTATCAGGAACTGGCCGAACCTCCCCCCATCCCCTTCTTTTTCGTCCCCCTTCCTTTGTGCTCCCCCCAAACTTTTGGAACGTGTTGAGTTCTTTTTTCTTTTTCTTTTTTTCCTTCACCCGTCCCCCCGATTTTTTCTTTCTTTCTTTGCTCACTTTTAATCATCTTCCTCTACCAACCCCTTTCCCCCCCCCTTTCCCGATGAGTCTTGCTTTTTTTTACCCTTTTCTTTGGAGAACCCCCTGTTCACAACCCCTCCAGTGCATTTTTCCGAGCTTTTCCTTACCCCCCCCCCAAACTTTTGTATAGCCTTGAGTGCTTCTTCCCGTTAAATTTTTTAGAGGCTCTTTCCACCACCTTTTTGGAATTTCCACCTTGAAATCTGTGTACTGTTGTGGTTGTTTTAGACCCTTTCCCTTTTTTTTTTTTTCACAACCTTTGGTCTCCTTTTTTTTTCCTCGAGTCCGTCCCTTTCACTCCAAGCTCTCCCCAACTTTCCTTGGTTTACGGTTTCCCCCCCCCCCCAATCCCCCCGTTGATCCGACCCCCGTTCCCCCCCTTGTTGGTTTTTCCCTTCGTTTACAAGCTGGTCTTTTACTTAGTTAGGTCGGTTTTTCGATTCCCTTTTTAACAATTTGGATTGCCCACTCCCGTGCAGAGTTTTTTTCCACCCCCTTTTTCCCTCCAATCCCCAATCAACCGTCGCCGTTATTCCGTTCCTTTGTTCTTTTCCACTTTATTTCAGGTTCCTTTTTGGGGCCTATGTGGTCTTTTTTTTCCCCTTTGTTTTTTTGCCCCTGAGGTCCCCAGAAATTGTGATTATAAGTTTCACCAAACGTAATTACTTTAGCAATATTTTGCCCCGCCCCTTCTCTTCTTTTACCTGTGCTGTCGCGCCTTGTCTCGACCGCCCTGTTTACCTCCCCCGGTTTTGCCCAGTCCTGGTTTTCCTCACGGCTTCCCAAAACTGCAGTTTTTTTTCTCTCCTGGATGCTTTTTAGTTCCTCCAACCTCCGGCCCCTCGTCTACCCTTTCCCCCCCCAACACTTTATATTTTTTTTCCCTTTATGGCTCTCCCACCCCAGTTTTTTTTTTCTCCTTTTTTTGACATTTCTATTTTTCTGGAATGTGCAAAAGTCCACACAAACCGTTTGCTTTTTCAATACCCTCTTGTTTTCTTGTAATTATTTTCCGGTCCCCCCCTTCGAATTTTACGGTGATTCTGACACTTCGTTTTTCTTTCCACATTCCCCCACCTTTGCCTTTCATCCTAGGACCTACCGGTATCATCGGTTACCCCACCAACCTTCTTCTTCCCCTACCAACCCTTCCGCAGTTTTTTCCTAGAGTCCCATTTAGCCCAAAATTTTTCCTTCGCAGTCCATTTTATGTCCCGGCTCCGCTTGCCTTAACCTTGGTACAATCCCTTCTCCTTACGGTAATTCCTTTTGAACTGATGTTTCCCCTTCCCCTTTCCGTTGGGGCTTTTTTTTCTGCTCTCTTTAAGATTTCTCCCACCCCCTTCGTTTCTTTTCTTTGACCTTTTTTTCAATGGTGTTCGGGCTTCCACAAGTCAGATGGGCCCCTTGCCGCCTTTTGCCTTTCGTGGTCTTTTTGGTCCGCTTTCCCGTTAGTTTGGGCCGGCCTTCCACTTTCCCCCCGTCACTGAAGGAGCCACCTTAATGGCAATCCCCTTAATACCTTTGGCTTTTTTTTTTAATCGGATGTCTCACTCCTCCTGACCCCCCCTGGATTCAAATTCTTCTCCTTTAACTGCGAGGTATTCTTCAATTTTTTTCCACTTTTTTCCCTTTTCCCACCAAATCCCATGTCCCCCCCCCCCCAAAACCTCTGTGACAACTTTCTTTTTATCTGAATCCCCCCCCACGACCTTTTTTTTTCACCATTCTTTCTTCAAGGCTCTTTGCATTTTTTTTTTCCCCCCGCGGCCTCCCCTCAATCCCCCCCAAATACTTCAACCACTTTTCCTTCGCATTGCCTCCCTGTCTTTTTTCCTTAACACTTCCCACTTTCAATTTTTTAAACTTTTTTTTTCTCCAGTGATAGTCCTACCCCAGAGTCTTTTTTCTTCCTTGCCTTTCCCCCTCCTTTTTTTTCGACTTTGCCTTCTTTTTTACTCATTGGACTCCTTCGGGTCCTCTTAGGGAACCCCCCCACCTTTTTTTTTTTTTTCCCTTTTTTTTTTTTTTCCGTTGCCCTTTTCAGAGATTCCCCCGGGTTCCTTTTTTGCCATTTTGAAGTCCCCCCCCTGCCGATTTTTCGGCTTGCCGTCCCTTTTTTTTCCCCCTTAATTTTTTTTCACGCTCCATTTTAGTTTCTGTTTTCCTTCCCTTTCCTTTCCTTTTTTTTCCAACCCCCCGATCCCCCACCTCCCTTGATGTCTTTCATTCCATTCTAACCCGTGCGTCCTCTGATTTTCCCGGGGAGGATTTACTACTAAGGGTTTCTTTTAAGCATCCTCCCTCCCTTTCCCGACTTTTTCTTAAAACCCTCCTTTTTTCCAGCTTGCGTTTAATGACCTTGCCTTAGGCGTTTTCTTTTCCTTCCCTATCCCCTTTCTTTGTGAGGTTGGATCCTCTGCGAACTTGATTTGCAAACCCCCCTTTGCGTGTTTTTTTTAAGGACCCCCCCACGGTTTCAGAGTTCCGACAAGAGTTTGCAAACCCGAATGTGGCCTAAGGCGAATTCCACAAAGAGCCCCCCCCATTTCCTTTGCCCCCCCACTATTTTTTCAATGGTGCTGTTCTTAACATGCTGGAGTTTTTTCTTAGGCAAAGTTTTCTTTTTTTGTTTCCGACTTCCTTGAGTTTTTCCCTGCCAGATCCTTTGACTTCGGTTGGGTCATTATTTCACATCCCCCCTGATTTTCCCCCGATCTCCCTCTCTCAATTTACTTCTGTTTCTTAGAATCCAATTGGCATGGGGGCGATTCTTTTTCTTTTCCTGAAAAAACCCCCTGGTGTTTCCGTTCTTCTCTTGTCTTTTTCTCTTCTTCCCCCTTTTTATAAGTCAATCAGTTTTTTGTCCCTTTCCTCCCCCTTGGTTTTTTCCGACCTCATGGTCACAAACCCTTCTTGCCTCCCTCCGACTACCTCTGAAGGGGGACTCCCCAAAGATACTCGTTTTTTCCATTTTTTTTTCCCCAAACCCCCAACCAAACCCAAAACTTTCCCCCTTTTTTTGAGTTTTTGCATTTTTTATTGTCCCCTCCTGGGCTGAAGACTTACCCGATTGTTCACAAACTTATCCATTAATTATCCTTCCTTTTTTGAATTGTGTATGCTTATACCGTGCCACCTCCGGGGATCTTAAACGTAAAAAGTTTACCTGTTGCCCTTCGCCTCCATAACCCTTTCCCCTTTCAAATTTCCCTGCTTTTCAAGATTTTTAGGTGAAATAGTCCCATTCCCAAGGTTTCCCTTTTTCTTTCTCCCCCATCTTGGTTTCTTACTTTTCCGAATTTTTTTCTCTTCCTCGGCTATAATTTTTTAGTTGGTCACAGAACGGGGGCCAAATGCCTTCCTCCCAAATTTTCATACCGTTGCCGGGTTTTTAAACGATACTGGTACCCCTTTCCCCTTTCCGGCTTCTTTTTTTCCCCTCGCCTTCCTTCCTGATCCCAAAGACCCCTCCCCTTTTACCCCCCTGGGATTTTTCCCTCTCTTTGTTTTTTGCTTTTTTTCCCAGGCTTCGATTTTCTCCTTCACCCCGTTTTCCCCCCCTCAATCCGCCCCCACATTTTAAGGGTTCCTTACTCCACTCTTGATCCCTCTGCCTTTCCCTCCTTGATCTTTCCATTTAACTCTTTTCCTTTCATTTTTTTGAAGAGCGTTTGCTTTAAGTCCCCACCTTCCCAGGATTTCCCCCACCTTTTGTTCGCCTTCTTCCCTCTCGCGCCAAGTTAACCTGGATCGTTGGGCGGCTGATTTTTCATTGTCTTTCTTTAAAGGTTTTTCCCTTTCCTTACTCTCTCCTGTTTGCAAATCCTGTAGATAGGTCAAGAAACCCTTCAGTTTTCGCTTTCCTCCATAGACCCTTTCCCATTGACTTTATCGCTGGTTCTGGGCCTTCGTGAGCCACCCCCAGAATCTTTTTTCCCATGAGTTTTTTTCCTTGAACCCCCACTGCCCTCTATCCCCTTCGAACCTTTCCCGGACTTTTTCGTCAAGGATTTCTTTGAGGCTTCAATTGTGAACTGGATTTTATGGAACTTTCTTCCCCTTTTGTTAGTGTGGTGCATTTTTTATGTTCACCTTTTTTTTACGTGAGACCCCCCCTCGCCGATGTCCTTCCTCCCTTTGTGGTTTACACACTTTTTTTTTTTTTCCCCAGATCCTGGACCCCGTTTTCCATGAGAACTTAGTTTGGATTTTCCTTTTTACATCCTCCCTCTTAATTCTGTTTAAATTTTCCTCGATTTCCATGATGAAGGCTCCATGACGCCCCCCCTCTTCTCTTCTTTTTCGGTCTTGTGTTTTCATCTTGTTTTTTCTTAATTTCATGGGTTTCCCCTTTTTTGCTTTCAAGTACTCTTTTTTTTCCCTTTTTCCTGATTCTTTTGCGGGCCCTCTTTTCAACCTCCACCAATTTTTGCACCTCTGCTCCCCGTCCAGTTGGCCCCCCCCCCCTCAACTTTTCGCCCACCCCCATTCCACCCTTCTTTTTTTTCAGGCGTCTTCAACGGTTCCCCCTTTCCTTCAGACTTCCCCCTCCCCCCCTCCCCCTACACACCCCTTTTCCCCCCAAGTGACTTTCCTCCTGCATAAGTCCTGCGGCAAGTGATCACAACCCGTCCGCGTACCTCCCCTGTGACTGGTGTTTTATAGTAACTCCTTTTTTGTTTTTTTTTCAGGCTTTGCCCTCGATGCTTTTTTTTTCAGGATTTTAAGATTTCGGCTGGAATTTGTCGGCCCCCTAGCTTCTTTTTTAACTCTTCCTTTCGTGGTCGCTACCCTCTTTTTGCAACCTTTCGAGATCACCACTCATTTTTTCATTTTTTCTTTTCCCCGTCCGTTTTCAGATCCTCACTTTTTTAGAACTGTTTTTTTTCCCAGACTGGCTCTCCCAAGAACCTCCTCCCGATATGTCTTTGGCTTTTCTGATTTTTTTTTTTCAAGTTCAAACCATATACCGGGGTCCCTCCTCCCTTCGATTTCCCCCCCAATTCCCTTTTTCTCCTGATAGGGGTGCGTCCGTGAATTCTCCCTTCAGAATTTCCCCCCTTTCACAACGGGTTTCCCCACTTTCCCCCCGACTTTCGCACGAGGGCTTTGTCCCCCTGGCCTTTTTTCACGATGCCCTGCTTTTAATGTTTCCCTTCAGATTCCCCTGATTTTCCTTTCTTCTTCCGCCCCTGAGTCCCTCCCCCTCCGCCTTCTACTTTTGCCCCCTTTTTTCTGGTTTTCATAATCAACTTGTTTCCTTCCCTCCCCCCATGACCCCTTCCTTCTACCCTCTGGCTGCAAACCCCTAGCCCGTTAAGGTTGAGGGCTTGTTTTCACGCTTCTTTCCCCTTTCTTTCTATCCTTAGCGGCCCTTTTTTTTTTTTCCCCCAAAATTTGACTTTCCTTTTTAAACCCCCCCCCACCATCTTTTGATTTTTTTCCCTTGGACCCCCCCACCAGTTTCCCGGATTTTGTTTTTTTTCTCTCCTTTTGGCACAACCTTCCCACCTTTTCTATAAATCTCCTTGGATCCTGACATCCACACCCTCACAGACACTTCCTTTTGCCTGGGGGTTCGTCAAGACTCCCTCCTTTTTCTTCTTCCTTTCCCACACTTCCTTTATTTTTCCTTTCTTCACCTTTTTATTTTTTTCTTAACCCTTTTTTTTGCCTGTGATACCAACAGTTTTTTTTCCCCCCTTTTCCTTTGTGTTTTTCTTAGCCCCTGGCTGCCCCCCCCCCCCCCCTTTGGTCTCCCCCCTCTGAACCGATTTTTCCGTAAGTCCTCTCCTTTTTGTCATTAGTTTTTTTTCACTGGGACCTTTTGCTCCAAAAAGGAAGCGACGCCTCCACTTCTTTATGACGGGATTGTTCTCTTGATGATCTTCTTTTCGTCCCTGGAGAACTCAATGCTAGTCGTAATAACTCTCTGTTTTTTTCTTCTTTTTCTTTTCTTTTTTTCTTTTTTTTTTTTTTTTTTTTTTTTTTTTTTTTTTTTTCTTTTTTTTTTTTTTTCCTTTTTTCTTTTTTTTCTTTTTTTTTTTTTTTTTTTCTCTTCTTTTTTCCAAGGTTTTGTTTATTCTTCCTTATACCTTGCCGTCTTCCCTCTTTTTTTCTTTTTGTCCCCAAGATTTTTTTCCAAGTTTTCCCCACGGGTTGCCCAGGCGTTTCTGTTTTGCCTTTTTCTTTTTTTTCCCCTTCCCATCTTCCAAATCGTCTTTTGGGGTTTTTTTTGGGGGTTTTTCTGCCTTCTGAGAGGTAAATTTCCTTTTTCCCTTCTTTTTTTTTTTTCCAAGATTTGTTTTCTTGTAAACCTTTTTCCCCCCCCCTCACAGTTTGGCGATTTTTTCGCCTTCCCTGCATTGGCAGGTGTTCTTTTCCCCCTTCTTTTACGGCTTCCCAACCTGACCTTTTACATTTCCTTTTCAGAAAAGTTCTGGTACGCCTCCGGTTTTCCCCCTTATTCCATATCTTATTATCCCCAATTCCGTACGGAAGTCAGATCGACACCCCCTTTTATAATTCCATTCCCTTTTTTAGGCCCTTTACGATCCCCCGGATTAACAATACTTGCCTCTTTTTGTCCCCCGTTGGTTTTTTTCCTCAAAAGCACTTTTTTGTCCAAATCCTTCATAGTCCTTTTTTGTTAGTCTTTTTTCCCCTTCCCCCCCAGCGTTTGTTTCCCCCGCCGTAGCTTGGTTTCTATTTTTTTCTCGTATGGACTTTTTTGGCTGACCCCACGTTCCCTTTTCCGCCTTCTTTCACTTTTTTTCGGAATAAACCCCTTTCTGGACCAGATTTTTTCCCCCCATCCTTTTTCCTTCCCCCCTCGACTCCCACTTGACTCTTAGCTTTACTTTTCAACAGCCCCTCGTACTAAACTTACGTACTTTCGTCCCCCACTGCTCTGGTCCCTTGCCCCCACTATTTTTCTCTTTGATTTTTCCCCACGTGGTTCCCATCTTTTTCTCTTTGGCCTTTGAGTCCTTGGCTCTCCTGGTCCCTATCATGCGTTTGGATTTTTTTTTTTGATTCTTCGAACCCACTTTTTTTTTCTTTTCATGTTTTTGAATTCACAGTTCTTTTTTTCAAGAATCCCTACGTTTAATATTCTTTTCGTGTGAGGTTTTGCTCTTTTTCCTCACAGCGTTTCCCAGTCTTCCCCCTTTTTCTTCCTCCCCCCTCTTTTTACCCCCTGAGATTTTTCCCAGTCCACCCGCTTTACTTTGTTTTTTCTTTAGGATCTTCTTCCATAGGATTCCGTCCTTTTTTTTTCTTTTTTCTTTAAAACCCTTCTTTTTTGGCGTGCTAACTTTGTGAACCCAAATCAGGGATCTCCCCCCCCCTTTTTGGCGCGGTTTTCTTTTTTAGAGGATAGGCACAAGATTGCGGGGGTCTGTTCTCCCTTCCCGTTTCCAACATCGTTATCCAACCCGGGTTCCTGCCGATGTTTTTTCTCGGCCTCTTTCCCCTGCTTTTTTGGTATCCTCACACCCCCACCCCCCTCTTTCCCAAACTCGCCCCTCATGCCGGTCCCTTCGAACTCCATGACGCAAACCAGTACCCCCTTTTTCCCCAATCCTTTTGACTGACGCTTCCGAGTCCCCGGTTGCAGCTTGGACAGTAGGCTCCGTTTATACCCCTTTCTTCCTTGGTTTGTGCATATCTGCGCTTTTTTCAATCCTGACCTCTCAGATTCTTCTTTCACCATAGCCCGAACCTTTATGTTTTACTGGAGAGGAGTTGCCTCGGTCGATTAACATTCTGCCCTCGTTTACCTTGTTACTTTCTTGGATCCCTCCCCATAAGTAACCTTCCGTTCCCACGTTGCTTCGACTGCTGCCGTGGTTGCCCCTTTAACTTGCCCATTCCCCCTTATTTTTGATGCTCTTTTGATTTTTCTGACTCAGTTCCGCCTCTCCCCTGCCCAATTCTTAGACTCCCCTTGATCCCTTTCTTTTCTGCTTGGGAACTTGTTTCACGATTCGTAGCCTTTCCAACGGTGCCCCCCCCCTCCTTCCTTTTACAGTCCTTTTCTACATGAGAAGAGCTCCCTCCATTTTTTATGTTCTTGAGGTTCTTTTTTACTATCGTTTTTACCCCTCGATGTTCTTTACCGGGGAATGCGGTCGCCTTGAAAAATCTTTGTACCCCTGCGTCTCTAATTTACCCCCTTCCCTTATTAGGGTTCCTCTCACTTCCCTAGCACCCCCGACCCCCTACCCCATTCACTTGACTTCCCCCTGTGTACCCCTTTCTTTTTTTTTTCCCCCCCGCGAACCTCCCTTTTTTTTCCTCCTTTTTCTGGTCTGGCTTTCGTTACCAAACCTCTGGGGCCCGGGGCTTTTTCTACGGATTATTCCTTCCCCCCCCCACTGAAAGGTCCTCCTTCAGGATCTTTTCTCAGGGACCACTTTCCCCTTTGAAATATTTTTTTACGAGCCACTAAGGTCCCCCTTTTTGGATGCTTTTCCTTCTTTTCCCCGTTATTTTACCCCCCCCCTTCTAAGCTTGACCGGTCTTTTTTGAGGATCTGCCCCAACCCCGGTTTTGACTGTCTTAGTTTGGGAATTTTGCATCTTTGGTTTTTTCGATTTTTAGTTTCTTCAACCCCAAACCAAAGTTTTTCCTCCGTTTGACCCCCCCAATGCCCCCACCTGGGGTCTCATACTGTTTTCTACGTTTTTCTAAAACCCATCTTTTTTCTGGGCTTCCCAGGTTTTTTTTTTGTTCGCGACTCTCCCCCACCTCCCAGAAAGTAGTACCTAGTAATTACGTTTGGATTTTCTATGTATTTCTCTCTTGAGTCCTCTTCTTGAATTTTTTTTTTCAATGGTCCTCCCCCCCGGATTTTCCTCCAGCAGGCCGACTTTCCCTGTTTTACATTTCGTTCTTTTTTCCACAAAAGACTTTTTTTGTTTCTCTCACCATACGAACCCTTTATGCTGGGGGACTGTAGGTTGAATGTTACCTGTTTTCTCCGGGATTTTTTTGGGTCTTCTTTTGGGTGAAGTTCCTTCTCTTTTTTCCCTTCAAAGTTTTTTTTCGGTAAATTTAAAACTTTTTTCCGGGGCCTTCCTTTTTGGAGGGTTCGACCTTGCCTTTAGAGGTCGCCGAAACCGATATTCCTCTTCCCCCCCACCTTAACCTTTTATTACCCGCTTTCTGTTTCCCCTTTCCTGACCCCCCCCGTGTATTGATTTTTTAGGGGTCCTCCCCAAGTCTCTAGCCCGACGGGGTCTTCACCCCCTTTTTCTCTTTTTTTGCCAAATCGAAGTCTCCTTCGATAGAGGGTTTTTTTTGGCACGAGGTGCTCCTAATTCCGTAAAAATCAATCCCCCCTTTTATTGCGGCAAGGGCTTTTCGCTGGAACAATGTCTCAATTGTTAGATTTCCCCCCGTGTTTTTTTTTTCTTTCCCTCCTTTCTTTTTTCTTTTTCCTTGTTACTCTGATCCCCCTTTCGATCGGGTTGCACCCCCTCCTGCGTTCCCCAAGGTAATTTTTGGTAAACACCCCACCAGAATGTTCAAAATCTACCTACTTTCAATTTTTTTATTCTGCAAACCCCATCATTTCCCCCCGTTAAGTCCCCCAACCCATTTTTTAGCCCCCTCTTCCTTTCCTCTGGTAGTCTACAATTGTATGTACCATTTTAGGGACATGCTTGAAGCACTTCTTTGCGTTTTTTTTTTGCCTGGTTCTTTCATTTTTTCAAGTCACCAAACTGTCTAGTTTTCTTTGGTTTGAACCGTTTTATGGTGCTTTCCTTGTTTAAAACCCCTTTTATTGTTTTTCATGTTCCTTTTGGTTTTACTTAGTTCCTTCCTCGTCCCGGGTGATTCTCTTGGAATTATTTTCCCCTATAAAAAGATCTTCTTCTCTTGTTGACCTTAATATTCCTCATTTGCTTGATTCAAAATGTGCCTGAACCGCGCTTTATTTCGCTTCATCCCCAGGACCCCTCGTTGACGGAAAAGCTCAACACTTTCCTCTTTAATACCCCAGAGGCATCCCGTACGATGTTTGACGTTCCCCCGCCCTGGATCAAACCTGTTTTCCCACCCCCCCCCCCTTTGATCTTTTCAATTTTTTCCCTTAATTTTTTTGCCTTCCCACAAGTGATCCGTACCCCAGGGTTCCTGTTTTGTTCGCTAGGCCGTCAAGATGCCCGTTCCCCGTTCGTTTCGCTTTTCCGCTTGCCTGACAAATTTCCTCTGATCTCAAATTCTGGTGGTTTTCTTTTCCAGTGTTGGTTTTTTTTTCCTCTTCGATTAAACTCATTGACTTTCCTCCCGCTTTTTTTAGAAAGGACTGGTTTTCTTTCGCGATTTCTAGTTTTTTTTCTCTTCCCTCTCCACTGCCAAGTCCTTTCATAAGCTTGGTGGCCAGATTTTTTTGCTTTTGAAGGCGGCCCCCTATACCTTTGCCACAATCCCCTGATACTTTTGAGCACGCCCTAGTTTCGTCTCCCCCAGTTCTTTGTTTCCCGTCTGCCCTTCTTTTTCCCTCACATTTTTTGTTACACCTTGACCCTGAGTGCGCTGCTGGCTCCCCCTTGTGTTGGTTCCCCCTCTTGCTTTTTTTTTTTCTCCCGCGATAATTTGCGCCATTTCCCCTTGTGGATAAGCGATTTTCCAAACCCTTTTTGGTTCAACCCCCTGCGCCTTTTCTTCTCACCAAATAAGCCTCTTGGTTTTTAAGGCGCCCCCCGTTGCACCCTGACACCCCCCCCAAATTCTTTTTTTTGCCCAACCTCCCCCAAATCTGTGGTTTCCGGACACAGGTTTTGTAGGCTGTCTCCACCCGAATTGATTTCCCCCTTGGCCCGCCCCCACTGACACTTAAGACCTAGTGAAAGTTCCATAAACGAAGAGTGTACTTCTTTCTTCGAAACAGGGGACCCCCCCGTACCACCGAAATCTTCTTTATTTTCTAGACCCGCCCGTCGCTTGTGATTTACTTCTTGACACCTCCTAGAAACTCGGCAGTCACGTCTTTTTTCCGAACCTTTTTCCCCGGGGACCTTCCTTTTCAGGTTTTTCAAGTCAGAAGACCATGTCTCAACCGGGGGTGGATCAGACTTTTTTTTTTTTTCATTCTTACTTTTTCCGGTGTCTTTACCCTTTTTTTTCTTTGCTTGAGACCCCCCCCCCCCCGGTTGGTTCCTCGAAGAGTCCCTTTTCAAAATCTCCCCCTCACTGCCGAAGTTTTTGTTGTTTGACTTCTATTTTTGAACCCAGGACCCCCCTTTTTGTTTTTCTGACTCTTCCTGTTGAAAGCCATCTTTCGACCACATTGGCCCAGTGTGGTTAAGATTTCAATTTTTGGTCTTCTAGAAAAAAGGAAAAAGGTTTGGTTTTTGCAGATTCCTTTTTTTTTTTCCCAAACTTTCCGTTATCCACCCAGTTCGAAAGAACTCCTCTTTTCTCTTTGTCTGCCCCCCCCACCTATGCCTTTCTCCGCCCTTTTTACTGGCGTGGTTTTTGATTTTTCTTTTTGCGCAGACCAAATTTTTTCCCCCTTTCCCTTTTTGTTAGTCCGGCACTACGCCAATCGCACCCGGGTTTTCTCCCTTTTCCTTGGGGTTCTTTTTTCGCTTTTTTTCCCGAACCTTGCCTGTGGACTAGCTGCCGACCCCTTACTACCCTTTTAGAAATTTTGTTGGCCCATATGGGCTCTTTTTGCCTCTCTCTTCCCCTTCTCTTCTTGAGGCGAGGTTTCCGGATTCTCTAATTGGACCGGTTTTTCTTTTTCATTAAACCCCTTTCTGATATGATCCTCCCTGGACTTTGTTTTTTCATCCCATTTCTTTTTCCCCTTTTTGAGTTTTTTCTCACCCCCCGTACATCCTCCTTCTTTTTTTTCGTTGACCCCCCACTTTCCCTCTCACCTTTCTGTTCAACTGAATGATCTTCTCTTCCAAGTTTTCCTGATGTGCGTGTTTTCTTCCAAACTCCCCCTCATCTTTTTCTGTCTGGGCGGGCTTCCATCATTTTCGGCATCGCGTTTTCCGCCGTGGTCCTGACTTCCTGGAATCTCCCTTTTCCTTTGTTTTCCTTCTCTTGCCGTTTTTCTGTTTCCCACCGGAACCAAGTTTCAACACCCAACAACCCCAAAGACCTTTTCGGTTCTACCCCCGTCATCCCAACTTTCTTTCCTTGCTTAGCACATCCTTTTTTTTTTTCTTACAGGTCCTTAGAAAATGGCGTGTCAGTTCGCATCCCCATTCCAAAACTAGGGCGAGTGCGTAATTTTCCCTTTCCCTTCCTTCATTTCTTGCTATGCCTTTCAAGATCTTTAGTTGGTGCTGTTTCCCCTTTTTTGTAATTTCGTGAATCTTTCCCCCCCTACTTCTTTAGCTTTCGGCATCCTTTTGACTTTTTTTACCCCAGTTAGGGGTGGATTCAAAAATTCCCTTTTTTTTATTCTTATAAGTTCGGTTCTCCCCCCCTTGATTTTTTTCACTTACTCGCTTTTTTTTCCCCCCCTTTTGACTCTTTTTTTCCCGACCCCCAAAATGGACTGTCTGCTCCACGTCTCTCTTTTGTGTGTTCTTTTCTTTCATACTTTCAGTCTTTCAATTTGCTTGAGGCCACCCGTCACGTGCTTTTTGCGTTCCTTTATCCTTAGCGCCCCCCCCGATCCTTTTACAGTCTTTTTCGTTTCGCAGTACCCCCCCCCCCCCCCCCCCCCCCCCCTTGGTCCCCCCTCTCTCCCCCTTTACACCTTAAGAAGTTTTTGGGTGTTCCATTGACTTCCCCCCCTTCTTAGACCGTCCCCCAACCCCTCCCGGCCAGGTTTTTATAAGGTAATTTTGTGCTCTTGGAAACAATTGCATTTTTTGTAAATTTTCTTCATGTTCCCTTCTTGAGCAGTGGTTTTTTGAGGTTTCCCCCCCCCCTCTGCATTGGGCTATTTTTTCTTTCGCTACTAAGGTCTTTATGATAACTGCAAATTTCCCTTTCCCTTTTCTGTTCCGTTGACCAAACTTCACTTTTCGTATCCGCTTTTTTTCAGATCATTTTCAGGCACCTCCCCTCCAAAGCACCGTCTCAGCTTATTTAAACCTTTTTTTTTTTTTTTTTTTTTAGCCTTTCCCTCCCTCCCCTCCTTTTTTGAGATGTTTCCTTTGTGTTTTCTTTTTTGCTCTTCCCCCAGGCCGTGCCCTCCCCTTTCCTCCCCTCTAATACCCTTCTTTCCGCCCTTTGAGATGTTGTCAGGCTCCCCCCTTTTTCCAGGAATTTCCTTCCCGCCCTTCCGACTCTTCCCCCTAGACTTTCCCCAGTCATTGACCAAGGAGAGCCCCTCTCTGGGTTTCTAACTATTTCTTCCCGATATTTGTCTCCGTTTTTTTTTTTTGTTTTTGTTGTCTTTCCCCCCCATTTTGGCAGGGTCTTCGCCCTGATCCCTTTATTAGGACCTCTGTCAATCCCCAAATACGAATTCTTCCTCCTGACTTTTTTTTTCTTCCAGTACCCCCCTAGTAAACGACCCTCCCCTTTCACACATTCTGGTAAAGTTCCCGACATTTTTTCATTTTTGCACATTTCCTAACAATCTTCTTTTTTCGGTTGATTTCTTCGTCCCCAGTCCCTAAGGGCCTTTGGTCTCACCAGCAATTGCCCCCGCAATTTTTTTTCGGCTCTCCCCTCCGATTTCCCGTACCTTTTTTCCGCTTCTTTTTCGGTGCCAGCTTCTCCCTCCACGTCTTTCCCTGTTGGTTCCGTTTTTTTTTCCAGTACCCCCTTTTTTTCTGGTTGTCTTCTTTGATTTCTTCACGGTCAATGGGGTCTCCCTCTGGCTGTTTTTTCCCAGTTTTTTTTTTTTCCTTCAAGGTCCCATTCTCCCCTCCTTTGAGACCTCCTCTTTTTTTTTTCTTAATCCCCGGCAACCCGTTTTTTAGGCCTCCTTTTTTCAACTTAGACCCGAGGGTTGCAACCCCGGCCTTCTGCCGTGCTTGTTGGTTCTTTTTTCCGTTTTTGAACAACAAGGCCTAGGACCCCTTTTGTTTTGATGACACCTTTATCTACTTCCCTTCTCTAACCCTTTCGGTCAGACCCTTTTAATCATTGATCGTTTTTTCCCCTGTTGATTCCTTATTACTTCTTTCCCACACCTTTTTTTTTGCAATTGGCCCTTTTTCTTCCCCCCCCCCCCCCAACCTCGTTCTCCCCTCCCCAAAGTGACATTTTTTTCACCCTTTCTCCCCCCCGCTTCTCATTTGCGCCCCTCTTGCGTTGGACCGCCAATCTTCCTTCGTTTAATTTTATGTTTTTTTTTTTTGAGGCTCTGCTCTTTTTAGAGGCCCTTCTCTTAGGTTGGCCCAGGTCTGAAATTCTTTTCCCTGCCTGAACCCTCATTAAAATTTTTTTTGGTTGTTGGACGACCAAGTCTCCCCTTCCTTTTTCTCTCGCCAACCTTGTCCCTTCTAGGAGCGCTGCGACCTCCCCCTCGTAAGTTCACAGACTTTGGCCGATCTCCAATGTACCCGTTTTCTTTCCCTAGTTTTTTTTTCCTGTCCCTCCAAATTTCCTTCCCGAACCTCCTTTGTTTTCCCTGCCCTTTTCGGCTTCCCCCCAGATTTTCGCTTCGTGCTTGAACACTCTTACTTTTGCCCCTTCTCCGCCCCCGCACAAAGCTGGGTCCCACCCTTTTTCTTTTTTCTTGACTTCCCTTTTTTCGCTCCCTTTTTCTTAATCGCCCGATTGGATTGGATACTGAGCTCCTTTTTTGACCTTTAATGCCTGTTGGCCGAATCTCTTTTCGGAGGGTCATTCCCCTCCCCCTTTTTAGGGTCTCCCCCTTTGTCTACTTAATTTCTTGACCTTTTCCCGCCATCCGAAGCAACCTGTCTTTTTTTTTTAGAAATCGGTCTCAATGACCTTCCCCCCTGGTTTCTAGTTTCTCACCCCCTTTGGCTTTTTTTTGTCACTCTCATCTACTTCGGCCTTTCCGCATGGGATCTTTGCGTATTGCTGTATTTTTTTTTTTTTTGGTTCTTTCTCCTCCGGTGAGATTCCCCATTCTTTCTTGCCTTTTTTTTTTTTTTTTGAGACTGAAACTGTCTTTTTTCTTAAAAGTTTTTCGGCTGCATGTTTTTCCTTTCTCCCCTGTATTTTCTAAGTTAAGTCGTTCTTCCTTTTGATCTCGATTCCTTTGGATCCTCTCCTCAAGGCACCTTTTTTTCCTCCTTTTCCCCCCACCCTTCGAAAGCCCTCTATCTTTTTTGTTTGTGTGTCTTTCCATACGGGGCTTCCTTCATGGGTAAAAAAAATCTTGGGGTGAGGTTTTTTTTTCCTCGAGTTTTTTTTTTCCTTTAAGTTTTCCCCACCGAACCCCCCCTGGACTTACCTTTGCCTACACTTCCTCTCCACCATCAGAGGCCGTCTTTCCGTTTGATGTTTTTCTGTTTTTAAGTTTTTCCTCCCCCTTACCTCACAATTTTCCTCCCCTTTCAACGTTCAGTTCTCTCCCGGACTGCTCCAAGTGGTTACAACGGTGTACCCCCTTCTCTGTTTCCCCCCAGTGAGCCTTTGAATCCTCTTTTTTAGTTTTTCTTTCTGGAGTATTTCTTCAAGTGACCCCCTCCGTCGTTTCCTTCCCCCCCCCCCCCAATCTTTTTTTTTTTTATCTTCCTTTAGTCCCGAGTCCCTGTGGCACTCTCGCCAATAACTTGCCCTTTTCCCCCCCGTCCTTTTTCTGACCCCTTTCAAACTTTTGCCTCCTTTGTCGGCGACCTTTTCTTTCCCTGATTTTCCCAGATTTTTGCTTTTGCCTTTTGAAGCACCTTTGACACCCACCTTGATGTTTCCTTCAGTCTCTCTGACTTCCAATAGTTTTTTCCCCTCTTCTTCAAATTCTTTTTTGAGTCTTTTCTTAAAACAGTTGCCTTCCTTTTTCATCCTCCTCCTTACATCTCTCTTTTTTTTTTGACCCTTCCCTTTTTGCCTCCTTTTTTTTTTCCTCTGTGACGGGGATTTCTTTTTTCGACCCCTAGATTGACCCGTTTTCCAGGCGGGCCCTTGCCCCCTTTTCCGGACGAGCTCCTCCCCAACACCCCCATGTCCCCCTTTTGTCGGCGATATTTGATTATTTCACCCTTTTCTGCCCCCCTCTTCCGGTTCCTTTGTTCTAAGGCAATACCTCCCCCCCTCCCCAAACTCAAAATTTTTTACTTCTGGATGGACCCATTTTTCCCAAAGACGCGGGCCTTTTTGTCACGTCTTCCAGGTTTTTTTTTTTTCAAACCACCCCTTGGTCCTTTTTTTCAGCATAGGGGATCCACTCCCCGTTTTTGCGCCCCCTTTGCTCCTTGGCTAGGACCTCACTTTTTTTTTTCAGTACCCCGAAATCCCGCGGGAATGGAAAGTTCTTCTCTCTTCAACCCCCCAGTCAACCCTTTTTTTCCAGGTTTTTTTTCTTACCTTTTTCCTTTTTAAAACCCCCTCATGGGTGTATTTTCCGGTCCCCATCGTGTTTCTTTGGGATTTTTTTCCCCAATTTTTTTTTTTTCTCCCTCCAAAATAGAGTCCCCCCAACTCTTTGTTTTTTTTTCTTTGACCCTTTCTTTTTTCCCCCCCTTTTCAAACGTTGGGCCCTTCATCTAAGAATTTTTGTGTTCCGTTTTTGCCGACCCCCTCCAACAATTTTTTTGGTGGGGCCTACACAAGGGTTTCACCCTCAGTCATTTTTTTGAAGGTTTTTTTTTTTCCTTTTCTGACCCCCCTCATTTCTGACCGAGCACATCACTCAGCCCTCTGTCTCTCCTCCGTCTTTTGGAAAGGTTTATACCCCCTCATTACCCCCATAAGCGCACTCTTGTCTTTTCCCAATTTTTCTTCCTTCGGTTGTGTTCGCACCACTCTCTCCCCCTCACCGTTTGCGGACTGGTGGTTTTTCCCAAGCTAGGTTTGGTTGCCTTACTAGACCCCCCTTTCCCTTTTTTTTCCCTTTTTTGGTGGGATTGGCCTCATGGTCGGCAGGTCTTGAGATTCAGCTTTTTTTTTTTTTTCCTAGGTGGCCCATGATTCTATATTTTTTCCCCCTGTGGTTCTCCCTGCTCCGAGGTTTTTTGAACTTTCCTTAAAGTTTTACCTCGCAGCCCTCTGCTTTTTCCTTTCTTCCAATCTCAGGATATTTTCTTTTCTTGAGACCTTTAAGTCGGCCCCCCTCCTCTCGAGGTTTTCAGACTTTGGCCCCCCCCCCCCTTTTGATTCTTGCTTGCATCCCCCCAAGTACTTATTTCAGCCTTTCTCGTTAAGGGTCATCGAAATTTTTCTGGATCTTTCAAGCCTTTCTTGAGATTCTTCGTCTTTTTCCCCCCACTTCTATTGGGAGAGTTTGACCAGTGCTGTCAACAAATAGCTTATGAAGTCTTCCAATGTCTTTTTTTTTCTCCCTTAGGTGCACCGCCCGCGCCGTTATTTTTGATCTGGATTTTTTTCTGGAAAGCAAAGGACTCATTCTCCTTCCTGTCTTCCTTCCCCCCTTTCGGTAACTTCCCTACAAAGTTTTTCTTTCTTAGGTCCCCCCCCCCCGCCCTCCTTTTCACCCTTCATGTTCCCCCCTCTTCTCCGCCTACGGACATTTTTTCTCTCTTCCTGACCACTTCAAACCCGCCTCAATTTCTGACTTCACTTTCTCTCCAAAGGGACAACTCTTGCCAACGTCCCCTTATTGGAGCCTTCATTTTAGGAATTTTTTGATTTAGTGTTTTTCGGCTGTTTGTAGGGTGTTGGTAAATTTCTTTGTCCCCTCGTTCCCTCTTTAACCCATACTTGGGAGCCCTTTTCCGGCTTTTGCCCTTTTTCTTCTCCCCCCTTTTTTTGGATTACTCCTCAAACGTTTTCGCTTAAGCCATTTCCTTTATCTGTTTCTTTGTGAGCCCTGTCGCTGTCTTGTTCTATACTTTTTTTCCTTTTTGCGAGCCTCACGCCAAGCATTCTTTTTTCCCTTCCCGAAGGATACTTCAATGATGATCCGCATCTTTTGAGATTTTTTTTTTTCTTTTCCTTTGTTCCCCCCATCTGATTTTTTCTCCGGGCGTTTGACGATCCTTCCCTACGCGTTCCCCTTTCTTTTTGCTCACCGGCTTCCCAAACTTCTTGCATTACTTAGTCTTTCTGAACCTCAATGTTCGTTCCGGGCCGAGTGGGTTTCCAGATGGTTTTTTTCACGCTTTCTTCCCCTTTCCCCCAAAACCACCCAACCCCCAACCCTTTTCAAGGACTCTCCTGCACCCTTTCCTTGTCAAGTATCTCAAACACGTGGACGTTTTGTTTTTTTTTTTTTTGTTTGGTTTTTTTTGTCTTTGTTTGGTTGTTGTTGTTGTTTTTTTTTTTTTTTTGGTTTTTTTTTTTTCTGTTTTGGATTCCTCCTCCAGCTTGGGTTTCTTTCCTCCGCCGTCTTTTTTTTTTACCTTTTTGGCTCAGATGGGCTTTTATCGTCCTTCTCACTTTGCCTTGTCAGATTTTTAGCTCAAACTTTTTCCTCCTGGAATCCTCACCTTTTTTGTGTCCTTGCCCCTTTCCTCTCTCACGTGCAAGAATTTTAGGGCTCTCCCCCTGAGTCCCCCCCCCCCATTTCCCGCATTTTTTTAAACTTTTAGACCCCTTTTTTCCGCCCGTTCGCTTTTTTTTTTTCGGAATCCTCTTTTAGGCTTTTGTTTTTTGTTTGTGGGCCCTTTCTATTTTTGTTTTTCAGCCAACCGTTTTTCGGCCCCCCAATTCCTGTTGAACCCCTCCTCCAATTATTCTACCTTTCTTTTCCCAGA
>Ga0179593_1524158_pt1 | contig 30180 bp, 36 predicted proteins | sample CZODoug2_1_08_16_FD_185931 | JGI IMG/M metagenome (GOLD analysis project Ga0179593, IMG submission 185931) | Vadose zone soil fungal communities from Angelo Coast Range Reserve, California, USA - CZODoug2_1_08_16fungal (PacBio error correction) | ecosystem: Environmental > Terrestrial > Soil >... | reverse complement strand
GGACCTCTGCACCCCCGCGGATGTTAATGCAGGTGCCCTTTTCTCCTTTGTTCGCTCCCCCGCCCTTTCCTCTTGTTTTAGAAACGTTCCTCCCCTTCTTGCCCCATTGCCGCGAACTTTTCACAGACTTTTTCAAAAGGTATTGGCCCTGATTTTCCTTGCACTTCTTCTAGAAGTTCCTGCTCGGGCGGGGGACTTACATCCGGCTCCCGATCCCCCGTTCCGGCGTCTTATGTCTTGTACGCCACTTCGGTCAACTCGCGCGACGGCCGGAATCTAACTTTGACAGTCCAGGAAAAAAATCTCAACGTGACGCCTTGAACCTCCCCTCCTCTTGTGTATTAGAAGCCCCGGATTCTCTAAGAGTCTCGCTCCCCATATTGGGTCTCTGTAAATACCTTCTGCTGTAGCCCTTTAGGAAGTCATTTCTTTGTATTCTCTGAATTCCCCTACTTTCCTCCCCGCTGGTGAGCGCAGGACTCTGGCCCAGCACATGCGCCCTTTTATGACAGTTCCCGATGCCGGTTCCTTCTCATCCTCACTGCTGAGATGATTTTACCTTCAGGTTTTACCTAAATGAAAGTTCCCCCTGAGCTGTCCGAGCACAACGAAAAGTTCCTTTTAAGGATGGAAGGAGTTCCACCCAGTGAGTCCTCGCTCTCGTCCCCCTCGACAATTAGCTCCCGCTGACCTTTTCTCTTTAAAACCTCGCTAGGCGGCGCTGATTCCTGGACTTCCCCTGCTGCGACGGTCCTTCCCGCGAGTCCGCGGCGGCCCGCTCTTTTTTCTTCATTTAGCCTCACACTTGTTCTGCTACAAGGCGTACCAGCGTGTTAACCTTCCCAGATTCCGCGGATCTACGCGGAAACCCTTTATTTCCCCTGCTCGCTAAATTCTGAGAGGTTTCTCTATTTCCGACTTTCAGTTCATGTTTGAGGTCCGAGCGGGACAATCCCCCCCCCATGCTCCTCCAACCTCCCCCTTCTTTAGGCCTCTCTAAAGTTCAACGCAACCCCCCCCCCTTGGGTTGTTTTGTTTTTGCAGATTCCCACCAACCTTATGGGATTAGCTTTCAAACTGTATCTCCCCCTCTTCTGAGTGAGGGCCTTGTTCGTCCCCTCTCCGCAAATGAATTTACTAATGTCTATGCGCTTGAGTCCCCCTGTCCTCTCGACTATGATTCCGTCTTTCGACCCCCAGCGATCTTTTCTCCTGAACCCCCTCTCCCCTTATTAAGAATCCCCACTACCCGACCGCCCAAATATGACTGTTCTCCGGGAGGACGATTTCTTTGCAATCCCCCCACATTTCCCCCCCACAGAATACCACCCCTCTGCTCAAAACGATGATCGAAGCTCAACCCACTCCGCGAATGCGGATCCGCCGCTCTGTATTTCCCTTCTTCCCCCTATTTAATCTTTTCCCGGCATGCCTAAGCGATCGCGAAAAAGTGCGCGATTTGAATTTGAGAAGCCTCTCCTGTCTTTCACAGCCGCGAAAACTACAAATTCTGCAGGCACAGGCCCCAAGATCTTCTCATTTTGTCTGCTCTTTGCGTCGTTGCCGGGCTTTTTTAATTTCCTCCCCAGCCTCGAAGGACCAGTCCTCTTCAACCATATAGTCCTCTGTGAAGGGACCCGCTCCCCCCCTAGACCCCTTTTTCCCTGAATACCGTTACATCGGGTGCAGCTCCCCGCCTTTGCAGGAATACACACCTCGGCGCTTTTCCCGAGTCTCCTCCTCTTAGACCTCCCTTTTCCCTTGCGAGACATTGCGCTAGCTTGTTCCTTCAGAACCCCGTTTATAACCATATTCCCCGGGCCATCGGATGGGACAGCTTCCAAGACCTAGCCCGATGACACCCTCCTGACCCCCCAACTCCAGCATCGAACGCGCTCCTTCATCGAAGGGCGTTCCCGGCGACCGACCCGAAAGATACGTCCCTTCCCCTTACCCCCCCCCCTAATCTCTCATTTGATCGCGGGCGAGGCTATGGGCGGAGCGCCTCTTCCTCAGGGTTTGAGACCTCCCTCGACCATTCGCAGCTCCCGATCACCTCACCCCAACCCCCAACCAACAAACCAAAACCCCCACACAAAAAACCCACACACCACCCACAAATAAATCGGCACTTTTCCCCCCCTTTTTTCCCCAGTACCGGGCCTTGCGGAACCGCGGAGGTCTTGGGAGCCGTCTGAGAGATCCGCCGAGCGCTCTTTATACTCTCCTTGCGGCGTATAGCTTCGCCAGGCTCGGAGCGGGTTCACCCTACGCGTCCTCCCCCCCCTTCTGACGGCATGGGTGATTTGCGGACTGCGGCAGCCAGCCCTGCGCGCGAATTTACGCCTTCCCCCGACATATGACCTCCGCGCCCCCGTACTTCTTACCTGCATGTTTTCTCTTCCAATAGCTTTTTGTCTTTTCTACCCCACCTTGGCCTTCTTCGCGCGGCCCTTCGGCTCTTTCCTGCCCGACAATGGTGCCTTCGTGGCTCACACACCCCCATCACTTGCTCATACCAGAACGCCGGCCACCACGACCCTCCTCGCCCAGCTTAGAGTCGACTTGACCCCTCTCCGTTCCATGGCGTCTTTGTCATTTGCCCCTATGATTTTCTGCAAGCTAAAACCTCGTATTTTTCCGTGCCGCACATGCCGCGCATCCCTTTGTCGATTTGACTTACCTCCCTCTCCCTCCTCAAGGTTCTGGATCTTATTCTTGACTGACTCCCGCTCCAAGATCGCGTTCCCGCACGAGTTCTTCCTCTGCCCTCCCTCACGCTGGTGCTGGTGTGCCCCTCATACTCCCCTGGAGCGACATGGTCAGGTTCTGCTTTTTGTTTGCAGGGGTTTCAGAGACATTCCCCCCCACCCTATCGTTAACGTGGTCGATCTACACGCTACGTCTTGACCTTTAAATCTTTGTCTTCGGCTTAATGGCGTCCTCTTTATCTTTCGCTTAACGGCACATGCCCCGCCTTCGCCCTGACAGCTGAGCGCCCCAGCAATCAGCTCTCACTACTGGTTTTGCGCCTGAACAGTCCCTTTCTCTTCTTTCCTGATGCCATGCGACGATGTCGCCCTCCGGCTGACACTGGGTGTCGCCCCTTTTTTTCCACCCTTAGCGCTGCTAAACCAATGCAACCTTTCGTTTTCTTCCCCCCGATCTTCCCTTTCCCCTCTTATGAAGTTCGTCAGCTTCTCCGTTTATTCCTTTGTTCCTTCCTCCGTTCCGGCAGCGGATTGACGTCAGAGTAACCCCTCTCACCTGATCTCTCCTCCTCTCGGCGACTTCCATACCACCTGATGAAGAAACGAGAGCCTTGACTCGAAGCTCTCTTATCCCTAGCCTTCCTTTCCGAGTAGCCGTATTTCCGAGCGTTTCATCCCGTCCCCGGTCCCTTAGCCTTTTTTTCGCCTGCAGATGTAGAGTCTTTTCATTTTCCTAATCAGTAACCTCCTTGAGATGTGGTCGCTGGTGCGCGGAATTGTCGCAGAAGTTAGTTTGTGACCCAGGCCACTCATTTCATCCCCGTTTTTTTTCTTATATCCCCTCCCCTTTTTCATTAAGCACCCCTACCTGCGCCCCAGAATGAAGAGCAAACCCCCTAACTTCGAGTTGCCTTTTCCCCCTCCCGTCTTTCACTCGGTTCTTCATCGCGGCGACAAGGCGCCTTATTTTCCCTGGAGGGGGAAAAGCGAGCTCGCACCAGGCTGGCTCCTTAAGCTTATCGGAACAAGATACTGTTCTTGTTTCCCTTCTTCCGGAGAGTCGGCATCATGTTCCTAGTTTAAGTCGCCCCTTTTTACGCCCAGCATAGTCCCGAGTCGTCTCCTCTTCGCACACAGAAATCCCTCTGACCACGTCTGAACCCCTTTGAATTTTCCACTTAACTCTCGACCCCTTCTGAAGAAGGTTTTGGGATCCACGACTGTTTAAGTCTTCGGCCCCGGCAATCCCCTTGACCCCCGGTCTTACGCCCCCCTAATTGAGCTTGTTTATCCCTTTCTGCATGCAACCGAAGGACAACCCCTGCCTCGAGATGGAGTCCAACCTATAGGCGCGGGCTCTTGTTAAAGCCTGCTTTCCTTCCCCCCTTCAAATTGCCGTTAAATTTCTTTTCCTCCCTATAAGCCCAGGAAATGCCTTCAGCACCTTGCTATTCACGCCGAAGCTTGTCCTTCTTCTCTGTATCTTTTAGCAGACGGTGATCGTTTTTGCTAGATTTTTGGCCCTCCCCATTCCGTTGCGCCTTTCGAGACCTTCCTTCAACTTGACTCTGCTGCACACCATGACTTTTTCTGGCCATGCGCAATACCGAAAAGTGCGGATTCAATATATCGACTTTCCCCTCTATCTAGCCCGTCAAATCCTACTCCCCCCACTTCCGGCGATTTCCTTGCATCGCTGATGTCCGAGACGAGACGGCAGCCCCTTGATGGCTCTCCCTTCAGTGAGCTTGAGCCCTCCCTCTCCCCTTCATCTTCCCCCCACACCTCCATGGACGATTCGTTCTTGCTTCTCCCCTTCTAGACGATCCCGGATGATGTCCGATTATTTTTTCAGGGCTTTATCAGGGTGCTACCTGCCAGCGAATGCACACACCTGTTTTTCCCCCTCGAGCTGAAGGGCCTCTCTCTTTTCCCGGGCGTTCATAGGCGGCCTCTTTTTTGCCTTTTATGGCGGGCATCCTCTTGCGACTGTTTTCCAGAGAGGGATGTCGAGATTTCCCCCCCTCACTCCTCTGAGGATCGTGCGCCCCGATTCCTTTCTCGGCCATCACTACAAGACGTCATCCGCCGCGCATCACCCCCAGGTAGTAGTCGCGCTCTCCCCGGCGGACACATCCTTCCCTCCCTGACATGACGCCGGCGCACTCCGCGCGCTAGTCCTCCGCTTCCTTTTCCCCCGACGCATCCGCAACCTATCCTTTTCTCCCCGGCCCGTCACGTCCACACTGCGTTTTGTATAGATCGAGGGAAGAGGGCCCCTCTCTTTCCTAGCTTGGTGAGCTCCTATCATAGAACACTCGCCATTTCTCTCGATCCCGCTCAGATTGAGCGGGGCGGATGAAGAGCAGGCTGAAACCCGGTTATTTGTCTCTGCTCCGCCTTTCGCGGCCGTCGCTCCTAGATGCTCGGAGTAGGCGTAATAGATGCGAGTATTTTAATTTTGTCTGTGACCCGACGGAGCCCTGCAATGACTAAGTACTGACGATCTCGTATTGTTTTCGTTACTCGGCTCCTGCGCGAGCCCCGTGCTTGCTCTAGATCGTTTCCTAGACATTCCCCCCCTTGCAGCAATTCTCCCTCCTTTTCTTCAATGCGGGGTGTCTGGGCACGCGCTGCCACCTTTAACTTTCGAATTCAACTTGGAGACAGTTACTTTCTATTCCACCGCCCCATTTTCTCACATCGACTCAGCACTGAAAGAGCACCATACCCTTTCCCCCCAGCTCTCTTCGTCGAAGACGGTGCAGGTCCAGCCTACAGACTATTCTATCCCGCCTTGGGCCCCAGCCGAAACAACGGACTGCTGTTTTCCCGCTTTGAGAGTCTTCTAGCTCTCCTCTCCCGCGTTGAGTACCCCTCTCCTCCCTCGAGGCCGTATCTCCGATTTCCGTATTGCCTGGTTGACTCACGGAAGACTCGCGGGATTTTCGGAATGATCTGGCCCAGCCGCCTCCTGCAAGTCATTTTCCTCCCTTTTTTTCTGATCCTTTCTTTTCCCCCGAAGTTGATGCAGGGGCAGACTCCTTGACACCTGCCCAGCCCTAGACGTCAGCTTCTCGTGTTTTCTTTCCGCCCGCGACTACTCAGGGCCGCAATCCTCTCGGCTTCCTTGGGTAGCAATACCGACCTTTCACCTTCCCCTCCCGGTCTCTCTTCTAGCGAGATTCCCGCACTCAGCCAGCGAGCCGATCGGTTTTTTTTACGCCTGAAAGCCTTTGGGCTCTTTCCTGCCGAACAGAACGCCTATTTGAATTTAGGTACTCGTCTCCTCCCCGCCGCAGAGCGACCCTCTGTCCGGTTAGTGTCCCCAGAGGATCCATACCTTCTGTCCCCTGAGCGAAGAGCAGCTGTCCCATGGGATAATTTCTAAGCAGGATGGCCTTTTTCTCTGCCCTTCTCCCCGAGTTAGAATAGCCGTGGCGGACGCGACTGTAAGTGATCATCGTTTTTTTTCAAATAACGGCGTTCGACATCGATTTACCGCGCCTCATGGCATGGTTTGAGACTTTTTCTCCTTCTCGTCAGTCTGAGATTATTACACGGTATACAATCTCAGGGACAGTTTTTTTTTTTTTTCGTTTCCTTTTGTTTTTTTTTTATTTTTTTTTTTTTTCTTTCTTTCTTTTTTTTTTTTTTTTTTTTCTCGACCTCGGTCGAGCGTCCGGACGCCTGATTCTCTCTTCCCGTACAGCCGGTACAGTGGCGACGTTCTTTTGGGTGCATCTCTGGCCGACCATTGTTGAACCCAGTGCGAACAGGCCATCTCTCTGTGGTTGTTGAGAGATTCCCCTTGCTTTTTACCCCCCCCCCAAATTATGGTCGGTCCCCTTTTCTTTCTTGTCCGCCCCACAGCTCGTTCCCCCCGAACGCACGGTACTGGATGTGCCCGTGCTGTACGTCGACATCGTCCCCTCTCCTTCTCCTTCGTGATCGATAAATTCAACCCAGCCTTTTGGGTACTCCGGATCGCCTCGACCGCATGTGCCTGCCGGGCCCTCTTGTGCTTTTTGCGGCGCGAGTTTTTTTTCTATCCTCGCAGAGTCGACCCCGGCTTTCCGGTTGCATATTACCCCATCCCTTCCCTCTCCTGAAACGGTCGAGTCTTGGTTGTATGAAGTCCCGGCCCTTTGTCCCCTTGACTTAATCCTTCCGTTCAAACGACTTCGTTACTCTTGTGCTTTTACTCCTATTTCCCCCCCAAACTCCCTTTTAAACCTCCCGATACTGCCGAGGTCTTTTTCCCTCGCCCCGTTGCCGCAACCAGTAACAAATCTTTTCTGGATTGGCTGTCCCGATCCACGCGCTGGCTCTGAGGTGTCCTTCTCTTCCCCCCGATTTGCTTGGCTACCGGGCATGTTCCTTCCTTCTCCCGACCTCGACTCAGGGAAAGCCGTGAACTGGGATCGCAGCCCAGCGTGTCCCAAGATTCCCAGATGTATTACGTTTTATATTCCCCCTCCTCTCCCCCCCTTACGTTCGCCGATACCTGTCCATTTACTTCCTGATATTCTTCCTGACACACCCAGGCCCGGGATTTGTGGGTTTTGCCGAACCTTCCCGTTAACCCCAGAGCTGAAGCTGCCTCTCCCTCCCTTAAAGTACCAGCGCACTCCCCCGATCTTTGCGTTTCTGCACGATACCTCGACCTTTCCCTGGCTGAGATTACGAGTTTCTTGCGCAGCAGATAAGGTGTACTTTGAACCCCCTCCTCCCCCCTAAAGATAGCAACGTGCTTGAACACCGGCGCGACTGAGCGTCGCCTTTTCCTGCTCGCCTTCTTTCCGCGCTGCGTAGTGCAGGTAGGATGCATTCACCCATTTACTCCCCCCCTCTTCAGGGCCTGGAGCATTCGCACTTTTTAATTCTTTTCTCCTTCGTTCATGTGAAGAGCGTATGCACCTGACCAACCCCCCGATCAAAAAATAGTTTTGTTGGTTCTCGCCCGAGGCGATGCGAGATCCCCCGTATGCTCTTCTGACGTTCAGGGCGCCTTCGTCCACTAACCCCATCGACCCGGAGTCCTCAAAACATATTTACGATAGTGTCTCCTTCCTCCTCTCCTTAAGAAACCGCGCCTGCTATCACCTGCTCCTTCCTCTTTAACGTCCCAGCTCATTTCCGCGCGCTCGGAGGATTCTTTTTTAGATTCCGCCGACCCTCTTCAAAGGCCGTCTCCACCCCCTTATTCAATCCCGATTACAAAACTTCTAATTTTGAGTTAGATCTTTTCTTCACCTCTATCCTCCTCCGTTGTTTGTGAGTAGTGCTTCCCCCGTCTGCGTCTCAACTTCCCCTGTTTGTAAAGCGTAATGGCTGTTTTTCTGCCCCCTTCCCAATGAGGGATGCGTCGCGAGCTGTCTCGACTCAGACTATTCCGCGCGGACTAGATTCATTTTCTCTTCGAGCGACGTTATCATCGCCGAGGCTCGGTTCTTCGATCACTATGCCCTTCGGAACTTTGCTGATGCGTTACTGCGTTGAGTGCTGGCACCGTCGCCCTGCGCGCGATCGTCATATATACTACTATACCCTTCGTGGACTTACTGCCCTCAAACTTTGAGCCTGAGACTTTCTTTGTCGGGCACGCGCTGCACTTATTAACTCGAATATTGCTTAAGCCCGCCTCGTTGCAGGTAATCATATCACATCCTTACGATTCCCTCACCTCCTCGACCCTGACAACGACGCCAAGACGACTCAACCTCTCCCCACCTCCCTTCCCTTTTTTTTGCTTTGCGTCCTCCGGCGCGGCCGCTTTAAACGATGATTTGTGGAGAAGCGCAAAGGATGCGCCAACGCTTCGCGCAGCTCTGCTTCTTTCAAGCTAATCGGCTCTGTTGCCATTCCTCCTCCCCGATCGCGATATCCGCATTTGAGGCCCTCCAGTGAGATTCGGCAAGTCCGCTGGTTCCGCTAGGCTTTGTGTACACGGGCCCTCGAGTTTTTTTCCGAATATCAAGTTTGCTCTTTTCGTATCGCCTTTCCCCTTTCCCCTTCTCCATCAAGGTGATTCAGTGGTCCCCGACCTCCACCTTATCCCTCACGGCCGCGGCGAACGTCTCTTTACTTACCAGCGACTGTCCCGCCAGCTGTGAGCCATCTTAGGATTTCTCTTGATCAATCGCCTGCTCATGCCTTTTAGCGAGGACAGCGACGTACCCCCCCCCAGCATCTTGCCCCCTCTCGCCCTACCTTTTGGTCTCCTTTCCCCCCCTCACATCTAAGCGGATGGGTTCTCCTCCCTGGCGACACGCCTCCAGGTTTGCGGCATGGTGTCGAACCGTTTACCTTGGCATTCGATCGACACAAGGACTGAAACCCCTTGTCCCACCCGAGAGGAAATTCTTCCTCTCCCCCGATCTGAGCAGAGGTCCGGGACTCTTCTTACGCGGACCGTAGTCTTCTGACTAAGATCTGTTTCCCATTCCCTCTCTCTCATTGGCTTATCGAACTCGGCGGACTCCACATGCCCAAACGCTCTGCTGCCCCGCCGGCGCGATTGTCAGCGCTCTGACGGGAGCCTTGACGCTCCACTAAGTTTTTCTCTAACGCCCATATAGGGCCCTTCCTTTTGTTGATCGCGAACGTAAACGGGCTTAGTGACTCCGTTACATGGTCGCTGGTTTCTCGTTTGGTCAGGCTGAAGTTCTGTGTCATTGCGATCTCTCTTTTCTTTGTAGCTATGCCGTCATCTTCCCTCCCACAGAACTTCCAATAGGGCCTCTCCCCTCCTCTTCGACACCATCGCACCACCGCACCCGGTACTTACCGCCCTGTGCTCAAAGCCCTCGCCCGACCACCACGGCGGCTACCCCCCGGGCTTCAGACCGGATCGAGGGAAAAATCCTCGTTGGCGCCGATTCGGCTCTTTTTCTACCGAGGCCTGCAGATCGCGCGCTTCTCCTTCTGCTGAGCCATTTTCATGCGATGATCACGGAAATTCGTTACCTTTCGCCAAGGAGATTCTTTGTTCTTCTTCCTCAATTTCCAGCTGACGGATCGCTCTTGAAGTCCCTGCGCCCCCCCCTAAGATTGAAGAAGGTCTCATTTAGGTGAGTTAGTTCTGTGTGGAGTCTTCTCCCAATCCCAGGTTTAAAAACGGTGGTACCCAGTCCTGCGGGAGTGCGCACATCGTTCGCAAGTAATCATCCCTTAGATGTTGTCGAGATGCGTCAAAACGATCGTCGCGCTGGCAGCTTTTCTAGTCACCCCTTCCCCTGTTTTTTCTGCCGGACCTCTGGGCCCGCTGGGTTTTCTCAGACTCTTCTGCCCTCCCGACGAAATGATGTTCATGCGCCCTCCGGCCCTAGGCCGCGAGAAGATTACGGCGTTTTCCGTTCGTGAGAGTCTCTGCCCAATTCCCCCGTACCCTTGACCCCCCCGGAATCAAAAATTTGATCCTCAATCTGGTGCCTCGGTCCATTCTTCCCCTAAAAAACTTCGTTCTTCTAACCGCGAGATTGCGAGCCCCCGCTTCGCAGTCCACCCCTACCGCGCCCGCAAGTTTGATTCCCCGATTCTGCTTGTCGCCGATCCTCGTGTATCTGCTCTTCCTGCCCTGAGCCGAACGCTAGATTCTCCCTGAGTCTCCTCTTCAGGGTGGCGCTGCTTCCCCCCGACCAGTCTTCCCTGTACTTTCAAAATCGCGCCTCCCAGTGACTCTGTTCCCCGGCGATACAAGTCCGATTTCTGAGCGTTGCTGCTGGTTCGATGTGATCCTCTCCCCAGGTTCGGTTCCTTCATCATCGCACGAGTTGACCGCGTTCCCCTGAAATTCTCATCCGGGCGGTATCTGCATACGGCACATTGACGCCTGGCGCATCCCTCTCGTTCTTCCGGGAAGGAGGAGGAGATGTCATACAAGCCTTCTCTATTTCTGAGGAACATGCGTCTCAGGTGTTTACCAGCCATCCGCGATCGCATCCCCTTCCTCTCGATTTATGTTAGACGCAAAGAACCAGAGATAACCTGAGCTAGAGAATCTATGCCTCGTTCGTTCCCAGAGATCGGCGGATTTCGACCATCGCTGTCCTCCGATCGAACTCCTCCCTCTAATTCGCCCCTCGACCATTCTCCCAACTGCGCTCGACTTCCGCTGGCTAGAGTGGGCGTATTGATACTTTAACCCCCCCTTTTTTTGTCTAGATCGACCATCTCGCCATGCCGTCTCGGCAGTTTTCAATTCCCTCTTTTGATGGGTGGTAGGTTCCTGGCTACTAGGTGCTCGTTAGGATGCGTCGCCGGAGCTAACTCGCGCAGATCGAGCGCGCGGCATCGATCGCTGGCTTCCGTCTGACTTTTTTCTTTAATCGAGGAGCTTCATGTCTAGCTCGAGCCGTCCTTATCCGGTCGAGGATCTTCTGTCCTCCCTCTGTCTCCCAGAACTTTCTTGACTCGACACTAATCTCCCCTTTCACAGTAGCCCGAGGTGATGGATGAGGCCTGCTTTCGGTACCTGATGTTCACCTCGATTCGAATTCCCCCCCCCCCCCCCCACTTCGCGGCCCCTGTCCCGCCCTCCTGGGCTCACCCCTCCTTCCTAACACTACCCCCCCCCTTCAACAAACGCCGGAAAACAGCGATCTTCCTCCCCCTTCCAGCCCCGTACGTTGCGATAGTCCATTTTATTTTTTTGCTGCCACCGGATGCTCCGCCCAGCAAAAACGCTTCCCGCCGAGCGTTAGCTGATCGGATGCCCCCTCCCAATCTTTTTTAGCGGGATTCTATCACAAACGCCCGATGGCGGCTCGAATTCCGTTGCTTTTTGAGTCGAATCGCTCTATGATCCGCAGTATCCTCTGGCCCGCACCTCGGCCTCCTTTCCCATTTTCCCCAGAATTCAAGTTTGGCTTCGGGGAGTCCTCCGTCCCTGACAATCGTCAACTGCATCCTTACAACCTTTAATCACATAGGTCCTGTCCCTCCGAACTTCGGCCACACGATGCCGACTGCTTCCCTTGCGCCATGCTTCGTTCCCTGCTGGCTGACTTTATCGCCTTCTTCCCCTGTCGACAGCGAAAGCGAGCACCAAAGCCCTCTCCCAGCTCCGATCGTTTTTGTACGTTCACCTCGAAGGGATTTGTTCAGCGCTAAACGCTCGCGGACGAGTCGTGGCGGACAATTCCCGAATTTCACCTGTTTTCCTTGCCGCGATTTTCAAAACGCAACAGTCTAGTTGGCTCTTACCACGTAAATTCAAGAAGTTTGCTAGCAGGGACTTGAAAGTACCTCGTTACTTTCTTTCACGATATTTTCCAAACCTGACGCAGATTTCCCTCGTTGCCCCTATGCGTTGTTACTTTACAGTGATCAGCGGTGTCAACCATGCTTCTCCCATTAGCGTTCGCACGCCGGCCCGCTCAGCGCGCTAAGTTCCAAGGAAGCCATTCTTCCACGCACTGCGAGGATTTTGACAGTATAAACTTGAGCGCTGTCCTCCCCTATACTTTTCGTCCATTCAAGTTTCTTTGGCCGGCATCCCCCCTTCCTTCCAGTGCGGGTAGCTGTGCGCCCTTGATCTTACAATTGAATAACAGCAATCCTCTACCTCCCTTTTTTTTCTTTTCTTATAGGCATCTTCTGTCCCAATTTGGTCGTAGGAGCCTCCTCACACAGTCGTAAGACGCACATGCCGCGGGTACGCCTTTCCGTGGACGCAACCCTTCCCTTCCGCCCCCAGGCGTCTTCTTGCCATGGTATGTTACGGAAAATCCCGACAGCCTGCCAGCTCATTACTTGGTATCCTTTCCCCGGCTCCTTGAAGATCCGCGCTTTCTGCTGGTTCCCAGCGGAAGTTTTTCCTTTGCGCATCATGTTTCCCTCTACCGATTAGATTCCGCTCAAGGCGCTCTTAGTCGGTTTGACCTATCTCTCACCTGACCCAGCTGCCGTCCTTCCATTTGCCCATGGTGGAAGTTCCTGCTCTATAAGCTCCTCCGACTTCCGTCCCCATTTCTCTCGACAACTGGTTGAAGTTCAAGAGGTTATTTGAATGTTCCACGAGTTACAGCCCCCACTGCCCCCCTCTCCTGCGGCCCCCCCCCCGACCATATCAAGTCAACAATCCTCCCGCTTAGCAGTGCTTCTGCAGTCCCAAACCGATTGTGCGGATGCGGGATGTTACCGGATCTTGCCCCCGTGTCGGGCCGTAAGGAGATGCACTATCCCCTTCCCTTCAAGACGCTCCATGATGGCGTCTGTACTGGCCAGGTGTCTATGATCTGACATGGCGTCTGAGGCGATATCGTTGTAGCGAGGCTCTCCATCCCCCCTTTCTCATTCCCGATCATCTGTCCAGACGACCACATTGATATCTGATGGACACCTCGCTTTGCTGGGCAAATTCCTCCCCCTGCGGATCACCGGTAGCTTTACCCCCGTCGAAGAAGTTCAATGTCGATCCACCCAATCGATCTCCGATAGTGATCCACGAGACCTCGCCTCTCAGGCGGAAGCGCCCCCCTCGAGCGCGCCTTTTGTCATCCTTTGGCGTTTCTGCCCTAGATCGAACGTCGTTCTTACTTTGTGTCACCTTTCCTCTTCGCTGTTTTTTCCTCTTTGTCCGATGTATGTTCGTGGTCGTTTCTAAGCCAGCGAAGGTCACCCCCTGGCAATTGTCACTCACGATTCCTTCGCGGCGTCGACAAGTTGAACCTATCCGCGATCTGGTTGCAGCGTCTTCATTCCCTTTTCTCCAACGCTCCCCGCGGCGACGGTGGCTTGCGCGATCGGGGTCCGAGTCGAGATGCCGATGATCGAGACCTCGTCGATGGGTCTCGGCTCTAAGTCCCGCCCCCGCATCCCATATTCAGTTGATGTGATGCAGGACAGCAGCCTAGACTCCAAGATCCTTCGTCTGAACAGCATGCGCTCGCGGAAGCCATCCGCGCGCTCGTGATTCTCCCTCACTTATCCCTCCCCTCAAGCCCGCCCACATATAATTCCCCTTTCTCCATTGTCGCCAAACTGCCGCAGGTGATCGCGGGCTCCTGGGCCTGATCCTCTTTTCTCACAGTTGTTGGTGTTGACGCCCCTTGCCCAGTGACCTTGCAAGTTGAAGGTAAGATTCTGCTTGTCTTGCTTTCGTTTTGAAGCGACTCTTTTCTCTTAGACGGCCTGACCTTCTCGAGGCGATCCGCCGATTTGTCCGTCGGCCGCTAGATTGTTTGGTTGTCCTGCGTCGTATCTGGCGTGGTTTCCCTGCGCGCCCTACGATGACGAGTAGAATATTTTTGGCTCTTGACTCCTTGTTGACGTGCTGGCCTTCCGCGCGCTATGGTTCCCGCCGCTCGTCTTGATCTCGAATTCATTCCTGCTCACCCCAACGTACGCCGTAGAGGTGTGATGCGTTTCTGTTCGTAAAACGTCGCGATTTCGTGTACCGTTAACTCTTTCCCCCTGGGATTTATTACTTCCCTCCTCCATGAGATTTCCCTCGAACTGCCAGACATGCCCCCCGAGAAAGCCCACCCGTAACATAGAAGCCCCCCCTTCCGGCGACCTTCGATCGCTTGCGTATTTGGTAAGCGCTTCCCACCTTTACTTTTTCCCCCAGCCGCGCTCGAGAGTTCTGCTTGCCCTTTCATCTCCTCCCGGTCGAGGGATCGTGATCATCTGCCCCCCGGAAGATCTCCCCCTGCGATTTGACGGTTTCTTTCTTCTCTTGGCAGCTCGCGGTGTGATCCTCCGTATAATTGAGTCGGACAGCACAGTTTCCTAACCGAGTCCTAATCCCTGTTGGCTTCGGGGAGTATCGACCTGGCCGGTTCTGAACCTAAAGGGTGAAGGGGAGAGCCTCCCCCCTTCCTCCCCCTCCAAGTCCTTTCGAGGTCTCGACCGCTGCTAGTCATAAATGCAGTCTTGCCATCTGTTCCTGGAGTAGAGCCTGACCCCCATCCTAATCCCTTCCTCTCGGTACCCCAGCAAATACAGTCTTTCCCCCCCCCTCGAGCCTCTCGCCCGCACATCGAAGCGTTCTCACTTCCAAGATTCGCCAGGTGGGGCCCCCCTTTCTGAAACATGGCACCCCTCCCTGACTTTCCCTTGTCAACCTTTGTGGATCCCCACCGTCTCTCGGCTTGTTCGTCCCAGCTGATTAGAGCAGGTTGACATTTTGATCGATACGGCAAGCGGATTCTTTTTGCTGTCTACCCTCTCGAATCTCGCAGTGGCGGCATCTCCCTCCCCCGTGACTCCGTGATCGCTCCAAACGCGTGCCGGCCTCGCGCTTGCTCTGGCCGAGCAGCCGGCGCCTTTCCCCCCTCTTATCCTTCGCAAAGTCCCGTTTCAGGGCAACCCTATCGGGCATCGACTTGTCGTCCTCTTGGTTTTTCCTTATTTGGGCGCTGCATCCAGTACCGTGCGGATTCGTTTTTCTTGCACGGGGCTTCTGCCGGACCAGGCAGTTCACTGGGCACTTTCCCCGCTTTTCCCCTCCGTGTTCTGATGACATCTGCCTGTTCCTCATCATCCCCCCTTCAGGCCCGAGCCTTGCCGCGCACCAGCGTCCCCCTCGCTCGGTTTTCTGGATGCAGTCGGGCTCCAACATCCCCAATTCTGATCGCAACCAGGCGCGACACGGCTCCCCCTATATGGTTCGCGAAAATCACGCCTCGTTTGGCGTTTCTACTACCTGATCGGGACTTTCCGGCTTGCGTCCAGGATCCGCGCCGTCTTGCCGTCCTCTGCGGTTGCGCACTCATGATCGGATGGAGTCCTGAGTTCGATTCCCGTTCATGATTTCCTTCCTTTTACCATCGGACCAGCACGGCCCTCGGACCGCAGATTTCCCCATTTGATTCCCGGGCCCTGACCAGCTCGAACTGACTATTACCCCCCCCCCTTTTTTCCACGACCTGTCATGTTTTCGATCTCCCTAATAAGTTCCGACACCCTGTCCCCCGCTCCCGGTTTGCTACTTTTTCCCTTACAATCCCACGTGAACCCCCCCGCATTCGCTGTGTGAGGTCGCTTGCGTCCAAACCGATCGGCCGATTGCGCTTTGCCCGTCTCGATTCGCTGTCTGGACCTTTTCGGTTCCCCCTTTTTCTGCTTCTCGACCTCGACTCCCTGGAACCAGCCTGATGGGCGCCGATGTGCTTTTTTCCGTGCTCGTTTCGTACGCGACTTTTGTTCGACTGCGGGCTTATCTTTGTAATTGACTGAATCACCAATGTCGTTGCTTTTTATGATTCCTACTACTCCCCCCTTCCCCAAATGATATTCTTCCCTTCTGTCTCCGCTGGTGCGGGGCCCTCTCACCTCCAACTGCTCCACCCTCTGAAGCTTGCAGTCCTCCGACTCCGCCAAAAGGCATACCGCGCCCGCTTTCTTCCCCCGCTTGATCGCAGACACTCGCGACGGAGGCCTCCGAACCCTCAGAAGTTTATTGCGCAGCAAGATTGGAGTCCCTCTTCTTACCCCTTTAGACGTTTTTCCTTTCGCCCGGCTACTCCGTCGATGGTTTTTGCGGAGATTTGTCCTCTGTTCCGTTCTGCGTTGCGGGCTGGAAGGACTCCTGCGACCTTTCCGGCTCAAGATCCCCGCAGTCTTTCTTTTCTCCTTCTTTCGCCAAGTGAAATTTATCTTGGTGCTCCTTGCCCGACACATAACCTTGGCCCCTCTTCTAGTTTAGGGTGGAAGTGCTGCCCCCGAGTAGATAAAGAAGATTTGACCTTGCTCTCCCCCCAAATTTTTTAGCGCAGGGCGCCGGCCAGCACCTCCCCCCGAATCCGCGTCGAATAACCCTATTTCTAGTTTTATCGCGAACGTTCCGGCCCGAGCCTCGGCATTCCCCTCTACGCTATCGCATTTCTGTCTCCATGTTCATAGCCTGAGCGCTCCGGTCCTGCGACGCTCGAACTATCCGAACAGATAATTTCCCCCCTTCCCCCCGGACCAGACCGTTAATATGAAGCTTTCCCCTCCGCATCAGCTGCTGGGCGACGGTCGATTATCTCTCTCTTTTCCGTCCTCCATCGCCCCTCTGCCTAGCCGCGATAACCTGATCAGTGACGCTTATTACTCGCCTTGCTAAAATTATAGGGCGGATTTGTTCTTCCTCCCCCCGAACTATCCTACCGGTCCCCCCCGTCGATTCTCTGGAGTTGAGTAATAGATGCGCTAGCTCTTGTTTTTTTATATGCTGCGAGAGGTTCCTCCATCCTCCCTACCTTTCCTTTTGACTATAGTTCAGGTCTTGTCCTGTTCGATCCTGGTCTCTTCCGCAGATCACCCTGATCTCTCATCGCCTCGGAAGCACAGTGCCCCGTTTGTTTGTAGCGGTCCCCCCCCCATGCGTTTCTTCGTCGTTGCCAAAGATGAACGCTTGGAATTTCAACTTGTTCGACGAGGCTTCACACTGGCGTTTTCTTTGAATGCCCATGGTGGCCATTCCCCCTCTTGCTCGTGACCCCAAGCCCTGCAAGGACGCCCCGATCGAAAACTCCGTTTCACCCAGGAGAGTTCAGTCGCCTGTGGTCATGTTTCTTCTTCCCCCATGGCGGGTGGGCAGCAGCGGCTTTTTTCCTTCATTTGAGCGAGCGTTTAGCTCTGCTAGTCTGCGGTCGAGGGCCTTCCGATCCTCTTCTCCGGTCATTTATACGAAGGGCCTTTTAGGCTTCTACAGCGGGTGATTCCTGCCCCTTGTTCTTTAGAATTGAGTGGTCCCCCAGACACCCTTCCCCCCCCCTCTCTGGCATGTTTCAGTAGTGGAATATTTTGTTCTTTTAGTTCGAAATTCTAAAGGGGTGATGCATGGCCAGATCATTCCCCCCCTCCCTTTTCTTGCAACCAGCTTCTCGAGGATTCGAACTTCAGGTCCTTGCCCTCTTTTCTGCTTTCTGGCTCGAGTTGTCGTGAATCTCTCTTTGACCGGACTGCGGTCCCTCAGCGGAGCGGTAACACATGCCCGAAGCCCCCTCCTCGGCCCCCCTTGTTTTCCCGACATCTAGCCGCCCCCCTATATCTCCCTTTTGCCCTTTTCGACGATGTCTCCCGTCCCCTCCGTAGGTGCTGATTGTCGAAACGTCCCCGGAATCCCGCCGATCGGTCCCTCCCCACAGCCCCCACCTTCCCGAGCTGAAATAGACCCCCCCCTACGTATACAGGGCCGTTCCCCTTGTGCCGACGTCCCCGTCAGGGATGGCCTTGACCCTCATACTAATTCGCTCGACATCGCCTGTCCTTCCTAACCGTCGACTTCCGTGATCCGGACCCAATGACCGGCCGGCCGTGCACGAAGACGCGCGCCCCCCTTCGCAGTTCCGGTCGCCGAGAAGTGATTTTAGATTCTCTTTTCCTCAACTCGTCTCAATATGGTCCATCCTTGTCGCTCCCGTAGCGTTTCGGAACGTCCTTTTGAGACCGAGTTAAACCCAGGGTTCCCTTCTTAGAGAGTTTGCGGCAGGCTCGGTCACTTCGGTGACGGAAACCGACGGACTATCTATCCTCCCCCACGGTCAGATGCCGGCATCGGACGGTACCCCCTTCTCCCAAGGTCGGCAAGAGCCTCCCGTCCCTGAACCCCTCGAACGGTTCCCAGGTATGGATGCCTCGTTTTCCGTGGACGTCCGCTTCCCTCGGTCACAGCGAGGCACTATATTTACCGTGATCGTGGGTGTCTCTTGGCGGCGCCGCGATCAGGCCGTGTGCCCTCGGCCGTCTGCGTCCTGGCCGATCCGCGCGCGCTTGCTTTTCTGCGGCCGCGTTGTAATTTTCCGATGTCACCTTTTACTGAGTCTTTCCGCCAATTTTCTTTTCCTTCGCGCTAGTTGGACACTATCTGCGTCCAGCCATCCCGCTGCGCGAATTTCTCCGGCACCATGGTGTTCCTAAAGCACTGCTCGATCAGCCTTCCACGTTCATTTCCTGGTGGGATCCCATCCTGCAGTCTTTTTGATAGTTCCTCTGGCCCCAAGCATTCCTTCCCATGTAAGCCAGCTCATGCTGGCGTCGCTGCCACGTCAAGGCCCTCCATAACAAATCCGCTCTTAGGTCTCCTCTTCCCCCCGATAGGCTTGCAGTGGTGTTCGTCGCTTTCGATTGGTACCGGGAATGGGCCGCCCTGAATAATCTTCATTCCCCTCACGCCATTTGCTTTTTGATGCGCCGGAAGAGTGTCCACCTTCCGATGATTTTTTTTAGCATCGTTTCGCCGAGGCTCTGACCCTATTCACCTCTTTCTACTGACCAGTTCGATACTCCCCCCTCCCCAATTTTCTCTCCACCATTGCATCTGGAGGCCGAGGTGTGTTCCCGGCCAATCCACAACCTACGAGAGAACCCCCGCGTCTTTTTTCTTTTCCACCCCTGAATCGACGCACGTTTTCCCCTCGCTCCGTAATGAGGAGACTAGTCCCTGCGCATGTTTCCCCCTCGCAGATGCGCTGAATGGCGGAAGCCTTCCGCTTCCCGCCTAGTCCATCCTTTCAGCTTTGCGCACAGATTTTGCTGCCTGCGTACCCGGACGATAGAAAAAGTCGTGCGTTCCGCGTCGGCGATACGCGTCGCTGTTTGCTGGCGATGTATGTGCTTTGTCGTCGTAGGTTTATTCTCAGCCTCGAAGGCACCATGGGCTCCCATTTCAGTGCCGCTTCAGCCTTCGCAAGTTGGACCTCTACTTTTTCTGTGTTTTTTTTTCCCGACGTGCCGCATCCACATCGGCGGGAGTGTTCTTCTGCCGAAGTCGAGGAGTCCTTCGCTACTGCCTCGTATCGAGACCCCGGGGCTACCACGGATTTGATTCACCCCCTCCCCTCCCGCGTATCCGCCCATTCTATTTTCTCAGTGATCTCAGGACAGCCGCTCGCTCTTCATCTCCCCTTCTTTACATCTGCCGCTCGAGCATCTATGACTTCCTACGGCGCTCATCTCCGCGCTAGATCGCCGGCTCTTAACGGTCCCTGCCCAACTCCGCACCTATATTTCATACCCCCCCCTCTTAAATAGGAAGTTACAAAACTCCTCCTGAGGCGAGGCTTTGCTAGGTCGCATGATCTCCCTTTTCTCCGTTTCCGAGATCATCGACCATCTCGCCCAGCGCCTTCGCCTTCCCATTTTCCAGTTTTTCAAGAGTTAAGATGATGCGGTGGTCTTCCCGCGTCCTCCCTTCTTTGCGGAGCGGAAGCGTCGCCGGGCCTCCCCTTTCCCTCTCCCCGCGCGCGCTGGACTCTTCTTCGTTCGATTCCCGAGCGCAGATGTTTCATCGCCTGAGGCGCTGTTTGCTTTTTCTTTCAAAATACCTCTGTCGGAATTGGGTATGCGCTCTGATCGGCTTTCGCCTTCGAAATGCTGCGAGTCCTTATACTCAATCCATAGTTCTTTCCCTACCCTTTCCCCTTCTCCTCACATCAACTCGCGCCGAGGTGTTGGTTGCGTTTCGTCAGAGAACAGAGGAAAGACTTAGCCCTTCTCGGCCCGCGTCCTTCCACCTCGTTCCCTCTTGATTCTTTTTGCCATTCCTTTCGTTTATATCCCCTGCCTGAACGTACGACAAAGGCTATCCATTTTTTCCCCCCCAGCCACAGCGGACGCTAGTTCCTGGTTCCCCTTCTCCCCTTTCCAGGACGTTGCGATCGTACATCTTTCCTCTCGCCACTTGATCGATGCGCCCCACAGATGCGTCGCGCTCGTCTTCCGCCCTACTTTTTTTTCCGGTTTCGGTGAGGCTTTTTATATCATCGCACGATGCCTGCGATTTGCGCTGTAGGCATTTGACACGGCGTCGCCTCGGTCTCGTGCAATCGCGGGTGATCGAAGTCTTAGGACCTTTTTTTGCCCCTCGGCCCCCAGCTTCTTCAAAGCACCTTTCCCTTTTGGTTCTGGGAGTACTCCAGTACCCCGCCAACGACCGGGGTGATGTTTTTCATGCCCCCCACATCCCTCGTCGGCGAAAGCCGTCCAGATCTCCTGATGAAGTCAGGAGAATTTCCCCCTTCCTATGGCGTCGACTTTCTCGTTAATCAATCGACATAGCTTTTTCCAGCCGAAAGGCGTCAGCGCTGGTCCCTTCCTAAGTCTTAGATAGGTTGAAGCCACCTTGCCGCTTCATCTGATTTTCCTTTCAGGTTGCCCCTTGTCTCACTTTCAAGAAATTGATCGGGGCGGAATGTGTCTTCCCCCTTCTGAATGGCACCCCGCATCGACCGCTAAACATTCTGCCCCCCTTTTGATACCCCCTATGTAGTAAATCGTCCACTCCTGCCGAGAAGGGCAGGGACTCACCCGACGTCTAATAAGTTTTAATTGCCGCGTGAGAGGTCAAATCTCGTCTTATTGCTCCGGAATCTCCCGGCGTCCCTTCCCTCGAAACATGATGACGAAACGGCCCTGCCGCCAGTTCTTTTCTTTCGTCTTTTTGCCGGAGCCCCGGCCGAGCCGAGCCGGATCCTTCGTTTCAGTTTTTGATCCTGGTATCACAGGGCCCTACTCTCTCGTCGGACGTCACGGGCTTTGAGCCGCGTCTCAGGTACAGTTCGTTCTTTGTGTTTTCTTTTTGTCGTTCGCGCATGCCATCCGTTTCGGGAACAGGCCGATTCTGCATGTTTCTTTTTGTTCGAGATACCTTGCATCGGCATGTCTCATCCACTTTTTATATCCTGCGCGCAAGAGACAGCTCGCACTTCCCCCGTCCGGTTCCAATCCCTGAAGTGACGAGGACGTAGACATTTGCTGACCCATTGACTATATGGAGGATGATCGAGGGCCCCGGCTTTGGACTCTTCCGTCTCGGGCTCCCTGAATTCAGCCTCGCTTGAGCGGGCAGGAGGCGGTCCCCTTCATTTTTACCTTGCTCCGGAAGTCGCCGTCTTTCTTCCCACGGCGATCGCCCGAGCTGGATTGTGAGTCCAGCCGGCAAGCAAGACTGCCTGGGCTATCGGCACCTTGAATTTCCCCATCATCCTAGACACTTTTCCCTGCCTTGACCTCTCTTGGGATCCCAACGACCTGTTTCAGTCCTGTTGGTTTCTTTCTGGCAAGTTTGAACGGTTCGACACCATTCCCCGATCCGTTGCGCGAATCCGTTCGCACGGAGTCACAACCCGCTTCGCTGTTCCTTTTTCGATCCCACCAGATCGCGCGATGGCTGCGCTTGAGCTCTTTACTTGTCGGCTACCCCCCTTAATGGTTGTCTCAAGCGATGATTCTCTACTCAGGACCCACTCAGACCTTCCTGGTTCTTCCCGTCCGGCAGGAGTAGACGATAAAGCTGATTGCTCTGCCTCTTGATTATCTTGTCTGCCCCCTGAATACTTTTCTCCCACTCGACCATGTCGATACTACCCTAGTGACCAAACTTGATATTCTTCCACCCCCTTCCTTGAGGCAGAGGTGCTGGGCCATCATACAATCCCTTTTAGTCCCCCCCCTTGATTCTACCACCGTTCACGCCGTCAAAAGCCTCCCCCACTATCCAGGAATCGATTTTTTCTTCTCCCCTCCACAGAGAGCAGCACTCGTCCGAAGGAAGTCTTCCCGCCCCCACTCTCCGTGCTCCCCAGCGTTGAGCCTCGTTCCTTTTTTATTATGTCCCCAAAGAAGCATGGACGATTTTCTCCCTTCGAAATTCCGCCGCACCGGCTGCGACTCCCCTCGTTTGCCTGTTCCCCTCTTTCGGCTTTGCGTAGTTTCAGGTATTGGTGATCTCCCTTCTCCCGAAGGCCCCCCTGGGTTTCTTCAACTTTTGAAAATAATCTCCCTTCGGGTGACTCCCTCGCCAAGTTTCAGACCCCGTGAAGAGTTGCACGACACAGAAACGCCCTTCCCCGCCCCCCCCCCCCCCTTCTTTTGGCGACTGTGGCACTTCTTCCCGTGACCGAGCGAGAATCAAGACCCCCTCTTTCTAGGCTTGACTCGCGCAGGGAGCCTTCCCCTCCTTCCCCTAATACGCGATGACTGCACAACCCTAAACGCCTCCTTAGTTGTAGGATGAAGGCCCTTCCCCCCTCAGCCCGTTATGAACATGCGCTTCGCGCATCTATTCACGCTAAGCCCCCTTACGCGCGATACGGCGGATCCCCAGGATGCTCCCTTCCTAACGATCCGCCCCCCCCTATAATTGGAAAGCCACTCTCTTCCCGATCCAACAAACGTTCTCTCCTGGGCGAGGTCGCCCCCGAGCTTTCTTTCCTAAGTTGTTTGTTGTGAGGAGATACTATCGCCCCTCCTCCCCCCCCCTATATCGTCTTTAAAGCGTCCTTGCGGACGCGCCTTCGTCCCCCCCTTGGATGTGCGTCTGTTCGACGGCCGAATTCGCGGCGATCCGCCGAGCCGCTAGAGAGATTGCTGAGTCGGCTCTCTTCCCTCCCCCTCTATTTAATCGCCGTCGCGGTTATTATCTTTCCTTGCTGCATCAAAGTATTCTAGAATATGTGTTCTCCTTCTAGGTGTGAAGCTGGCCGGCCGGCGCCCCTTTGCTTTAGATCACTTCTTATCTAGGTACTCCAATCCTCCCTCCCCCACCCGTAGCCTCGAGTGTGGATGCGGCTTGTTCGCTCACCCATGAACGCGGATTTAATTTTAACCCCCTCCCCCGCCCTTCCCACATCGGCGTCCGCTCTCCCTTTTGCATACGGAGATAACATTACTCCCCTCATCCTCCTCGATATACATCCGGACAATCTCCTTGCACCTGCCGGTAAGGCCGATCACAGAACGACTGCCTCCTTTCCCTTTTCAGCGCACCCGGTTCTGCTGCCCTTCCCCCCTCCCCCCGTCTAGAGAGTTTAGCTCTCTCCCTTCCCTCCCTATTTATTCGAGATCAGCTCCTATTTCCGGCTTGCGCTTTCTCCTTTCCCCCCCCTTCTCGATACCTGTCGCAAGCTTGTGATCCGCACGTCGTTTTCGTTCTCTTTAGCCCCTGCCCCTCCAGCGCTTCTGTTCCCTGCAGAATTATTCACGTTGGCTTCGGGTCTCAGTCAGTATCGAACTTCTCCCCAATTTCTTCAGGTTCAGAGCCTCGCTTACCACAGTCGAACCCGCCGTCGATTTCTCCTTACCTCTGAAGGCTCATTACAAGTTTCTCAATCCGCTTAGGATTCCTTTTCTTAGTTCCCCTCGCCTTTACCGGCCCATGCCCCCCTTCGCGGTCACTGCCCTCCCCTGGCGCAGATCGGTTGAGCCCTGCAGGACTCGATTTTCATAGGGGTGCCTTTCCCCTCCTTGTCGCGGCCCTCTTGATCGGGGGACATTGGCCGAACCCGTTCCCTCCTTCCTCATCGACCGCCACTTGACGAACCGGTTGTAGTTTGGCCACTATGGAACTAGAACCTTTCTTCCAGTATGCTAGAGTCGGGCCGGGACATCGTCCAGTATCCGTTCCGGCCGCTCTTGAGCAACTAGGTCACAACTACGCGACATTGGCTCCTAGAAATCTTTTCCTCCTCCTAGCTTTTTCACGCGCGCCTACGCCCTTTTTGCTGTAAGCAGGCCCAGGAACTTCCTCCGAGCCTTCTCTCTCCCTTCCTCCTCTCGCAGGGTTTTTCATCGTATCAACGGGTTCCACGCGCCGCAGATGTAGTCGTTTCTGTTCACTTTCTTGGCCGCTGCATAGCCTACAGTGCGTTGAAGGCTCATTTTTCTTTGAAATTTAGTCTTCCCAGATGCCATATATCTTTTTCCTTCATATTTGTTAGATATGCCCCGGTCATAGCATGTTCCCCCCCTCCCCCCCTCAACTCGCTGCACCAGCGACCAGCTCGCACCGACCCTCGCCGCGGCCCAAGCCCGTGACGTCCGACTCCCCCCGGCTTCCCTCCCTCCCCCCTCCGGAGACCTTGATTAGAGTAAAAGCTTTGTGTTTCTCCCCCCATCTCTCTTTTCTCTTCCCTGCCTTATGGCGGCAAGATACCTCAGCTCTGACCTTTTTTTGCGGCCTCCCCTTCTCTTACTAAGTCGAACGTGAGATCATCAGTCATGAGCCCTCTCGTCCGGAACGCCATACGCTGAATGCCTCTCCATTTTCAAGGGTGGAAGTCACTCCCTACCATTAAATAAGGTGATTTCCTCGGTATACAACCTGTCCTTTCGTTCCCGGCAATCCTGTAGCAATGTCCAGAAACATCTCTTTTCCCCCTCGTTTCCAATTCAACCGCAAATCAGCCTGTTCCTGACTCGTCAAAACAGACGGCCTTTTCGTCTTCCTGTTACGCCCTGCGCTGTTCCAGCTTCTTCTTTAATTCTATTGATTCTCGATCCGCCCGAACTCAGCCTCCCTCTGTTCCTTTTTTCTGCTTTTGCGCCCGCGTGACTCGAGGTATTATTCTTTTTCGAGAATCAAACACCTTTAGTTGAGACTTTCGTAGGAAATGCGATACTCCCCCCCCCTCCCCCCCATCCTCTTCACCACCATTGCCTTGCCTCCGAGCGTGTGTGTTTCAGCTCACCTTCCGAATACCCCTTCCCCCGAGTTCCCCTCGCTCAAACCCGCATCGAAAGCCCCGCTGCACTCTTCGATTCTCCTTCACTCTTCGCCCTCGACAGGCCCGAGATGCGCTGCCTGAATCCTTTTTTTCCCTCCTATCTTAGGAGAGGCCGAGTTGAGTTTTTCTCCTCTCTTCTCTTGCGCCCAACTAAGCCATTGGTACGTTCCTCTTGATAATGCTGAACGGACTTATCTCCTTCTTTCTCCCGTCTCTTTTTCCGGATGTATTGGCGCTTGGTCGGTGCAGGTGCAGTTCATCTATATCTCACTTCCCCCATGGGTCCGGAATCTTTTCCCTCTTCAGTGACTCGGTCCTTTCCTTGACATTCCCCCCGATCCAGGAGTTAACTCTTTTTTCTTGTTGCCCTCCCCTTTTCAGGGATCCACACATCGGCGCTCCTTTGACGTGTCCTTTCGGTAGTCTCGAGATCCAAGAACATCCATTATTAACCCTTCTCTCCTCAGGTTACGCCGGCTCCAGTTCCAAGACATACTACTTTTCCGCCCCCCCCCGACTTCCTCCGTAGTAGATGCAGGACAGACGCTCTATCCCTCCTTTTCTCCCTCGATGAATCAGGCGTTCGCTCACGCCTCCCCGATTCATCTAGCTCTGCGGCCTTTTCTACTGGCGTTGATACGGAGACCCTCCCTCCATACGAAATACTGAGTACCGACACAGCATACAATGACGCCTGATCTTCTATCGATGTGAGTAGATTTCTGATATCCTTTTCTTTTTCCTCCCCCGTGTTTGAGAGAGACATTGTATCGAGCCCCCTCAGTCTTCCACTGAGACCTTTAAAGATTTTTCAGCCTTGTTTCCTCTGCTTTGAACAATTATCTTGCTGGTATGCGTTCTTTTTCGGTCTTTCCTAGGAGATCACCGAGCTTTCCCCCATGTCGCTCTCCGTCACAGTCTTTCTCGCCGGTTATGTTCTGTCTTCGAGAGGCTTTCCGAATCCCCCTATATGTTTAGCGTAGAGGATTTACGTGTTCCTTTTTAGTTTTGCATGTCTCGATACCTATTCTTCCCTCCTCTCTGCGGCAGACCGCAACCGTCGCCTTCGTGGCCCCTGCTTGGTTCGGGCAAGAGATGCACCCTATTTCCCTTCTTTCTTTTTTTTAATTCTCCGTGGCCCTTCAACTCGGCGCTTTCCCATGGTTTTCGCTGGCGGATCTCAACCCCATCCTCTCAAGCACCCCCGGCAAAAAATGCTCCGGGCGCGCTCTCGAACGCACCCTGGTGTCCCCTTGACGTTCCCTTTCTAGATTATGAGTATTTGGAAGCATCTCCACGTTTTTTTTCACTAACGCTGAGCGACTCGAGCTTACGATCTTCTTCCTTCATTGGATATGGGGGCGTTGGTTACGAATAGATTTCCTTAGTCTTCGGCGTAGGATGGCCGTTCACGCGGGCAAGCTCTGATCCTCTTAGGCTTTTTATCTGTCAAAGCCTCGTCCGGCATGTCTGCCCTCCTCACACCTTTTTGTCCCTACATGTAAGGCTCAAGGCAACTCCCCTTTTAGCTAGAGCCTCGCTCCACGATACTCCCTCTGCCGCCATCAGCTTCTCCGCGGCGATTCCCCGTACGGCGTCCTAACTCCTCCCCCCCTGCTTCCGGTCTTGATTTCCTGGCCGTCTTTTCCTTCACGCAGACCGGCCCACTTAGCTTCGAGCCCGGTAAAACACTAGCATCCAAAGGCTGGATCTTTCCGTCCATCTCGCCTTTTCAGCCGAAGCGAGTTGTCTCTTTTCTGGCGCAACGCCCTGCTTTGGACATTGTTTTTCTCATGAACCCTTTTTCCATTGCCGCGACCACCGTTAACTAAAAACCCTTCCGGATCCCCTTTCCCTCCATTATTCATAGTCGTCGCTTTGGGTTTCCTTTCCCCCATGGGATTGCATTGATGGCTTGCTGAGGATATGGGAAACTCTCGCTCAAGATTTATCCTAAATCTTCTGACTTCCCCTTACCCATGATTTCGAAACTCTCAGTCTCCCCCCCCTGCAGAAGCCGGGCTCGCATTCCAGTCCTTTCTAGCCCTTCCTCATTCCTTCTCATCGCCTTTCCCACTCGATCCACGTTCATATTTCGCCGCGTGTCGAGCAAACGGATGGCTTTTTTGTACCCCCTCCTGTACCGTGCGGACATTTGGTTGCTGGTGCTTTTCATTCCGGAGTCACCTTGAAGTTCTTTTCTGACCTTTCCCGGCATATCATCTCTTCTCCTTTTAGATGGCCGGGCATCGGTCTTTCCAATTCATTTCCTTCCCCCTAGCCAATGCCGCTCACCAGTAAGACCCCTTGTACGCAATGTCTTCTCCTCTTTCCCCCCCCGTGACCCTTTCCCCTTCCTTCCATCTGCTGAACTTGCCCGTGATCTGGAAAATCCCGAGTCTGACGTCTCTCTCGGCTAGGAGGTCAGGTGATGCGCTACCAGTACCAGAGTTTTCTTGAAGGTCGGAAGATGAGTGCATCTTGATTATTAAGGTCTGTTCTTCTATCCCCAGCGATAGCATTCGTCGCGAGATTCCCTAAATGCTCCGAACGTAAATCCGCTATCGAGTGCGGCACCTGCAGTCCCGCTATATCAATTCCTTCCCGACTTCCCCTAATTTTCAGATATTCTCTTGCTCACAGACCTTCATTCTTTTTTTTCCTATCCTGACAATGCCGTTTCGTTCTACACCCATTTCACGATCTTGTTGAGTCGACATCGTTCGAGGCATGTTCCACCCCAATCCCTCGTCGCTTTGGCTCGCTTGGCTTTCAAAACCCTGCGGTTGCTGATGCGCTGGGACGCCCCTCATTACGGATGGGCCGGTCCACTGGCGATCTTATCGACCTCTACTCCTCTCACCTCCTCATTTTCAGCCGCGATGATGCGACCGTCCTTGCAGTCGTTTCCTACACGGCGTTTGCTCTTAGGTTTTTGAGCTCCCCCTGAATACACTTTACGTGCGCCTCTCCTTTACAATTTCGCACTCCACCCCCCACCCTTTACTTGATGGACCAAACCAGATCCTGGATATTGTCTTCCCAGGCTCAATCTCCACCCCCTTTTTTCGATTGGCTCAACCGCTTATTTCCAATCATACCTCAGTCCCTCCCCCTTCTGAGACCGCCTGGTCTGCCCGCCCCTCGACCGAGCAACTCTCGAGTTTCGCTCCCCCCCCTCCTCCCACACCCCCCCCCCCCCACCCCCGTCCACGCCCCCCCCTTCCCCCTCCCACACCCACCACCCCCCACCTACACACGCGACCCCCCCCTCCCACCCCCACCCGAACCCACTCCCCCATCTCCCCTCATCTCCACCCCCCCTCCCCCCCCTCCCCACTCCCTTCCCCCCTCTCGCCACCCCATTCCCTCACCCTCCCTCATACCTTCCCCTATCCCACCCCACTCCCCCCTCTCATCCCACTCCCACCCCTCTCCTCCCTCCCCCCCCTCACCTTGTCACCTCATCCACCCCTCCCTCTCCCCCTCACCCCACCCCCCTCAGCCCTTCACCGTTAACTTTCCCCTCTTCTCACCCTGATTCCTCCCCACCGCTCCCTTTGCCAAACTACCCCGCCTTACCCCTGTCCCGCCCCCCCCCCTCTCCTCGTCCCCTCCTCCCCCTGACTCCCCCCTCTACCTCCCCCACTCCCCCCGCAATTCTACACCTGTCTTTTCCCTCACCCTCCCCCCTTCCCTACCCCATCCCACTCCCCCCACTCCCACTCCCCCCCACCTTCCCCTCCCCCTCCCCTCCCCCCATACCCTCCCCCCCCCCCCCCACATCTCCCTCCTCTCCCCCCCCCCCCCCCCCCATACTGCCATTTCCCGCCCCCACCCTATTACACACCACCCTCTCCTCCCTACATTTCCCCCCCCTTCGACTACTTCCCCCCAGCCCCCCTCCAACCATCTCTTCCTCATCACCCTCTTCTTCCTTCCCCGCCCCCCCCCAACATGTGTCCTAGCACCCCCCCCCTTCTCACTCCTACCCAATCCCCCTCCCCCCCCCTTTTCCCTCCCCCCCTTCCTCCTCCTGACCCCCCCCTCTTCCTTCCCCTACTCCTTTCTTCGACCTCCCCTCCCCCCTCCCTCCCTCTCCCTCTCCCACAACCCCGCCCTCCCTCCTCTTCTATTACTTTACCCTTCCCCCCCCTTACTTCCCCCTCTCCCCAGCCTTCCCCTCTCCCCCCGCCCCCTTCCCCCGCTCCCCCTCTCACCCTCTACTCTACCACCCTCCCCCCTCACGTCTTAATTTCCACGCCGCCTTTCTCCTCCACCCACCAACCCCCCCCCCATATTTTCCTTGATACCTCCCCCCCATATAGCCCTCCTCTCACTTCTGTCCTTTTCCCCCTCGCGTTGAGCCATGTCGGGCAGTGTCCACGCCTCTCAGCAGTTTTTGTTTTTTTTTTTTTTTCCCCTCCCCGATCAGGGTTTCTTTTTCCCCAAAGATCACTGTCCTCTCGCACTCGTTGGAAATTCCTTCGGCGTCAAGCGCGCTTGCCGGTGATGGATGTCGCGTTCCTTTTTCGGTCAGACTTGATCTCGCCAGCGAATTCCCCTTGAGGCATTTCCCTTCCCTCCCTTCCACATGGACTTCCTGCGGCGACATCGCCAGTTTAAATTGAATTGGCTCTTGGGTTGCAAGCGAGTGCCCCCCGAAACTTTTTCCCCCCATCCACCAAGCTCCTCCCTTCCTCCTTTGGCTGTGCAGGTTATTAGATTTCGCATATCAAGACGCTGGTCCCTCTGAGTGCTTACGCCTTTTTTTTCCCTCAAACCCCCGCGATCCGCATCACCCTTCCGCTTTCAAGAGTTCTTTCTGTCTCCTTCACACCGTCGTCCCCTTTCAGAACAGAGACCGGAGAATCCTCTATCCTGACGGCGACCAGCGAATCGATTCCTTTCGGCGGATTCCTTTTTGAAGTCCCGGGACGCTCCTCAAAGCATCCGACACCTTTCCGAAACGAAACGCATCCCCCTCTCCCAAACTGCGAGGTATCTCTTCCCTCTTGCTGGTATGTTCG
>Ga0179593_1675263_pt1 | contig 30192 bp, 35 predicted proteins | sample CZODoug2_1_08_16_FD_185931 | JGI IMG/M metagenome (GOLD analysis project Ga0179593, IMG submission 185931) | Vadose zone soil fungal communities from Angelo Coast Range Reserve, California, USA - CZODoug2_1_08_16fungal (PacBio error correction) | ecosystem: Environmental > Terrestrial > Soil >... | reverse complement strand
TTGTTTCCCGAGAAGTCAGATCAGGAAGCTGCATGCTTTTTCTTTGTCAGCATTCCCCCCACGTCCCGGAACAACTCCCCGCAATACCGACCTTTTGACCCCCACCCACACTCCCTTTACTTTTTCCTCCAGGTTTGGTTGTTGCTCACCTGCACATGCGGTAGCTCGCGGCGCGCTGTACTTCCTTCTCCCCCCCTGCTGCTTTTTCCCCAGCACCTAGCTCTATCGGTTCTGTGGAATGTCCGACTGCCGTGACTTTCCCCTGCCTCCCTTCCAAACCAGAGACCTTTCCGAACTCCGGTTACAGCTTGCGCTCTTTTCCTTCTTCGGTTTAGTTCGACATTGCCCCCCCGAACGCAAAAACCCTTCTGTCCAATTAAATCTAGTTGAATCCCCTACCTCACCCTTTTTTTTTCCGCTCCTGAGAAGGTCCACAAAATCAGGTCTTTTCACGCTCCCTCTCCCATCCCTCTCACTTTCCGGATGCCCCAGCCCTCCGATCCTTCCGGCAGTTATGAACCCCCATTTTTTGCCCTTTTCCGATGGTAATCAAAGCGTCCAATCCAGTAGTGCGAAAGGCATTCTCCCCCTGACTTTGTATGTGTCATTCCTACAAATCCTTGCCATGGTAGGAGATTTCCTACTTTTTTCCGAGACCAAGCCAGACATAAATGCGATTCGACCACTCCGCGCCCTTCTCCTGTGTCCCCCTAGCCCCCATGAGGCGCCGACCATTGCAATTGCACCGATAGATAGAGTTTTTTCCCATCTCTTTTTCGCCTTTCGAACTTCCCATTGATTATTTCACCCGTAGCAATCTTGTCCCTCCCCCTTTGAATTTTTCGTGATCCCTCTTTTTCGCTTTGGACAAATTATTTTTTTTTACCTGATCCGCGTAGAAGGTTGGTTTTCTTTAGGTTCCACGGCAGTTAACGGGGACAGGGCTTTTCGTGCTTGAGCTCTCATCCCAACGGCGGTGATTGACGCATGGTGCGGTTCCCTTTCAGGAATCTAACCCCTTTTCCACCGCACAGGGTTCTCATCGAAAGAATGTCCATTATCGTTTGACTCGGATCAGGACTATCTTGGTCCGACCGAGCCCCTGAATCCTCTCCGCCTCAAAGCCTCTGAGAATGATAAGATTGACCCCCTCTCCCCCTTGTTTGAGTTTCGCGGGCAGTGCGGCCGGTACTGATAAACCCAATTAACCTCCTTTCTCTTGTTGTCCTCAGGTTTAAAGTTCGTAATCAATTTGTTCGACTTCTTTCCTTCCCCCTCAGTTCTACGTAAGGCATGACACCTTTGTAAATGGGAAAGCCCGCGGAGCGCACTTTTTTTGAGGTTTTTACCACGTTCCATTGACGATCCGCAAATTAAATCCAACCTTCCCTTTCCCGAGTCCCCCGGTTAAAGCTCCACCTTCAACTGCTCAAGTGAATTCTACCATTTCCCCAAGAAGTCCCCCCTTATCGAATTTCTCCTTCTCAGGGGGCAGACGACACACGACCTGCCCCCGCGAATTTCCTTTCGAGGTTTTCTCCACGGTTTGGGCCTGACCGTTGTTCCTAAAAGGACAGCACTCCAACTTTTTCTCTTTCAAAGAACCCCTGACTTTCAGTCCGACGACGCGAAACCCTTCCTTAGTTTTTCTCATTTGGTTCAGGCGGACTTGTTTGGTCGGTGATAGAATACGATCCACTTCCCTGAGATTAATTTGCAGAATTGAGTGGTCATCCGCCTCTTTCAGCCAGTTCACTTTTTTACGGTCTCAAGCCATTTCCCCCCCTGCGAATAAAGTACCCCCCCCCTCCCTTTTCCTGTTTCCTTTTGCTCTGCATCACGGCAACGACACCTTAGAAATGCTTCCCCCCTCCTCTGATTTCAGAAAGAAAACTATGTCGCGGTCCTTTTCTGCCCCTCTGTCCCTAACTCAGCCATTAGGATTCTGGGGTGTCCTCCTTTCTTCCCTTTTTCTGATAGCAGTGCCCAGTTCGTCAAATGCGCGCCCATAGAGTCTCTTTAATCCTTTTCTTTTGACCGTCCCCCACGCTTTTCCTCCGATTTTTTACGTGGGAGGACCATGGGATATTTTTTCCCCCATTCCCTCAAAATTCAGGCTCGTGAAGAACATCGGCTTACCGCCGTTGTGACAAGTCCAATCACTTTTTCGGGTTGAGGCTGACGTATGCCTTTTGATTTCAGGCCCGAGCCATAGTGAGTCCAGCCCTTGAGCAGGTCTTACCCCCCACACCCCCTCACAACTCTTCATCCCCTATCCTGTTCGCTCCTTACCACTGCATGAAGCTCCCTTCCCCCTCTGCCTTTCAAGCCCTGGCTTGTCCCCAAGCCGAGACATGCGTCGGGTCTTTGAAATTCGTGCTTCGTTTTACCCTCATCTTGCTGCATTGAACATACCCCCCGAATTTTTCCCCTTCGATGTGTCATCCTCACTTTCCCTTGTTTTTAAGAAGGCGCCTTCCGATGTGCGGAGTACAAGGATCCTCGGCCTTTTCAAAAAAAACTCTTTCGACCCTTTTCTTTCCACTCCTTTTCAAGTTTGGAGAATTATGTTCTAGTTTCTAGCCAGAATCCTTTGTATTCCCTTTTAGGTTGCTCGTGGTAGTGGCGGACTTTTCGCCCCCTCCCCCAACACTTTGATTCCCCCAAGAGGCCAGGTGGACTGATTCAGGTAATTTGCTCCCCAAATCACTTTTTTTGGTTCGCACCTTTTCCTCAATCCCCAGCAAAAGTCAATTACTCTTCCCCCCCCCCCCCCTTTTTCGACAGCTCCGTGAAAATTTGCAGCGGGCGAGACAGAGTTTCCCTTCTGGAGTTTCCTCATTTTTTCCTTCCCTTGACCGTTGCCGTTCTTCCCCCTCCTTGATTTTTTTCTAGATCCATGCGATCGGCAATTGCAGATACGGACGAGTCCCCCCTCTCCTAACGGCTGGGCAGTTCGATTCTAGCGGAACCTCTCAGCGCTGTCCTATCTGATGGCCTTTTTTTTTTCCCCTTTGTGGAGGTCCTACATAATCCAGTGCGATGCGCGACGTCTGAGTCTCCCCCCTTCGACCAAATCCCTTTCGGAATTTTTTTCCCCCCCACCCATAGTTTTTTTTTAAGTTGGGTAGTTTTGACTTTTCCCTTCCCCTTGCGATTCGGGCAGAATGATAGACTCAATCCCTTCCTTTTTCCCCTCTTCCGACCCATTCGCGATTTACGCAGAAATTCGCGACAACTTCCCTCCTTCCCCTTCTCCTCCGGTTTTTGTCTGAATATGTTGGCGAGTTTTCTCCTTCGGTTTCTTTTTTCCTTAGAGGTCCTTTGACAGACTGCGGTCGGCCCGCGGGATTCGATCATGTTCCTACCTGTCTCCCTCATTCGGCGCTTTTTTTCCCCCTACATCCCCTCTTTTTTGTAAAAAATTGCCTCTTGGTCTTTCACATTGTGGGATGGTAAGTCCCCTTTCGTTCCCAACCTTCTTTTTTCTTTTCACGGCGCTCGCCAAATGGATGATTGCCCAGATCAGCGGCCCACCCCATCCTTGGTCCCCTCAAACTTGCCATTCTTGGGGTCAGTTTGCCGCTTCTACGGTTCCTAACCGGGCTGGGTAGTGCGCAGCGCGTTCTCTGTTCCCTTTTTTTTCCCGTTTCAATGTGTCGCGTCGCGGCCGTTTCATCCTTCCAAGCTCCGTAGTATCTTCTTAAATATGACCAACCCCTCCCTGTCTCGTCCGGTTTTCCCTTTTTCGGACCTTTTTTCATAGCATCTGGGAGCGGTATTGTGCTTTGGGGTTTCCTCACTTCCCCCTTTTCCCCCCCCTTTTTTTCTTAGAAGTCCCGATGATGATGGCAGACACTATTGCTCGGTGGTTACTCTTATAGAGCGTGTGTTTTGCGGGGTTTTTCCTCTTTACGAGCCCACCGCTGCGAAACCATTTCGTGGACGTGTTCGGCTTTCCTTTCCCCGCCTTCCCATATCTTCAATTCCCTTTACACGTTGCCATTGCAATTGTCATCTTCTTTTTTTTCGGGCCCCTTTCTAAGGGTAATAAGACCTTCACTTCTGGTTTGCTTTTGATCAGGTTCCTGAGGATACCACCGCCTCCCCTTTTCTTCCTTTTTGTCAGCATTCCAGGAGTGGGTCGCATGCACAACGCACGTTTGCCTGACCTTCCTAATCCGCCTTTTTTAGAGAACTCATGCAAAAGGCGGCCCCTTGGAGCGGGCAGGGTAAGGGAATTTTTTAGCGTCCCTTATTTTCTCTTTCGCACCTGAACGTTGGATTGAGCAATGACCCCTTCTCTCACCCTTTCCTGTCCAAGCAGCGGCGGACATACTAGCCCCTCCCCCCTCCCTAATACCTTTCTTTTCGTCCCCGTTTTTTTCCCTTCCTATATTTTTCTTTCACCTCCTATTATCCCTTTTAGAAGCCCTTCCCTTTGAGACGAGTTGACCAATCGGTTCTGACGTGCCGTTGCCCCCCTTTTTTTTTTAGAGCGTGGATTTTTCGCTCGTTTTACCCGACGGCGTCCGGATACTTTCTAACCCTTTTTACTTAATTCACCCCAGAATCTACGAGGCTTTGATTGTGTCGCAACGAGCGGCTCTGCAAAAATCGGCTGACCGTCAACACTATGTTTTCCCTTGCCCCCCCAGTTCAGACTGGGACAGGCATTCTCCCTCAGTTTCCTTTCTTCATTTAACCTGCTGGCTTCTCACAGACCGATTCTGCTATTTCGACTTGATATGGCGTTTCCTTCTTTTGGCCCGCCCGGCTGATACAACTCCAATGCCTGCATTCTGTTTTCCTCCACTTTAGGGATCGAGCGGATCCCTCGACCAGCTCGACCACATGAGCGAAGCTCCCCCGACGGCCTTTGCGTCGTCGTCGGAATTCCCCATCCCCAAGGTTCAGCCCAAATTTTTCTCCCTAACGTCACGGCCGGGTAGTCTAATGTAGGAGGAGTCTCTTTTTGGGGCTTGGTTTCAGATAGAGCTCGTTCCGTCGGTGATCCTGCAGGTAGAGTTAGCTAGTTTGCCGTTTTTGATTGAAACTGCTTCTCCTTTTTTTTTTTTAAGACTTTTATGGGCTGAGTGAGGTGCTGAAAACTATGCCTTCCTCTGACATAGTTGAAAAGCCACCCCATTCTTTTCCTCCCAGGGCTAAAAGTTTTTCTTCGTGATGTGTTCGCACCCCCGGACGCCTCCCCCCCCCCCTCTTTTCTCGACCGTTAATCCTCGTCAAACAGTGATGTTTTTTTTTTTTTTTCTTTTTTTTTTTTTGTCTCTTTTTTTTTTGTTTGTTTTGTGTTTTTTTTTTTTCGTTTTGTTGGTTGTGTTTTTTTCTCTTTCTCGGTTGGTTTTTGATATTTTTTGTTCTTTCTGTTGTGTTTGGTTTTTTTTGTTTTTTCGTGTTTTGTTGTTTTTCTTGTTTTTGGGGTGTGTTTTTGTGGGTGGGTGTGGTTTGGTGTTTTTTTCTAGTAGTTTTTTTTTTTTTGTTTTCGTATTTTTTTGGTGGTGTTGGGGTTGGTTTTTTTTTTTTTTTTTCTTCTTTTTTTTTTTTTTTTTTTTTTTTTTTCTTTTTTTTCTTTTTTTTTTTTTTTTTCTTTTTTTTTTTTTTTTTTGGTGGTGTTTTTTTTTTTTCTTTTTTTTTTTTTTTTTTTTTTTTTTTTTTTTTTTTTTTTTTTTTTTTTTTTTTTCTTTTTTCTTTCTTTTTTTTTTTTTTTGTTTGTTTTTTTTTTTTTTTTTTTTTTTTTTTTTTTTTTTTTTTTTTTTTTTTTTTCTTTTTTTTTTTTTTTTTTTTTTTTTTTTTTTTTTTTTTTTTTTTTTTTTTTTTTTTTTTTTTTTTTTTTTTTTTTTTTTTTTTTTTTTTTTTTTTTTTTTTTTTTTTGTTTTTTTTTTTTTTTTTTTTTTTTTTTTTTTTTTTTTTTTTTTTTTTTTTTTTTTTTTTTTTTTTTTTTTTTTTTTTTTTTTTTTTTTTTTCTCTTTTGCTTTGTTCCATAACGGAAGAATTCCGTTCCCTTGTTTTTTTTTTCCTGGCCCCGTCTGTACTTTTGAGCATGCGCACGAGCGTTTTCTCTTCTCTTTGCTTCCTTGCTTCTTTTCCTGTCGCTTGCACAGATTCTTACTGCGGACTTAACCCCCTTTTTCATGTCCAATCAGGAAGAACCTTCCTCCTTCCGTTCACCGTTTTATTAAGTGTCTTGTTCGGGCCGACGGAGACACGTTCCAGAGCCTTAGCGTTTCCTCCTCTGTGCGGGCCCTTCCGACGCCGCGATTAGTACTATTATGCAGAATCCCAGTTTCCCCCCCCTGCCCCTCCTTTTTTCGTTAGGTCTTTACCTCGAATTTGTCCTTCCACAGTGAGGATCACGCTCTTTCTGCCACAAAGTAATCCCAAAGATTTTCGGTGTAATCGATGGAAATCGCGTCGGAAATCGCCTTTATTCAGGTTTTCCTTTTAATTTCCGATCTTTTGCGTGCTTTTTTGGTCTTTTCTTTCTATTTTTCTTTCGTTTGCGTGTCGAAGCATTTTACTTTTTCTGATTTGTTATTCCCCTTCCCCCTATTCTTACCCTAGCCCTCTTCTGGAGATTTTAGCCAGTCAAATTCATCCTCCCACTTTTCCTCTTCCCTTCACGATGCTGCGAATGGCCTTGTTTAAAATCATTAAGTGGATCCATTTCCCTACCTGACCTTGGTTCATGTTTTTTCGAGGAGGAGGGGGCTTTTTAAGCAGCGGGACTGCTTTCTGTTAATTTCTTATTGTTTCTGATCCCACACCGAGCAATCTTTCTTCACTGTTTCTCTTTTTTGGAATTCCTGGATACGTTAGCCTTCACAGATCTTCCTTTTTTTTGTTTTTCGTGTCTGTCGTTTTCTTTTTATTTCGAGCAATGGAGAGCGCGCCCTGATTCCTCCCCTAACATTCTCCCCCTCTTCTATTCTTTGTTATCCGAACGATAAATGTAGTAAAGTCTTTCCCCCTCCCCCCCCCCCTTTCCTGTGTTGCACCTAACAATATTTGTGGATACGAGTTACTGTTTGAAGCTCCTCTCCCTCCCTTTGGTCCCCCCCCACTGGTTTTCCCCTGGCCCTCTGTCTTTGGCGTATTGGATTGTTTTGTTGGTTTTTCTCTGCTTTCATAACGACTTTCACTGCCAGCTTCATTTATCTTCCTCTTTTTACCAAATTTTCAAGACCCTTTTTTTTTGTTGAGCGAGATGTTGACCTTTCACGGCATGTGCCTCTTCCTTTCAAGTGTTTACTATTAGCACTTTTTCGCCTCACGGAAACTTCCACAAAACCTCTCTAACTCCCAACACACTCCCCCCTTCCTTGGACGCCAGTTCTTTTGTCTCCCCTTCCTGCCGGTTAGTCTTTCCCGTGTTTTTACCATCGTTATTTTGACATGATGCATCACCGCCTCCCCCCCTACCTTCTTGGCTTTCCGACCTTGATTTTCCCTTCTCTTCCGGTTGTAAAAAACCATCTGTACCCCCCCTTCCCAATCGCAGAGCTTCGTCTTCTTCTCCGCCGGTCGCGCGCCACCCTTTCCGCCTCCCCCCCCCTCCGTCTGCAACCAAACACTTTCTTCTTTTCCCACCGGCTACGTTTGGAAAAACAGAAACATTCTTCAGTTTTCTTCTATCCCCTCACTTCACAATCAGGTACGACCACGAGCCTCCATTCCCTCGCCCGTTCTTCCGGATCGCCACTTGCCATCTACTCGTTTGCAAAAACATCATTGAACCAGGCCTTTCTCTTCCCAGTTCAAAATATTTAAAGATCCAAGGCAACTCCGCAGCCCTCTCTCGTGCGACCTCATGCAGCGCCCCCCGCTCGTCTCTTGTGAAGATGCCTGTAGTAACCTTCTGTAAGTTCCTTCTTTTCGCCATATAGTGCTTATTTCCTTTGAAGAAAACGAAAGGCAAATAAATTCCTCTCCCCCACTCCTTGAAGCCCCCTTTACACACATCACCAGCATCCCGGTCTTTCCCTAACGATCTCGTTTCCGGACCATCTTATCCCGCTACCTTAATCTTGAGTTTTCCTTCCTTTCCCTTGTCGATCTTCTTGTCCTGCCTTTCATCTTTCCGTTTTCTTCGTGATCCTAATCTGTGTAGCTTGTTTTCCCCCTGATAGGTTGCTCCCGAGATATTTGGTACAGGCCGTTTGAACGAAGGAACGGCGATTTGTTCTTTTCTCCTGAGTTCCCGCCTCGCGCCCGAATTTCCAACGCGCTTTCATATCTTTCACCTGCAGAACGCGAAACGCCTGCTTCCGCCCATCTTTTCAGAGGGGGTCCCATTTCCAGAAGTCTTTTTTTGACCTTCAACTTCGTTACTTGTTACGCAGGAAGGTTCCTTTCCCCTCTTTCCTCCGTTTCTATATACGACGATCACTCCTCGTGCGAGCTCCTCCATCCGATTTTCGCTTTTGACCCCCCCCTTCGTCCCTAGATTTTCGGTACTGAAGAAAAGCACCATCTTGCCCCCCCCCCATCCCCCATTTTTTCGCCCCCCTCGTATACCCCTCTTTTTTCCGATTTATTAATTCTTTTTTCCCACCCTTCAGAAGACCCCCTGTCCCTTTTCCCCGCCTCTTTTCTTTTCCCAACGACCTTTGTCTTTGAGGCTGTGAAACGTGTGCTTCTTCCTTGAATCCATCACCTTCAATGTTTCTCCAGTTTTTCCCTCATAATACCAACTTCCCCAGCGCCCCCTCCCAATCATTATCTTACGCTGACCCCCTCCGATCTCCCTCCCCATTCTTAAGTATGCTTACTATGGACTTGGACCCTCCCCCAATTTTTTAATATCGCTAGCTGTTTCTCTCCCCATTCCTTAGTTTGTCAGGCATACCTCCCACTTGTTAGTTTTCCAAACACCCCTCTTATTTGTTAGTTCAGACCTCCCCCAGCTCCTTGTCCTTTCCTTCTCGCATGTGTTTCGAACTTGTCCCCCTTTTGATCTCCCCCCTGATCCCGCCTAGTGCATCTTTTCCCGGTGCCGTTCAAAGTGGAGTGTAACTGCCTGCGTCCTTAGTTTTTCCTCAGCACCCCTCCATTATCCTTGCCCATTTTCCATAAGACCTTTCTTTCTCACCGCCACCCTCTCTAGGCCATGTCCGGCACAGAACATGAGCTCCATGCTGCCCTCTCCTCACTTCCGTTGATGCACTTTTCGTCCCTCGACAAAGCCTTATTTTGCACCGATTTCTAGCTCTGAGTCGATGCTTCCCCAAAGCACTCTCTTGGATTTTTTCAGCTTGATCAGCCGGGTGTTCTTCCCGCTTAGCAGTCGCCCCCGTCGAGTCAAAAACTTTATTCTCCTAACCGGCACGGCACGTACGACCCAAGTTTTGCTTCATTTCTCCTTCTGTTTTTTGTTTTGGACTCTTTCTTCTCCCCGTCCAAGCGCCCGGATGTGAAGTCCTGACAATCTTTCCCCCTTGGTCCAACCAACCTCATCCGCGTTTTTTTTCCACAATCTTTTTTTCACGTTTCTTACGAAATGCCTTCTCAGTAATCTGACTGAGAGGGCCCCCCCTACTTTTCTCCTTTGCATTGAGTACACCCCCCACATAAAAAGTTTCAGGGGTTTTCTCAGTCCAATCCAGTCTGGACCCTTCTCTTTTTACGCTCCGCTGAACAGACTTTTTTTCCCCTCACCTTTCCCCCCTTGTCCCCGTTGCCCCATGAGTACTTGTGCGAGTTGCAATCTTTCTTTGGTTTTTTTTGTTGAACTTCCTGAGCTCTTCCCGGACCATTATACGCCGCGCCTTCCAAATTTTTTGTACCTCCCTCATCCCCTAGTTTTGAGGCCTCCTTTGCCATCCTCCCCCTCCCCTCTATGACGCTAGTACACGGATCCCTCGGCCAGCCCCAACCACTCGTAATCCGATGGCAATCTTAAAGGGGTTTCTTCGGGAAGTGTAGTTATGAGCCTCCGACCATCGACTTTTTTTGCGCTTGTAGTGGCGGACGCATTTCGCACAGCAAGCCCCATCTCCTGTCCTCCTTTCTGCAGAAGGCTGAGGGCGGCCTCATACTCTTTCGTAACCCAATTCCCTGTGCGTTCTCCCTTCATTTACTTCCCCCCCTGCCCCCCCCTCCCTCTGTACCTCCCCTCTTTCTCCGAAGGTCAAGAAGTGCAGCGGGTCTGATTCACTCAGCCGGTCATTGTAAGCAGGAAAGTGCGCGTGTCTTCCCTTTAATGTTTTCTCCCCCCTTCCCGCACCTTAACATTGGACCCCTTCTTCCACTTGTCCCCTTCATGCCCACGACGCCAGCGATGACGCCTTTTCCTCAATCTTCACTCTCCGAATTTGCGGATCTTGATTTGAAGGTTGCCACGTCTTTTTAGTCCGCTCTGCCATATAGTTGGCCGATGAAGATCTTAAGGCTTCCTCATCCTTTAAGTTGTCCGAAATCCCCCCGTCAGACCATTCCTTTTTCCCAATCTCTTTTCTTCGTTTTCTTCTGCACTTTTTCCCTCTGTCGGGGCATGTCTCGAATCCAGCGGCCAGACCGGTACTTTTACTACTTTTTCTCCTTTTCCCTGAACACTCCCTTTTTTTGAGATCTCGTCTCCCCCTCTCTCTCCTCTTTCATCATCTTTTTTTGATCAGCTCTGTTGCTAGATTGAGGAGGTGGACCCCTCCCTTCTACCTTTTCTTTTTGCCCCCCCTGCCGGTCTCGCTGGATGTCAGATAATCTCTTCTTTTTTCATCACCTTTTTTCCTTCCGTTTTCTTATGAACTCCCCGCATTTTGTCCCCCCCCTTTTTCCTCCTGTGTATGACATTTTTCCCTCTTTTTTCCTTTTTTTGGAAAGTTGCGTCTCCAAAATATGGATGGCCGCTTCCCCTTTTACTCTCCCCTTGGGATTTCTTCAGCGGTGTCGACATAAAAATTTTGAACCCCCCACCTTCAACTCCGCAGACTAGCAGAAATGCCCCCTCTTCCTTTTCCCCTTGACGATGGCGTCTGGGTCATGTTGAGCTATATCGCAGAATTTGCCCCTTCTGCCACTTTTCCAGATCAGTTTAGCCCCTGCATCAACTTTTTCCGCGTATTATTCGTACCCTTCCAGATTCTTGACGTTATTTTTCTCGCCAGCAATTTCTGTACAATCCTTGAATGCTGCTTCATGGCGTTTTTTTTTTTTTTTTTGTGTTTTGCGGTGTTTTTCTTTTTTTTGGTTTTTTTGTTGGCTGTGGTCTTTTTTTGTTTTCTTTTCTTGGATGGGGAGGGAGCCTCGTTCCCGCACTATGGGTTCTCTCTTCTCTTCCGGATGCTCCCTATCTTAGTGGCTTGCTGGTCTCCATTACCATTCCTCCCCCCCGACTTCTTTCAAAACTATCCTTTTCCCGTGTCTTTTGAGCCGTAACTTCCTTTATAGCGTCTCCGTCCTCCCCTTTTTCCTGATTCCCACTGAAATTGTTCATCTTTTTGTACTCTTTTTTTTTTTTTTTTTCTGATTCTGAGGCTTTCTTGATGCATAGGCTCTAAAACACAGCATAGTCCTTCGTCCCCAAGCGACCCCGTTTGAGCGTTTCTTCATTCCGTCAGCAGTCAGGAGTGTGGTTCCTTCCCACCCCCACCTTCATTGCCGACCCTTTCCTTTTGCTTGGCACTGTTTTTCGCCTGCAGTCAAACTTCTCTTTCCCCCTGATCTTCCTTTTACCTTTTTGTCTACTCACCTTTCAATTTCGATACGCCCCTTCCCGGTTTCTTTCTTTTTTCAAGGTCTTCCTCATATTTTTTCAGTTTCCGTCCTTGAAGTTCCTTTTACCTTAACGTCCCCCTCGGGTTGAAACTCACGAAGTTTCTTTAGGTTCGTTTTGTCCCCTTAATTTTCTTCACCCCTTCCTTGATTATGTTTGGGTTGATTTATATCCAACCCCCCCCTTTATTCCCCATCCCTTCCTGTATTCAACTACTGGGAGGCCCTTCCGTTCCCAATATCCCCGCCGAGCTAGTCTTTTTCCGCTCAGATGTTTTCCTCATGGTGAAGTGACCTTCGCACCCTTTGTCAATTAACTTCCAACAGACTCTTGAGGACTTTTTCATGGAGCTGGCCCTCTCTTCGTGCCCTTCCTCACGGAGCCACCCCCCCTGGTATGAGTCCGATTTACTTCCTTTCCTTTCTACCTTTAAGAATTCCCCCGTTCAGGTTGCAGGAAAGCACTTCATCTCTCTGCTTTACTCCCCTTCTGGATCTTTTGCTATGTAACCCACCCCCCCCCCCCCCCCCCCCCCCCCCCCCCTATGCGTTCGGTCTTAACATGACTAGGAGGAGAAAAAATCCCCTCCTTCCCCCTCTTTTCAAGTTTGGAGTTTCTTCCGAGCAGATCCCCACGCGACCGAGTCGTGCCCCAAAAAGGTGAGCTCTACTTCCCCCCTCCCTCCCCCGCGATTTTTTTTTTGTCAGGACTGAACAATCCCACCGGTTGTGTCTTCCCGTCAAAAAATATGCCTTCCCTCCGTCCCCGGAAAGTTTCTTGACTCGATCTCTATCCTTATGCGCTTTTTTTCCGGTTTTTTTGGGTCGATCTCAGTCTCTTCTTCGGCGAAAACAAATACATAACAGGTGATGCTCCTGCGTTCCTCTTCTCGTTCCTTCCTTCCCTTTTTCACGTGGCTTTTGGACCGGATTGATTTCCGACCCTTGGAGCGTCTTTTTTGAATTGATTTTGCTTGGAAATATTTTTTCTTAGTTCGCTCCTTAGTTGTCAAAAGCCCCACTACCAGTCCCCCTTCACCTGGTTAACGTTCCCATTAAAGTCTTTGTCTTGGCTGCATGTGGGCGCGTTTTCCGCCTGACTACCCCGAACCTCCGTTTCCTCTTTCCGGATCCCCGCACACCTTTTTTCTTTGTCCCTTTGAAAGGATGTTTCCTTTTTTTCCCCCCGAGCCGTGCGCGCCTTTTGGGCCCCATTGCCTGTCTGTCTTATGCGCCCTCTTTTCCCGGGCGCCGTCGGAGATTTTTCTTCGGATCAATATATCCTTTCGTACCTCTCAGCTACCACCTTTTTATGTCTGAAGACTTTCTGATCGATGGACGTCCAACGTTTCGGTTTTTCGAGGCTGATGCCGGTCGAAGACTTCCCCGCACCGTCTTCCGCGTTGTTCGACCTTCTGTCCCTTCGCGCCCGAGATCCAATCCCTCGTCGATCGTTTACCACAGGTTACCCCTCTTTACGCCTTTATCAGCGCCTTTTCCCCCCATATTGTCCCCCAAGCTCCTTCTTAGTTCTTTCCCCCTCCCAGAGTGCCCCCCCCTCCTGCCCTTTTTTTTCCCCTCTTTCGTTAATCGACTTCCCCTAGTCGAATGAAGAAGTGCGGGGCAATGGTTCCTTTGTCCGTTCCTGATTCTTGGATGGTTTGGCCGTGCTGCTGGTTATTTTTCAATGGCTTAATCCTCTTTCTTATCTTGCCTTTTTCTTTTGGTCTTCTTCCTCACTATTCTTTTACAGTATACCATCGCTGAAGTTACTCCGTCCCCTCCTTTCACTCAGACGGACCGATGTTCTCCCCCTGTGAGTCGGCTTTTCTTTTTTTCTTAATATTGACGTGGAGCCCCCCTTCCCCTCGTGTCAGACTACGTGTTCTTTTTTTTTCTCTTCGTCGGTTGGATCCGGACAAGAATCCCGGAGGCTTTTTCCCGTTAGTATCTTTTTTTTCGATTCCACAACTCTCCCCTCCTGATTTTCCTGTTTTTTCTTTTTTGCAGGCCTTTCTTAGACTTGGGCCATTCTTGTGTTTTCGTAGTGGTGATGCCTCCTTCTGGGATTGCGCCTGATTTCTCCAGCTCCCCCCCCCCCCCTTCCCCCTCTTGCTGTCTTTTTTTCTTAGCGATGGTTGGACCTTCACAGAAACTTCTAGCTCTGTTGTGCTTTCATGGAATGTCTCCGGTCTCAAGATTTTTTTTCCTCTTTTCGAGCCGCGTTTCTACCTAAGGGCTGTTTCCAGCCCAAACCCCTCCCCTTTTTCCATTTTCAGGTTTGGTAAGTGGGATTTCTGGAGCTTTTTGTGCTGGTGGATTTCTATAACGGATTCGTCTTCACCTCTTCACTGCCAGCTTTCACCTTTGTTTCCCCTTATCTATCTCTTCCATCCTCCACTCCTTTGTTTTTTTTTCAGTCTTTACACCCCCGCGCAGTGAATCTTTTTTTGAGCGGTACGTGACTTTCTTCCCGCACGCGTCACCTCCCCCTCCCAAAAATAGCATAACCTCCACGACAACACCTAGTCCCCGCCTTTCTGGTTTGCTGTACAACTCTTGGTAGCTTGCGAGCCATTTCAGTAACCCTGCCCCCCCATCTGGGATCCTTCCCTTCCCACGCAGCACCACCAGAGCTATTTCTTTTCTGTGACTCCCCTTGTCCTGCCGGAGTAAAAACTTTTTCCTTTTTCAGATCATGAGTTCTCTCTTTGGTTATCCTCTTCTCCCCTCTTTCTTTCGCGCGCTTTGCCAGCCATAGGCGAAAGCACCCTAATCAAACACACATTGCCTTTAAAGCCCGTCCCCAATCCAGAACACCCTTTGCACCCAATCAGATTTCTTTTTGAATCCGTTTTCAACCCCCCCCTCATTTACGGGAACGACACTCGTCCACTTGCCCGAGCTTTTTGTCCGGATCCACCCTCACCTCCGCTGCCCAACTTTTTCCCTCACTACCTCTTATCTACCTAGGGATTCCTCCCCTTAGATGGTAAAGATACCCCTCCTGACCAACAGCGCAGCCATGGGTTTCTCTTGCCCCCGAACTCCACTCCATAATACACCCGGTGATGTACTGTTCCTCTTGACTTATGCCCCCCCTTATTCCGCACTAATTTCTCTGTCCTTCTTTTATGTGCTTCCTTCACAAAGCCAGCCATAAAATGCGATCTCACCCTTCCCCGCGCATTCGAAGCCATTTTTAAACCTCTTTCTCGGCGACGACCCAGCCCGTTTTTTTCCAGAGATCTAGGGAAGGACTTTTAGCTTCCCCTTTTTCCCCTCCTGATCTCTTTCCCCAGTTCGATACCGTAGTCACAATCTTTGTTTACTCCGTTGCATTCCTGTTTCTTTTCGTTCCCCCTCCAACCTTTTTCTTCCTCGCCCCGATAAAGCTCGCTTTTCTTTCTGGTAACGAAGTCCTTTTAGCCTCCTAGTTGCCCCCGTTCTTGGGCTCTCGCGCCCCCTCACTTACACTCCTTTCACTGATCTGATGACCCGTCATGCGAACACCCGACTTTTTCGTCTCACCTTCCAGCCGGCTAATGATCTTAATAGGTGGACACTGTCCAACTTGTATGTTATTATTCCCCTTTTGCCGAGACCCCCGACACTCCCCTCTCTGACTCCGCCCTAGAAGAGAAACCGCCTTCTTTAATTCTCCCTTTCCCTCCTCGCAATTCACACCAGTTTCCTTTCCGCGAATCCTCTACTTGTCGGTTTATGAAGAAAATACCCATTTGCCCCATCCCCCCCCTCTCATTGGTTCCCTCCGTGCCCTGGCTTAACGGTCGGTACTTGTATTTCGGAGTCCCCCCCCCCCCCTCTCTGGCACAACCCTCCACGTCAGAAGTGAAACTTTTGTCCCTAACTCCCCCCTACAGGGATTCTGACGTCTGGGATTTTTCAGGCTTGACCACTCGTTTGCTTCCTTCGCCATGAAGGCTTCCCCCCAGCACCTTCACGTAAACGCAGATACGCTTCTTCGTCCCTCCCATCCGGTCCATCCCCTTCCACTTCGGTCATTCGCGCTGAAAAATCCATTATCCCTCACCCTCGGCCCCCTCCTCCTTAGAGCCTCCCCCACAACTCTCCCAAAATTTACTCTCCTCTTCTCTTTCTTTTTCACTCCTGCCGTGCCTTCGGGAAGGCATCGAACGCACCTTTTTTGCCCAGAACCCCTTTGCTTTTCCTTCCTCCTTCTATATCTTAATTGTATGCGAATTTCCTCGGAAAATCTTTTCTGATCCCCGGCAAACTTCTGCTCGCGGTTCTTCATTAAGGGACCCCCAAAGACGCATTCTCTCCTTCCTATCACATCTCAATGCTATCACAGTTATCATAGGTCTCTCCCCCCCTCATCTCTATTGGTCATCTTTGCTCTGCATCCCCACTTTTGCCCGACTCGAACAGGCTGGCTTTCTTTTTTATCCGACCCTTTCTGTCGTTTCTGACGAGATGATTTGCTCTGTCTTCGATGAGTCCTCAGCCCTTCTTATTATGGTTTGAGTTAAGACTGATCCATTTGCTCCCCGAGCCAGTTTCGTTCACAAGTTGACAAAACTCGATATTACTCATCTTCCTTTTCACTGAGACCTTTTTTCCCGCCCCCCTTTTTTCTTTAATTGAATAGTAGATGGTCCTCCAGGGGTTTCTCATACCCCGTAATCCATCGCGCACGGATAGTTCCTCCCCAGAACTTAATTGATTAATACTGTCTCAAACTCCCCTCCTTTTGGATCCCCCCTGGTGAGTTATGACGTAGTAAGAAAGCTCTGCAGTAAGTCGGGATTCCCCTGGCTTTCCTTGATTCACCCTTTCGAAGGATACCCCATATACACCACCGTTCCTGGTCGTGTCCTTATCCCTCCCTCCTCCGATCTCATAGTCACCCATTGCTTTCTTTCAAGGACTTTTCAAAGGCCGATCAACTGTATCGTCCCCCCCCCCGACCCGAGAAATGACTTTTGAGAAAATTTTCTTGGTTAGTGGTTTGTGTCATTGCTTCCCCACTACCTTTCTCCTTCTTACCGACTGCCCGCCCCTTAGATTTGTCCTCCTCAGGAAAGAGGTTTTTTTTTTTTTAGGGCCGACCCATGAACTCCACTCCTCCTTCTGCGAGCTCCCTTTTCCCTCCCCCCCGTTCCGAACCCCACTCTGGTCTCCCTGTTTTCCCCCCTTTCCCAGTTCTGCCCTGGTCCTTTTTTCCGATTCGGTTTCTCGCTATGCTCTTCCAGTGAGTCTGCGCCCGCAAAAAGGCATATCTGTCTGGGCTCGGAAGTGGCTTCTCCCTCCCAGTTAAGCCATCACGAGAATCACCACCCCTCTCATCCCGACCCCCCCCCCCCCCCATAATAAGCGGTTCAAGTGTCCACTTTGACGGCTTTCCTTTCTCCCTCCCCAGCCCCCCGAAAAATACCCGCGACGACCCCCCTTCTCCTGACCTGACTCAAGTTGTCCTGCTGGGTTACCGCTCAATCCCTTTGCGGATGGTCAGCCGAATACTTTCCCTGTTCCCTTTTGACTGCATTCCCTCCCCCCTGACCGATATCGAGTAAAATTGTCGGCTCCTTCCCCTTTTCTCCTCCTCCTCATGCCCTCTCCTTGACCATGAATTTGAGGCAGTTAGAGTTTCTGAGCGGCACCTTTCCTGTCTGTCCTGGCTTTTTGAACTTTTCCCCACCAAAAGTAGGTTATGTTTCCCAACCCCCGCTGATCTTTTCCCCATTCAGTGGGTTCTTCTTCCTTCCTGCGGAGAATGTACTTTGTTCTGAGAGAACCTTTCCCTCATTCCGCTAACACTTTGTCCTTCCTTCCCTAGAAATTCTCCTTTTCTGTCGTTGGATGTGCTTCGGTCGCCGTCTGTTTCGATCTGTAGTAGAAGCTTCCCCTCACCTCCGGCCAGACTTCCTTTGAAGTTGCCTTTTTCCCCCCTGTAACGCGTTTCAAAGACGCAACTATAGCCTCAAAAATCTCTCTCTTTTCCCCGTTGTGTTCTAGATGGCTTGGGGACAGCCTGTGTCCCTTGCTTAAACTGCGTGTCTCCCTCGGACTACCTCGGTATGGAACTATGGCTTGTCCCTCTTCTATATCCTTCTCTTTCACGCCGATCCAGACATCCAGATATTTTTGAAAAAATGCGCTGGTCTTAGAGGGATTTCTTCACTGTCTGAGCCCCTTTTTTTTTTTTTGATTGCGACGCATTCCCTTCCTCAAGAACCGATTATGGAAAATGATTTTCTCGGTGTAGACCTCCCTTGTCCCCCCCAGATATAGATTTGGGGTGAAATTCTGGAGACGGTTCCCTATAAGCGAACTTCTTCCTTTCCTTCTTTCTTTCCTTTCTTTCGATCTGAGAAGTGATCCTACTTCACCGAGATCTGAGTTTTTTATTTTCCTTCACGCGTTCCGGCCAAAATTTCCTTCCAGCTTTTCTGCCCCTTTCGCGCCCTCTCCCCCTTATAGGAACCCCTCCTTCTGGATTTCTTGGTGTTTCTCGGGATTGTTCTTTCTGTTTCTTTTCTTCCATTCCACGGTTTCTGGGTGAGCACGGACCGTCTTCTCTGGCCGCCTCGGTGTTATTTTTTTTGATCTTCTCCGTCTGGCTTGACTTTCCCTCCAAGTCCCATGGACCCTCAAAAGAGAACCGCCTCTTTTCTATTCTTTTTCCTTGGCGCTTCGCGCTCCGCCCTAATTATAAACAATTTACCCTTGCCATTGATCCCCTCTTTTTTTTCTGGGACTTCCTTGTCAAGCAGGTTCCTGAGGCAGGTGGCAGGATTTCCTCGGTTATTCCCTCCACCCACCCCGGTACTGTAGTTCCAAGAGAAACTTTTCCCTTCCCCCCCTCTCTGGCGTATTTTCCTTTCATCATGATAAGAGTTTTTTTATGCACCAACCCCTGACTCTTCCGTCCGTCCCTCTCGGTCTTGGCCCACCCCTCCCCCTGAATTGAGTCTTGTACCCAAGGCGCGTTCTTTTTTTAATCCTTCCTTTCAAGAATCCCTAAATCTGCTCCCGGATTTATCCCCCCCCCAAGTGGGTTTCTTTTTGGACTTTTTGCCCCGGCACCCCCCCAAACAAAAGGGTCTGTCCTTAAATCGGGTCCGGCCCTCCTCTACTTAAGTTTTTCAGGATAAGTCAAGAAGCACCCTTGGGTGAAACACGGATATTTTTTCGTCCCCCTTCCCCTTGTAAGCCTCTATTTTCTTCCCCCATCTTGGATCTTGATTTCTGACTTATGCCTTCATCCCCCCACCCTCCCCCCCATATACCTATTCAGATGCCCCCATACGTGGCCCGTTCGTTTCATTTCAAGAAGATCTCTTTTTCCTCAATGTGACCCCTTCCCCCCCTTTCCCTCCCTTTCCCCCCCCCCGGTCTTATCATTCTGAACTACCACAGCCTCTTATCGTTTTTTCCACGGCCACCCGGAGAGGCCTCCCCCCCCACTCTCGGAGACAATCAACCATTAATTTTTTTCTTTCTTCCTTATTTCCTCCCTCCCCTGTTCGTGCGGGCAGAATTCCCCCCCTGTCTTTGCGGGGGACCCGATTTCCTTCGAATCACCCTTTTCTCTTCTTTGCTGGAGAATTTTCTTCTTTGTTTCCGGAACGGGCGCTTTTCTGCCTGTGAACACAAAATCCCACCTACTGCACCGCCCCCCGTCGTTTTCTCCAGACACCTTCTACCAGAGTTCCCCCCCCCTTGACCCCCCGCCTGACTTTCCATCTCAGCCTCGATTTCTTCTTCGACTCAAAAGATTTTTCCCTGCTGTGACCAAAGGTGCGTTTCCCCTACTTCCCGACCCCGGTCCCCTTTTCCGACTCCTCTTTATGCGCTGTTCTGTGCTGTTGGCCGTATCTTTCTTCCTAGGCTTCGTCTTCACTGGTGATTGGACTCTTCTTGTTCAGCCGAGCTCAATGGAGCCTCTTTTGCTGGTTGTATTGCTGATGGCCTCAGTACTCCCTTGTAGTTTCTTTTTTCCTTTTTCGTGCTCTCTTTCATGACAGTTTCCTGAAGCAACACGAGCTTTTCCCGCCTCCCATCAATCGTCCCCCTTCCATGGACCTTCTTTTCCCAAGGGTCTCTTTTATGCTGAGTTGGTGAAGAGCTCCTTGACCTCCCTCTCAACTCTGCTCCTCTTCTCATGACTTTTCTTCCAACAATGGTTTTTTTGGATTGTGGCAATCAGTACCTTCCCTCAGTCGCGGAAGCCCAGCCCCATATGGTGGGCAACCCTTCCCTTTCGTTACCTGCGCAATCTTTTTAGGTATTTTAGCGGCGGAGCTTAGTCGTCCCCCCCCCCCCATCTCTTCCTGCGTCCCTCTCCCAACCCCCCCGTAACCTTCAACAGATGCATTTCAGACATTTCTTATTGAAGTCCGTCTTCGATTTTTTGAGGCCGAGTGTCGTGTTCAGGGCTGCCTCTCTTCAAGTATACTCTTTCTGATCGTGTTAACCCCACCAAAAAAAAAAAACCAAACCAAAAAAAAAAAAAAAACCTAAACCAAAACAAAACCCCACAACACACCCACACCCACCCCCCACCCAACAACACCCACCCCCCCACAAACTGGGCGGCCTTCTCCCACCCGCTTACTCCCGCCCTCGTTTCCTTCCCTCCCCCCTTAGTTACTGCAGGACAAATCCGGAGAAGAGTTATCTCCCGATTATCAAAAACCTCGTCCCCCCTCAGATTTTCCCCCCCTTTGAATTCACTTGGTTACCCCTATTGGACTAACGCCTCGTTAGGAAAAGTAGAGTCCGACATCGAATGTAGTAGAGGGGACCTTTTCCCCCTTTTCCCTCCTGATAGTGTTCTTCTTTCTTTTAGAGAGATTTTCTCATTTTTTCACGCATGCTCCTTTTCTACTTCCTCCTTTTATGTTTTTTTTATTATCAGAATACTTTTTCCCTCTTCCCCTCGCCCTTTAGGAAGATTTCCTAAGCATCTTCACAGCCCCCCCGGTCTCTTTTTTGCTGCTCGCACTAAGGGAGACTTCTTTGGGATCTTTACCCTCCTCGTGGCTACCCCTTTCAGCCCTTTATGATGTTTGTCTTCTTCCTTTGCCCGTCCCCTGTCCACAAGAATACGCTTGCTTTCTCATTCCTATGTACTTTCTTCTTCCCACGAGCCCATAGTAATTCCCCACGTTTCTTTGTCTTTCTCCGGTGACCTTCCTCTTGGTGTTGCGTTATTTTTTGTAGTAGACGTATGGTCTGCCCTGGAGCGATCTCGGCTTTTTCTGCTACACTTTCTTCCTCGTTCCTTTTTCCCTGGTTTTTACTTTCTTCAGCGATTTCACTGGTTTCTTTTCCCCCCCGACCCTTCTATAGTTTTTTTTCCTGGGGTATCTCAGAAACATCTGTTTCTTCCTTTTACTATTCCCTCTGAAGAGAACGACAGGATTTTCCCGCACACCCGACCTGGAATTTCTATTTAGTTTTTTTTTTTTCGTGGCGGTCTTCCTGCTTTTGTGGTTTTTTTTTACCGTTCGTTCTTTTCCAGATTGTTGGCCTTCATAACTGTCTCACTGACCATCAAGGATTTTTTTCTCGTTTCTGTTGAACCTCCCCCCACCAGCTACTTATTTCCTCAATCTCCTTGTTTTTCTGATTTCTCAAAAGAGAAAGTTGTTTACAGCTGTTGTTTTGGGTGGAAAGTGAAGTACTTTATTTTTATGAATTAGAGGATAGAAAGCCCCGGCCCCGGCACACCCCCACCCCGAAAAACCCCCCCCCTCCATGCCAAGTGGACTGACAAGTTTTTTCGTTCATTCACCCCCCCAGCACTCTTTCGCTTTAGAGTCGCTGAATAGTAACTCGTGCCAAACCTTCTTTTCACCCAGCGACACAGGATTTTTTCTGGTTTTTCCTTCGAAAATTGAACATGTCCCGTCTTTCCTGTAAAACCCCCCTCAATTAAGAGAGTGAGCTGGTATTTTCCTTTTTCGAACGCCGGTTTTGCGAGAGCCCCCCCCCCGTTGACTAAGAACATAGCTACCCAAAGTTCCCGCACCCCCAGACTCTGCCCCCGGCTAAACTATCAGATCATCCCAACGCCAGCGTGATCTCCCACGAGAAACCACCCCCCATCATTCGGTCCGGCTGAACGCGCCAGCGCCTCCCGCTCTTGTTCCCTCGACACCGACGAACAACCCCCCCTCATGAACAGGCCCCGTCTCAATTTTTTTGTACACTTTAGATTGTAAACCGATCAAATCAAAAGACGCCCCCAGTGGCGTCTAGAACGCGTAGGCCCTCTTTGAAGATTCCTTGTTCCTTTTTTTTTAAATGCCCTCTTGGTATGTTCTCGGTCTCCTATAGTGCGTATTTCTTGAAGAACCCCGACAGCACATAAAGGCCCACTTTAGAACGCCAGGCAAAAAATATTCACCCCCTCATGTCGTCACCCTCCTCCCCTGCCCAGCAGCACCCAGATCGCGGGCCCTTCCCCCCCACCTTCCCCCCCCCCCCCCGCAAGTTCTTCTGACGAGAATTTAATTGTCATCACACCCCCCCCGTCACCTCCTTTTCTTTGGCATTTGTTGCTCCGTCTGGCGTGGTCTTTCATCTTGTCGAGGTCACCCCACTTAGAGTGAGAAATCTCTCAGAAGTCGCTTTCGGTCCTCCCCGGAACTGCATTAGATGACTTCTTCCTTTTTTGCCGCTAGCTCGCATTCCCCCCGAATATCCCCTGTATCCTGCCCACTGCCCCCGAACAGCCCCGGGACGCACAGCGAGGACGGGTTCCTAATTTTTTCCGTTGCCATTTTGTCAAACCTTAGCTTTCTCTCTACGTCCGGAATCCTCTTTTTCCTCTCTTTCCTCGTCCTTTCTGACCCCCCCTCGACTATCACCGAAATGTGCTGGCCTCCGTAAGCCTCACTCAATTCGATTCCCCCAACAAGCTTTTTCCATTAAGAGCTTTTTGTTCCTTCCATCAAAGGCCACAATCGCCTCCATTTGTGTGCTTTTTGGATCGTCCAGGTTCCGTTTTGCGTTCTTCCTGCGTCCGCTCGTTCCCCCCCCCCCCCATTCCAGTAATCCGGAAAATTCTGTTCCCTTTAAAGGTCCGTCCCATGTGCGACGTTGTTTTTTTGACAAGCTCCTATTCTTACAATGCCCTTTTTTACCTCACTTTTCAACCTCCGCTCCTTTTCTTTCTTAGAACTTCTCACCCGGTCAGCGCACTGCAAATCTCCCCCCCCGTTCGCTCTCCTTTCCCGATACATCACGTAATTCTAGAACGAATAATGAGTCCCCCCACCCCAAGCCCTCTCAAACACTTATCGCTAGCGGTCTTCGCATCTTTTGCGTGTTTCTTACGGTCTGCATAGAACCTAATTCTGAAACCCCCCTTGTGATATTTTCCTTTCCGACGGTACCCGCAATATCGCTTGATTGGTAATAGTCTCCTCCTGTGGTCCCGGTCCTCCCTCTTCCCCTTTCCTCCTAGTTCCTTTTTGAAGCTAGATTTCCCTTAATGGATAGTGCGTCCTCAGCAGTCATTTTCCCCCCCCCCGGTAGGTTCGAATAAGACCCCACCTTCCAGTCTAACCCCTCCAGGTCCCTTCCCCATCGAGTCCCCTTCCTTTTTTGAGTAATCTCAAGGCACCGTTGATTATCCTCTCCCGAAAGTTTTGTAGGCTTTTTCAATTTATACGACCTCCCTCTTTGTTTCTTTTGGCGATGACTTCTGATCATAGATTTCGCTGAGCTAAAGCCGTAGGATTATTGTGGTGCCCCTCCTGTGCGATCAGTGATAAGTTGCAAAGTTCGTACTTTTTTTGACCAATCTTCTTCTTCACTCTCACGGTGTCACTTTCCCACGTACGCCACTGTTTCTCCTAGAGTTATTTCCTCGGGGTTCCTAGATGACTCACCAGTTTTCCTTTCCCCTCAGAAAGCTTTCTTGTGAAGAATCCGTCCCCGCAGGGGTCCTAAAAGACACCTTCCCCCCGGCTTTGATTCCCCAGTTCTGGACAGTAGTAAGCCCTTGCCTGCCGTAGGGACCTTCTTCTTCCCTCGTTTTCGTACAAACCCCCTTTTCTCAAGTTTTTCTTCAAAACCAGCACCCCCGTTTCCTGTTCGTTACCATCCAGTTTCTCTTGTCTGTTAGCCTATGGACAAGGATATTTTTACGCTCCAAGGCCCTGCGTCTCTTCGGTATATTCACTCCTCTCCCTTAAACTCGTGCTTGCGTTTTTTACAATTCTTTTTCCCACACTCGATGCCCCAGCCCCCCCGCGACCCTTTTTCAACATTTTCGTCTGTCATCCACGACAAGAGTTTTTTGTCGTTCTCCTCCCTATGCCCCCTCATCTCTAAGAGGAGTCACAGGATCCTCGGCCCCCTCCCCCCCCCCCCTTTCATTTTGATGACCCTTTTCAGGAGCAACTCTTGTAAAGGGGGTCATTATGAGGATACCTCTATTGCTATTTTTTCGTCCCCGCCTAAGAACCCCACCTTTACCAGCCCTGGTGAGGCGGCGTCAGTTTATTTCTAAACATCCCATTTTCTTTTCTTAGGAAGACTTCCCCCCCCTATGTCAGTCTGAGTTCTCTCTGACCCCGGTCCCCCAACCGGGTTTTCTGACGCAGGGAATTTTTTCTCCATACCGATACCTCCTTTCCTTTCAGTTCCCTTCCCCCGAAGTTGTCCGAAGTGCCTCGTTTCTTTAATAAAGATCAAGGGGACTCTCGTCGTAAGACATACTCAAAATGAGACATCCAGAAACGACGTCGCTTTTCGCGATTCAATTGCGGATAGGCATAGCTATCTCCATGAACTCTCCTTTTACGATGTTTTTTCAAGTAGCCTTCTCGACACATGCTCCCCCTGTCCTTTTCAGGGTTTCCAATTTCCCCCCAGTTTGATTTCTCCAAATCACATCATACTGATTTAGAAGAAGGTCCCCGGCGCATCCCCATAAGTTTCCTGCGATTTCCTCCTCTTCACCCCTTTCCCCCCGCGGGGGAAATTTTTCCCATAGCTTGGTGATTGTAGTTGTGATGCCTTCTCCATGGCGATATTCTCGCCCTGAATTTCAAATAAGCCAGACCCTGCCTTTCCCCTTTTTTTTCCGCAGCTTTCCCCTTTTTTAATGGCTTGTCCCCAAAGACGCAAAACATATTCCTCCTTTTCCTACATTTTTCGAGAGATATTCCTCCTAGATGACGGCGGTTTACATTCCGCGTGACATTTTTTCCTCGGACGCCTTCTTCCCCCCCCTGTTCTTTTTTATTCAGATTTCTCCCCCTCTTCTGAACAATTCCCCCAATGGAAGGCGAACTGCATCTCAAAAGACTCCCTCTTTTTGCCCCCCCCAAATTCGTGGGTAGGCCCTTGTTATAGGATGGCTTTTTAAAGTGCGCGTCCCCTCCTCCCCCCCCGTCGCGCCTTCGCCAAATGTTTCTTTCCCAAAAACGTTTTCTACATAAAGACTTTGGCCCAACTTCCACCGTTTATCCTTTTCGGTTGTGAGATATAACGGAGAATGACCAAAGCTTCTTACTGCTTGCGTAGTGGCATGTTCGATTCCCCCCTGAATTGCCCTTCCTCCGTGGCCCGAGAGAGCGGCGTTTCGCTTACGGTCATCACCTCTCAGTTTTTTCGAAATTCTGACAATAAGAGTCTGCTGCGATCTGTCCTTCTCCCTTTAGGCCCCTAGTTGAATTCTATCTTTGGCGGTAGCTTATTGTGGCTTTGGCTGTTGGCGGCGACCTTTTTCCCGCACCTGTGAACTTCCAAACGCTGATGATTCCCTCGTTCCCCTCTTTTTGAATCTCCTTATTTGCTTGTGTTCCCCTCCATGTCTTCAGCAAATACCCTATCCCTGCCTGATCCCCATTAGTCGGGAGAATCCCCGAAGCGAAATAGACTCGAATAATTTTCTTTCCTTTACTCCTTCTTACATTTTTTCTCCTTCTGTCCCGCGTTTTTTTTGTCTGCTTAGGATCCGTTGACTCCGCTAATAGGAGGCTCGATTGAATAGGGGCCCCAAAGACTTTCTGAGGATTCACCCAAAATGTTGAAATTTTCTCCTGGTATAGTGCCGTTCCCCCCCATAGTGTGTTTTCCTGTCCAAACCTTCCCGCGAATTGCAGCTCGGACGTCTTCTCTGCTTACTCCTTCCTTTGAATTTTTCCCAGGCGCGTTTGGAGCGGCAGGTTTCATCTCCCCCAGTACCCCCCTCTAACCCCCAGATTTCTATACTCCCGACCTGTGTTTCCGAACTGACAAGGGCTGGGAATCACTCTTTTTTACCTCGGCCCCCCGCCTGGAAGTCTTCTTCGGAACTTCCTCCGCCCCGTTTGTGAACACCCGCCGGATGCGTTGAGTCCCCCCCCTCCCCCGGTACATGATATTTTCATCACTCTTTGCGCGATTGTGGGTTGAATCCTCTTCCCCCGGATTTCCCCCCTTAAGAGTGATGATCCACTCGTGTCTTCCGTCCGCCGATCTCCTAAGAGGATATTTTCGTTTTATGTGAAACTCCTTTCTTACCTCCCCAGGTCTTTTCCCTTTGAATCAACCCAATCCTCGGGCGTGTTTCTCGCATCCGACATCGATGAGGATCGTCCCACCAAGGATCCAACTTTTGCTGCTTCCCGCATCTTCGACTCTGTTCGTCCGTGGTCATTATCCAACGGGTGTAAGTTTTTTTAGGAACTGACACGATCAGATCTTCTTTTCCCCCGCAGTTTACTGGCTTGTCTATTTTGATAGGAGGGAGAGGCCCTGGCTCCCCATGACGAGGCTGATGGACCACCCAACGCATTCCTGTCACCGATCCCCTTTTCCCACATTTGGTTTCTAGAGGCTCACCCTTCAGTCCCTGCGCGACGACTTCCAGCGCCGCTGTTCGTCCTGTTCGAACCCCTCTCAACCCTTTTTTTTACGAATGCGTCTTTATGATCAGTCACAGTCCCAAGGATGGCCGGTCGAAGTGCCTTACTTTCCCGCATTGGTGGGGTCGTTCGTAGCTCCTCTTAGCCCCCCCCCCTTGTGGTTTCGTGTATATTTGCGGTTAGCGTAGAGCCTCACTGGAGCTTGCACATTCCCCGTCTTTCTTGACTTCTCCTCAGACTTGTCGGATTGAATTGGACGGTGCTTTGTTATTCCGTGACGGAGCCAACTTAGTTGTCACCACCCCCAGAAATTTTCCCTATCCCCCCTCCGTCTTTCCATGGACAGAAGGGTCTTGTGCGCTGTTGTTTTGTACGCCTTTCCATAGCCTTTTTTATTACTGCCCCCTTTCCTCCTTTTCCCCCAGAAAACAATGGTGGGGGATTGTGGAGATGTTTTAGTAACTCCTCCCAGTCGATGAAGGCGCGACCCCGTTTTTCTCCTTTTCGTCTGTCTTCTCATGCTCCCGCGGGTGAATCGTCGGGCGCGGAGGACCTCTTTTCGTCGTTCTCCCTTGCTGCCTGTGACGAGAAGAAAGCCTTTTCCAGGTCACTTTCCTGACTTCTTGTCTCTGCTGCACCAGTCTTTCCCTTTGTCCGCGTGGTCGTGCTTTCTGATCCTCCGTTACAGAGCCAAGTCTCGTTCAGATTCTTCGTGAGGATTTGAGTCGAAAGTAGCAAGCCTTCCCCGATTATCCAGTTAACTTTCGTTACCCCCACCCCCCTTGATTCCTTCGTATTCCTCTTATCACCTATCATTCCGTCCCACAGATTAGTTCCACGCCCCCTGCCCAAGCCTTTGATGTAAAGATTTTCTACGGTGTAATCGACCTGGAATTTTTTTTCAGCAAAGAGTCCCCTGAGTAGCGGGGCAATGGTCTATGGTCACTGCCCTGAATCTTTCGGGTCTTCCTCTTTTTTCTTCATATTTTTCACTTTATCTATTGAGGGCGTTTAGATTTGAGGTTTTTTTACCTTATCCGCCCACTATATTGCGCATTACCGCTTTCCCAAGATTTTACTTTCCCCGAATCTTCACCTTCCCACCCGTTATGCTCCTGATTCTCACTACTGGGATGTCCTTCTTTGCCGTGGATCTTTATCTATTTGACGTGGAGCCCTCCTAGAACCCCTTCCTTTCAGGGTTTTTTGCCTTTTGTCCTTTTCGGATTCGGACCATAAGAGGAGTCTCCTTTATTTTTTTCATCTGTGTAGCTGATTTTGTTTCTATTCCCCATGACCTTTTTCTTTCGTTGGTTCTCTCTGATCGAGGTGGGAAACTGTGTCTTTCGCCCTTCGGCTGTAACCTGGCTCTGCTACTGGTAAGGGATACCACCCCCCTCACTTTTTTTTAATTAACCCCTTGCAGCGATTGCATTCAAGGGTCTGACATTCAAAGACCCTCTATATCTTGCTGCACAATATTTGTGGCCCACGATCATTGCGCGCCGAGAAGCTACCCTGTACAGGGCTTCCCCCTTTTTCCTCCACTTGGACCCCCTGACTATTTAGGTGTTTCTTGGGAGGTCCCTTTATTTTTTTTTTCGTTTTTTCTTCTTCATCACGTACTCACCTTCCAGAGGTCTTCATTCGCTGTGTAAAATTCACTCCTCTCCCCCCTCTTGTTTTTTTTGAGGAGATGGTGAGTTCACCAGTTTTGTTGCTGGCCTTCCTTTTTTATGATGACTCCGCTCGCCAGTCCCACCCCCGGAAGGCACAAAAAAGCCCCCCACAAAGTCCAAACACACTTCATGGACCTCATTTCCTGGTTTGTAAACCAGCACCTGTCCCCCCGTATCTTTTCTGAGGAGAGTTCTCCCCCCTAGTTCTCCACCCTTCCCTTCATCTCCCCTCCAGGCCCCGAGCTATCTTTTCTCCTTAAATCGATGGGACGTTTAACCAACAGTAGAAGAAAATGCGATTTCCCCGAGAGGAGTCTATTTTCCCCAGACCCCTTTCGCGCGCCAGGTGGTTTCGCTCCCATCTCCCCTCCCGTCACGACACACCCCAGTGCCTGATCTGTTACCACCGGCTAACGCCTCGGCACCAACGCCTCCCCCCCCTTTTGCCTAATGATTTCTCGGATGAATCCGAAACACCAATCTCCTTTACCCGCGCCATACCTTCCCCGCCGGCGTATTCTATCCGCCCAATCCCATTTCCCACATCATAACAGGCCGTAGTTATTCCCTTGTTTTCCCATAGTCTTTCCCTCCCCCGGCAAAGACGCATCCCGCTGCGGAAATTTAGTAAGAAAACCTATCTTTTGGATACGGGATGTAACTTCTGACAAAGACCTCTTTTCTTCTTCCAATAGTTCGCCATATGTTTTGGATTAATAAGAAAAAAGCCCCCTTTTTTCCAATTCTCTTCTCGTCAGCCAGTTAGCATTCGAAGTAGTGAAAAATTCCCACCTCGGTCGCCACCATGTTCGCAGACACGATATTCGGACCCCTTTCCCCGGCCTTCATTCGATTTATTTCACGTTTTTGACTTTCCCATGTCTTACACACGTCACCCCCTTTTTTGGCCTTTTTTTTTTTTTTCGCAGTCTCGCGTTATCCTAATCGGGTCTTTTCCAACTCTTAAGCGATAAACTTTCGCAGGAGGGTCCGGCAGGGGCTTCACGAAGGTGTACGCAGTACGCAACTGTAATATTGGGCGCTCGTAACTCACTTACACGGAATCCCTCTAATCTTCCTCTCTGTCCGCCCGAACCCCCCCTCTTGACCCCCTTTCGCAGACGGGCTTCATCGACGACTCTTACTTTATCGTTTCTCAAACTTGTATTTATTCTCTATGTGTTCCTGATCAGATTACCCTCTCCTCCTCGACGTCACCCTCTTCTGCCTCTCAGTTCCTTCTCTTTCGAGTTTCGATTTTTCCTTCCCTTCACTGTGCCGGTACTCAGCACCATCTCCCCAATCCAAATCCTTGCTTTTATCCGTTCAGGCTTCGGTCGTAATCCAAAGCTTTTCTCGGTTTCTGCACATCCCGGGCCGCATCTTCTTTCCATGGGAACAGCCCGTACCCTTCGATTTCACGACTTTATTGGGAGGCTTTGAATCGTGGCTCTTTTTACCAGCACCTTTCCCAATCAAACCTCTAACCTCTTAGGTATCCTTCATTCAAGCCTTTCAGCGCACAACTGTCCATCTTCTTTAATTCTCTTCACCGCCGATACCCCCGACAGTATTCGCCCCCGCCTATAGAGTCCCCTCCCAACCCTGTAAGCACTGCTCACAATTGTTTTTTGTTGGTTGGCACCTTGCCCCCCCCTATGTTCCGCGTTGCTTCCCGTTCGGCCGAAGGCTAGATGCAAATCATCTTGTTTTCGCCTTTTGTTCGAGTCCCCCCCCTATTTTGGCCTTGTTCGGCTCACGTCCGCAACATATCGTCCTGTCTCCCCCCCGCGTAGATCCCCCCCCTTGACGGCATGTTCCGAGACTTGCTTCCCCTGTTTTTCTCCCCCCGACCCCTTTCGTAATTGCTCCCAGCTTTTTCGTGCTAGCCAGGATTGGGAGTTGGTCTGCTTTTCGTCTCCGCCTTG
>Ga0179593_1758652_pt1 | contig 30206 bp, 47 predicted proteins | sample CZODoug2_1_08_16_FD_185931 | JGI IMG/M metagenome (GOLD analysis project Ga0179593, IMG submission 185931) | Vadose zone soil fungal communities from Angelo Coast Range Reserve, California, USA - CZODoug2_1_08_16fungal (PacBio error correction) | ecosystem: Environmental > Terrestrial > Soil >... | reverse complement strand
TTTTTTCGATATGCATAATATTTCCTTTTTTTTTTTCCTTGAAACTTCCCTCCTGGCCAGGTGGATTTCCCCTGAAGTTTCTAGATTTACGGTTTGATCTTTTTCTTCTTTATCCCTTGGTATTGTGCCACGACGGGGTGTCAATCTGACTAACGTTGATAAATTCCCCTTTCTTGACCAATTATCGGTCCAGCGATGTTTTACGGAAAGAAAAAACCATTAGACGCTGCACAACTTGCATCGTTTCAATATTTTCATCCACTATGTTCAATTTTTTCCATAATCCCGTTTCCCTTTCCCCTTTTATGGATGCCTTCTTTTCCCCCCCCCTGATTTCCCAGTTTCGTTTCTCGAACGCGTTACCCCAAAACTTTCCTTTTATGAATTCCCCCAAAGGATGGTCTACCCCGGCTGGTCCCATTTCATATCGTCCCCCCAGTTTCATCTTTCCCTATTTCCGCTCCCTGCCTTACCTACGGACCTTCCTGCTGTCCTTTTTTTCTTCCTCCTTTAAGCCTACCCCTCCCATATGTAACGTTTACTAACGCAGCCCTGTACCCTTTCAATTAGTTCTCACAATGGGACTGGCAGTAGCCACCCCTTTTGACAAAATGCCAACCGCACCCTAATTATTTTTCCCCTTTTTTTGTTACTCCTTTCAACCCTTTTCATTGGAATGAACCTTCCCCCCTTATTGTGGAATAACGAGTGATTTTTAAAGTGTTCTTTTTTTCCTTTCTGTCTCCAAATTCATTTTGTTGAAGGATGGTTTTATACTAGTCAAATATTTCTTTCCCCTTACCACTTTCCCCTGTTCCAACTTTCCTTTATCCGGGAGAGGATCCTCCCCTCTTCCTTGTCTAAATCAACATGTCAATTGTTTTTATTTTTCTTTACATTCGAATAAGTTAATTTTCAACCCTTTCCCCTCTGTTTCAGGGCTTTTGTTTTTTAGGGGCCGTATTTTTGGCCCTTCCCGTCCCTACTCTTAGGCCCAGGATTGGTTTTTTTTCATCTTTCCAGAACTTTTTTTTAATTTTACGAATGGTCATGTGGCAAGTTTATTCCCTAGTTTTTTACAGTCTGATCTTTGTTTAGCACCCTTCCATTCCACTGTATTCCCCTTGCACATGCCAGATTCCCCCCTTATTTCCTCTGTTTTGTCACTCAGAATCAGCCATTTGGCCCTTTGATGCATTTGATTTCCTCCTTTCCCCGTCCAAACGCAAAGCTGAATTCTACAAGTACTTTTTTGCGATGCGTTTCTTGTCCTCCATCACTGCCTTATTTTTTTTATTTCTTCCCTCTTTAACATTTATTAGTGCTTAAGGATTCTTTTTTTCCCACGCCCAAAGTGCGCAGGCAGATTTCTTCTCCTCCCCAGCCCTGAATTGATTAATCCCGCTTACCTCCCTGCACCTTTTTTTTGACGCGTCTTAGTATCATAAACCTGATGATCTACATAAACCCTGCATGAGCCTCTACGCTCTTTTTGATCTTTTAGTTTGAATTGTCCTTGTCCCCCGAAGGTTCTTTTCATTTTTCCTCCCCTTCCAACAGGGTCCGCTTTTTTTAATTCGACCTTGAACTAAAAGAAACAACCGTTCAGCCGTGACATTGTATACTCCTTTCATATCACTGAATATTATTTTCCCACCATGGGCCTCCAAAGACTTTTTTTTTTTTTTCCCCTTTTCCCCTTCTTCCTTAAACCATCTAATAATCTCTTTTTTTTTTCAAATCAGCTTGAGTAACCTGTGTTTGTTGGCCTTTTCTATGTCTTTTTATCACGCACATCTCTCTCTTTCCTCCTTCCTGTTTGTGATCTCTTTTTATTCTGATGATCTTCCCCCCTCCCCCTTTTCGGAATTTTTTTTCAACACTCCCTTGGTTTTTTATGCCTGTATGCGACGGAGATTCCTGCATTAATTCTAAATTTTTGAAAAATATTCCCCATGCATCTCCCTGTTTACTATTCTTGACGTTTCCCCCTCCCTCACCAAAGCTTTTCCCGCCGGTTTTTTTAGGGTCATACTGATTGGACCTTCTTCTTTCCCCACTCCTGCTTCTTTGCCCTTCCATCCTTTTCTTCTTGGAAAACCGCACAAACCTTTGCTGACACACACAGGCTCTCGAAGCAGCTCGTCTATGGTTTCCCTCCTCTGTCCCCGCTCCTCGGATTCTCAGGGTACCCCAGCAAAACCTTTTTGGGCTGGCGGTTTTTTTCCTAATAATGCTGCTCTTTGAAGCTCTCCCCAATGACCTGTTCCCCTTTGTTGTTTTTTTTTTTTTCATTCTGCAGTGGTTTTTAAGCATCCTCACGATGTTTAACTTACCCAAAAATACCCCCGTCATCTCGTGATGAATTTTTTTTCTCCTTTAATCCTCATGTACGGTTCGACTGCGGCATTCTCAATCACTTATAAATCAACCATTTATCCTCTTTTTCTTGCTGCTTGCTTGACAGAAGTCACCCACCATTGCTGAAAAAGAATTTTCAACCCCTTCTTTGTTTTTTTTCATTTTCAGATTCTCAGTTTTTACCAAGTTCTCCTGGCTGGCCCCACTATAAAAACTCTCCACTCTCCACCTGAAAAATTATAAGCATAAACCACTTACCTGAACATTTCCCCCCCCCTCCCCCCCCCCCCCTTTGGCTCTACTTATCTCCCCAAAATACCCCCCTTTTTTTCCCGCCAGGCCCTTTTCAACCGCGTCCGCCCATTTGATACCCTTTGTAACTAATATTCCTTCCTTTCCGTTCCAATTACCTTCTTTTTCCCCCCCTGCTCGAGTGCTTTAGTACCCCCTTTTTCCCTCGAGAAACGGAAATGTGCGTTCCTTAAAACTTCTTAAGTGTTGATGACTCTTTTTCGGGAAACTGCTTCCGTTTATAACCCTGTTAAGCAAACATCTTATTGCTTTCTAACCCCAAATTCCTTTCTGGAGGACGCGCGCCTAAACCGGGCGTTGCAGCAGTTGTTGCCCCCGGTTAATTCCGTTGCACAAGGAAGACCCCTTCCCCTTTACAATACAAGGATGTGACAGTCTCCCTTTCCCCCAGTTTCCTATTCCTTTTTTTATTGTTTTTTTACCAGTTTTCTCCCCTTGTGAAATTATTGAACGCTTCCCAAATTACCGATTTGCTTTATGCCCTTTCAGTTTCTTCTTTTTACCCGTTTCCCCCATTATGAGACAGTTCCTCCTCTTCCTCTGCGGGCTTTTATTCTGTCCGGCAATGAAACTTTCTCCTTGGGGCGTAATTAATTGAATATTTTACCCCCTTTCCGCTAGCGTTTTCCTTCTTTCCCCCTCATTTCATTTTCCAAAAATTCTTTTCGAACTGGCCAACACACTTCGGTGTCAATTCATTTTTTAAAGTGAGTCACTCAAAGCCCCCGCTGGCATGTTTCTTGATGTTCTTTCAAATTTTTCTTTCGAGTTCCCGAAGTCTCTCCTTCCCCTTCCCCCCCCCCAGCTTTCATTATTCCTAATTTTCTTTTTAACAACGCTTGCACAATAACTGCAGACCCCTTTTTCCCAGAGCCTTTGAGGCAACCTTAACTCCTCCTTTGACATCTCCTGAGCTGCAGATGTACCTCCCTTTTACGTTCCCTTCTTTTGATTTCCTTTCTTTCCCTGGCTTATGCATTCCTTCCAATCCCCCTATTTTTTTGTTGAGGAGAGATTTAGTTTTCCTCTCCTCTTCAGTTCTGTTTTTCAAATGAAAACAATAAGCCTCGTTTGAAGTTACAAGTTAATTTCTTTGCAGTTTCCTGTGATTTAAGTCAGCTGCTCTTTTCATTTTTTCATTTTCCAATGTCTTTCATGTGCCATCCTTTTACGGGTTTTTCCCGTTGATTTGAATCCTTTTCCATCCCTTACCCCGTGTAGTGCCTTCTATCCGCTGGTTGGCCCTGTGACCTTGAACAAACCTTGAAGTGACCGCCTTCTGCCTCCCTTGCCATCGCTTCCCTCTTTTTTCTCAAATTTTCTTTTTACGGAGTTTTCCACTTTTTTCCGCACTTGTTTGAGACCTTGACTGTCTTTTTTAGTTGTATCCGGTTTTCCGCGATGCTTTTAAAAATAACTGCCCTTTTCCTTGAATTCACACCAACGGATGGTTTCCGTGTTTCCCCTCTTTTCGGACAACTTTTCCCCCCCCCTCTCTAGCCCGTCCGGCGCAATTATTTTGCTCACGTTTCCTAAAATAAACCCCTGTTCAATGTCCAGCCCGCCCCCTTTTCCTTTTTAGCCCCTATTTTTTTTTTCCTTCCTTTTCCTATTTCACCCTTTCTCCTAAATTGACAGCTCTTTTAAGTGCCCGCAAATAAGGAAGATCCCTTGGGTTTTTCCAACCTCCTTCTTTGAAGTTGAAGATTGCACCTTTTTACCGGTGAATTTACCCGGGTAGTTCCATGCTTCCCCGCCGTTTATTTTTTCCCTTTCCCTTCCCTTTCATAATTCCCTTTTTTCCTCCCTCATTTGTTATTCTCCTCTTCCTTGTTATAACACTTTTCAACAACTTCAACAATTAGCAGTTTATCCCGTAGGCCCTTTCCCCCCTTTTCTGTTTCTTCGTGTCACAATCCCTTCAAGCATTTTTTCTTCACCCCGTTAATTTGCCGCGCCGGCTCTATTTTTATCAAACCGATCCCCCAGTTTTCTGTTCAGGCTTGGCCTCTTTGAAACGTGCATTTCCCCGTATTTGGATAACACTTCCTTTATTTCTCTCATTTTTGAGTTCGGTTGTCTCGGTCTTTTCCCCTTTTAGACATTTCTATGTGTTGAGGATCAGTGTGAGGGCCAGGTTTTTACTTTTCCGCATCATGGGTTTCACGGCCCCCCCTCCTTTCCCTTCAATTTCACCCCTCTTAGTCAACACTTTGCCCTTATCACCTCTTTTTGAGAAAAGCTTGTCACCTGACCTCAGCCGCAACGATTTTAATACTTTCTTCCGACATCTCTACTTTCTCTTTTTCCTTTTTCCAATTCCCCTCTTTTCCACCCTTTTTTTTCTTCTCACCCTTCACCTCACGGCCGTCTTTTTTTGACTCGAATTGCCACCATCCTTTCCTTCTGCCCCCCCATTAAACCGCTTCCTTCCCCCTCCAAACACCCAATTTTCTTTCATTATGTAATGCGCTTACTTCTTTCTTACCTCCCCACCGCTGCGCACATCCACCAGGTTTTGCACCTTCTACTGGACCTCCCTTGACCCAACCAGTCCCTTCCCTCCACATAGATCTCTTTTTAATTAAATGCCTTGTAGTCATGGATCTTTTGTTTCCGCATTTTTTCTTCCGACCCAGTTTTTTCTTTTCTTGCTCCTGTGGCTTTCCCCCCCCCCGAGTCTCAGGTTGGCACGACCTTTATTTTTTAGTTTTCCTGAAATCAGTAGAACTGGCCCTTCTAGTTGAATTATATAATAATTTTCCCTCTCACCTCGTTCACAAGGCTATCAAACTCCCCCCTTTCCACGTGTCCTTTTCTTTTTTTTTTCCCTTTTTCCCCCAATCCCCCAATCTCCTTCGCAACGTCCTATCGCATTTTTTGATTAACCTGTTTGACAGTTGTTCCCCCCCCCCCCTTGTGCTGCTGTGCCTATCATGCCTCCTCTTCCTCCCTAGTTGGTTGAGAGATTCCTTCTTTTCTTTTCTTGGCTAGCACCCTTTTTGATTTTGTGCCACTTTGACAACTTCTTGATTTGGGTACTCTTTCTTATCTTTCTGGCTAAATATACCTTGAACCTTTCCCAATGCGTTTATCTTTTATATCCTGTTTTTCCCCACTTTTGCTGATTATGACCCTTCTTTGCCCCTCAACTTTGCTTCTTTTTTGCGGTGTACTATTATAAATTTCTCCTGCGTTCCTTTGTGAGTCTACCCTTCCGCCATTTCCATAGCCGCTTTTTTCAAGCCCCCTTAACCTTTTTCCCCCCACCTTCTTCTCTTACTGACCTGATCCTTCCTCCCATTTTTTGGTCTTAGATTCCGGACCGTTATAGTCATGGTCAGCACCCTGTCATATGTGGCGCTTTGTAATAAAGATGCTGTTCTGCCTGCGATGACTCCTCCTCCCTTGCACTTTTTTTTTTCTTTCCTTTATGAAGCATCTTCCCTTATCCCCCCTAAGTAAAGCGTTTTTGACGCCTTAAAAAAAAATATTTCATAGGTGAATTTTTGAGCCGTTGTCAGTGGACCCTTTTCCCCTTTCCCCAACCCGAATTCCCTCCCCCCCCCCTTCCTTCTTGATTTTTCAGCTGATTTAGATGTGGACCTTTGCGCCTATGGATTTTCATTACAAACGATCATTTTTCCAGTTTTCTTTTGTGTTTCTTTTCCTCTTTAGAGTTCCCTTGTTCTTCCCCCCTAAAGTTGCATTTTCTGTATCCCATCTTTTCCGTCAAAGCCGAGCACATCTTTTTTAGGATTCCCCCGATGGATCCCCCACTTCTTTCACAATTTCCCCCCCCTACCAGGCCATCATTTTTTTTGTTCCTTCTTATTATTTCTCCCCCCCCCGTCCCCCTTCCCCGACCGAGGGCCAAGCCCTGCCATTTTCGAACAACCTTTTGATACCAGTGTTCTATAAAAATTTCACATCTAAAACCCCATGTATTTAGAACATTTTCTCCCCTTCTTGGAATTTTTTTTAATATTATCACGAGAAGTTTTGCAGTTGGACAGGGAAACGCTCTTCTAATTTAAAGCCAAATTATTGGGCTTTACACACCCCAACAATCCTTCCCCTGAGTATCCTTTCCCGCTTCCCTACAAACCCTCCACCGGGCTTTAGTCCTTTTCCCTTACCGGACATTTAAACACCATTTTTTTTGCAGTCCCCTAATAAGGAATTTGGGAAAGAGATTTCCAACACCCAGTTCCAGAATGATCAGTTCCCCTTTTTCCCCTTCTCACAGTGGCTTCCTTACCTTTATTCTCACATTGTTTTGACCCCTTCCTTGAATCCTTATAAGGGGTGACGAAAAACGAGCTGGGCAAGTTATGTGTTATTGAACGTGACCTTTTGGCTCACCTGAAGTTCGTTTTCAGTGGTTTGGTCGTTGGGCTCTTTCCCAAAATGTTTTGTCACCTTGACCTCCTTAGAACTCCTGGTGGAATGTACTGAACATTTTCCTGTTCCAAGTATTTCGCGCCGGATCAACGAAAACCCGATGCTCAGTAATATCTCACATACAATGTAAGATTCTCCCTTCTCCTTTGAAAACACTTCCCCCACTCCTCTCCCATGCCTCCAAATATCACCTTCTGCAATTTAGCTATAGTCTGTTCTTCACTTTTCTGTTATAGACTTCTCACGGTTCATTTTTTCAGTCCACAATCTTCATGTACTCCTAACGTTCCCCAGTTTATTTAACCCGCTTGTACCCTGCCCTCCTTTATATGGAGCTCCTCTTCTTTCCAATACAGTTTGACCCCTTGAGACGCTGAATCCCTTTCACTTCACAATCTGATTTTTTTCGGTGAAAAACAGCCCTGTCAAGATTATGCCTCATTGTTACCCACTTCCCTTTTTATTTTCCTCCTTTGTGTTGTTTCTTTCATTTCCTTTCACTCCTCATTTCTCATCTTCCTTTTTTCCCATACTTTAAGGTGTCAGTGGATTACTTTTTCAGTTTCCATGTAGTTCAGGTTTGCAGCCATTCGCTGAAGTCCCTCATTCCATGGCTTTTCATCTTTGCCGCGGTGTTTACTCGACCCTTTTTCACTTTTTTCTCCTTCCATCTTTGTCTGAACTTCTTTTATATTTGCTTGTTGTCTACCCCCCCCCCCCTTTTTGCTAGACAAGACTCTTCCCCCCTTGCCCTCGATTCTTTTCTTTTTTCCCTATGTTTTTTATTTGTTTTTGGTAATCTCACTGAGGGGAGAATATTATGTCAGGTGTTTAGGATGTTCAGGCGTGAACTCTTTTACAAACACTGTCAAAAATTTTCTTCGTCCATCCCCCCACCGGATGGTTCCTCACATTTTGCCCTTCCCCCCTCCATATACCCAAGTTCAAGGCCTCCTCCCCTTTGAGCTTCACGTGCTCCTCCTTTTCCCTACATCACCTTCCCTAAATTGGTTTACCTCCCCCTCCCCCCTTTTTCTCGTCTTTTTTCTTTTTTCCCAATAGGACCACTTCGACAGTTCTGGGAGACAAAACCCTGCACTTACCTTTTAACCTGGGTGCCTTCTTTACCCCCATTCCCTTTCTGAAGGCATATTCCCCTTTCATTGCCCCTGAATCACCTTTCATTCCAACGTTAACGGGTGATTGTACTGCGCCTTCCTTTCCATATCATTGCACAGCATTTTATTATCAATCGTCCAAATTTTCTTTAAAATGTTACCCTGGGTCCCCTTCTCCCCTTATCCCATATGTTTTATCCGTGAGATGATCTTTGGCCCCTTTCTTTCAAGGCTCAAACAACATTATCGAAAGCCCTTGACTTTACTTTACCTTAGCCTTGAGACAATGGTATCACACTTTGTGCGACTACTTTCTCAGGTTTCCTGTTTTTCTGTGAACCGTGCTTGTACTCCTTTTCCATTTTCAGTATTAGAGACAACCCTCGTCCCACGGTCTTTTTATACATTTTTACTCCTCCTTTTGTGCCCCAAGCTTTCTTTTTTTTTCCCACAACGAGTTTTTTTTATTTCATTCCCCTTTGTCCCCCTCCCTTTACCTGAGAATTCCCATCCATAGGCAATGGTGAAAATCCTCTTTGTCTTTCCCATATTTGAGAAAGTTGTCCAGCTTTCCATATCCCCTTGAATTGACTTTATGCCTCCCCCTTTGATTTTTATCCTCTTTTCAACGGTCCGACCGCGAAGTTAATACCGTGCCTCTTTCAAAGTCACCACTGCGTATTTTTGTTTAATTTCGGAACGAGCGGTCCCCCACCTCTCTTCTTTTAGGGGCAACCCTTTTTTTTTCCACCTTCTGAAAACCAAAGTTTTTCCCCCTTAAGGCATTCCTCTTCTCATCCCGCACTGCATTATTAAATCATCTGCGCCCCCCCTGCAACATCAGAGCTTTCTTAACGGTAATAAGATGTTTTGACTTCTCGAAACCCCCCTACCTGAATGAGCCTTAAGCTGCTTTTTTCCCTTTCCTTCCCGGACTCAGAAAAGGTTTCTTTCAGCCGCTTCTTATATTTACCTTCTTCTTCCCGGCGTGGACCTCCTATAGTCCTGCCCAGGAACCTAAAGCCCCCTTGAGCATCCTCGTTGCATTTTTTCCTCATTAATTTTCCCTGCTCAAGAAATATCTTTAAACAGTCCCCAAGCATTGCCCTATTTCACCCCCCTTTCTAACCACTATTTCCCACCCAATCAGATTGTTTACCTGTGTTGTGCACCAGAATTCATTCTGTGACGCTTGCTTGCCGTACTGCATCTTTGAGACTGGCTTCCTCTCTTCTTTTCCCCTCTTCCCTTTGTTGTTTTTCTTTTTATGTCGTTTCTAGTACAGCCCAGCACCCCACTGGCAGGAACTCTTTTTTTGACACACTTTCAACCACTTCTCCCACCTGTCTTTTTTTGATTAGTTATGCGACAGTCGCTTAGGATGGATTATCCATTTTCCTAATTCCCCCTTTCTGCTTTTTAATATCTTCACATCCCTTACTTTTTTATCCCTATAAACAAAGTCAACCCATTTCTTCTTCTTAGGTTCCGATGGCAGTACTTTCTATTTCTTCCCCCGATTGCCCCTCTTTTTTCCTAGTTCGGCCCCCTTTTCCTTCTTAGTGGGAAACACTCTTTTTTTCAACACCATATCCAGGAGCTATGAATCGGATTACCAAGTTCCTTTGCTTTTTTTGATCATTCCTGACCTTATTACTTTCCCCTTTCTTCATGTCTTCTTTGCATTATGCGTTTTTATAAATTCTGCATTGATGAAGCGCATCTGACTTTTCAGTTTTTTTTTTTTTTTTTTTGTTTTTGTTCTGTCTTTCCCCGCCGATGTTTCTTGTCTCTACGCACCCGCTTTTTTTTTCAGACCTGAAAAAAAAAATCCTTCAGTGAGGTGAATTTTGATTCCCCCCGCATGCCTGTAAGAGCTTTCGGCCTTTTTATCGTTTTTCCTTTAAGGGATTCCCACTCTGATTGAAATCGGTTTCCCTTGGCTTCTGGCAGCGCTCAAAACACTTTATGGCCCCTTTCACATTCTTGTTGTCCTGCCGGCATTCAGATTCGTTCAAAATTCTTGCCTTCCCCAAATGGTTTTTTCCGAAAACTCTTTTCTTAACTCCTTGCCTCAGAGCCTGTAAAATTATTTTTCCTGACCACCACAACTAACGGCCGTCCCCCCCCCCCCCCTACAACTCGCCCCCTTTTTTTCTTCTTATTGGTTTCCTTCACACGGGACCTTTCTTTCCTTGACCAGAAATGAACAGATATCCCCCCCCTGACTTGTCCACAACTATTCTTGTGCACTCACCCCACCCTTTCCTAATTTTCTTTATCTCTCCCTTACTTAGTATCCTTTTCCTCATAACACTTTTTTTTGACGTTTCAGGTCCACTCTTTCCTCTAACTTTTTTTTAAAGCCCCCCCCTTCTTTTGACATCTACTCAACACCCCTGTCTTCCCAATTTCTTCTTTCTCCCTTGCGCCTTTCCCCACAATTTAGCGTTCCTGCCTAGGTTCCCCGTCCCTCCCTTGATGCCCGTTAAAGTCAATAAGGAATTTTTGGACGATCCTTACCCACCTGTACTCCTCTTTCGGTTTGTCCATTTTTTTTCTCCCCTTTGCCCTTTTCCTTTTATTATTTCTCTTGTGACCCCTAATGTCCCCTTCTCCCTCTTTATCCTTTTGGCGAAAAATTATATTGGTTTTTTTTATTTTAGTACGTCCTATCTGCTTCCCAGTGACCGCATTTTTTCTCTTCGTCTTTGCTCTGACTTCGGTCCAATATCCATTAGTAGAAATCCTGGACTTCCAAACTGGCCTTAATTTTACAAAGTTTGTCTTCCGGCTTCACATATACCCCTGCAACATGCTTCCCCCTTATTTCTCCACCTCAAATTGAAGACGGAGAAGTCAATTCCTTTCAATTACCGGTAACATCTTTTTACGTCCCCTTCTTTCCGACTTCATTTTGGTTTCTGCCTTTCTTTCCAATCTTTTCGGTCCCACCCAGATTATAGAAGGCCACTACACGGGCAAGAACAAAGCTTGAATTATTCAAATCCACGTTCCCCTTCTTGCCCCTCAACTGAAGACATTTGAACTGGTTTTCATCGAGCCTTTCTTCCCTCCAGGCTTAGCCTTTCTTATTCACTTCCTTGCCATTAGTGTCATTTTTTTTCGGAAGATTATGATCATCGGGCCCCGCCAGCTCCTGAAGTTGTTGTAGAGAGATTTTCATTTCCTGCTTGGAATTACTTTGTTTTCCCCTGACCTCACCCACTCCGCAAGCCTTGTTTCCGTTTCTTCAGCTGTCTCTCCTTTCTCTCCGCTCTGATTTCCCCTCTTTGCAATGTTCAGTCTTGTTTCCTTTCGAGGTGAAGTTGATGAATGCCAACTTGTCCTTTCAATACCCTTTTTTCTTTTTCTCTGTTGTACTTCCCGAAATAAGAGAACAGAATCTGGCTCCCCATTTTAATTGCTGGAAGAAGATGTTACCCCATTTGGGTAAGGAACTCCGTCGTAAAGGGGTGTTGTTCTTGTCCTTTATCCTTTGGGTTTCGGACTTTACCAATCTTTTTCCCAATCAAAGTTCATCTGGTTTCCCGCCACCACTGGTTTCCTTGTCTCTCGTGCCGGCAAACCTTTTCACTACTCCGCTCCCGCCGCCGACTGTCGCGCACTTTCTGTCCCTTTCCACCCTATTTCTCCTCCCAATAACTCCTTCGCTAGCCCCCGTAATTTTCGCCCCTTATACTTTTTCATATTCCCATTATTCCAATGGGTAGAAATAAATAAATGCCGCTAAACCATTCCCCCCGAAATAATACGATTTTTCCCAACTGGTTGGCTACTTTTCAAACTTTATTGAATTTTGGTCATCTTTTTCATTGCCTTCCCAGATTTCAACTGCTGCAAAGCCTGTTCTTTGGCGAAGGGCGCAATAAGTCCCGCTCTTTTTTTAGTTAGTCCGAATCTTTTTTTTTGCCTAACACCTGTTATCCTGCGCCCATCGCCCCTTTTTTTCCCCCCTTTTACTTCCTCACCCTTTTCTCCGTGAGATTCCTTCGTCCCCCTCTTCCTTTTGGTATAAAATCACCCTCCGCCTTTTCATTTTTTTCCCCCCTTTTCCTTTAATATTGTTTGTCCCCCTTTTTATCCCAACTTTGTTTCGCATAACCGTTTCTTTTCCCTTGGTCCTGAACCGTTGCCAGGTGTAGATTGGAAGACCGCCAATACTCGGAGCCAAATGTGATTTTTTGGAATTGCTTTTCGTTTTTCCCATCGGTAATTCTTCTTGTGGGACATTTTACTTCTTCTTTTCTTCCCAGGTTTCCTCCCTTTCCTTTTTTACTTCCCTTAACCCCGACCCCCTTTTGACTCTGAAATCCCCCCCAGTCAAAACTGGTGAAACCCCTTGGTATGCAGGTTTAAAGCTCTGTACAAATTCTCATGGTTTAACCTTCCTTGCCATCCATTCCTTCCTTTGCTAACCTCTTGCCCGTTTGCCTCCATAATGTGAGATGCGGTTCCCCCCTCCTTCTTTATTTTTTTTAATTTTCCCTTTTCCTGCCACCGCCGGACTTTCATGGATGCCCCTAAACATTTTTCTTCCTTCCCTCCCCCCCCGTCGTTTTTCCCTTTTTTTAGTCTTGCTTGCAAGGCCCTATTAATAAACCGCTGCGCACATACCAATCTGACCTTTCCGGCCTCCTGGCTCTAACTTGTTCTTAATTATAGACCACTCTCTCTTGAGCTCTTTTTACTGCTGTTCAGTAGCTACGGATATTTTTTTTTTGCCCCTAATTTCTTTTGAAAACGACTTTTTTTTTCTTTTGAATAAAAGATCGCAAGGTCGTGTCACTTGGAGTATTTCTCCGGCCTCTCTCTAACTCCCCCGCCATTTAATTGTATATATAATTTTTCCAATCAACAGGTTTTTTTTTATATAAAAAGTATTGAAAAGATTCCTTTCCCCCCACATAATAATCTCCTTCTGGCATTACTCCCCCCCCTCAGTTGTATTCACGTTTGAAAGTTGTTTTGCCCCCCTCCCCTTCCTTTTTTGCTGTGTTATCAGTGACTCTGTTGTTGTTTCGAGGAGAGACCTTTCAGCCCTCGGTACCCCCACGTTCGTGTCCTTCCTTGTGCCCTCCCAAAACCAGGTCCCCCCAATTCGTGCTTTGGTCTGTTTTCCTTTTTTTTGTAGTTTGCCTTATAATATCACTTTTCCAATTTCATTTGTAAGAGAAGGTTCATTCTTAGTATACTCATAAAACAAATAATCTCTGTTTTTTTTGGCATAATTCCACCTATTCATAATTCCTTTTTTTTCTACTCCTTTTTCTTTTCTTTTTCTTCAAGCATAGACGATTCGTGGGCACCGCATTCAAATATCAAGGAGCTACTGAGTTTCTTTCTCAGATATTGCTCCTGCCTAGGTTATTTTTATCCTTCTTAGTTTCCCCCGTCGCGGTCTTAAACATGGTTTTTCCCGTTTTAATAAATGCATTTCCTTCTGACTTATTGTGTTTTAACTACTTCCCCTTCTGGTCCCTGTTTTGTCATTATTTCATTTGCTTTTTGCATCATTTATCCCCCTCGAGGTGACAATTCTATACCTCCCCACAACTACGCCGTGCTTTCATTTTCTGCCTTGACCTGCCTTTTTTTCTGTCTTGTCTGCCTTCTTTTTCCTTTTTGCCGCCCTCCCCCCCTAAAACTTGCTTCTCTTCGTTTTAAAAGCCTCTGCTTCTTTTATCAAACAATATGGGATGACCTTCCCAGCTTCCATGTTTTTGACTTTTGGGCAATTTTCGCTCAGTTCCCCCCCTTGTTCCTGAATTCAGTTTCCCTAACCCCTCTTGTATCCCACCGTATTTTCCCAAAAATGATTATTACCGTGATCCCCCCCGGCCGAATTTACCCCCCCTAACCTCCCCTCCCGGCTAACATTAGTTTCCAATTATTCTGCCGGGTCAGACCCTCTTGCAGCTGACCCAGCAATTTCAACCAAAGTTTTTCTCCCTTATACTATTTTTTTCTGGGAAAAATTCCCTTCCCCCCCATTTTTTTCTTTCATAATGTTGATTTTTTCGCCTTCCCTCTCCCTCAACGAAATGTCCGAATTCCTCTCATTAACCTACTCTCTTATGTAAGTTCCTTCCCGAATTTGCCTGGATACCGTTTCCGTTCCCCTATTAAGAAACCAAAATTGCTGCTCGGTGCGCGTAAATAAACATCCATTGTTCCCTTTTGCCTGGTTACTCTTCCCAATTAACACCTTTGTCCCTTCAAATCATACCTCCTTTTTTAAAACCGAGATTAGTTTTCAAACACCCTTTCCCAACTTGCATTTGTTCTCCGTTCTACTTGTTATCTTCCCATTTTGAAATAAATAATCTGTCAAACAGTCCCACTTGCCCTCCCTTTTCGACAAACGATGGGCTTTTGTGATTTCCCTTTACACTTTTCTTCTTTTTCCAATTTATGTCTCCAACCTGTGCTTGCTGTCGGAGGGAGCTTTTAACTTAAAATGTCAGGCAATATGACCTCTCCCCCTCTTTCTTCTTATCTTGTCCCTGAAAAGGCCCTTTAATTTTAACGTTGTAACCTCCCACGACAAACGAGAGCCAAGTCTCCTACCTCCATCAGGAGTCTTTCATTACTGGAAAAAAACCTTTTTGGTAAACCTTTCAAGTCTCCCTCATTACCTCTCTTGCAGTTGTGGTTTAATCATCTCTGTTTCTCCTTTTTTTTCTTTCCAATTTCCTTTTCTTTTTGAAGGCCCCTTCCGGTCCCCTTCAGAACACCGATTTCCCATCCCACGTTCCAAATCCGACTTGATGCACCATACTCACTTTCCCCCTTTTTCACCGAGCTCCTTTCCACCCTTAAATCTCCCCTGAACCCCTTTTTGTGTACCTTCACAAGGCCCAATTTCTCGTGATCTTTTTTCCCAGGAAGATATGCATCATTGGTTAACTCCCTTCTTCTCCTTTTCCTTCCCGTTTGTGTTGTTTTTCAGTGTTTACGCTTTCCTCCAGTCTTTTTGTTTGTCCCCCCATGGCCTTCTTGTTGTAGGTCTTTTCGTAGATTAAGGTTCCATTCCTCTCTGCCCTCCGGTCGGTATTGTGCAGCGGTGTTAAATATCTGGTGTCTTTTATATTTTTTTTTCCCCCTCTTTTCTGACCCCCGTTCTTTTTTCTCGCGTGTTGGGATAAAGACAAACCACTTGAACCTTCCCTTTTTTCTCGCATTCCCCAAATTGCCCTCCTCTGTCTAATCTTTTCCTTTAATAATCGGAATTGTTTTTTTGTAATGAATTCTCCTTCTTATTTTGGTGCTCTTTTCTGAATTTTTTATCTCTTTTTTTTGTATCCCCTGTCCTGTTTCCTTGTTCCACTCCCCACAATTTCCACTTTTATATTTCCTTTCCCCATTTTCTTAAGCTGCTTCCATAGTTGCCGGCCACTTCCCGTCCTAGCAGACTACTGTCCTGCACTGCCTTTTCAGTTCTCTCCACCCTTACTTTCCACCCCCTATTCCCTTTTTTCCTCCAGCCCTTCTTTTCGCCCTCTTTCTTAGGTCTAAAAATGGGAGCCCCCTCACGTAGCACTTTGAGAAAAACCCCCTTCCCCTGACCACCATTTTCCTTATCCCTTGTGTTTGTCCCCTTCTTTCTTTTAAGTCTTATTGCATCTTAACCCCCCCTTTTAATTCGCTTTACGAGGCAGTTCACTTCGCAAGCCATTTTACTTTTCCTTTCTACCCCCTTTCCCCACTTTGCCGCTTTGGTTTTCTTCCTTCAATAATTCCTTTTTTATCCTGTTTTTAAAATTCGTTTATGCCTCCACCCCCCTTAATTTCCTTTGTCTTCGTTTCTTCTTTTCTTACACACACCGAATTCCCTTTGCTACCCCCGGCATATGCTTTCCCTGTATCCAACCTTTGTTTTTTCAGGGGTTCCACTCTTGGGCTGCCTTGTCCCGTATTTTTGTAGACTCCCACTATTGACAAAAATGGATTTTGTTTCTTTTTTTTTTTCACTTTGATTTTCACTCCCAGTCCACTTAATTTTTCTTTTTCCCTCTTTGATTTACCCGAGTTTTTCAGTTTCAATTTCCCTTTCCTCATTTTACCTTTAGGAATCTGAAAATTGCCCCCTCCCCTTGCCCACCTTTTCCCCTTTTATTATCCTAGGTTTTGAGAGCTCTGTCCCCCGTCCTCCTCCGCCGAAATTCTGATAGCATTGAATTCAAAACTTCCAAGCCGATTCTCCACCTCTTTTCCCTATGCTCACATTTAACCTCAACTGTTTTTTGTCTTTTCCCTAGAATTGCCACCCGCTTATTATTTCTCCTTTTCTCCTCCCCAAATCCTTTTCCCCTCCCCCAATTTGCGAAGGACATTTCTTCCTTTCCATCAAGCATGCCTTTATAAATTCTTCTAGACCCTTTTGCTGAAACCTTTGTGACTTCTCAACACCTGTAGGTTAATTTCTCAAGGCTGAGACATATAGTAAGCTGCTCAGTTTCTTTTTGTAATCGGTTGAATTCCTTTTCCCTCCTTTCTCTTTCGCTATTTTTTTCTTTCCACCTGAAGCAGGCGGCGACTCGGAATATAGCACCCTTCTTACCTCCCCCCCAAAAACTTTTTGCGCGCCCATTTTATATACTAACTCCTCCCTCTCTGTTTCCCACTGGATATCAACCATTGGCCTTTTTTTCCCTGTTCCTTTCTAACCCTCGACCTCGCCCAAGGCACCCATACCCAAATCCTCTTGATTTTGTTTGGGTCAGTTTTTGCAAAGAATTTTCCCCCAGTTTCTTGGTTGGCCTTCTACCCCCTTCAGCTTTTCCTCTCTTTCCGCTTTAGCGATTCTGATGGCGTATTCTTCCAGTGCTTCCCGATATTTTTGGGCCAAACGTTCACCCCCCAGGTTCCTCCCCGAGATTTTTTGTATTATGCCTTATGCTCCTTGATGCTTTCTTTTTGGTTTATAACTTCTCAACCCACAGAAGGGGAAATTTTATTTTAAACTTCTCCGTTCTCATGAAACCTTAATATAACAACCTCCTTTGGCTGCTTTCTGTAGCCTTGATTGCATTTCCTCTTGTTCCATGAATGATTATCTTTTGGTCATTCCTTCCAGACGATTTTTTTCACTCATTCCATGCTTGCCAAAAAAAACCTCCGGTTACTGAAGAGGCTTTCTTCGCTTCATGCCCTATTTGTTCCTTCCCCCTTATCTCAGTCGGCTTTCTTTTTCCTCCCCCACTTTGCAATTTGGCGCAGCTTTGAAATTTCATTGCTGATGAGCGCATCCACCTCCCGCCTGGGGGTTTCTGTTAAGTACTCATTCCATCCAAATTAAACTTTTGGGGCCCTTTTTTCTCCCTTATAAACACAAATCCGTCCGTTTTTTGATTTTTTTTTCATCGCACATGTACGTTCGAATTTTTTCCGTACGGCAAGAGGAATTCTACCCCCTTCCTCTGTCTTTCCGGTTTTCCCCAACTTTTCTTGTCTTTTCCTCTGCTTTGAAAAACCGGTGATCATTACACAGTATTAGCCCCTGTTGAATTTTTCCTATCTCCGGACTGAATTAACCTCTCCCATTAAATCTTTATCAACCCCCCTTCCTCTTTACATTCCGAAAAATTATTTTCATTATCTTTCCCCCCATTCCGAAAGAATTCCACACCTCAATTCCATTTTGGCTCTAACTAGTTTTTTTATTCTTCCAACATAGGGACCCCGGCAAGTTCGCCGCCACTTTCAGGAAACCCTTTCTTCCCTCCCCTGATTCCATTGTCACACTCTCCTCCTGTTTGCACCCCCTTCAACAACATTGTTTTTTTCCATGTTGATTTCGTCCGAGTGAAAGAGGTATTCAACTTTCCCCAATCATCTTCGTTCTCCAACTTATCTTTGGAATTGGGGAAACCGCCAATTGGCCCATGTGTCCCCGTTTCAACCAAAATAGTATGACATTTTATCTACCCATTTTGCTTCCCCCAATTGACGGTCTCCTTCCAGGGACCCCTCCGGGCCTGTGCCCACTTTGTCCCTTTTCTCCGTTTTTACGCCGGCAAAACTTGAAGCTTTTCTCAATTTTTTTTGAAAGAGAATTTAGCAAACACCTGTTTATTCTGGTTTGCCTTTTGCGCTCACAGTGGCTTATGCCATTTTTCTCCCCTTTAAAGACCTAATGAAACTTCTGGTCCTCCCTCTCGTGGTCCCCAAAGTATCGGTGGCTTGGGCTTTTCCCCCCTTCCAGGTTTTTATTTTCTTACCCGTTGAAAATTTATGAGGTGAGCACTCGTGACCTCATTGCGAGTTCAGTTCTTGGGTCGTAAAAATGTGTGACGCCTATCCCTCGTCCGCTTTTCCTTTTTTTTTTTCCTTTGCCTGTACTTCCAATGTGGATTTTTCTTTTCCTAATTTTACAAGTTTTTAATCCGACCCACTGCACCCCGAAGCCGTCCATTTCCTCTATCACATAAATTCTTTTTCTTTGAATTAATTTGGCCCCCCAACTCCGTGGTTTATTTGAAGCTTCATATTGTTCACCATCCGCTGTCATTTAATTTTCCACCTTTTTTTTTTCGGTCCCCCCCTTCCTAATCCTTCCCCTACAGGTTTCTTACTGATTCTTCAAAAGGAACCTTTCTTCCCTCTCTACACTTAATCCCCCTGCAACTTTCATCCGAGTGCGTCTTGTTTTTGCCCTTCTCCCTCCCTTCAGGACCTTCAGGTAAATAACAATTCCCCTTGTTCGTTGATTTTCTGGAAACACTCCAGGAAGATTACTGCATCCTTTCCTGTCCCACTGTTGAACTATTTTTCCTCCCGCAGGTGTTGTCCTATAGATTTTCAGTTTCCTCCTTTTCATTTTCACCGAAATGCCCTTTCTCTTTTGTGGGTCCAGTCAATATTGAAGAGTATCTGAATCTTCTTTATTTCAGCCAGCTTGGAATGTCCTCCTTTCCATTCATTTTTTTTCCCCCCCCCCCCCCCCCCCCCCCCCCCCCCCCCCTTCCCCCCCCCCCCCTTTTGTTTTTTTTTTTTTCTTTTCTTTTTTTTTTTTTTTTCTTGTTTTTTAACCGATGGTGCCCGTTTGCCTTTTCCTCCCACTTTTGTTTTACCTTTTCTTTCCTTCCGCTTGGGGATTTTCACGCCTTGAATCCACGACTCCTGCATTCCCACCATCTCCCTCCTTTTTCCCCCATCTTTTCTTTACTAATATGTATTTGTTCCAGGTCCTAACTTCTCCTTTCATGTGTTTTTGAGTTAAATGACTTTTTCTGGGATGTTTTCCCTGGTCCCGAACAGAGCTTTCAAACTTTTTTTCCCCCCTTTTTCCTGACCCCTTCCACCAAGGATGGTTAATCCCTGCTTTTCTCTTTATCCTTTTGACCCCCTTAATATACCGAAGTCCCCCTAGCCTACTGAAAGTTTCCTGTTCTTTTTTAACCTTCTCCCCTCCCAGAACCGGAAACTTTTCACTACGCACGCCGTAATTTTCGCCCCTATATTTCGTCCCTACCCTCAATTCGTTCATCCAATGGGATGAATTCCCTGCCAGTAGCCCCCCCTTCTTCCAACCCACCCCTCTATTCGTCCCTGGTGTGGCCCCCTTTCCAAAATTCCTTCTCAATTTTTCCTCTCCTGTCCCCATTTGCCGGTTCACCGCTTGTTAAACTGAACTTTTTTCATTTCCCGAGACCCTTTTAATCTTTGAGATTTGTTATATATGTGACCTATTTTTTGCTTCACCCTGCAATTCCCCCCCTGCCCCAACCACCTGTCTCGTATTTTTTCGCATGTTTCTTTTCTCTGACTGTTCACCCCCAAGTGTTTTTAGTTCATTTAATTGTAACAGAGCCGGAACTTTAACTTTTTCTCCAACTTTTTAGAATAAGTCTGTTTCAGGCTTGTTCCCCCTTTTTTGTCTCCCTTCCCTTTTAGGAAGAACCATAATTTTCTAGCCACCCCTTAGTTTTTAAATTCTTTCCGGTTTTTTTCATATAATTTCTCTGTGGCAAGATTCTTCTTGTCCCCTTTTACAAGGTTCCTTTCCTAACAACCTTTTTCCTTCTAAACATTGCATGCATTGCCCCCTTTCTGTCAAATAGGTTTTGATCTCAGAATAAGTTATTGGGAAATTTTGAAATCCTTCTTTCTCATGTTTATATTCATCTTGCCCTTTTGCCACACTTCCAGTTATTTACAGATATGTGCGATGCGGTTTTCTTCTTCCCCCCTCCTCAGTATTTTTTTTTTAATGAACTTTTGAATTGCCACAGCTCGCTTTTCCTTATTCTCAATTGACCCCCACCCCGTTGTCCCTACTTCCTTTTTGCTTTGCTTCAATCCTCCCCCACGCTGCGCACATAATGAAAAAGGTGTTGCCTGTACGGATAATCCTCTTTCTATTGACCACCATAACATGACATGTCTCTCGATATTCCCCCAGTAGCGCTTTGCTTCCGCCCTTTGTCCGTCGCGTCTATGATGTCTTTCCCCCTCTAAAACTTAGGAAGCAGGCGTGGTCTCAGATCTGAATAGCCTGCTTTCTTGAACTCTGCAACCCGTGCCATATTTTTGGTTATCTTTCAAGTCCCCTTATTGTAAAAAAAGTTCCCTCCCCCTATTTTAAAGTTATTAATTCCCCTCCTTCCCCTCTTCGGAATTAATCAGCCTTTTGATTAACCTGTGTTTGTTTGCGTGTGTCCAGAACCTGAGCCGTTTATACCCCCCGCCATCCCAGCAAGTGTTACTTTTTTACCTCCGGTGTTGTTGTTGCTCTCAGTAAGTTTAGATTCCTCGCCCACGTTCCGGAATTCTTTTGCCCTTCCAACCAGCCCCACGATTTGTTTGAGGCCGGGGATCCAGTTGATTATTACCAGGATTTTAAGGAAAAAACCCCCCCCTTTTCCCTTGCTTTGGCCCTTACGAATCTTCTCTGCCCTGAGTATCACAGCAACTATTTGTGGTTTTCTTCCTTCGAGGCCCTAGTCTAATCTTTCGTCCTGCCCTCCCTTTTCTTTTTGATTCTTCCCTGAAGCATCTATTTGTGGGACACAATTCCCTTGAACCAAAACCCTATCGAGCCGCTTGCCGATAGCGTCCTTTTGGTGGTTTTCATTCCTGGACTGGTCTTATTCCCCCCCCCCCTCTCCTTGCAGGTTCTTTTTCATATGTGCGCCCCGTTGCTCTTGCCTGTTGCGTATGGAACATACATGCAACTTTTTGTTTCACAAGCAGATGGTTTATTTCCATTAGCCTCTCAGTGTGCCTTTTTTTTCTTTCCGACACATTTCCAAAACCCGTCTTCTTTAGCTTTTTTTCAGCATCGACACATTTTAGAACTCTTGACGTTGTCCGGCCCGTCGTTTATTGCCACCTAATTCCCCGGTTTCCCCGTTTGGAAAGCCTTTCTCCCTATACCAAAAGATGATTTTTCCCCAGTTTCTGGGCCCTTTTCTCTTGTACCAATTTCTTGGTGCCTTCTAACAAGGTCTGCCCCTGGAAACTTACCACCTTTTTTCCCAACTGATTCCGCTTTCCCCAGCTCCCCTGGGATACCAAAATAACGGACAGGTCCCCACCCTCCTCATTTGGCTCTAAGTATTGGAGTTTTTTTTCCCCCCCACCCCTCTTCCCCTTGCTTTTGCATCCCAAGAGTGCCTCCCCCCCCTTTTCCCAGCCAGTCGCCTCTTTGCACTTCCACTGTGAAAACCTCAATTCTAAAAAAACTCCTTTCGCCCCTCTCAGGACTGAAAGGGTGTCTTTTCCGGATTCCCCCTTCTAAGTTGTCTGCAGTGTTGAAAACGTTTCAAGTATCCCCGTCTTTTTTTTTAATATTATTGCTCTTATCCCCAATGCGCAAAGGAGTATGGAGCCCCCGCGAGTGTCAAAAAATAACACGGGCTTTGCCTTTGTCCTCCCTTTCCCTTTTAATTCGGCCAATGAAAATGGTGACTTCTGTCCCTTTTTTCATTTCCTAAGCGACTCACACCACCAGACTCATATTAATGATTTTTTTCTTGGGGCGGTATTTATTTTTTTTCCTTGTTCCCTCCTTCTTTTGTTTTTCCTTCTGACGAGCTTGCGACCTTCCCCGCTGTTGGGTGGGGGCTTACCCTTTTGTTTTATTTTCTACCTTCGAGTCGCACAGTGCCCCAGCATTGCCCTGCTCTTTCTCGCGGAGTTTGGAACTTCGGTATATTCTTTTTTTCCCTCCAACTCTAACTATCCCCTAGACCATCCCGTTTCTGTCCTTCCCTCTGGCCCCTAATTTTTTTTGCTATTTTCTCTCTGACAATCCTTCCTGAGCCCCATTTAATCTTCTCCATTTTTTTTAACCCTTGACCTCATTATCCTTCACTACCACACGGTGGTAACATATTTGCTTTGATGATGGTATAGTTGTGGATTTCTTCTCTTTTTTTTCCTGTTCCCCAAGCGGAAGTAAGACGGCACCTTCATTTCCTCCGATTTTCCATCTTCTTCTTCACCAGTGATTTACCCAACTTCAAATGAAGTCCTTGCAAATAGTGGAACACCCCGCTCTTGGATTTTCCCCCTCATCCAGGAAACTTCTGGACTTTTTCTGCCTGCTGTTTCCAACCACGTTCACTTGCCATTTTTCACTTGAACCGAGAGTCATCCTCGGGAAACTGAACCTTTTTCTTAGTCTTGGTGTGAGTCTCGTGTTCAGTTTACCGCTAATTTTTTCTCAGGACCTTCACTATTTTAGTTTCCCTTTTCCTTTACCCTCTTCCGGTCTTCACCTCTTTGCATCAAGTTTCAGTTCCTTCCTAGTATTTTAGCGGGGTTAACACAAATTGGTGAAGTTGCCATACTTTTTAAAATCTTGTTTCTTGTTCCTTTATTTAATTGGTTTTTCTGCAACGCCCACACCCATTGTAGAGAACAGAATCTGCATCCCCCCCTTGCCATCGACTTTTATGTTAACCTTCTGTTACCAGGTTTTTCCTCTCCCCTTCAGTATGTGGAGAATTTCCAATGTTGCTTCTTCGTTTTTGTATCGGTTTTCATTACAACTGCAATCCTTACCAATGGTCTCCCCTGCTGGCATTTCTCTTTCCTTCACATGTTAAGATACCGAACTTCAGCCTAAGGCAAGCGTCCCCCCCGCTGTTCCCCCTTTTTTCTCTACCATTTTTAACGTTACTATAACACCCCTGTACAGTCCAGTCCCCCTCGTTTTTTCGTACGTTCTCGGTTTACTTAGGTAGTTCCCCATTTCTCCATCATTCCACCTTAGCCCTGTGATACAACTCAACCTTCCTCCGAGTCTTTCCATGTTTTTTTTTCTCTTCCCCCAAAATTCCTATTTGTTTTTTTTTGACCCCTTCCCCTTCTCACTTTTTAAGCCCGGAATTAACTGAGGCCTTCACCCCTGTTCCCCGTTTTACCTGCGAGGTATCAATAATCATTTGACGCTTGATCATTTGATTCACACCTGGTCCCCTTTAGTTTTTGAATTTCTCTATCTACTTTTTATCTTCTTATTCGCCCCTCCTCTTCGTCCTAAATAACCACCCTCCTGCCCCACCAGACGCGAATAGTGAGTGACCTTTCTTCCCATAAATTTTGTTTCAGGGTTGCATCTGTCAACTTTTTCGTATTTTGTCCACTCCCTATTATTCGTCCCCCCTGATGAGGTTTTTTGTGTTTCCTGGTAATTTTTGTATCCATCTTTTTCCTTTCCAATTTTCTCTTTTGGAAAGAGGATTAAGTTTCGCCCACCTCTTTTCCTGTTTCCCTTTAGTACCCCCTCATTTTAACTGAATCACCCTCTTCCTGAAACTCTTTTGGATGCATCCATGTCAGAGTTACCGCCGGGATCAATTTTTTTTTGGCCCCCTCTTTCCCACTAGAGTCATTTATAATTCCTTTCCGTTTGCCCAAGTCCCGCCTAATTTCCTTCCCGTGCGTTTTTCCCACCTTCACCTTTTTAACGGAAAAGGTTTTGTTGTTTGTTTGTCCTCTTTTCTCTTACTGGTTCCCCCATCTGCTTCATAATGACTCCAAAAAAGTGCAGGCATATTTTCCTTTTCCTGTTTCATCACATTTATTCCATCACCGATGCGCACTCTTCTTTTTTTCCCTCGACTGACTACCCCCCTGTTCCCCCGTTTGCATTATAGAACCCAAATCGGCTCTGTAGCTGCTCTTCATTAGCTGCTGAATTGTTCCCCGAAGCGTCTATGCTTCCGTCCTTCCCCCCAAGAGTTTCATCGGCTTTGAAGATCCTAAATACTGCCATCTTCTGCACCTAACGCCGCCCGCCATAGTTAATTTGTTTTCACTCTCACCGCCATTTAAAACAGGGATACCAACCCCTTCTTTACCTTTTTAATTATAATTTACCTTTCCTACTCCTCTCCTTGTCTGGCCTCCCCTCCTTTCTTTTTGTAAGTTTTTTCCCCCAGCAGCCCCGGATGGGCCTAACGACATCAGAATGTACCTCTTTTTTCCTTCCCTCGTGTTTTTGATTCCTTCTCTCGTTATAGTCCCTCATTTCTCTGTCCTTATCTGGTGTCCCCCCACACACACACAGTTCCTAAAAATGCGGTTTGTTTCTTCTTCTTACCTTCTTCTTAGGGATGGTATATCACCGTGCCCATTCCTTTCACTACCCTGTTTCATACTATTTCTTGAGATGAAACAACCCCCCCTTCACCTTTTGTTTTTGTTCCTATGATTTTATTCATACTCTTTTTTTCGTTCCCCTCTTCTTCCTTACCAATTGCCTCCAGACTTCTCCCTTCTGAAACAAACAATATCCCATCTCCCCTCTTCAGAGCAGCTTAAGATATGATCATTTGTTTCTTTTTTTTTTTATTCTTTCAGGCTCGGTTATCATCCGTCTCTTTCATGTTCAGGCCCCTGGTGTCTCTCGTTTTATTTCCTCCCCTTTGATGCATGCGCATTGACATTAAATGCCTTCGCAGGTTTTTCTCTTTTCTCGTTTTCTGGGCCAATCCGCCTAATCAAATCTTTTTCCCTTTCGTCCCTTAAACTCCCCCCCGGGAATGTTGAGGCCATCTTTTTTTGTAGAATTTTCTTTACTTTTTGCAAACTTTAAGTTTCGGACATTCTAAACCTTAATGATTCTGCGCTTGACAGATCTTTTCCCCCTATGGATGCCCCCATACACCTTTTCCAGCCTATGGCTTTGCCATTTTCAGTCTCGTTGTTCATAACACTTCACACTTAACCCCCTTTTTATCCCTACCCCCGAATCCCTCTTGCACAGAGACAACTTCTTCTCCCCTCTTTCTACCAAACAATTCGGAAAGACTTTTACCCCCAACCTAAACTCCCCCTGCTAATAATAGATTTTCACCCCCTTCCCGTTTTAAGCGAGTGCCAAAGCCCAGTCCCTCCCAGTTTCTGATACCCCCTTGGTCACTCACATCCGCTTCTTTTTCCCCATCACATTCGCCCGACCAGTTATCCAAAGGCTTCATCTACGTATTTTCACCTTCCCTTGGTGATGAAGGTTTAATTTTAGGTGAAGAACCCGTGTATTTCCGTTTTCCCTTTTTTTCACAACTTCTGATTCTAATAACAACCCCAAGATCACATGGTTCGGGTCGTCTTGACCTTCCCCCCCAATTACCCCCTGGATTGCTCTTCCCTCGGTAATTCCCCCCGCCCCCACCCTTTCAGTCCTCTTCAAATTCAATAATTACTTTTACAGCCCTATTCCCTTAAACTGATTCCATTCCCTTTTCCAGTGGCGACTTCTTTATTCTTTTTCTAACTTCTGAAAAGGTATGACGTCTATCCTTTTCCATTATCTTTGCTTTAACCACCATTTTCTTTAGTTTCTTTTCGACGTTCCCAATCGACAGTTGCCATTGCCTTTCAGAGGAGGGATTTACCTGTTTCCGCGAACTATCCTTCCCCCTTTAGACCATCTTGGAATGTCATTCACATACGGAAACTTGTTAACATACTTTTTTTTTCCATTACACGAACTTTGAGCCCCCTTTCCCTTCCCTACCCAAACAAATTCCTGACCCCCGGACCCAAATTCCGGTTAACACTATTTTCCAGGCAAATAGCGTCAAGTTGTGGAATGCAGATCTTTCCAATTTTTTTTCTTCCTGCCCCCCCTCGCGGTATAGAGGCCTCCCCTTTTTTCCCCCCAAGACCCCAAGTCATTATTCACTCACCAGTTCTAACACACGCCACTGAACGACCGCAAATTATGGTCACATCCAGAGTCCTGATGTATAACTCCCCAGGACGCTGAAGATTCACCCTTCCCCTCCACCTAGATTCCAAAACAGAAAGGTCCTACATTCCTTACTGCCTCCTTTTCTCTCCTCCTTTTTCTTTTTTTTGTTGGGTTTGGAGAGAGCGGATCCCGCCTTTTCCGCTTCTTTTCCCGAATTTTTGACCCCTACATTTCCCCCTTTTTCTGTGTCAAATTCCTCGTCTCTGATTGTAGCTCTTTTTGCATCAGCCTTCGTGTCTTAATTTCAATGCTCAGGTATTGTGCTGGTGTGGGACCAGTTTTCTTGAATACCCAATAATTCCCGTGTAGGTTTCTTCTATTTTGTTTTTCCCTTCCTTCCAACAAAGTGCGATCTTCATCCCCCTTGCCATCGTTTTTCCCCTAGGGACCGTCCTTTTTTTTTTCCCCCCTCTTGATTTCATTTTTTAATGTGGTGATATTAAAATGACGTGGTCCCTTCTGTTTTGATCTTCTTTCTTCGACCTATTTCTTTACAATACCATATTTCATATTGAATTTCCTAATACCCTTTATTTCTCTTAAAATTTCCTATACAGCAACCGTCAGTTAATGTCAAGCGCAATTGGCTTATTTTTTTTTCCATTTACATTCCAACCCATCCTCCCTTGGTTTACCCATCAGCCTTTCCCGTATTTATACTTTTCACTTCCCTTCAAATGGGAGAAATAACCGACCCCATTCCTTCTGAACCAAGCAAACCGACCCTCTATTTTTTCGGTTGTCCTTCCAAAATCTTCATTGAATTTTTTCCTGGCTTATTGCTGCTTCCCCCGGTTCCCCTGTGCAAAGCCCTTTCTTTTTTTTCCCCCTTGCGACCGGTCTCCATAATCATCTCATTTTTTTTTTCACGACTTTTTGCTTTTTACCTTTCTCCCCCTGCATTCGTCCCTGCCCTTCTTTACCTTATTAAGTTTTAGACGTTTTTATGCCATTTCCGTTTCTCGTATGGTAAATCTCCCCACCTTTCGGCAACTCCCTGTTAGTCACAGCTGCTCTATTTCTTGTGAATGTATTACTGGTTCTCATACTTTCCGGGCGGCACTCTTGGTTCTTCACAGGTCCTTTTGGACCCCCTCCCCCCCTCATATTTGCCAAAATTGAGTTTTTCGTTTTTATTTTTTAGACCTCTTGTAATCCATGAAGCTTTTCAGTTGAGTGGATCCAGCAGCAATTTGTACACTTTCCAAGAATTTTCACTTCTTAAATTGCAGCCCTAGGCTGTGACCGATCTTTTGTATGCCCCCTCTCCAAGCTCTTCCAAAGGGCCCTCCCCCCAATGTCATAACATGATCGCATTCTATCATGCCTTTTGCCAACCACCTAATTCCCCTTCCCCTGTGCGATAGCCTTCTCACCCCGCCGTATTTTTTTTTTCCGGTCCCTTTCCATGCCAAAGCTTTTTAGTGCTGAAGTGCCCTCTAAAACCGCTTCCAACACCCAATTCTCCCCTATTATGTTCCAGCCTTGAATCAAGTTCACCGTTTTCACTAATGCCCCCATGTTTTGCGTAACCTGTCATGCCTAATAATTTGCAGGCTTTCCATAAACCATAGGTCTTATTAAGCTCTTGTTCTCTGTTTTCCTTCCCCCTTTTTTTCTTTTCCACTAGTTGATGCCTTCAATGTACCCACTCTGGGGTCCGAAAAGATCTGATTATCCCAGTAGGCACCTTTCATCCCCTTCGCCAAGTGGTGATCTAATAGGCGCGCCATTTGCCGTTCTTCCCCATGCTCGCCAATGGGAAAGGAGGGGGTCACTGTATTACTTTTCCAATTCCAGAATTCCTGTGATCATACCCCCAATCTCTTTATTAACTGTTTTTGTTAATGTGGCACCAGATCTTATTTTGGTTGCCTATAACGACTGTCCCTACTACTCTACGTTGTGTTTGTAGGTACTTCCCCCTCTATTCTTTCTTTCACAGCTCATCGTCACTTTATGGTTCCCCACACTTTTAACTCAAACCCTGGGACTTTGTCTTGTATTGACAGGAGATGATTCTTAGATTTTTATCCCTTCTTCTGAAACCATCAATGCTTTTTCCGATCCTGTTTTCAATATTTTTGAAAACTCCCCCCACTACTTCTTCTAAGTGTTAGAGTTTCTCGGCGTTACTTTCTTTACCTGCTTCCTGCCTTCCCCCTTTTCAGACTCCTCCCTCTTGGGTCAAAAAGCCAAATTCACCTTTTTTTTTTTTCCAAAACCTATCTTCTGAAAGTCCTTTCGCTAGCTCTGCTTCTGTTGTGGTTTCCTCCCCCCTTCGGTTCCCTTCTCTCCCAGCCCCTGCCTTATGGCGCAGAGTCCTCCTTGCTTTTCTTCCCTAATGAATATCTTTTTATTTCTAGCAGCTCGACCCTCCATAAGCCTAGTCTTGTGTCACTCTACGCCAACACAGGCTGAGGTTTCTGGACGCTCACATGTAGTGTTTTGCTTGTCTGTTTGCAAAAATGCCCTCCCCTACATTCAAATGGCTATCTTTTCCCTTTCCCCAACTTTTGATTCTGCTTTGCGGCCTTCACACCTCTGTGCTCATTTCCCCCTACGTTTCCCTGTTTTTTTTTTTCATTTTCCTCCCCCCAGAAAATTCCGAGATTCATGTTTGGAACCTGAAAAAACGCGGTGCTCCACTCCCAGTGACCCCGCCAGAGCCAAACCTTCTTTATTCAATCGACTAACCCAAAAGGAACAGTCCAGACTTTTTCCCCACCTAACCCATAAAGCAATTTACTAATAATTTAGGGCTCCAACCGACTACCTGCCACTTCCCAGACCCTGATTGCCGCCTTTACAGAAACGTGACCCCCTTTTTGATTCCCATTGGAAAATCAACCCGTGCTTCCAAAATCTCTAAACCCTTTTTCGATTTCCTTTTTTTTCTTATCCGGAACCTGTATGCGAATATCCCTATAAAACTACTATAGTTTGCTTCTTGTTGTCATCCTGTGCCCCGGTAGTTAACAAAATATTAGTGCCTTATCTCCTAACCCCCCTTCAATTATGGTATCGGTCGGATACGGTCCCAACCGGCTGTCCTCTTTGAAACTCTTTCCTTTTTTCCTCAATTCAAAATGTTGAAGATGCCCACTTTTCCCCCTAAGCTTTTTCCTCTCACCCCCCACCAGGTACCCCTATCATTGCATGTTTTTTTCCCTTTATTTATTTTCCCATGTGAATACCTACTTTGCTATGCCTGCTAGACGTTTTCGAAAAATTACGAGTTTCTTTTGTACCCCACAGTTAGTTTACGTTAAAATGGAAAGGCAGTCCTTCTTTCAGTCTTGGCCTGGAGGTCTCTCTTGGTTTTTTTTCCTTATGTTTCGCAACTATGAAATAGACCCCTTTTATCTCCCCCCCCCCCTATTGGTGGTAATCAATATGGCCTTTGACCTAAAGTTCCTTTCCCTATGACTCTTCTACCAGATTTGAGCAACGTCATTTCTACTTTCCCCTTAGCAATGACCTTTTTCCCCTTCCCCTTGAAAAACCCCTCCGCCCCATTTTATTAAAGTACTATGAAAGTATGGACAAGTTGTTACGGCATTTTTTTTTTCCGGTCCAACAATGGACCTCGAATCCTCCCCCTTTTTTCATTCAGACCATTCCATTTTCACCAGTTTTATTGCAAACTTACTTCCTTTGAACATTTACGAAGGATGTCCCCTTACTTTCAGATACTGGAGAGTAACTTACACTTCTTCATTTTCTTCTTCTCGAAACCCTAAAGGCAGATTATGCACTTGCTCATAACCTGACAATTT
>Ga0179593_1452464_pt1 | contig 30207 bp, 42 predicted proteins | sample CZODoug2_1_08_16_FD_185931 | JGI IMG/M metagenome (GOLD analysis project Ga0179593, IMG submission 185931) | Vadose zone soil fungal communities from Angelo Coast Range Reserve, California, USA - CZODoug2_1_08_16fungal (PacBio error correction) | ecosystem: Environmental > Terrestrial > Soil >... | reverse complement strand
GTTTTTCCTGATTCCGTTTTTTTTTCCTTTCCGGCGAGTTTTTGGAAGACGCTCTCTCCTGCTCTCCCTTCTTCCCCTTCCGTTTCTTGTTGGGATTTTGCCTTACCGTGGCACAGTTTTTGGGGTGGCGGGCACGCCTCCTTCTCCCGGTTGCATCGGGTGAAGGAGCTCTCCCTTGGCTTAACCCTTTATAGTATGTTGCATCAGGAGAGTGGCTCCTTTCCAGCTTTTTTGTTAGCAGCTAGTTCCCCGACGAGTCTTGATTTTAGTCACCCCTTTTTTCGCCTGATACGACGTATTAGTATCGATCTTATGCCCTTTTGGGGTGATGGGCGAGGCGCTACTTCCCATTCCGGACGGGCGTCTTTTCGCCCCTTTTTGACATTCCGTTTCCGGACGTGGTTTACAAGCGAGTCCCTGGTTTAGGGTTTCAACGTCACAGCGATACTTGTGACTTGATGGGGCTGGCCACCTTATGCAGTGGATCTCTTTCTTGACTTTTCCGGTCTCCCCCCCACCCTTCAATGCTCGTGTGTGTGGTACGGAGCGGCAGTTTGAAGATTGGCTTCGTTTTGTAAGCGGGTTTTCCTTAGATCTTCTTCTGAGAGTCTACCCCCCCTTTTGAGGTTTTGCCCTCCTTTGCTTTCGACTATGATGAGCGTCTTTGGCTTCTGATCATGAGTAATGTTTGGGAGGAGTGGAGTGAATTGGCGATTACGTGTTGGTTCTGTTTGATCGTCGGCATTTCTAGTGGTTTCCCCCCCTTGTTCGAGGCACGCCTATATGGTGGCTGGATGACGAGGACTTCCGCAGAATGAGTTTTTTTTTGTTTCCGCTCAAATGCTCGCCTTGGCCTCCCTCGGGAACTCCCTTCTCCTTTCAACTCGGTTGTCCTTGCTTTCGACGGGTACGACTTGGCTTTCATTTTTATTGATCTTTCCGGACTCTCCGCTTTTGTTTTTTCTCGCTCTGAGATGAATTGTCGGTGAACTTCCTTCTTGGATTTTTTTTTCCTCCCATATCCTGACAAAAGAGGACGCCCCTGTACTTGGATCGCCGATTGTGATTCGCCTCCATTGATGGGAGCAGGTTTGTTCACCCTGTCTTTCTCTCAGACTCTTTTCGCAGGCGTCCCCCCCCCAGTGGAGAAATTAGCCCCCTTTTAGGAGGTTGATCTCTTATTCGGTTGTTACTTCTGGCCCCCCCTTTATTCTTCCTAATTCGTTAAATTTTCCCGACTTCTCTTTACCCCTGGACGCGATTTCTTTTATCACCGGATGGAGGAGCTTTTTTCCTGCGTGTTTGAGTCAAATAAATGTTCGCTCGAGGCCGGTTGGCGCAATTTGGCTCATACATAGACCCTTCTTCCCCTTTTTTTAGGGGCTTTTTGGGGGTTTACTTTCGATCCTCTGGGGTTCCCCCGGGCGGATGGGCGAGGGTTGTGTCTGCTCTCCAGACTTACTTTGATTGGAGACCGGAGGTGAATGGTTTCCAGACTCTTTTTTCCGAATGATTTTTAAGATATCGGTGAACATCTTTGATTTTTATGGTGTCCGAAGGACTCTCTTTCTCGAAGAGGACCAGTTTCACGTTCTTTTTTGTAGCCCCCTGCGCGCGAAGGTTTCTTGAAAGACCCTAGTTTTCTGTTCCCTTTCCCAGCTGCCCTATTTTTGTTGCGTTCTGGATCTCGCCTGATCGTGGCTGGGGTCCCGTTTTCCCGTCCGGCACTGAGTGAAACATCGGGTGACCGCGGTATCCGGTTCTAAACTATACTTTTTTTTTCGCCCGCCTGATTTCAATGCGCTTAAGTGTCCCCCGTGTTTCTCCTTCGGTCGCGTTGCTTTCGGCAACCAGTGTGATTGGCTAAAGCATACGAACTTTGATTTTTCATTTCCCTTATATTCCTTGAAGTCCCCTCTCGTACAGCGCCCCACCTTGGTTCCTAACAAATCTATGCATCCGCAAAAGTGTTGCTGTGAGAAGGGTGATGCTCCCCCCCCTTTCACGACGTCTTTTTAGTGTGCGCGGTTGTCTATTTTGAATTTTTCCTCCGCACGCGTGGCGTCGGCCTCTTCTGTGCTGTGCCCTTGCGAGATGTGGCGAAAGTGTTCCCTTTCTTTTGTGATTCCTTCCCCCCCCCCCCCGCTCTGTCGTGGCGATCGTTTCTTCCCTGAGATTTCTGTCTTTCCTTTTCTCGTAATCCGTGGCGAGTTTCGAGTCTACCTGATTCTGTCCATACAACGGTACCTGCCCATATCATACGTGGCCCCTTGTTTAGCACAAACCTGTGAACTCCTTTGCGGCTTTCCTCTTTCTCCCCGTTCAGCAAAATCCCATGGAGTTACACCACCACGCCCCTTCATTCCCGTGGACTTTGAAAAGCGCTGGTCACTTAGTTTTCGCACCCTGCCTGGCCGATGTGTTTTGGGCTTACAGGGGAACTTTCCCTTTTTTAGGAGTATTTCGTTCTTCTTGCAATCAGGTTCTTTAGGGTTTCTGGATACACCCTTCCCTTGTTTAGTTTCAAGCTGTAAGAATTTCAATGGACACGCCAAAATCAGTTTGCCCCCTTTACCCTCGGAGGGAAATCGTGCTTCTGGTTTCGTCGTCCGATTTGCTTGTGCGCGGGGATATCTTCGTTTTAGTCATCGCTGGAATTTCCCTGGCCTGGAACAGTTTCTCCTACCCTTCGCCGGAGTCGTTTCCCCGCTCCCCCCCCAACGCGTATTTGCGAGCGTCTGCAAGTGTTTCCTCTCGTCTATCGACGCATGGATCCTCGCTGTCAACATACTTTAGTGGACTTTTAGCGGAACAGGTATGATAGGAGTTTCGTTTTTAAGGAAATCTCATAAGATTAAAGACTTCCTATCCGGACAAAGTCGATCATGAATTCTTTTGTCCTTCCCCAGATCCCCCCCCCCCCCCCCCCCCCCCCCCCCCCCCCCCCCCCCCCCCCCCCCCCTCCCCCCACCCCCCCCCCCCCCCCCCCCCGGGGATTCGGACTAACTTAGCTCCGCCCCCGAGCGAGTACCTCCCCCCCTTCTTTCTGGAAAACAATTGTCATTCCCCCCCTCCTAGTTGTTGTTTTTCTATCTCCAAGTTTTTTCCCCCCTTGTTTCCGCAGAAGGTCTCGCGGGTTTCCCTTCTGAGATATATCAATGTCCCTTTGGATGGCTGACCACACAGACCTGTCCTGCATTGTTTTTTTTTTGTTTGTTCCCGTTTGAGAAATAAAATCGGTCCATCTCTTGATTCAGTCCGCCCGCCCCCCTGCAAATCCGAATAGCTGCTTCCACTTAATTGAAGCAATTCTCCCTTTCCTCCCCCGTCTGCGCGAATTCCTCTCAAGAAATTGCTCTCCCCTTTATTGTGTCTCCCTCCCCCCCCAACGACTTTGTCCGAGTTCCGCTGTTTCCTTTCACCCATTACAGAGCCCCGGCCTCCTTTCCCCGCTTTCCACTTGTGCCGAGCAGCGCTTATCCCGCGCACCCCCCCCCAATCGCAAACCCCTCGGACGTTCCGCCCTCACTCACGATTTCCTTTCCCGGTGTTAGTACACTTAGGATCTCAGTGTTTGTTCCCATTTAAATTTCCGAGCTATCGGCGTGTCCTTTTTCCCGTACCCCATTACGACCAGCTCAGTGGATTATACCGATTTTTCCCCCCCCCTCCCCATCTTGAAATACATTCTTACCTCTTGCCGTTCCGATTAATCCCACCGCATGGAAATTTTCTGTTCCTAGTCAATGGCCTCTTGCGCTTGCCTACAACGGGAATTTCCCCTTTCTTTTTTTTTTTTCCGTGCTTCGATAGAACTTTCCGGAAGCGTCTTCGCAAGACCTCTACGCTTCCGACTGGTTTTTTTTTGAAGTCGAACTTATAGATGGCGGCTTCAGGTGGGAAGCAGTCATGTTATCTCAACCTGTCCTTCTCCTTTTTCCTTCTTCCCCCAATCTCGAAATCTCATGTCCGCGCAAACCACTCTGGCGGTGTCTTTCAGAGAAACCCCACCAGAAAGAATTTCCGCATACGGCCTTCGCTGCCTCGAACTCGCCCCTCCCCCTCTTCCGGTTACAATTCATCTCTTGCCATGCGCGATCCGCTGGACCGCCCCCCTCCGCCTCGTGTTGGTCGCTTTTCGGTCTCTCTCTGCACTTTTTTGTTTTGGGGACTTTCGGATGTTGTACGCAGGGTTCAAGATGGGAACATTTTCTAACTTTTTAATGCAATGCGTGATTCTCGTCGTTTTCTGCCCTTTTTTCCTCCATCGTCGTTTTGTTTCTCCTCAACAGACGACTCACGGTAAACTTCCCACTCAGCGCGTTCCACTTTCTCAAATGATCCGTATGGTTGCTCTCTTAAGTATTTATCCATAGTCTCCGGTCATTCTTATACTTTTCCGACTTCTACGATTGGCGAGGTCTCGGTCCGTCCCTTTAACTCCGTCCGCGGTCGACTAACCTCCCTCTTCCCTCCTCCCCCCCATCCCCCCCTGTCTTTGTTCTCGTTCAAACCTCCCCTGCATTTCGGGTCCGCTTCTACCGAACGCTCCTCCCTTTCCCACCCCCAGTCCTCGCCGCACCAGCAGCGACCCCCCATTCGTCCCGATCTCGTAAAAAATCATTCCTTGGCAATATGCTATTGTGCATGTTAGAGCCCCTTCCAAGTCTTTTCCATTTTTCTTCAAAATGCTCCCACCAACCCCTAGCCCCTTTTCCGACTTGCAGATAAGCGAGTTGCCCTTTCCCGGTACCTTTCCCCTCCAGTACGTCACCGTCGGCACTGGCACCCCAGCGGCGAGGATTCCCGCTCCCCCCCAGAGGCCTTGCGGCCCCTCTGCCCATTTTCTCCACCCAATACCCTTACCGCAACCCCCTTGCCGGAGCTGTCCACCCCTTTCATCGAGTGCAGCTTGTCATGCCCATGCTTCCGCGACACTTCGTATCTTATCCCCTTGAAAAGCCTGTTCTACATGCCCTATCCGCCTCATCCTACTTCCCAACGGTTTCTGCCGTCTTTTCATCCCACATGGAGTCACCGATGGACCACTGATGCTTTCCTGCCTCCCCTTGAGAAGTAAGACTCATTGACTTCGCTGTCCATTCCCCTTTTTTTCCTCTTCTCTAAGGACATCACACCCCCCGCTGTCTTACCGGTTGTGGACCTTCGCTTCATCTTTCTTTCCTCTGGTTCCCAAAATCGCTTCCCAGGCTCTAGGACCAAACCCCCTTTTCTTTCCCCACAGCCCACCTATCATAACTTCGAAAGAACTTTCCTGCAGCCGCTTCTGCCGTCCTACCGTCGTTCCTCGAACACAAACCTGTCATCTTTTATCTTCCCCTCTGTCCCTCCAAAGCAGGACCACTCTCCCCTCTCTCCTTAATGACCCCCTTCCCGATACGGCAGCACTGATTCTCGCCCGCCAAACTTTCATCCGACTCCGGCTGGAAAAAAACTCTTCCCCCAAGACCCGAGCACAATTTTTTTCCCATTCCCTTTTTCCTTCAGGAACACTCCCTTCCCAACAAACCCGCGATTTTCCAAACTAGCCTTCTTCCACCTCCCTCAATGAATCTACTTCATGCGCAAAACGCTTGTGCGATAGTCCCTCCCTCTTTGGACCCCCCGGCCCAAAAAATCTCGGCACCAAACTTTCTCCTCCTTTAGCCAAGCTTCCGCGCCTGTATTTTGTAAGCCTTGTCCATGCACACTGATCCCCTCAGTTCTTTCAATGTGCCAGTCCCCCCTTTCCCACTCCCTGATCGTTCTCCCGTTACACTCTCCTACCCTATACACGAATCCCCGGAACCTTCATTGTCACAAACGTCCTAAACTCCCATGCAAATCTTACATTACTCCCACGTCCCCCCCACACCTGCCGTCCATCCCCAATCGAATACGCTAATGGTCTGTGTGCAAAGTTATCTACATCAATCGCCCCCTCTTTCGACGCTCCAATCTGCGCAAACCTCTTCCTCTCTGCAGTATTGACATATCATGCTGATTCCAGTTCTTCTCTCTTTTCGCCTTCCCAATGCACCGAGGCCTTAAAATTTTTTCCAAACATGCTAACGTTTGCGCTCCCGCCACTCCCAACAAAAAAACACATCTGCCCCCCCTCCGTTGGGCAAAATCACCCCCCCTCTCCTCTGCTTTACTCGAAGAATGATTAGATTTTTTCTTTTTCCCTCTTCACCGCACCCAAACCAGATCGCCGTCGCTCTGCCACTCTGTATTCCTCTTTCTTTTCTCCTCCCTTGTTGAGGGTATCCTCTAGATGAACTCTTTTTTCGGCGTGTTTAGACGGCGAGCTGGTGGGTTTATCCTCTCTCCATCAGCCGTTTGAGAAGTTCTCTCCTTTTCCTTCTGCGTCTCGGGATTTGTGTGTTCGTTTTTTTAAAAAGTCGGAGTGGGTTGTTTTTTTTTTAGGTGGCGGGAGCCTTTTTCCCGTGATGATTGTGTTATGCTTTTAGCTTTCTCCTCGCCTCAATTTTGTCTTTAATAATATTCGTATTTCTTCCGTTTCTTTGGAGAAGCGGTTTGCTCAGATTTCGGTCGAAGCTGTGCATTCTTTTAGAATCAACCAATTGCACCTTGCTGAGACGCGTTGCTTTTTTATGGGCTTTTTTTTTGGGTTTGGTTGAAGCTACTTCTCTTGCATGGGCGGACGGGGCGTATGGTCCTTGCCATTCGTCAATCTGGTTGGACTACTCCCGCGTTCCACGGTCGTACCTGTTTCACAATACAGCGAGAAACATTTTCTCCCCCCGTACCGTGCACTCCCGCCTTTGAATGGTATTGACTCTTCGTGCCGTCGCCCCAAGTACATGCGAGGACTGTGCGCCCGGTTTCCGCACCTTTTTGCAGAGATGGTGCCGCGCGGGTTTTTTTTTTCCGAAGCGCTTCTTTCTAGCCGACACAAGATGTGTGTGCGGTTGCCCGTGCTTGCTCCTGACGTTCTTCCTCTTGCCCTCTTTTTTGACCGAAGAGTCAGTAAGGGGCGGATCGTGAAGGCGACAGTTGTGCTTGCGGCTGTGTCCTTTTTTGTAAAGCTGCGGCTTTTCTTGGGCCTCCCGCCATCGTCTCCCCTTCTTTTTATGTGGGAGGGTGCTTCTTAAGGCTCCCCGTTTGCCTGCGTTGCCGTCGGCCATCGCACGCCTTAAATTACTTTCACAGCGGTTGAACTCCTTCGCTTGCTACTCGGAATTGTTCGCCCGAAGCGCCATTTTCATTGTCCTTCTTGGTCATTTGTTAACGTTCCGCCGCTCCCTCTTTCCTCCCGATAGGAGATTGAAGGCTGGTCAACAACGCGTGACATTTCCTGATTTTGGAGTCCTCCTGCAATCCCCATTCCACAATGAGGCTCCGTCGACTATCTGGACGAGACCCCGATGATCGCCCTCCTTTCCACGGATAGGACGGCAGTGAACCCCTTTTGGCCGTGATCCCCTGCCGCATGGGGATGGCTCGCCCTGCTCCCTTCTTGAAATGATCCTTCCTGCTGTCCTTGGTCCCGGGAAGCAGTGTTAGTTATGAAGCCTCACTTGCGCTGTCCTAAGGGGGTCATACACCCATCTCCTCTCTTGGACTTTCCCCCGGCCTGTTATGCGCTGGTGATACTTTTTGTGGTTCTAACTTCAATTTTCTTTCGCCCCCCACACAAAAAAACGATTCTTTCTTTTATTTTCATCTCGCTTCCCGGCGGTGCCCAGTGCTGGGACAGGTGCGCTCCCTGGTTCTTTGAGAATGCTGTCCAGCCTTTTTCCTTTAAGTTACTTACTTGGAGGGTTTTCTCTTTCCCTCACCCCGTCGGAACCGTGACCAACCCCAACCACCCACTTTGAAGTTGGTTTTTCCGTCTGAGGTGCAAGTTCTTCTCCCTCTCCATTTCGATATCCTTTTCTCCACCCCGTATTTTTTTTTCGGGCTTGCGCTCGCTTGTGGCAAGAAGGACTTCTGTCTCGAGCGGACCCGGAAATTGCACTGGAGGTTGCGCTCGACTCCTCCCTCCTACCTTATGGATTGGAGATAGTCTTTTTTGTGTCGGCCTTTTAGTTTTGCCGGGACGATCCTCTTACACCGCCAGATGTTTGGGGCCCGTCCCCGGACACGGACCTCAGGTGAACCGATTTCGTGGTATTCACCTCTACGTAGCGCACAGACTTTTCTCATTCTCCCTTTTTAGGCGATGAAGTGGACTTTTCGCGCGGTCGCTTTTGAACCACAAGTCCGGCTCTTTCTTCCCATGTTTTTTCCGTCGAATCCGCGTCCTCCCCATCTCCCGATTTACTCACTTCAAAACCCTGCCTGTGAACCAATCCTGCCCCAATGATCCCCCCTGCTCGCGCTCCTGTCACTTGGATGTGCCAACTTTTCCGCGAAAGTTTTGACTCTCTGCCCTTGCTGGTCGCTTTTGACCACTGCGTTTTTTGCAATCTTGCTGGCCTGCCATTGCGCAACGTTAGGTCTCCAAGGCATGGCGGTGGGTTCGTACAATACCCCCTTATGTTAGTTTGAGCTTCACATGCGTTTTCCGCCGGTTCAAGGGGAGTCCTTTTTTATGTTTTTCTACCAGGGGCAGTGCTTTACCACGGCATCCGCCATCGCGGCGGTAGCACAAAACCAGCTCTTTCTCAGCCCGCTTACTTTTTTTCCCTTCCGGCGTCGTTCAACTTAACTCCCCCCCTTTCTCTGGTCCCAACACACAGAGCCATTTTCCTTTTTTCCCTTGGGCGGCTATTTACCGAGCCTTCCTTCCTTCCCCCCTCGAGGAGAGAGAACCTCCTTCCGACGCTTTTTATTGGCTTTACTTCTTTTTCCCAGCGAATCTGGGAGATAGCGCTGGCGGCCTTGTGGAGAGCTTGGGGAAACTGCCTTTTTGGTTTTTGATGGGAGAACCTTACGGTCTTGCCCTCGCTTCGTTATGTCCCCCCTAACCCGTGAGATCCTTGCATTTCCCACCTTCGAACTGATTGACTTTTTTTCTTTCTGATTTTAATAGTGTTCGGGGATTTTCTTCTTCTGCCCCCGGCTACATCGGGTCTCCTTTTCTGCTGCGGTGGCGCTGTGCCGGTGACCACCAGCTCGTGATTCACGGGTCGTTTTGTCTGACCCACCTCGCAGGGCTTGGGTCGCTCCCCTTTCTTCCCCCGCAGTCACACACACTCAGAGCTCTCTTCTCCGGCACCGACACAGCACGCGTGCACCACCAGCCAGACACCACACCCTACACACCACCTTGAAGCTCTCGCCCACCACACCCCCAGCCCCCCCCCACACCCACCCCAACAACGACCCCTAATTAGGCACCCCTACCACATCTCCAAGGCGCGTTATCTTCTTCTTGTGTCTGCCAGCTCTTCCTTTTGATAGATTCCCCTGAAGAATGTCGCCTTTTCTGCACTCCGCGCGAGTGACATCACTTTTGAACACTTATTATATCTCCCCGTTGTAGGCGATACAATTGTGCTCTTTGACTGGTTTTTTGCGTCTTTTTTCTCGCAGGCTCCAGTTTATTAGCTGGCGACGTTTTCTCTTCCCCCCCAAGAAGGAAAGTCTGATCTGAAGACTTTTTGTAGAACTCCATGGGATCTTCTCTTATAGATTCCTCGACGAGCAATCCTCCGCCTTCCCCCTGTGTAGATTCTTTTGAAAAGTATTCCTGTGTTGCGTGACGTTCCATCGGCATCTCTCTCCTGCTTGAAAAGGACTTTCAAAGAAGAGACTCCCCACGCCTCTTTGACGCTGTCATCTAACTCGCAGATTCTGGCTCCTCTTGTTTTTTGAATTCCAGTACCACCACGTTCCCTCCGCATATGCTTGGTCAAGGAAGCACGCGGCTCATTGCATCTCCCCCAAAACCTCCTTCAGAGAAACTGCACTCCGATTTCCCAGGTAGTAAGTACCATCTTGAGGATCTCAAACGGTGCTCCATTCCAATTTTCTTTGGTTGTTGTGGCCGCCCCTCTCGACCATCTCGTTGGACCCACCTCCCTCCCCCTCCCCTTCATTTCAGCACCTCCGACCTCCGATTACTCCAGCACCTTGTAATACCCACAACGCCAAACACTTTTGTTTTCTCTTCCTGCCGACGCGCTTTCATTTGCTCCTGCACTTAGACGCCCACGGGCACAGTGCGCTTGTTTTTTTTTACCGGGGGATTTTGTAGGAAGTCAAACGCCGCGATCGCCCTCCGCAGCGCTTTTAATCTCATTTTTTTTCTCCGCCGCCCTGTGGTGGTCAGCCCGTCATGTTCGCATAGCTGCGCTCCCGATTTTGCTTTATTTCTTTCGCAAACCTCTCAATACGCGAGACCAGTCGCGGTGTATTTTCCGTCTTCCCCAAAATACGCGCAGCCTCTCTTCGCTCAAGTTCCCCGCGGCTGAAGCCCCCCCTCGCCCACGACCACTGCGTCTAGTTCCAACAATCATTCAAGCTCGACATTTAATGATGGACTATGTGCATAGGTCATCCCCAGGGAGCGACCAGAGCTGGGGCCCCCAGCAAGATTTTGGTTCGTACGTAAGTTCTTTGTAGCTAGAAATAGGTCTCCTCTGAAGCGAGATATCCTCCTCCGTCCTTCGCACTGATTTGACGTTTTTTCCTTCTTAACACTCTCAGTAGCCGCGAACACTACTCCCCCCCTACGCACTAGAAAGTCGGGGATGGCTGCTTGACCTTCGTCTCAGCGACAACGCTTTCTTATAGTTCCTCATGGCCGCGTTACTCCCCAGCCAACGATCTTTTGTCGTCTTCTCCCCCCTGTCCTCCCCTCTGAGAAAATACCGTCCCGTTCCCCATACATCCATTATATCCCCCCCCCTCATTTCGCGCCTGATCGCCAACATCCTTGTCCCTTGCGCTTCAAGCCCTTCGGTGCCCCCCCCTTTCCTCCTAAGCAGCGAAAAAAACCAGTATGTCTCCCCCTAGTAACCAACACTCTTCCGGGTATTTTATTCTTCTGAAATCCTCTGCAATCCGGTCGCCCCTTAAAAAATTCTTCCCCTTCATGAAGACACCCCCCTCGCCCAGTCTGTCACAAAAGTTTCTTCCTGCCCGATTTTTGAGGTACACCGAACTCTCCCCCCCCTCCCAGCGCGCACGGCCCAAGCACCACTTTCCGCGGTGTGTCGTATTTTATCACCCCCCCGCCGTTGCGAAATTCCACTTTATTTCCCCACCCCTAACATCGATCATCCCTCTCCTTTTCCCCCCACTTCCCCGCAATCGCTTCACCATTCTCCAATCGCTCATCGCCGCGCCCATGTGATGTATTCATTTTCCCTGGCTGCGCTTCCCGATCTCTTCCCGGCCTAAAACGGTTTGAGGCCGTGCTGGCTGATACAATGCGTTCCTATGGCCCGGCTATTTTCTGCCCTCACGCCGTCCAGATTTTCCCATCTGAGCACGCCCGGTCTTTCTATTTTTCATCGATGAGCACGGCCCCCACCACTCCGATTTCCCAGCTAATATAGATCGCGCGAGGTCTCCTGAGCGGCTGCCTCGCTCCTTTTCCCCTCTCCCTCCCTGAAAAGACGACAAGCATTTTCCGCTCAGGGGAGAAGAACCGTTTCGCAACTGGTCCCCAACTTGGAATCCAATGTTCTCAATTGCCTTCGCCTTTCACCCTTGACACACTACGCCTTCTCTTCTCGGCAGGCCTCGCCCCCCTGATACTGCTCGAGTTCCTTACAGCTCACCCCTCCCCCATCATCAGCTCCGTCGCAGCGTGACCCACCCAATTTTCCCCTCCAAACACGCCAAATTACTTCGCTTCGAATTCCTCCGGCCCCGCCCGAACAAAAATTCCCTTCGTTTTTTTCCCCCCTTCCCATTTCCGACGATCTCTCAGACTTTCTCCGCCTTCATATTCCCCGCAAACGAACTCTTTGTGTCTGCTCCCCCACCTCAGCCACCTCGCGGCACCAACCAAGCGTCACCCTTATCTTCCGTTTACTCTCCACCAGCTTATTTTGTCCAGGAGCGCATCTTTTCATAAATGCCAGCACTTTCCCGGTGCTAATTTCCAGACCACTCCTCCCCCGATGTTCAGTTTGAACCCCGAGGTCGTGACCGTTGTAATTATCCCCTCCCCCCTGCACCGGCTTTTTTTGTCACACCTTGCCCCCTGCCTCCCTTCCCTTCCTTTCCACACAATCAGAAGTAGATTCCCCGGCCCCGCTCCCCCTCCCCCCCCGCCTGCATACTTTACACAGTATCATACTCGCTCAACATTGTTGATTTTCCCTCCCCCTCCTGTCCCCTCTTCTCCGCCTCCAAAAATACACAAACCGTCTTCGCCCCTTTCCTTGAGGCCACTTGCCGTTTAACTCGAGTTCCTGCCCCTGGTTTTCATGTCCTTCCGGCGATAAACATTTCCCTCTGCCGACACGCCCGTGCTGTCAAAACACCCCTCGTACCCCTCCGGATTATAACACGGGCAACCCCCCCCCCAACCGCCTATCGCGATCTCCACCCCTATGCCCCGGCTGAGTCGCTCTTCCCCTCCCCCCCCCCTCACCGAGTAAGACCTTTCTTTCATTCATCTCTCTTTTCCTGGTCCCCTTTGTTGAGATTCTCTTTTTCATATTGCCATAGTCGGCGTGTGTGGTGATCGTAGCTTTGTGTTGTGCTTTAGTCCGCGGCGCTTCGACGCGGTTTCCGGAGAATGCCCCGATTCTTTTTTGTTGGATTTGCCCGGGTAACGGTCGTCTTACTCTTTTTTGGTTGGAACTGTGAGCTTGGCGTTTCCGGCATGTCTTTTCCTCCTCGGGAAAATGGCGGCTGACATCTCCGAATTTTCTGACCCTAGTTAATGACTCGAGATTTTTCTTCCTGTTTTTGAAAGAGATTTATCTTTCTCTTCCCCCCCCTCACCGCATTGAGCGCGTATTTTTTCGGATGCGGGGACTTTTTGAGGCAGGTTGGAGATCCCCCCCTCTTTTTCCTTCCTTGTTTCGACACGTTGACCCTTTCTTTTCCGTTCTTTCCGTGCACGGTTGTCCTCGGTTTCCTCAAAACGATGAGTGGAAAGTGATGGGTTGCTTTTGCACCTTCCTTCAATTTGGCGTCTCTATTCCCACTGGGGGATTTTTTTCCGATAAGATCTTACCATTGTGCTCACAAACATTTTGCACCACCCCAAACAAATATCAAAAGCGGTACCCCTAAAGGATTCTTTTCTTTTTTGTGTTTGTTGGGGTATAAAACTTTTTTTTCTTGACCACTTGAGATTAGTGTTTTGAATGTTTTAGTTTGGTGACCAAATTTCAACATTAACAGGAAGTACCTTAATCACAGTGCTTAAACAACTTGTTCATAACCACCAACATTGGGGGTTGATTAAACCCCGACAAGAAAAAAAAAATTTTTGTTGTAAATGGTAAACCCTTAGAAACAGACCAAATCAAAAAATAGTACCATTAATTTATATCCAGTTTCTTATTTTACACCCAAAAAATTTTTTTTTTAATTTAAATCATTTTTGTACCCCACCCCCATTTTCTCTGCGCGGAGGCTTCGCTTACCGCGCTCTTTGCCTACCGTAAGCGGCACAGTTGCCGAGTTTTCCTCGTTTTTTAAGATCTAGATTCGGCGACACAAAGATGTTTCCGTTTTCGGTTCAGAGTGCGTGATTTCTTGAAGATGTCCGACTTCTTTCAATCAGTTGTTTTTTCTTGATCTTTTATCGAACTTTTCAGGGGAATATTTTTTTTGCGTTGGGCTGGGGATCGTTTTGTCCCGCAGCGTTTAGGATGATGTGCTTTTTCGCGGCACTACGACGTGATGGTGGTCTTCTTCCGCTGGAGCTGCATGCGGATTTGCTGCGGCATTGCATGATCACCGCATGGAACTTTCCGTTTGGACCTCGATTGCTTACTCGGTCGAAGCATTCGAATGGGCAAGCTTGTTCTTTTCATTACCTGATTCTTTTGCTAGAGCGCTCAGACCGCTCGATTTGTTGCGTGACCCGCGCCCCCCTTGTCAGGTCCACATTTTTGCCAATTCCTCTATTGTTTTCTTAGCCACTCTCTATTAAACTTAGGGAGATTGCGAATATTGTCTATCTCGTTGATGCCTTTATGATTCTGTCAGGTGCGGCAGGAAATCCCTTGCCTTTCTTTCCCCCCCCCCCTGTACGTGTTCTTTTCCTCTCTCTTGACTTTCAATGCCGCTGCCTCCTCTACTGTCCTGATCCCCTATTACAGTGTCCGCTGCCGGTGAAAGGATGCCCCTTTCAATTTTTTCTCGATGTACCAGCGGTACTACTCACCTGACCGTTTATTTTTCGCTTTTGATCGAAGTTTTATTTGTCGCCCTTTCGTTTCAGTGTGCATTTTTTTCTTCTAGAATCCGCCTTCCTGTGCCTTGGCTGGTGCCAGTTTATGGTCCGTGCGTTTTTTTCTGTGAGAGATCATGCGCCTCGATTATCTTGGTTTTGAAAGATAGCGTGGTTTTTTTTTTCTTCCATTTGCATCGCGCCTTCACTTTCTTTTGAAGGGTGCGGGTTTTCACGAGGTGAAAGCGGCGTTCCCTTCTGCACGGAAATTTGTTTTTCCGTAGGTTTCACCCTTTTCTCTTTTTTGCTTGCGGCAGCGACGGTGTTTTAAAGAGGGTGAACCTGCCCCTACTTCCCGAAACATTGCATTCTCGGAGGTTTGAGAGCAGACCGCCGACTTTTTGAAATTTATGTTTCGATTGCATTTTCAAGCATGAGTCTGTCGGGAAGCTGTGTCCTTTTTCGAGAGGGCGGATTCCGACGCCCTCTCCGATATTGGCGTTTTTCACTTTCCCCCGTTTTTTTAGGCCCATATAGATTGTACCGGTCGCGCTTGCTAAACGATCCCCACAGCCTTTCAGCGGACTTTTTTTTTATGCCGTGTTTCCGCGGTTTGTCGCCCCCCGGTTGCTGAAGGACCCTTCGGGTCATTTGTAATGCTGAGCGAGAATCCTCCTTTTTCAGATGCCCCCGATACGTTGCAAACACTGCTGCCGTCCCCCCCAATCCCTCCGCTGACGCAAACTTCTTTCTCCTGTTGCAATTCCTCCCCCCCTTATAGCCCATCTCTTAGCCATTCGGGCATGATTTTTTCTTTGACTCCTTTCCTGGCTTTGGCCTGCCTGATGGCGGCCTGCGTGTCTTCCTCTAGTGCTTACTTTCCCTTGCTGTCGCGTGATTGTCTCGCACACACACACACCCTACACCTCGCTGTCGGCTCTTCTCTCCCTTATTTTCGAGTGTTAAGTCCTTCAAGCGGTCTTTTCTTTTCGATTCTTTTTCTACCACGCCATACCACTTGCCTCCTCCACCTAGTAAGTTGCTTCTCTCCAACCCCCCCCCCCCCCCCCTGAGCCTGATCTCAGGTTCTTGCGATCTCCGGCGTTCCCCTTTTCCTAAAGTCCACCTCCCCCCTGACGGAAACCACACGTTCCATTTTACGTGGTGCGTTCCTTCTTCTTCCTTAAAGCCTTCCTGCCTTGAGTATGGGGCTCCTAAAAGGACTGCCGCCTCTCTTTCTTCAAGGAGGTCCCCCTTTCCCTTGCATATGTCCTTCTTTTCTGATTATTTGCAAATCGTGCCGACGCTGGGGAAAAAACCTCTTCTGTGATGGGACGCCCCAACGTTCAAAGGACGAACAAGCGCTGAGTAATGGACCCAGGCCCCCTTTTTCTCTCCGATGCTTTGACCTTTTTCATGATGAGGAAATCGTGGATTCAGATGGCGTCGTCACGTATGTCTTTTTTCTCTGAGGATCTTTCTTGCCGTGGCCATCTCGTGCATTCCTCGAGTGGTCTTTTTTTTCCGTTCCTTTTTCCCCTCGTCTCACGGGAGGCTAGTTTTTCGCTGATCCACTCGTCCTAGGCTTTGGTAGGGCCGCCCCGTGCTTTCCGATTGTGACTTTTCCCTCCTCGCTGTTCTTCTTTCTCAGAGGTCCCATGAAACTATCTAGTGGAGGTCTATCTCTTCAGTAGCGTTTGTCGTTGAGTTGTGCAAGTAAATCCACTGCGATATCGCATTTTTTTTCGTTCTCCACTTTCAATTTTGTTTTCGGACCTTCCTCTTTTTTCTCAGCCCATTAGGGGATCATGCTAAGTCCCTTTTATCTGTGCCCGCGCGAGGACCACAAACCACTTCTGCTGGAACCCCCAATTGTATCTACTTTTCCTACCATCGTTTTTTTCTCTCGTCAAAATTTGTTCCTACCTTTGCGTCCTCTCCGGCGGATATCGATGTTTCCCAGTTATTTAATCATAAACTCTCTGGTTCCCCTGAAAAAAATATCCTTATGTTTGTTGATTCCCAGTCTTTGTCCTTCTTAGCTTAGATTTCCTTTCCCTCCGAAGCAAACCCCGCATCGTGGCCTTCAAGTCTTTGCCTGTTGGCTTTCCATTGATCGAAAGATCGTTCTTATCTTCCTCATCTTTTTTTTTCGTTCCTAGAAGTTGCCTCTCCCAATCCCTGGACTCTTGTCATTCGCCAACCTACATAGCATTTGAGTTTTTTCCAAACATTCAAGCCGCCCCCCCAGTGACCTTGATTCCCGCGATGGCCATGCCCTTCCTAGATAACTAGCACCATGCCACACCGGGAAGGCCACCCAGCCTTTCCTTCTCCGTCGTATGAGCCCTTCCCCCCGTTGTTATTTCCCAACTATCCCTTTCTCGGCTGTATGGCGTCCCATCAAGTTTCCTCCGCCTTTTTCCCCCCACCGATTCAATTAATCATACTCGTATTCCCTGAAGATTACTTTTTTTGTAATCACCACCCTTCAATAGCGGCAGTCTGTATCTCTGCTTCCTCCATCGGCTAAGGGCAACTTCTCACAACGGGAATTAATTTTTTTTTTTTTTTTTTCCCAGATCCGGGCCTACAACCGGGAAATACGCCGAGTCGCCCAGAAACTGCTTTTTTGTCTGTTTCAGTTTTTTTTCCGCCGTCCTCATATTTTTTCGTTCGTGGTTAGCCAGCACGTCAGGTACCCCCTGGCCCCTTCTCCACGCTTTCATTAACCCTAAATCGCATGTCCCCCCTCTTTTCTCTTACCCTACAGCGCGGGTGTTATTGTACGATCCCAACATCCGAGACAGCCTTCCCCCCTTTTCCCATGCGTGGGACAACAGCATCTTCCGCCCCTTCCCTAGTTTGCCCGTTTTCCCCCCCAACAAGCCCGCCCTGCGATAAGATATGGCCCAATCCTTCCTCTGTTTCTAGGGTTTTCATCCATGCTTCACCTTCCGAACTTTGGCGTCATTTGTCTTGCCACGCAGGGTCAGCTTTTTTTTTCTTCCTGTTTACCTTCAGCCTCGCTGATTCTTCCTATGCTTCGCCCAATGATTTCCCCGGCCGTTTACTATTCCCCATCGACTCTCCTCCCGAAACCTTCCTTCTCCATCTCCCTGCGAAGGTGGGATTTTCTGACGGCTCGCGGCTCGTTACATTAGACGTTCCCCTGGTTTCCATCCATTGCCAGCCCTTGTTTTTTCGAACCGTGCAATTTTTAGTGTCGTAGGATCCTTATTCTGCGAAAAAATTTTTCAGCGTCGGTCCCATTCAAATCCATCCAACACCTCCCTTCGCGTGCTGCGCAACTTTCCTTTTCACGTTTGATCGAAGGCCGACGGTCCTTATTTGCACATCGTTCGCCCCCCAGCGTCAACCAAATCCCGAGGTTTATTCTCTCGTAAAACCCCTGCATTCCGGGGAGAGCTGTTTCCCCTACTTTATTTCCCGTACGCCGCACCCTCATTCAGTAGCCCGGTTCGCGTTTTTTCCCAATTTCCAAGCCAACACCATCGTTCGCAATCCCCCTTCCCAGATAAGGTCTTTAGAGTCCCTCCTCTACCCCCCCGCCAGAAACGCCTCGCACTTTGCACCCGCCGCCTTCGTGCGGCTTGCGCTTTTCTTCTCCTTTTCCCAAATGCCCCGCCGGACTTGAGGAGACACTTTATTTCTCCACCCGCCCCCCAAGCGAATCCATGCCTTCTCTTCCCCCCGTCCTTCCCGCGTCCTTTTTATGCACCCTCGGCTTCTTCCCGTGCCCCCATTTTCACCTCTATTCTATCACTTGGAATCATTTCTCGAATTTTCTCTCGTCGACGCCCGCAGCCGGATTTATCTCTTTACCGTGTGAGGAAGAGCTGCTGCATCCCCCCCCTTCCTATAGTTGTAACGGCGCTCCGAATCACTGCGCCTTTCCGAATCATTGACCGGAATCACGCTCTTCTTCTCTTTTTTTCCATCTATGGCGCAAACGGCCTCAACACTTCGAGGAATTTCCCTCTTTTTTAACATTCGTCCCCATACGGAGCCCGACCCCAATCGAGCGGCTGCCCAGCGGTCTCCTCGCAAACCTACTTCTTCTTCACCAGCCCCCCCCTTCCTCCTGGTAGAAGCGTAGTGCAACCGAGGACTCAATTTTCCTTTTCAATTTTTCCCTAGTCGTCCAAACGCCCCAAAATACGCATGCACGCACTCCCCTTCCCGGCCAATCCTCAGACCCATCCGTACGGGCGAGTTGCGACACAAGCGCACTCCGTCTTGTTTTCTTCCCCCCCCAAAATTCTACACCAGCTCCGCCACAATCTTCCTTCTTTCTGACATCCTCTCAACTCCTCCCCAAAAAAACATTCGCAGTTCTCAAGCGCCATCTCACGTTCTCACGATCTCACGCTCTTCCCCCCCCCTTCACAACTTTTAAATTTTTTCAATATCGCTCTTCCGGACCCCTTGCCCAACCAAGCGCACCATATCCTCCCCCGGTTTTCCTCCCGTTCGCCCACCATCTTCAGCCATGGAAGGACGCCGCTCTACCCGCGTCACTCTGACCGAACGGCTGCTTCCTTTTTTTCCCCCTTGCCCCATGTTCCACCCCGATTTTTCCGTTGAAAACCCCGAGGACCCGTGAATAGCATGTAAAAGTCCCCACCACCCTCAATCCGCCCGGATTTGTTTTAAAAAGGGCTCCAGCCCTACTCCATGCAATCTCGTTTCCTTCCCTTCCACACGAACGGCCATACCAAACCCGCCGCATCATCACCGAATATCATACGCGCAATGCTGCCCATTTTTTCTCTACCTATATCGAGATCCCACCCCCTTTTTCCGCCCACCTAGTACTTTCGACAATCTTTCTACCCCTTTTTCCTTTTCTCGATTTCATTAACATCGTTAGTACTGCCGGCATCCCCTCCGGCATAACATTCAAACTCTCCCTCCCTCTCCCCCCCTTCCCCCCAAACGTCCATACGATCCCGGTCCAAAACACAACACCCCGTGAAATCGCATTCCTCCCTTTCCTTCTAGAACGGGATCCTCCGCAACCCAGCTCGCCGTCGCGCCCCACAGCAGACGGACGAAGAATGTTCCTCTTCCTCCCTCCTCTTTTCTATAGGGTTGTTGTTCATTCTGAATCTGAATTTATTCTGTTTTTTCGTCTCTCCTATTGGTTTTTGTTTTTTTTACCGAGCGAAGCAGCCGCGAAGCATGATTGCGGTTCTCTCCGCCCGATAGGGCTTTTTGATTTTGCAAGTAAAGGTCCTGAGTTGGACGAATTTTGTTTTTTTGGCTGTGCGGGAGGTCCCTTTGACTTCAATGATGAATAGTGTCCATGCCCCCTTCACATACGCTCATTGATCGATGCCTTAACTTCAGAGTTTTGGTCCTCCGCGTGCCCTGAAGCGGTTTTCGCTTCGATTTTGGAGCTCAAGCTTTTCTCCTTCTTCTTCTCCCCCCCCCGCATTGAGAGTTTCGTATTCGGGATTTGATCCTTCGGTGGTGTTCTTCGAGGTTTTTGTAAGCGACTTCTGATGGGAAGGACGGGCAGCTTCTACGTTTTCCTTCCCTTTTGGAGAATTTTGAGACCCTCGGGTTCAACGGAACTCTTGTGAAGTGATGTTGGATGTCACCTTACTTTTTCCGCCTTTCCTTTCCTTCTGCGGCTTCTTCGCGGAGAGGAGAATCACAGCGTTGAAGATGGTGGATCCTCTTATGGATTTGCTCTTTTTTCTCCTTCTTTTCCTTATTTCGCTTTCCTTTCTTCTTACCCCAAGATGGGCGTTGCGGAATGAGTTGAGAGTAGCTTATGATGAGCTACCATATGTTCCGAGAGGAAAACGAATAAATGTTTGCGCTGTTTTCTCCTTCAGCCCAGGCGACTTTTTACGTGTTTCTTTCCGGGGCTGGTGGAGAAGTTTTTTCCAGCGGCGGCTTCGGATGATGGCGTTTTCTCTTGTTCGCCACATAAACTGCTTTAGGGATCTGCCGATGGAAGTTTGCGGCAGGCTTTGGTGCCTTGCGTTTTTTTCCTGAGGAAATTGAGACCTTTTTTGACTTCCCCAGTTGAAGTACACGCGCCACGACGTCGCGCTACAGAGGCTTAATTTTTCTTCCTGCTCTTTTCTGGTTTCAGGGCCCCGTTTAATTGGCCTAGATGCGTGTCCGCTGTTGTGCGTTCCTCTCTCCCCTTCTTTCCTTCTAATCCCATAACCCGTTGACATTCTGCGTGTTTGGAGGCCGTTTGAGATAGATTCCCCACCTTTTGAGACATCTGGAGGAGCTCCCAGACTCCGATTCCTGGACGGCGTGCTCCGACGGTCTCCCCCCCCTTTTCTTTTTCTGGCTGAGCTCTTCTCCCATTCGCCCGAGCTCAACTCTTGCGTTGATCTTGCCCTTTTTTTTCGGTTCCTCTTTACTGCTTTGTTGATAATGACTCAATTGCGCGAGCGATGTTTGAACCTCATTTCAGCACCTCCCCTTTTTCTTTCCTGCTCGGCATGGATGACTGTTGCTTACGTAAGTTTTCTGTGAGTCCCTTCTTTTTCTCCTTTTTAAATCCGTTTGGAATTTATGCGATCTACCGAAGTCCGTTTTTTTTCCCCCCCGTGTTGGGACGGTGCGTTTTTAGCGGGCGGGAGATGGTACAGCGACTCGTATTATTTTTTCCACTCCTTCTCTCCTTGGTATTTGTTTGTTTTCTTTTTTTGAATCCGCTACCGGAAAGACTTTGTAGGGCGGTCCCCTTCTGGACTTTTTGCCCGACTCCATCTGCACGATGATGTTTTATTCTTCTCTTTTCTCCCTGAGATTTTTCGATGCTTGGCCTGCTTTTGGGCAAGAATTTACGTCGTTGACGGCTTCGAACGGACCCCCTTCTTTTTCCTCCCGAGTTTAATTCCCAGCCTAATTCGTTTGTGGATGGATTGCAGTTTAGCGCTGTGATGGTGTCCCCTCTTACGTTCTTTTGTGAGGACGTTGATCGCAGCCATCGCCAGATCTGTCTGGGTCTTTTCCACTCGGGCAAGGACAACTATCGAGTTGAACGGTCTGTTCTATCTACCAGACTGTCCAAATAATTCCCTGCGCCTTCGGTGAAGTGGGAAGTTTGCGCCGATTTTCCCTTTTCTTGCGGAACCAGTCCGGACCCGGAACTGCATAGCGACGAGAATCATGAGCATTCTCTTGAAGATCCTCTTTTCCCCTCTGCAACACTGCGGTATTCCACAAAATCCTGTCCCTGCGAACAGTCCTTTTTCTATCCTGGTTTAAGCTTTTTTTCCCCCCTCTTCCCATCGAAGGGTACCCCAATTCTAGCGGAGCCATTTTTTTCTTTCCCCTTTCTTAATTTCACTAGCAAAGTGTAGTGGGAGGCATATGGCTGTCTTACGCGCGACCTTAGTCGTTTTTTCCCCTTCTGGAGAGTTTTGTGTTGACTTCCCACACACCGCTTGGGTATGGAGCTTGCTCCCCCTGTTTTTTTCTGAGAGTGTTACGTATCCTTGGCACGCTGGAGCGCAGGCGATGTCTCTTCTTGCCCTTCCCCCTCCCCGGCAGCGCCACCTAGATAAGTGCGGGGCGCGCACAAACAACATCGAGCAAGGCTCCCCTGGTTTTTACACCGGCGTCTTTTCCTTAACTTCCCTCCCCCAATACCCCGCGGGAACCGAAAACCTCGCCATTTCATTCGTGCTTGCTGCCTCCTTTGAATTTTCTTTTCTTACTAGACGAACCCCCCCTCATGCGACTTTTCGGTTTTTGGGATTCCAGCGTCTTTGACTCTTTTCTCTGGGATTTGCGTATTCGGCTTTCCCCCTTGCAGGACTCTTGGGGAACCTTCGGGCGGGTCGTTGATGTGACGCCACAGTGTAAATTCTTTTTTACCTGATTTGTTCCCCTTTCCCCCCCCAAGTGTCCCCACCCGTGGAGTCGTGCGCATTGTGCCCCTTTCAATATGGGGTCTTTCAGATTTCGTTCCTTCCATGTTTTTATTTGGAGGAGGCCCTCTTTTTTACCGTGCCATTCCTTCCCCTATTTGCGGATTGCCTTTGGAGCTGGAAGTCGGAAAACCCTGTTTCTCCATACATGGACGGAGTCGTTTTATTCCCCCCTTAAAGGGCTGGTCGGTCGCTGTGAAGTGTTCCTCTCTTCCTTCCCCTTTTCTCCCCGGAACGGAGCCAGTCTAACAGAAAAATACTTTCCTTTCCCCCTCCTCCGGAGAGGAGGGGTTTGCTTTCGGCGAACGGAACGATAAGATCCGATATCGCTTTCTCCCTTTTACCGATCCAGATTTCTTTTCACCGCGACGGCCTTTTGCTCTCTCCTTTGGAATGAAGTAGTCCCGCTTGCTCACGGCAAAAACTTCTGGGACAATTCTTCCTTTTACATTTGGTTGTTGTTTTGTTTTTTTCCACGTGGGGTCCATTCAGTCTTTGTGCGTTACTCGCGGCGGAGTTGTATTCTCTTCCGTTTTCTTCTACCTTTTACGGCTGGCTGAAAAAAAAGAAGGAAAGTTTCTGTCGACGCTTCCTTTTCTTCCCTCCGGTCCTTTCGGAAATCTGAAGTTCGTTCGCCGACGAACTTTCCTGACGTGCCTAGTCCTTCCCGAAAGTTTGCCGGCGGTCTCCGACTTCTCCGTCCGAAGCTCGGGAGTCGTCCCTCTTTCCCCCCTCCCCCCTGAAGTGTAGTCCCTACTCTTTGAAGCGTTGTTTGCTAAAACGAATATTCCCCCCCCCTTCTTTTCCTGTTTCGAAAATGAAACGTGGTCCCCGCCCTCTCCCTTTCCCTTGCCTAGACGCGAAGAGTACACCCTCCGCGCACAAATCTCAACCATAGGAAACGCTCCCCCACCCCTTCCTATTATATCCCGTAGTAGTCATTGCGCGAACAGGGTTCCCCCCTTATTCCGTCCTCCTCCTGCCGTTGTTCCGTGTGGCCGCTTAACGACTCTCCAGTCTTACAGATATCTGAAAAAGATTACCGTCCCCCTCCTCCTAATCGCACTCCAATGACCTGTTTACATTTTCCCCTTTTCCACCAACCCGCAATAGTGGCAGTCTTTTTCTAATCGTAACTTTCCATGGAGACGGCGCCGGCAAATCGCTTCCCCTTTCCTTCCCCTTCCTGTGGTTTGTCCCCCCCCCCTTATTTGATGATGGGTCCGGTACCTCCTACGAGATTCTAATCACGCAGCTTCGTTTGCCTTTTTTTTTGACTTCCCCCTCACCAAACTGTATTTCCTACTTTTTTGAGTTGACGTGGTATCCCTCACGTCCTTTCGAATCGCAAGCTCCTTTTTCCTTGATTTTCCCCCTTCTCCCCCCTCACTCTCAGGGGAAACCTCGATCAGACCACACTTGGTAGGTATTCACCCAACATAGCCTCGCTACTTTCTACGTTGAGTATCCTGCACCCTCCATCTTCCGCCGACCCTCGTGCGTTCACCTTTTTCCACATCGACTCCCCCCTGCCGCTATGATATTTCCCCAATAACTTGATTAGTGTCTTTTTCTCCCCCTTTGTTTCCGGAATGTTGCGATGCATTTGATTTGGGTCCCAGGCCCGGAGGTTGTGGGTTTCCCGATGAGGGTTGACTAGAGTTGCTCGTTCTCCAATTCCCCTTTACTGCTTCATTTTCTCGTCGCTACTTGCAAATGATTTCCCTCCTTTCATCCAAGACCCCGAGATCTCGAAACACTTCCACTTCAGCCTACAGCCTTTTTTTTGCTTTTCTTCCTCGTTCTCCCGAGACGCTCAACCTCCGATTATTTTTCGCCCCTTTTTCCCGACGGCGAACGTGACCTCCCGATCTGGCTATGTCGCTTACGTCCCGCTTTCCAATACCTGCCCCTCTTTTTCGACCAGAACAGCCTCTTCCCCACTGCAATACATCAAAACTTTTCTTTCGCCCTTTTGTCTCTCTCCACCCATCCTTGTTGCACTTTGCGTTGTCCCTTCGACTGCCGCCCTTCTTTGCACCACCCGTCTTCCCCCCTTCCCAGCGAACCCCCCTTCTTGATATCTTCCAAAATCCATTCCGTCTGTGCTGTCAACGCGCTCCCCCTTTTGACCCCCAAGTACTGTCGACATTTTTTTTTTGCTTTTCAACTGGAAGCCAACACGGAAGCTCAGTTTTTCTTTCCCCCGAATCACTCTTCCTGCGTACCCCTCATTCTCCCGCCACAAACGCAACGTCTCCGGAACCCGCCGTCAGCCGAGACGTCCGGATTTTCCCCAAATTGTCCTCTTCTCTCCCCCTTTATTTCTCCACAAGTAACTCGATCAAACAGCCCCCCCATCCCTTGGAGCTCCCTCCCTTCAGACTCGCGTGCCGTCTGTGTTCAATCTCTTCGCCATGCATTGACCGAGTATTCATTCTTTCCTTTCACTGGACTGTATTCAGAACTTCCCATCGATCAGCCGCACAGAGGTCTTTCCCCCCCCTTTTTTGAAGCTTTCCCCTCCCCCTCACGATGTCTCGTCGGCCGCTCTTTTTTCTCCTTACTCGACTCATGAAAGGCGTTCTTCTATCGGCCTCGGCTCTTTATAGATGCTTACCTCCCAAATTATTTCAACGAGTTGTTCCTTGCCTTCTATACGGACGCGTTGTTCCTCCCCCAAAAATGGACGGTATTTCTGATATCTTTCCCATTCCATCCGTCCTGACAAGTCTCTTAACTCTCCCTCTAGAGGATAGCCTCTGGATCGTCGTTAACGTCACATTCGTCTTTCCCCTTTCACTGTGAGTCTTTTTCCCCCTGCCCCCAAATAAGCATGACCATTCGTAATAGGACAGCCCGCCCCTCCCCCTCCAGATCGGTTGCGAGTGCGCGCCCAGAAACCCGCGACCAGTGCTTTTTTTTTCCAACCCACACCCCCCCCTCCCCCCCGACTCCCAACAATCTTTCCCCATTAGCATTAGTAATTTTCATCCTCCCTGCCTCCCCAAACAAAAATTCGCTTCTTTTTTCTCCAAGCGCCCTCATTCAACAACTCTCACACGAATCGCCGCATCTTTCCCTCCCCTCCCCCTCTTTGTGTCCTTTTCCCTTCGCTTCTCCGGACCACGACGAGCCCAACACGCGCACCCTCTATCCATTTTTTTCCGTTCCGCCAAGATTTTTCCTCCTTTTCTTGCTCCCGCCTCCGCGCCAATAAATGCCGCCGTGATTTAAGTCTTTTTTTTGCCTTTTTAACACGCTGTTTCCCTTCGGGTACCTCCGTGGAACTCTCAAAGTCTCCCCCATCTTCAGTCCCTTCCTGGTCCTTTTCTCCCTGTTACGTCTCATTAAAGCCCCCATCTACTTCGCTTCCCACGCCCAGGCAACACCCATCAAAAACCCGTCCTAACAATCCTCCTTCCTGCTCCCCGTGTTTCAAAGTGTCTACTTAATCTCATTCAGCGCCCCCTGCCTCCCCAAAAATTGCGCAAGCTGAGGCCAAACCTCCTTCTTCTTTTCAGAGTTTTAGCCCCTTTAGTATTGTCGCCGGCATTTCCATAAAATTGCAATCATGCCGGCCTCCCCTCCTCCTGAACCAAAAAAACTAGTTTCCCCTCCCGCCTTCCACCCCAAGGTTTTACCACTTCCCCCCCCGCCCTTCCTTCCCCTAAACGCGCATCATGCTTAGCATTTGATAGATCCTTACGCCCCCCTCCCACTCCCGTCGTCCAACCCCCTATACCCTGGAATCATGCATCTGATCTATTTTTTCCTCATCCTCGGTTTGTTTTGTTTTTTCCTTATCATGTGATTCTTTTCCGTTTGGTTCCGAAGGCGAGATTTGGCTTGAGGAAGGGCTCGGTTCCTTTAGCGCCGGTTTCGGAGCGACTTGTGGATTCCCGTTCCCCCCCTCTCGAGTCCTCTTTTTGTTTTTTTTGGGGAAGGAGGGAGAGTCATCCTTTCATGATTTTTTTTTTCCCTTTTCCCGTGGGTCCACTTGGCGAACCCTGCGGAAATGGGCTTGAACTTCGAGCCTTTGGACAGGATTTTTTTTTTTTTCCTCCTTTTTGTTGGAGATTTTTTCTTCGCTTTCCTCCCCCCAAGCGCGGATGAGATTGTAGATCCTTTGAACCCGCCTTTCGTCCGGTTATTAGCCCTTGCTTTTCTTGGGAGGTTTATGGGAGCTCTTTTTTTCCTTCGACTCTTTGACTTAAGACGGGAGGCTGCAACTTTTACCTTCCGTTCCTTGTTTGCGAGTTCAATGCCCGGGTTTCCCCCACCCGACCCCCCCCTTTCTTCCATTTTTTTCGGCACATTACGCCGGGTTCTCTGCGTGGGCAGTATGTTGATTGTCTGGAGTCTCTTCAAAGTGACCTCTTCTTCAGCTGTGGTCCCTTCTCGGACCCCTTTCTAGATTGCGCGTGGCGGACTCGTCGTTTTTCCGTTCCCGAGCTCTTATTGCAGATCGACAACCCCTCTTTCGTTTTTGCGGTGCAAGATGCTTGAGATCGTGATGTTGTTTCCCTGTGGGCCTCTTTTTCAGCCTCTACGGCCCCAATTTTGGTTTCTTTATTGGCGAATTCCTTCTTTCAAGGGAAGATTGTGGCGTCGGGGGTGGAAATTTCCTTTTTCTCGGCGTTTTCTGGGCGCGGAAATCCTGATTTGGGCGGGCCTTCTGTCCTCTCCTTTTGCCTTTCGGCCTGTCTTTGGGGCCTTTTTTTTTTCCGACGAGGAATTAAGTGTGATACACTCCCTTCCCAGTTTTTTTAATAGTCGCTGCTTACCGATTGGATTGTTTCGAATGTTTTTATATTCTTTTCCTTAAGGATTTTTTTTTCCTTTTGATCTTGTTTCTCCCCCGCCGATTTTGGCGGACAGCGCCACGGAAGGTACCCCCCCCATTTTTTTTTTTTTACTTCTTTTTGTTAGCTCTTTTCCTCCATCGAGGGTTCCCCACCTATTCCTCCGGCTCTTTTTGATCTGCCGAGATCCCCTTCAGTCTCCGGCGCAGGTGAGGTAGCTTGATCCCCTGGTTTTTCCCTTTTGTGCGCTCTTCCCCCCTCCAAGTGTGAGAAAGAGACAATTCCCTTATTCGGCTGATCGATTGAATCGGTTCCTTTTGACTTTTTTTCCCCCCCAGTTCTTCATTCATTACCTCTTTCCCCCCTTTTGTCTGAGAGGCGATTGGACCCCCCATTGATGCGTCGGACTTTTTTTTCCGCTTCCTTCATGGATGTTGATCGGGGTCCTTTTTTTCTAAATACGTGGGCTCCTTCTAGGCCGGTGTGGCAATTTGAATCCTCGAGCCCCGCTCTCCCTTTTTCGTTTCCCCTGTTTTACGGTGCTTATCTGGTTTTGTTTATTTTTACGCCTACTTTCTCTTTTGTTGTGCAATTACGGAGCGGGAGGATGTTTTTTTTTCCTGCTACTCCCTACCGTGGAAGACCCTGAAGGGTTGCGGTTCTCCCACTTCTTGAAATGGAGTTGAAGAGCTATCTGAATCCTGGATGATTTTCTTCTTTTTTTAGACACCCCTTACTTCCCGCTGCTGGGAGCGACGTTTCCCCTTTTCCTGCGCGTGTGGACTTCGCAAGCTGGACAGGATTGGAGGTTGATCTCTATTCGCGTGCCCCTTCTTGGCGATTGAAGTGGACGATTCTTTCTTTTCTTGCCCCCACCTGACCTGTATACTTTCGAGCCTTTGACGGATCCGACGACATCTTCTACTCGTGAGTTTTCACCTCCACCCGCGGCTCGGAACCAATAGCTTTTCCCCGCCGGGCTCTACTACCTACCCTTTTTAGTTCCACCACCGACTTTATAGGCTTTTGGAAGTACGATCCTTTTACCCTTTGTTGCGGCTGCTTAGCTTTTTGTTTGACTTTTTTTTCCCAAACGTCCGGGAATATTTTCGCCCTGCCTCTTCCTCTCAATGCGCATTTTGAATAGTTCTTCCCCTCTAGCCCCCTCTTGCCCACGTCCTTTGTACGACCCCAAACCTGTCTCACAATTCCTCCCCCCCAAGTCATTCGCCGAATCTGGTGACTCAATTGGCTTCTTACCACCGCTCCTCTACGCTTATGCCAATCTTAGCGCAATTCCTTGTTTTCCTGATTTCCAATTTGCACCCTCGCACGCGTTTTGTGGGCTTCGATGGCTTTGTAACGATGCGAGAAATCTTTTTTTTTTGAATTTTCCCTCTCTTTTTTGGGTTGCTCGTACCCATCGCTGTTTTTGGTTTTTTTGAGTTTTTTCTCTAGCCCCTTTCATATTCTTGAGAGTTAAGCAGCCTTTTCCTTGGTGTCGTTTTTTCTCCCATTCTGATGCCCATAACCCCGCCTCCCTCCACCACCCTTCCGCCGAGCACAACACCATGGATTCGCACTCGTTTCTTGCATCTCTTGCGTCTTGTTTTATCCCCCCAACGGGTTCTCCAACCACCCCCCACACTCTCATTTTAAAGCCGAATTTGTCTTCCGAGCTTTACCCTTCGAGCGAGAGATGATCCCCCTCGCCGCCGACAGTGCCGGTTTACACGGTCTTGTTCAAGCGGCACTTAGACGCAGTATTCGGAGGCCTTGACCCATTTTCGAGCTTTTGAAACTGCGCTTCGTGATGGAGACCCCCAAGTCCCCACCCCCCCCCCCCCCCCCCCCCCAACCCCTTTCCTTCTGTTCCCGCGGAATCCTTTTACCTTTACCCCATCCACCCGTTTGGCTCCCGTTCTCATGTACCTGTTTGGCCCTCATGTGTCCGATTAGTAGTAGTGTGTTCTCTTTGTTCGCGTCTTTATCTGCCTGCGCGGCCCGGTCTTTTTTCATCCGATTTTTAGTGCCGTGGAACGGAAACAGTCTTAGACTTTTTCTCTTTTTTTTTAGATGTACCCCTCCTCCCCTATTGCTTTTCGAGGCGTCTGCGAAAGTGCCGCCGGGAGATATCTTTTTCCCTTAAGGTAGCCGTATGCAAATTTCCGCCCCCCCCCCCAATCCTTTCCTTTTCCCTCGATGCGGTATGGCTTCACGTTCTTTTTCAAGTCTCTCCCCTCTCTCTCAGTTCTCACCGGGACAATGAACCGATTCAGGACTTTCCTTCTTTTTCTCTGCTTCTTTGGATAGATCTGACCGGAATTTGCGACTACATTTCCCTCGAGTAACGCAAAACAAGTATGAGAACATGTCCTCTTCACTACGTTGTTTTTTTTCCTTAGATTGGTCCCGAGTTTTTGCGGTCCTCGCTTTTTTTCTCCCTTGCACAGTTCTTCTCCTCCGCCTTTTTCTGTCGGAAACCCCACGTTTGAAAGTCTGACAGACTATGTCGTTGAGACATAAATCGGCTCGTAGTAGATTTTTTTCCTTTTTTTCCCGAATCCCGGCCTCCCCCTTTCCCCTCGAAACAGTATGTTTACTTCTTGACGTTTTTCTCCCTTTCCGTCCACTCTCCCCTTCCGCTTCATCGGAACCCTTAAAGAAGCGTCCCAAGCCTATGACTTGGAATCGAGAACCTACTCCGGCCATCCCCTTATCTTTTTTTTTTTTTCTGACTGAACCTGCCGCACAAATTTTCCCCCGCCAATCTATTTCCCGCGATGTCGCATGGAGACCCCCTCGCCCAAAACCAATAGGTCACGCGCCCTCTGCCTAACGTTATCTCCGGGCGTATTTTCCAACTTTTTGCCTTCCGTGTGGTTGGAATTAAACTTTCCCTCCCTTCTCCTTTCTCTGCCTTTCTTTTGGAGTCCCCCTGCCCCCGCCCTTCCCCAGCGCTATGAATTTAACCTGCCTCGTCAATTCCCCCTTCTACCTACCCTCTTCCTGCTTTTCCCCGCCTGATCATACCAAAACATTATTCCGATGCTTCTTCCTCTTCCCTTTCCTTTGCTTTCCCGGCTAAGGTAATTCTCCCTCCTGCACCAAATGAAAAACTCTTTTTTTTTTTTTCACCGCTGGGTATTCGGTTTTCTTCTTCTGTATCCGCAGAGCCCTCCCTTGCTTTTTA
>Ga0179593_1448933_pt1 | contig 30224 bp, 43 predicted proteins | sample CZODoug2_1_08_16_FD_185931 | JGI IMG/M metagenome (GOLD analysis project Ga0179593, IMG submission 185931) | Vadose zone soil fungal communities from Angelo Coast Range Reserve, California, USA - CZODoug2_1_08_16fungal (PacBio error correction) | ecosystem: Environmental > Terrestrial > Soil >... | reverse complement strand
TTTATTGCTTGGGTCGGGGGGGGCGGTAGTCCCCGCCGATTGGCAGGGCCATGCAGCTTTTGATCAGGTGTTCCCGGTAGACACGGTTGGCATGTTGTTGGGGGGGCGCGTGTGGGGGGACTTGGGCTTGGGTGTTGGGGGGGGGGGTCAGTTGGGTCTGGGCTGGGGCTAGGAAGGGCGGGGGGGGTACCCAACGACCCACACGGGTAAATTCCCCTCACAGGCCATGTAATGGTCACAGCCGTAGTAACCCTCAGTTACTCAGTCTTTGCCCCCTCTCCCCCTAACACACTCAGCAAAAGGAATGTTTCCCCCCATCGGGCGTAATTTGTCGCGCTGTGCCCTTTTGAAAATGACACAAAAAGACCACCTACGCAACCCATCCACTATTGTGGCAGTTAGGGGCACGCACTGTGGGGTGTTGTTTCCCTTTGACCCCCTGCCTATCCCTTTACATAGATAAATTCCACGGCCGTACCTTTAGCCTCCGAATCGTCTTGTCTCTATTGGCACTTGTACATTCTTTCTATTCCGCGACCTTTCTCTTAGATATTTTCGTTTCTTTTGATAATACTGATTTTGGAGTTTACTTCGCACGATCTCCAAAATTTTCCAGCCAAAATCCCCCCACACCTTCGTTTCAAAAGAACCACACTCTCCGTAAACAATCCCCACTTAAAGCATCACCTTGGGCTCCTGAGTGCGCCATAGGGGAGAACATTTATGTTACCTTTTCTTCAAGGGCCCTGCCCAACTTCGACAAACCCAAAACACCTTGCTTTTGACCCCCCCCCTCATTGTTTCCCTCTACGAAATGAACAAATGTATAATCGCGGCGAACCTGTTTTTTCGGGCACTTTTTGACCTTACGATTTAGAGTGCCCGTCCTTTATACACCTTGCATGGGTCTCTCAGCCAAATAACGCTGTTGGTGAACACTTGTAGACCATCCCCCCTCTAGCTTTACTACTACCCCTGCCTCACTTTTAACCGTTGTTAATTTTGATCCCGCTACACGATTACTGGCTACATTTCGATTATGGCACGTGGTGCGCACGATGGTTGTTTCGCCCCCCTTTGTTGTTCCTTCTGGAACACTTCCCCGGCGGTAGCGGGGGTGGGGGCGGCCACCCTCCCCAACGTCCTGGGGGGGGGGTCGGGCTCCTACGCACGTGTATTCCCACCCAACTGCCACCCACAACCACCCCCTGTTACCACTAAACGCGTTTGGACCTTCTCTTCTTAATGCCCAAATTTCACACAAAAACAAATTCTAACCACGAACTTTCCCAACAAAAACAAGATTTTTACCCAGTTTCACAGTTATTTTTACAAAACTGAACACCCAATTCTACCCCCCTAGTTTGGGCTTTAGCCTCCAGGAGGGTGGGGGCTCCGCGGGGTTTTAGGCCCCTCCTGGAGGTAGACGGTGGGTACTTTGGGGGGGAGTTGGGTGCCCCCGTCGGCGTTGGGGGGGTGGGGGGGGGGGCGGGGGGTCGGGTGGTGTGGGGGGGGGGGGGGGGGGGTTTTGAGGGGGGGGGGGGGGGGGGGGGTGTTTGTGGGTGCAAAATTTTTCCACTTTAACTCCATTAATTCATTTTTTGATTGGGGTTGGTCCGAGCTTTGCCAAGGAGGGGGCGCCGGCTCTCAGACCAAGGGGACCTTCCCTTTGCCCCAGGATTTTTTGCCCATCCCCCCTGAACAAACCCACCAAAAGTTGAACCAATCGTCAGCGGGGGGGCGGGGGGGGGGGGGGGGGCTTTCGGGTGGGTGGTGTCTCAAGCAAAGAAATGGGATGTGTCCCGGACCCCGCATCTAGGTCCGTTTTGGTGTGTGTGCCTTTCCTTTTTCAATTGGTGTTGAGGCGCTGGGGGGTGTGAGGTGTTTGTGACGGTTGCTAGAGGGGTGTGAGAGGCGTCGTCCTTCTTTCCTTTGGAAAGCGCGCTTGTGGGGCGCGGGCGTGTTGTATGGGCAGGTGACCTCCGGGTGGACGGTGTGTTGAGGTGCGTTTTCATGTGGTGTGTTAGTGTTTTCACCTAAGCTGGGCTTGGTTTTCAATGGGGAGAGGGCGTTGGTGGGAATTGGGGGGGGGGGGTGGGGGGTGTGGGGGTCAGGCCGCAGGGACCCGGGGGGGTTTGGCTTGGGTAGGGGGGTTGATGTGGTTTGAATCGTCGGAGACTTGTGTGGTGCCGGCGCTGAGGGGGTTTCTGTGCCCTGCGCGCGGGTTTGGGGGGGGCTGTGGGGGTGGTTTGTGTTTTTTTTTGGGTTTGTTTCTACTCGTTGGGGGGAGGACAACCACATGCCAATATTTTTGCTCTCAGTTCCAGCTTCCCCGCCCCACCCAGCCAGTCCTCTCCCCACTCTCTAAGCAGTAATAACCCGACAACCCCAATCCTAATTTCTTTCTTGTTTTTTTTGCACTAGTTGTTTCCCATCCTCACCCCCCACCACCCCCCTTCTTAAAAGTTGGGGGGCCCGTTTGTAATATGGAGTGGTTCGCGCTTTGACCCCCATGCGTTTTTTACACCCCCCACTTTTTCCCCCACGTTGTTAGTGCCCCCTGGTTTACTTAATTTCCCGCTACCTTTCTCCCTTTCCTTGTTGAATGTGGCTCCCGGAAGTTCTGCCCGTTCACCTCGCGTTCCCCCCTAGTAACAGCAACCACTCGTTATCCGTCTGACAGGTTCCCCTTTGGCAAGTCAGATTATCACCCCCCCACTTCCCTAGGTTTTACTCACTCAAACTCCTTACTTCCCGGCCATGTTATTTGTTTCTTCAACCCTTCGCCAACCCCCCACCACCTGTCCTTCCCTATTACCCCCTCTTCTTAATCTACTCATCAATATTGCCCAAATGGCGTAATTTTGGTTCACGCTCCCGGTTCCTGATTGTGTTTGGCAGAGCCCCCTCGACCGTGTGGTTTTTGGTTTTGTTTTTTGACCCGCGTTCGCCGCCCAACGCCTTTTTTTTTTTTTGTGAGAGTTTTGCGGGCGCTTTCCCCCTTTCGAAGCATTATGTTCCGGGACTTTTTCACCTCTGGAACCCCCCAATCGCGGTGTTCGTGGTGGTTTTTTGCCCTAGTTGCGCCTCCGGAGGGTGGCGGGGGGTTCCGGGGGGGATGCGGGGGGGGGGCTATACGATTGGCCACTCACCGATTTTTTGACCGCTCGCAAATCGGTGGGGGTTTGTTAGCAGAGCCAGTAACCTCGGGGGGCGGGGCTATTTCTGCCATAGAGAATCTTTTTAAATAGAGGGGTGCGCCCCTTTCTGGGCTGTTAAGCGCGCGATGTGGTGTGCTGAGACTTTTTATTTGTTGTCGGTGGGGCCCGGGGCTCCCAGGGGGAGGGGGGGACCTGCCCGTGCAACCCCCAACCATTTCTTTTTTTTTTACCCCCCCCCCCCTTTGGCAAATTATCCAACCCTTTGAGAGGTATGTTCATATTTTCCCCCTTCCCCATAGGGACCCCTACCCCCTCTATTTAACCCCACAGAAATTTTGGCCCCAAACAGATGGGCCCTCTTTTTTTCAACAGAATGTCACCAATTTCGTCATTAATCCCCCCTTTTTGACTTGTAATTAATTCGCTACAGTTCCCACAGGAAAACAATCATTTCCTAGTGGGTGGGGGCCATGATTTAGTTGCTGGTTGGTGGTGGGGGCCTTGGGGGGGTGTTCTTCCCAGGGGTGGGTCTTTTGTAGTCCAGGGTAGGAGTTGGGAGGGTTTCCCATGTCGGAGTGGGGTGTTGGCGCTGTCAAGGGGGCGGGCGCCGGTGGGGGGGGGGTGTTCCATCCTTCAACCCCCATTTGTGCCTTCGCTTGAGTAAATCCTCTCAAGCAGTTTTATTATGCCCCTCTACCAAATAAATGTGTGCCTTGAGAGGCCTGCCCTTTTGGTTGGGGGTGGGGGGTGGGGTTAGGTTTGTTCGGTTACACTCGGTGACCCCTCCCTTCGTTGGCTTACAAATGACAGGTGGGGGTTGTTGGCTGTGGTTTGTGGGGCGTGTTTAGAGTCGTATTGATGGTTTTCATACTTTTCATGCTGCTCACAACCAACCCCTTTCACTGGGGGGGCGGGTGGGGGTTGATTGGTGGGTGGGGTGGGTGGGGTGGGGGTTGGGAGGGGTTTCGTTTGGGGGCTGGTGCTGGGGGGGGGTCCTGATTTTGTGGGGCACCATCACCTAATTCAGCCCTCTCAATCTTAACCCCCCCGGAAGTAGATCTCATGACACACATCAACCCCATCGCAAATTTCCCAGTCCCTTCTAATCATACTATAACGCCGGTTTGATAGAAATAAAATGCCCCCAGAATCGTCTTCCATTTTTGTTTTTTACTCTTCTTTTTGTTGTTTCTCCAATTTAATCTGAAAGAGATAAAAAATGTTCTTCTTTGTTTATTCCTTGCCTTTGATCACCCTCCGCTAGTTCCTTCGACGCGATTATTTTCCTTGGCCTTCAGATAGTAACATGGGGATTTCCTGCTGTGTGTTTCCCCCCCCCCTTCCAATTACTCTGATATGGGGGTGGTAGGTCGCTTTTTCGAGGACGGTTGCGCTGTGGTTTTGTTTCCTATCACCGCTTTATGGGGGGCGCGCCGGTTGGGGGGCGAGTTGTGTTGGGGGTCCTGAGTGCCCTGGTGTGTAAACACTTCAACCCCGACGGGAACAAAACCCCTACTCGCGGTCCCGAGGATCTGGGCCATTCTTTTCCCGGCACACACCCAACGATCGGATGGGATTCTTTTGTTTGCCAGACACACTCTCTTTTAAAGCACCAATCGCCCAAGACCCTTAAAGGGGTTTTATACAACCCCCCCACCCCAACTTACTTGTTTACGGTCTGCGTAGCTGCGCGCGGCGGCGCGGGGGGCCTTCCCGAGGTGGGTCGTGGGAGCGGGGGATGGCTCAAACACCCCAAAGCCTTTTGACCCAGACCATGCCAAACCATTTCCACCATTTCTGACCCCCTCCCACACTTAAGTTGGAAACTTTTTTTCCCTAAAGAATTCACCTACCTTTCTACCTTTCTCCCCCTCTCGCTTCAGCCGTCGATTACCGTCCGGTTCAATTCAATTTCCCCAAAAAAGTGGACTTGCACCAAAAACTTGAAACTCCAATTTTCCTTTTTTTGGATGCTACATACTCCACACAACCTGTTCACCATTCCTCCCCATCCCCACACATGCGTTCTTTTTTCCCGTGCAGGGTTTGGGGATGAGAGTATAAGTGTGGGCAGACGGGTGAGGGCAAGGTTGTGTGTGCGGGGGGCCCCTGCGATCTCCGATTCGTGCACCACCTTGGAATTCCCCTTTCCTTGGAGCCGTCGCACCCCTTCCATGTTGGCGTCGCTGCCCTTTTTCTTCATACCATTTTGCCCCGCACTTCCCCCCCATCGGTAACTTCAAACCCCCAACCCCATTTACCATCATCACACCACGCTATTTGTAGGCATTCACCCCGACAACCTCGACTTTTCCCTGTCTCAACCCACGATTAAGGGCCAGGGATCAAAATTCCTTCCCCCTTTCCTTTTCCTTCCAACAAATTAGGGGGGTGGTTGTTGTTGTGTGGTGATCTCTATATGCCCCTTCAGGATTCTGTAAGCGCTTTTTTTTCCCCCCTTCACGGACGCGTATGACTTGTTGTGCTGTGACTTATGTGGTCTTTTCCTCGCTTTCCTATAGGCACCAAACGGCTCTTGACTGTTTTTTTGGAAAACACACTTTTCGCTGCCGTTTTTTCACCCAATTTTATATTTTTGTACCCCACCCCCTATCACGCATTTTTAAACAATGGGCGGGGGTTGTTCTTCGGTGCTTGTTGGGACGGGGGGTCTGGTGAGTGTTTTCCTTGCTTCTTGGAAGAGTATTAGAGCGATATCTCGCCTTTTCGTGGTGCGGGTGGGGTTTGGGGATGTGCGCAGGGTCATTTTTCCTTTTCACCCTAGCTTGTCGACTGTTTGCCTTGAACCCAGCAGCAAAACTTTCGGTTTTGGCCTCCCTCGCGGGAGGGGGCAGGAGGGGGCCTGGGATTTGCGGTGGTGTGCGCTTTCTTGGCGGTGGGGACGGTGTGAATTAGGACGATTCCCCCCCAAATCCTGGCAATTGTTGGGGTTGGCGGGGGTTGGTTGTGTAGTTCTTTTTCTTCCATTCGGGAGTTCTTGGTTGTTTTGCTCGGATTGTGGTTCTGTCTTACCTTCTCCATGGTCTTTTTTGTTAGTTTGGTTGAGGCGGGCCTGTTTAGAGTTCCCGCCTTTTGTTTTACTGTGGGGGCGAGGGGGCGGGGGGGGTAGAGGAGGGGCCCTTTTCTCACGTGTTCGGGGCGAGCGCGTCGCTGCAGGAGCGGGCGCGGCGGGGTTTATTGCCCTTTTTTGGGTGGTGTTGACGCTCGAGGTGGGGGCGGGGGCGTTCGAGAGAGGGTCGGTGGGTACCATCGGGGTCGCCTTTTCCCCCTTTTCGGCCTGTTGCGTGTGTGTGTGTGCCGTGGTCGACATAGGACCAACGTTTCTTTCCATGCCCTGGGATTCCCAACTTTTTTCCCCCCTAGCCCGATTTGAAATCATAATTTCCCTTCCCCCCTGAAAACACTTTTCCCGGCTTTCTCAAAAGTCCACCACCCCAAGCTATGATTTTTGGCACAACGCCCCCTGCAACAGATATATCTTGTGACCTCCCAAAACGAGCAGGACAATTTACACCCCCCCTGAACTGTTTACAACCTTCTTCGCTTGAAGGTCACCCCCAGACGAACCCGGCACAGAGCTGTTGGGCCGCGTGATGAGATCGCAGCCTGTGCGGGGGAGGGTTTGGGGTGGGGGGGTGATTGGAGTGGCGATCCTTTTTTTACTTCAACAACTTCCTTTTCCCCTAAAAAAAAGTTTCAACAATTTCCCCAAAACCGAACCCCCCTCTGCAATATTGCTCGACGTTTGTGAGGGGGGGTGGTTGGGGGTTGGTGGGGGGTTGGGGGGTGAGTTTGGGGGGGGGGGGGTGGAGGTGGGCCTTTTTCGTTGTCGAGGTTCTTTCCGGCGGGCTTGCGTCTTTTTAGGGCGCGCCACGCAGGGTGTCGGGGTTTTTTTGGGGGGCCTCTTGAGGGGGGTGGTGGGGTTTGTGTGGGGTGGGCGCGAGGGGTTGTCTGTGTGGTCAGGCAGCCAGTGGTCGGTCCTTGATAAACGACGGGGGTGGTATTGTCGTTTATATTATTCCCGTAATATGGGGCGATGCCTGGGAGCCCCCCTCGTGTCGTCTTTCTCCCCCCTTCGGAGAGGCCCTTTCGGTTGCGGCTTAATGCGCGCCCAACCTCCCTTGCGGGTTCACCGGGGCCGCCTTTGTTTGCCGCGGTTGTGGGTCTTGCTCAACGGTGAGGGGTTGTTTCCATTTGGTCCCTGCGGTGGGCTGGTAGGGGCTTGCTGCCGGTGGGGGGCCGTTGTGTGGCCCAAAAGCAGCTGCGGTCCCGTTTTGGGGTATTAGTCCGCGGTCGTGTTTTGGATTTTTTTCGCCCCTCCCCTTAGGGCCGGGCGAGGGTGTGGGTTGCGATTGTTCGGGGTTTCCTGGGTGGGGGCGGGGGAGAGTGGGGGGGGGTGCTCCGGTTGTGGTTCCCGGGCGCGCCGCGCTTTTTTTTTTTTTTGGGGAGTTTGGGGATCAGATTGTAGCCCCCCGTTTTGCGATGGAATGTGGTAAGCCCAGTTGATCGCTCCTGTTTGGGGGGCCGGCGCTCCCTTGTTTTCAGCTTCGGTGAAGCACCGGCGGGTTGCGGTGGCCTTGCGGCATATTGTTGGCCGCCTGTTTGGTCTTTTTTCGGTTTTTTTCCCCGACTATATCACACTCCTTCTGTAATGCTGGCTTCCCGGCACATCATTTTTTTTTCCCCTGAAACCCTGTTAAAAGTTTAAACTGTCGGTGCTACAATTTTTTCCGGTTTCCCACTTCTGTTTGTAATTTTTACACCCTTTTGCCACACTCGCTTTTCCAGGGTAACCGTTCTTTTTTACGACCGTACATTCACCCAATCCTGCCAACTTCTTTTTTTTTTCCACTCTTCTGGCAGACTTTTTCGTCCCTATCCGGTTTAGACAAATTTACCAAAAATCTAAAACCATCTTTATGCTCATTGTTATTCACAACCGAACACCCTACTTGCTAAATTGACCTCCAGAATTCCTTTTTACCTATGCCCGGAAAGAGTGTGAAATGAGGGTTCCGGGGGACGGCGCGTGTTGTCCCGGGCAGACCGCCGGTGGTTTTTTTCAGGGTTGTGAAACCTTTTTATACATTTCTAGTCCCACAGGATGCCGTATGATAGAGAGCCCACAGTACGGGAAGGCCCGAGAGTTCCCCCCCAGGTATGTGCGATGAGGGTTGAGCCCCCTCCCCCCTCGGGACGGTTGGGGGGTAAGGGGGTCGAAGATGGTGGGTGGTTGGGGTCCGTTTCAGCCCCCGATATGGGTGGACGGCGGCTGTGTCTTCCCGCTTGGTTATTGTTTTGTTTGGGGTGGGGGGGAGGTGGGTTTTCCGGGACGGCCGGGGGGCCGGGGCCCCCCCCTGCCCTCAGCCCACCCCCACCAAATGGTTTTTCTTCGTTACTTCAACGTTGTCCAAACAACCCCCCCCTTTTCTGTTCTTCTTTTTTTGTGGGGGTTTGCCGCTCACTTTCCTGATTTTTGGCACCGACTCCTTCCTTCCCCCCCCCTTTTCCCCGTCCCAATTGCCTAATCTCCATTCAAGAAACGGGGCTCGGCACTTTGTTTTCTTTCTTATATTTTTCCCTACTTAGCCACTCCCTCTTCATTGGGTCGGTGGAAAAAATACGACGGGGTTTCTTTGTCGTCCGAGGGAGGGGGTGTGGGGGTTTGTGGGGGTTTTCTTTAGGGGGTGTTGGGCTGGGGAGGTGGGTTGAAATCTGGGCCGCATTGCCGTTGTGGTTGCGGCGCCGCGGATACGGCTTGTTTAGTCTTTTTTTTTCTAGCCGATTTGGGGGCGCGTTATGATGTCATGCCTGCAACCCCCCCTTCCTTTGGCGCTCAAGGTCTTTCCCCTTTGTATATCCTCGAGTTATTTTCTTCTTCTTTTTAACGTTTTGGGCCCAAGTTTGCAAGTCCACCTGACAACAGAAGAGTCTGAAACTGGCGGAACCCTATTCCCTGGGTGTCGGATAGAACACTCTCAAAAAAAAACCTACCCCCGTGGCATTGGCATAACACCCCAACCCGGATTTTTTTTTGTTTTACCCCAAAGGATTGAAAACCCCGACACGAAGTTGACTCTTCAACAAGCGTCACCTTTTTGCCTTCGAAAGGAAATATTTTCTTTTGTTGACTCACTTACCCCGCCCTCACTTATTGACTTTTAGTTCGCTTAATCGCGTGGTGGACCCTTTTTTTTTCTGGCGTGGGGGTGGGTTTTTTTTTTGTTGGGGTGTTCCTTGACGGCTTTTTCCTAATCTCCTGGGGCATCTAGAGACGCGGCCCCCAGGCCATTCCTCCCCGACACCAAACCTTACAACGGGTACAACGCCCACATTTCCCCCATTAAAATACGGTTTAAGTCGGGTGTGAGGGATTGTCCTGTGTGGTAATCCGTGTCGGTGGCTGGGCCCGTTAGCTGTTTTTTCTGTGTGTAGTTGAGGGGGCGAGCTGCTTTGCTTGGAGTGGCGCACGGGGGTCTTTTCCCTATGGGGTGTTGGTTTGTGGGGGGCCGGGTTCTTATCGTCGGGGGGTTTGTCCGTGTGGGGTGTACTTTCACCCTTTTGGGTGGTCGGGGGGCCCCCTTTTTTTTGTGGGGCGGCTCTTTGATGGGCAGGAGAAGCCCTGTTTTTTTTTTTCGGGGGGGGTGCTTTTTGGGGCTTTCGTGGCCGCGGGCAGCGGTTGTTTTTCTGCCCGGCGGGTCGGGCGATTTGGTGTTAGAGAGTTTTTTGTGGGTGGGGGGGGGGGTGTGCGCTGTACAAAGGGGGTGCGCGCCTATATTTCCCACTTTATCTCTTCAGATTTTGTCCCCACCTCCCGTTGTATGAATTTTTGGACACCTCACCCCATTCGAACCCGATCACAGCTATAATGCCTAATTTATTTCCAGGTCTCTTCCCCCCTCGGCAATTTTATGAAAGACACAAGCTTTTTATATCCCCCCCCCCCAACGAGTTGCCACCCTGCGCATTTTCATATGACACCAAAATTGGCGGTTTTTTCCCCGGCAAGTGACCGTTTTGTGTCGGCGGGGTTGTTCACCTGCGATAGGGGGCCCCCTTGAGCCAGTGTTGTGCGGGGGCCGACTCCTTTTGGTTGTTGGGTGGTTGGGGGGACGTTGGCGGGGGGGTGAACGTTGATCCATCCTTTTTCACCCATTCGACAGGGGATCCCCCCCCCCCCCCTTAATATAGTGTACGGCGTATATCTTCCCGTTTTCGCAAAACATTGAAAAAACATCGGTCTAAGACGACTTTTTATTTTTCTTTGTGACCTTTCATTTAGATCGCCAATCGCCCCCCAAAGAACTGGCCCTTTTTTTCCCCGACCCACAATCTCATTGTGGAGGTTTTTTTTTTGGAAACACCCAACACCACAACACATTCCCCTCCTTCTACACAAAAAAAGATTTCTTGTTTGCACACGTACCATTTTTAACCTCGGATATCGCAAAGATGTGAAGATGTTTATCTTTGGAAAATCGTTTTTTTCCTCGTTCGAAAGGCTTTAACATTATTCCTTCTTGCCAAACCCCCATACTCTCACACAACAGAAGTCCCTAAACAAACCCTTGTATGCCCACAACGATGAACGTTTCTTCACATTGTAAAAGGTACCACCAACCCAGGCAACATTTTTCCCAATCTGCCTCCAAGAAAAAAAACTCCACGGAACAAAATAGTCCCACAAGCCATGGGCTGTCCTTTTGATGGTGCATCTCCTATTCACCCATTGAACCTGCTGGATGTATAGGTACATATGGGGCGTCTTTTCCCCCCCCCATCGGTTTGGGGCGTGGGGAGGGTGGGGGGCTTAACCAAAGGTCGAGCATTGCCACAATTTCCCCCCCATTCGTTTTTTTTTTCCGAAAACTTAGATTTATAAATATAAATAATACCCCCTTTATTTTATTTAATTACCCTATTAACTATTTTATCCTTAATCACGTAAAATTTCCCACCACCCCCCCCCCCCAATTCTGGGTTTCACAGGCACTTTTTCTGTTAATATGCACCCGCAAAAATTTATATAGGGGGTGTTATTTAATGCTATTCACAAGCACGTCCAGGCCCCTTTTCACGGAGGGGCCCGTTTTGTAACGGCGGGCAGGTACCCTTTTTTTCCCAGGTGTTACCGTTAGTTCGAAGGCGCTTTCACTACCCCTTCTTTGACTCCCCCCAGAAACATCCCAATCCCTCTTTCAAGGGTAAACCCGGGGGTTGTGTTTTTGGCCCCAGATGGAACCCACTTCCTTTCCCCCCTACTCCTGGATCCGTATGAACACTCAGGCGTGTTGTGGCCCGGGTTTGGCCGGCCCCCCTGGGTCGGGGGTTGGGGCGGTGGCCCGCGAGTGGGAGGGGTTTGCCCGGACTTTCTTGGCAGGCCCCCCCGGCCCATGTGGTGCGGTTGGCGTCCTGGATCGGGGGGGTGGAGGTGGTGGGAGTGGGGGGGGGTTTGTCAGGTGTCGTGCTGGCAATTGTCGGGGGGTGGGTTGGTGGGGGGGGGGGGGCCGGGTTTGTTGTTTTGGTTGACTTGTATGGCCATGGGGTTGGGGGGGGGTTGGTGGGGGTTGGGGTGTCGCGGGTCTCCGGTTTGAGTGTGGTGGCACGGAGAGGCGGTCCTCCATGGTTGTGGGCGGGGAGGAGGGCCGCACCCAGCGCGCCCCCCTTTGTGTTGGATTTGTTTTGTGTTTCTTACTTTTAGGCCATATTTCATTCTTCCCTACAAGTTTGGGAGGGATGAGCGCTTGCCTTCCGGGGGTTGCCCCCCCCCCTTGCTTTGTGGGAGCGCCCCGAGTGTTTGCAAGGGCTCCCTGTTTTTTTTCCAGCCCCCCCCTATTTTTGACCCAAACCATTATTTATTCCCCCCAACATGGCAAACGGCTGGACCTGGGCATCCCTTCGGCCTTTTCTGTAACCAAAGATTGTTTTGGGGGGTTTTGTGGGGCCCGTTTTCGCAGGCATGTCCCTTCTTCGGGGGGTGCGCCCACGGGGAGGTGCCCCCCGTGGACAGAATGGCGCCTCGCGGTTGACCGGCGGGCCTTTGATCCCTTCCGGTCGCTATTTGGCCGTGTCCCCCCTGTTTGTTAGAGTAATGGGGGTTGTAAAGGCGAGGGATTTTTAGGCGGTAGCGCGCCGCCGGCCATTGGGTGCGGGGGGGTCAACCTTTTGGGTGGGGTTGTTGGAAGTAATCGGCCTTTGGTGTTTTTCCCCAGTACGAGAGTGGGGCAGGACGTGTTTGTAGTTTTTTATAGCGAAGGCGGCACGCGGGGGGGGGTGGTGTTTCGTCTGGGGGGTGGCGGTTCCTTCTTCCACATAAGTGATTTTTTCCCCACTCCCCCACCAAAAAAAGCCAGTCCACCAGGGTGTGGTTCGGTTGTGTGTTCTGGGGCTGGTTGGGGCAGTCCCCCCTTGTGTCCAAACTTGTTCCTATTTCTTCCGTTTTCTCCTCAGAAACAAGGCATGTTGGAGCAGGTCACCCCATTCCGGAAGGTTTTTTTTAGTCGACCACTTTTACAAAACCCCAGTCTTTATCCCCCAGGGTACGGTCCCCCACCACATTCGCGAGGGGCATTTGCCCCTTGGGCTCCGTGGGGGGGTGGGGGGGGGGGGGGTTGGGGGGTGTTGTTGTGGCTCATCTTTGGGTGTTGTGGGCGGGTGGGGCCCCGTTTTTTACTTTTCCCAGACCCTCATATCTGTCCCCAAAAACTCAACGTGGTATTTTTGAGCTGTTTGTGGGGTTTGCTTCCCTGTGTATTCGGTGTGGGGTGGAGGTTTTTTTGGCGGGTTGTGTTGCTGGGGGAGAGTGCGCTTTTCCTAGGCGGTTTGTTGGGGGGTGGTTTTGCTATCGTGGAGTGTGTGTGTTTTCGGTGCGGGCCGTGCGGGTGGCCTTTTTCCCTTTGGCGGGGAGAACGGTGGTGTCTTTCGTTCAATGTGATGGTTGCGACGTTCTTTTGCGCATTGGTTTCGCCCTTGGTTGGGTGGGGTGAGCGTGTTTTTTCCCCAGGCTAGACGTCGGGGGGCCGGTCTTGGGTAGTAGCTTGCATCTCCGGGGTGCTGTTACGTCTTGGTATTTGTGATCCGGTGGGGGGGGGTGGGTGATGTGTCTCCCGGTTTGAATTGTGTCATGAGGTCGCTGTATGCCCCCCCTTGGGTGGAATAGGGTGGGTGGGGGTGGCACGCGTTTCGGTGGTTTTTCTAACCTCGGGGGGGTTGGTTGGGCAAGACGGGGATTTGGGGGGCAAAAACGCAGAATTTTCAAACACTGCTTTTTTTCTACAAAAGTAGATATTTTTTTACTTATTCATTAGATGCCCCTAAGAAAAAAAAGGGTGTTGCCCTGTGTTCGGTTGGGTGGGGGTGGTGGGGGTTTTTTCTTTCCCCTCGGTGTGTGGATCAATTCCAGACGTGTGGTGCTCGGGTCCCCCCCCCCTATTACGGGTCGGGCCTGGGGATTCACCGACAGCCCGAAGAACTCTCCATTGATCACCGTCTCCCTTTTTACCAAAACCATTCAGGCGGTGGGGTTGGCCCCCCCGGGTGTGTTGTTTGTATATTGTCGCCCTGTGGTGCGCCCCCAGTGATCTAGTTGGTGGTTGGTTGCCTGACCGAGGAGAAGCTTATCTCCCCCCTTGTCCAAAGGATAGGTCTGCTCCCCCGAAATGCCCCCCTTCCCCCCCCGTCCTTCGCGTCCTGGAGTATCTTGCCCGCCTGCGGCCGTGACGGCAGGACGCACCAAACCACATAGATTGTGGTAATTGTCGTAACCTTTTTATTCTCGCAACACTGGAAGTTGTAACGTTTGGTTTTCCGCCCCATTAGTTTGCGGGGGAATTGCTGCCAGCAATGCCGTGATTTCCCCCCCCCCAAGGAAAGACAAGCATGATTCCGGCAAACACAATTCTTCCCCCCCAACTACTGAACCCCCCCCCCCCCCCCACCCTGTCTGGTTCACCTTCTTCCCGAACCGGAACAAATGGAATATCCATTACCTTGTCCCATTCGCCAAAAAGCCTCGAGCTTTGATTTTCCTTCCGTATGTAACACTTATATGACTTGAACCATAACCTTTACGTGATATCCACATGTCAATAAAACTAACCAGCGATTGGTCACCCCCCCTCATCCCAACGCATAAAAAATGACCCCCGAACCCCGCAGGACTCAAGGCCTTGGAAAAACACAACCTTCTGCAACGCTACGAAATTTTTTGTGTGTTCCCCCCCCCAATTTCTTTTAAAACTTTCACCATGGTTTTGGGCCCATTTTTCACTTGTTTGCGAAGCGCAAATTTGATTCTTCCGTGCCGCGTATTACTCACACCAAAACAAGTGTTCCCCCCACCACCACATACAGCCAATCCCAAGGGGGTCACGCGTTCCCTTTGTGGGTTTGAGGGGGCGGGGGCTCGAGGATCTTTGAGCGGTTTGATTTGCGGTTTCCTGGGCTGCAGGCATATGTCTGTCGTTGTCCCCCCCCTGCCGCCGTTGTTGTTGGTTGTCCCTGACCTCGGGAGGTAGGTAGTATTTGGTGGTGTTCCATTTCTTTGCCTAGCTTTCGTTAGTTACCTGATCCGTCGTTGTTGTCGGGTGGGTCCCCCGCCCCCTGTGTGTGCATCGCGTTTGGGCTGGGGGAGTGGGTTTGTGTGGTCCCCCGCCCCCCTTTCGGGGTGTATCGCGTTTGGCCGGCCGGCGGGGGATAATATATTGTGTGGGCAACGTTTTCGCTGTGACGCGAACATTTGCTCTGGTTAGTTCCCGTTACTTTTTCAGGCAGTGGGTGGGGTGGTGGGCGAGGGTTAAGTCGGACTAGGGGGTGAGGGGTGTGGTGTGTCCCTTTTGTTCCGAAGGGCGGTGGGGGTCCTGGTGGGGGTTTTGGTGTTGATTGGTTTTGTTGGGTGTGGGGGGGGTGTGTCGAGTATGGGGGGGCTTGTGATTGTGCTCGACTTCGTAGGGTGGGGGGGGTTGAATTTAGTTTGGGGGGGGGGTGGGATTGTTTGTTCCCCACACTAATTTGTATCCCCCCCCCTTCATTCTGACCCCTTCCCTTTTCCCCAAAATCTGCGACATTTCCCCTTCATGTTCAACTTGCCCTTTATGGGTTTTTCTATGTGCGGGAAGGTTCGGGGGTGTTTGTGGTTGAATTGTAGAAGGGGTAGTGCGGTTGTGCCAGGGTAGGGGGTCGGGGGGTGGCCGCCGGGGTTTGGGCGTTTGTTGATTTAGTGTGTGTCCCCCCCGTTTTCCTGGGGTGTTCTTGCGGGGTTCGCCTTGAAGGCTTTGGGTGGCGGTTTTTTTTTCTTTTTCTAGGGCGCGACGCCTTAAGGGTGGTGGGGGGCGTTGCCCGCTTTGTAAGAAGGGTCGGGTGTTTTTTCCCCCTCTTATGCGGTGGGCGCCGTGTGTTGCTGGGGGGGCTTCTCCCGACAGCGGGCGCGTCTTCGGCGCGCCCTTTGTCGCGTGGTGTCCAACCGATAATGGGTGGGCAAATTTTTTTATGAACTGTCGCCGTAATTTAGTTCCCCTACTATCTGTTTTTTACCCGTATCCCCTTTTCTTTTGGCGGGGAAACCCACCCCCCTTTCTATTGACCAAGGAGAATTTCCCCACAAACTTTTGGGGGTTTTACGTGCAGGACTTGAGGTTCCCGCGTCATCAATCCATCTTCTTTTATTTTACCCCCTTCGCTAGGCAGGTTTTTGTTTTTTGATAACGCAAATTGACGGAATGTCCGCTGTGTCTCCAGCGGGTGGCACGGGGGGGGGTTGGGGCATATGGCGGGCCCGGGGGAGCGAGGGGAGTGCCCGCCTTAGCGCCTTCCCACCCCCCCCCTCGAGCTCCCCCCCCCCCTAACAATTGCAAGATTACTGACTTGCAAAAACAATCTCGAATTATTATGTTATGATTGTTCTGAGGGCGCGAGGGGTGGTACTCCTCCTTCTGACTCCCCGTTTAACGTCGTTGCAGAAGTCCCCTTTTTTGAGCACGACTTTCCTTTCGTTCCCGTATTTCGCTCCTTTTTTACCCGGTGCGATCTTCGTGACAAAGTTCGTTTTTTGTTTTGAGCAACAAGAAATAATATAACGCATATTTTTTTTTTCCAATCCGTGCTGAAGATGGGGCTCTTCTCCCACCAATCGATTAATAAAGGCAAAGAGGGGGAATATCTTTTTTTTTTTTTTTGTTGTTTTATAGTAAGGAAGGGAGGCCCCCTCCGCCGAACACTTGGACCCCGGCCCCCCTCTACCACAGTCTATTTTTTCCCCCCCCCCTGTTATTTTTGTTGGGGGGGAGGACAGAAGGGAGTGGGTTGATTGGCTGTGAGTTTCCTGGTTCGGGTGGGGGTGGTGCCTCGCTGGAGGGGGACCCACCCCCCCAGTTTGGTTGAAAATTGTAACTTCTTTGTTTTTATTAGGTGGGGGCCAGTCCAGGCCTTTGCGGGGGGGTTTTCCCCCCTTTTGGCCGGTCAGACCGTGTGTTTGCCGGCCCTGGGTCCAAATAATTTTGGTTGGTTTTGGTCCCTTTTTCGCGGTCTAGGCGCTCTTATGGAAAATGGTGAACCCACCTCTTCAACCTATCACCGCGAACAAGTCTTCTTTTTGTGGTACCTCCCCCCGGACGCCCTGGGCTGGGTTCAGGGACAAGGGTGTTTTTAGTGCTGGTGTGGTTGCCCAAATTTCCTTGCCGGTGTTTGGTGGGGGTCGAGGGAAGAGGTAGTGTCGCAGACCCTCATTTCCCCTTTTTCCCTTTGCGTTCTAATTTTTTTACCTGGCCGGGCGTTTATCCGTTTTCTTGGTATTTTCAAGGCGGCCCTTTTTCAGGTCGCCTATTGACGAAAACCTCCCTATTTATACCAAACTCCCGGAAGTTTTTTTTACCACAACGCTCGTGTCCCACTTGGACATGCGCCACGGGGGGGGGGGGTGCGTTTAGGTTGGGGCACCCCATGCACCCACCTGCTAGTCATTAGTCAACCCCCAACCCAAAAGACCCTTTCCTGTTTTTTGGGAGGGGTGGGGGAGTCCCCGGGGCGGGGGTGTGGGCGGCCGAGGGTTACTAGGGTTTTCCTGTAGGGAAGGAGGCGCGTTCAGGGTTTTTGCCGGGTTTGCATTTTCAAGGGGTGTCCAGCCAGCCTATTTTTTCCCTGTCCACCCCATTTCGGTCTCCTCTGCCCCTACTTTTCCTTGAAACCCAACCCCCTTCCCCACCTTCCCCCACCAGCTGAGCCACCTACTCAACTCAAATTTTCCCCCAGATTTGTTTGACCCCCCTCACCCCCGTGAATCCACCCGGCCCCTGAGACCACGTAAAGGTTACCTTTTCGTTCCAAACGCCCAAGTGGGTAAAAGAATTTCCCCCCCCAAACGGGTGGTAAAACCCCATTCCCCCTGGGAATTGATGGGGGCGGGTATCCCCTTTGGTCCCAGAGCACCCCGCCCTTCGGCGTCCACCTTTTCCCCCCCCGTGGTTTCGCGTATGTTTAAGACGGAGCAATTCCCAAGTTGATTTGCCTTTTTTTTCAAACTATTAGACCAATTCCAGATAGTAACACCCTTTTTTTTGCTGTGGCGCAGGAATGGGTTGGTGTTTTTTTATTTTTTTTCCTCGTTCCGGAGAGTCACGGTAGATTAGGTTGTTATGCTTCCCCCTTGCAGGGGGTTTGTCCTGTGTTGTGTTCCAGTGGCAGGGTGTGTCGTTTTTGGGGGGCGGTGTGCGTGGACGACGGCCATTTTGTTCAGTTGGTGTGGGAGGGTTTTACGAGAGGGCATGTATGGTAGGGTCTCTTTCCCATGGCGCAGGGGATGTCGTGGTTCCGCCCCTGTCCCCTGGTGTGAGTGGTCAGTCTCCCGGGTCCAGTAGAACGGTTTCGGACAGTCGAGCTTCTCGTTTTTGTTGTGGGGTCGGCCTCCTTAAAAGGAGGCGCCCCGGGTCAGGGCTTTCCCCCCCTGGAGGCAAAGGTCGGGGCCTCCGACCATGTGATGGGTTTCTTCGGGGCCGGTGGCGGGGGTCTTTTTCCACTTGGCAGGGGGACCGGGACACGGAAGGGGCAGGGGTCCTAATCGACCCGCCCTCCACCCTTGCCCTCTGCACAGTCTTATTAACTAGTGGGCGTTGTATTTATTGTTTGTGGTTGTGCCCCGCGGGGGGGCGTTTTTGCATTGGGTCGAGGGCGGGCGGGGGGTTCGAGGTTTGTTGGTTTGTGGGGGGGGGTTTTTCCCGCCCACCTGCCATTTATTTTTACCATATTTTTTTTTGGGGCAGTACCCCACTTGTATACCTAGACACCGCACATCCCACACCCAACCTTCGACAAACCACCTGTGTTAACGCCACCAACTCCGGTGGGGTACCCGTTTTATTTACTTTGATCCTGCGGGATAGAGAGAAATGTTTCAAAATGTGTTTTGAGGGGTGTGTTGGGTTTGCGGAGGGGAGGTGGGGGGGTACGGCGCCCAAGTTTGGGTTCTTGGTTTTTCCTCTGATTAGGCGTGTGTGTGTTTTTTGCGTGTATGCGGGTGTGTTCATGTTCGTGGGGTGAGTCGCGCCGCGGTTCTGGTGTCTGGGTGTTTCCGTAACAGGACCAATATTTTTCACAGCCTCCTAGGCGATTTTCCCCCCCCACACGGCCGCTTCTAAACCCATCCCGGCACTGGGTCTATTCCAAATCCAACGAGCTGGGTGAATAAAAAAATACCCTGAATAGGGGGGAACGGGCACTCACCCTCCAGTCCCCAGTGACATTATTCTTCCTTTCATTACCAACCTCCGTTTGTTAGTGACTGATTTCTCTATGCGTCTTCCTCCCGACTTTTATCGGACCAGTTTACCACCCCACCCTCTAGATGGCTTTCCCTCTTTCCGGACTAATATTTCGAATCAACCTTTTAGGCGGGCCGTGTTACAATGCACGGTGGTGGCGGGGCCCTTCGGTGGGCCCCGTAACACAGTCCAAACGCGACATTTTAAACTTCTTCGTCTTGTCGGCTGTGGCGTTGTTGTGTCGTTTGGTGTACGAATGTGCTGCCGGAGTGTGTTGATTTGGTTGGGGGGGGTTGAGATCGGGGTTGAGGGTCGGGTGGGGGGCAACCGGGGCTTTCTCATCAGGGGTGCCCCCGCGCCGCTCTGTTCCGCCCCCCGGCGGGTAGCCAGAGAGGGTGCTCCTCCTCGGCCCCGCTTCGTAGGAAGCGGGGGAGTTGTTTTGTTGGGGTGTTCAGGGGGGTTGGGTATTTTTCCGGGTGTGTGGTGGGTGTTTTTTGTGATTTGAGGAATTCTAGTAAGGTTTGGGGGGGGGTGGGGTGTGGTGGGGGGGGGGGGGGGGGGGGTTTGGTGTGAGTGGTGGGGCTTGTGTGTGTTTTTTCTGTGGGGGCGGGCGGCGCTTGTTTCGTTTCTTCGCATAGACAATTGGGCCGGGGGCCGGGGTTGTTGTGGTGCTTAGGGAGGGGGGGGTTGTTGGCGGCAGCGGTTGGTTGTGTCCACTTTAGCCCTGGTGAAGCCAGAGAGCATGGGTGGGGTCGTGGGGGGGGTGTTGTGGGGGGGCGGCGTTCTTTTTTGGCTGCTGATTATGGGTGGGATCCTTCGTGCAGTTAAAGCGTTTCTTGTTCCGAGGTCAGCCGGCTTTGGGGACTGATGTTCCATAGGTACACCATGGTATGCTTTGTTTTTATAGATGAAGGGGGTTTCTTTTCTGTGTGGTGTCTTTGGTTGGGGATAGGCAGATTGTGAGCATCATCCCCGCACTATGCTTCCATGGATTGTGGGGGGGGGGATGGATTTAGTTTTGTGGGGGTTGGTGGGCTGGGGGGGGTGGGTTTTTTTGTTGTTCGTGCCGGGGGCGCAGGGGTTTGCGCAGAAAGTGCCTGTGGTTCCCACGGGTGGTTTGTGTTTGCGTTTTGGTTGGTTTTTCTGCTGTTGGGGGTGAGATCTTGGGCGCGCGTCCTTGGGGGTTTTTTCCGACGGCGGCGACGATGGGGTTGTGCTTCTGTACATATTGAATCCCCACCTTGCTGTAAAGATATTTAGCAATTATTTTTTTTACGCCTGTCAATCCCCCCGTTCCCCCATCACCGTACAACGAAAACCAATTAAAACCTTCCTTTTTCCCGTGACAACAAATTCCCCCTTGAACCCCTAGGGCGTTGACCCCATAACCACACCCCCCACCCAAACTATTTTCCAGGAGACACTGTCAGTCGTTACCTATGCATTTTCTTTTCCCGCGATTTTCCCCCCCCACCCACACCCCCGTCAACCCCCCAATTCGAAGGACCAGGTTTTTTTTTTCTACGAGCCTCCCTCCGGTTCTTTTCTCGCCGACCAGGCACGCGTTTTCCCAATATACTTTACAGATACCTTACCCAACCCATCGCACTTTGATGTACAGGTTCCACACCCGTACACTCCCTCAACGAGTGTTTTGACCAAACATTCTTTACCAATTATTTTCCCCTATTGACTCAAAACCCCCCACAGAACAACCCTCCGCATATTCAGCTTCCAACCCGTTCAAGTGGGCAACCACAACTTATCGGTACATTGATTTGGGGCATAAAATGACCTTCTTAATTTACCTGCTGGTTTACGTGCTCCCATGTCCACTTCACACGCAAACTTTTTTTTTCACTCAAACCCACATTTTCCCCTTTGAAATGGGATCTTCAATTTCCTTCCCCCCGACCGTACTTGCCCCGGGAAACCCACACTATTCTATTCTTCACCACCTTTTGTCCGGATATCTTTTCTTTTTTTGCCAACAATCCCCCAACTCAACGCGTTGCAAATGCTTTGATGCTTTCCGAAGCTTTGCTCTTTTCGCCCTGGTATAAACCAAAGCCAGACAAAACCCAACCGTCCTGGCTGGCGGCCCTCCGCTTACCATCACCAACATCCAATACGGACCGCCCCCCCCCATTTTTCCGACCTTTTAACCCCACATCAACATTAATCGGACCTTTAACGTCCCGTAATTAAAACAACGCTTCTTTGAACCGCCCATCTCACAATTTAGCCATATGCATGACATCCACCACCAACGTGCCCCCCTTCAGGCCATGGAACCCTCCACCACATACGACTGATTTTCACCCCACCCCTTTCCGAGAGGGGCACAAAGTTTGAATTCTCTTTTTTAAATCTGCGATTCCCCTTAGCTTCCCCAGTGCTTAAAAGGGTTGGGTGGGGTCGTGGGGGTACGATCGCCGTACAACATAACAACGGCCACCCAACTGGTCCACCATTTCCAAACCTGGTCACAACACATTCTTTCCCGCACTACGCGCCCAACCCCCACAAAAAAAGGATGCTCTGGATACCGTTGTACCTCCAAATGCGCATTACTCCATTGCGCACGTATGTCCCTCGAGCACGCTATTTTCACAATCTGCAATTATAACCCCTCAACAACCCGCCCTATGACGCTTGAGGATCTCACGGAGGCGATGTAGTGGGATGTGGTTTTAGTTTATTGTCCCGCTCCCCTACCTTTTTCTTTATACCCCTTTGCTCAGAGACCACCAAACAACCAACCAAGAATCAACCCGGGTCTCCCCCCCCCATTGTTCAGGCGCAGGGGGGGTGTCATGCTCCCACCCCATCTTTTTCACCCCTCCCAATGGGGGAGAGGGAGGTTGGGGTTAGGGGGGTGTGGGTTGTGGTGATTGAGGGCGAGTGGCGCGGGGGGGTCTTTGCACTTTGGCAGGCGGTGCTCTCAATTCTCCCACACTGTTTCCTCGCTTCGCAAAAAATTCAGTGCTACTCAAACTATTTTGCCGATCTCACTTACTACTTTTCCGGCGGTCCCACCCACGTCAATCGACTGACGCGCGAATTCGTCCTACGGCACAAAGTCCAAAACGGTCTTTCAACATTTCCGTCCCTCTTCAGGGGCGTTATTACATCTATCCGATGAACCAATTTTGCGCCGGTCGTCCGCGGCAGGGCCCGTAAATTTCCTTGATTTTTGCACTTAGAGGGGAACTCAGTACTTCGGTCGGTCACAACCAGAAATATTATCCCGGTTACGATCCCCGAATTTTTGAACCCACTTTCAAACACTATACTATCCCCAATCCTTGGGGACTCATCTTTACTTTTATTACAAAGCTCCCTTTTTTTGACAGTTACTTTTTCCCGAAGGGGTGAGTGCGGGTTTCCGGTTTCGGGGTGGGAGAGGGCGGAGACAGGGGATTTAGGTGGTGTATTCACCCCCCCGATGACGCTACCCTCTAAATTTTAAATTTTCTCTCTAGCACTCCGGGTCGCGGCCCCTCCACTGAGCTGGGCTTGGTGCTGTTGCCTTTTTCTTTCAGCCACGCTATTTCACCTACCCCCAATTGCCTGCCCCCCATCTTTAAGTGTACATCACCAACCCCGAGGTACAAGTCCTCCCCTCACCACCAGCTTCGCAAGGATCCGCCCCCCCGTGCCCCCGAAGCGCCAATGATCAGAGGGGGTTGTGGCTGTTGTGGGAAAGCGTTCTGTGGGGCTGTAAGGTCCGAGTTAGATAAATTCCACCATGGCAGCGGGTGGCCATCGGGGCATTGGGTTCCCCCCCCCGGGTTCAGGTTGCTGATTAGCGTTATGCGTTGACAGTGACTGTTGGGGTCGGTGACCTTTACTCGGCGGAGGGTGGGTGTGGGATTTTTACGCCTGAATTTTGGTGGCTTCGCCCTGGGTCTTTTCTAAATAAAATTCCCCCATGTCCCTCAGCGGGGGTGGGGGTCTGGGGAGCTATGGGGTATCCCCGTGGTCGTTGCGGGGGGGGGTGGTGGGGTGGTGCCGGCGGTGTGGGGCTATTGTTGAGGGTGAGGGAGAGCTTTAAGGTTCTGGTGGTGGGGGGAGTTTATGTGGTGCCCGGTTGACTTTCGACTGCGGGAGACGTGGGATTGTCCCGCATGTGTTGTCCCGGTGTGTTTTTTTTTTTTTGGGTTGTGATTAGGACGGGGGGGTTTCGGGCCGATGGCAAAAAGTGTTACATCCCCCCCCGGCACGCGGTGTTGGCGGAGGGTCCCGCAATGAGCACCACCTGTATTCCGGGGCTTTTCGACCGAAGGGGGCTTCCGTGACGTTCGTGTGGGGTCCCCAGGCTATATCTGTCTCTTCTTTCCGCTTCGCGTGTTTGGGGGTGTTGTGTGTGGAGGAGTGACCTCTCGGAGCACTCTGTGTTGTGTCTCGTGGTCGGGTTCCTAGGTCTTGCCGAAATAACGGGTCTACGGGTGGTTTTGTCTTACGTTCGGGTTTTTTGGTGCGGGGGGTTTTGTGGCTAGCTGCGGTGCATCTAACCAACTTTCGCCAAACCTGGGCGCGGTCTTGCATCCATAACACCCTTTTTACCCCAGCACTCGTTTTTTTGTCTGCCTCTTTTCCATCGACATTCTTTTCTTTCATAGTGGTCGGATTATTCATTGCTTATCCATTATCATTTTTGCAGGACGCTTACTTTCCCTTTGCATCCCCCTTATTCTTTTCATTAATTTCCAACACTTCTCTTGTTCTGGACTTGCGGGGGGTTGGGGGGCGATGGTCCCCCAATGTAGATTACATTTTTTTCGGGCGGGGACTTCAGCACCAGTTCCCCCCTTGTGGTTTGTGGTTTGCATTTATGATAGCCTGATCTCTTATTTGATTGCTCGGTATTGTCTTTGGCGATTCCCATTATGAGTTTACGATCGCTGGCCTTACAAGAAATCGCAAATCGCCCCACCCTCCCACCTCCTCAGCCGCCCGGCATTCCACCCCCCCCCCCAGACTTCCTCGGACCCGCGGAATGTCGCGCCCCCGTGTTTCAATCACATTTTTCCTTCCCTGTCGCTTCTCTTGCTTTTGAAAACACCCTTTGTTCTTGAGTGTCACAAGATGATTATCCCAGTCATGTTTCAGCGGGCCCGGACAATCCATTTCCCGTCTCGTCTGTTTTGTCCCCGGCCGATCCCTTAAGCCTTGGCGGGATGATCAACACGAGCGCGTTTTCCGCCCGACCTAACAAACATAGCTTTCCATCTCCACCAAAAAGCTATCCTTCTGTCCCACGCCCTTGTCCTGTACGATCTGCGTGCCCGCCCCTCTTTATCAGAAAATTAGGATTCTGCTATTTTCCTTGCAGCTGCTAACTTTAGACAGTCCACGTCGTGCATCTAACAAATCCGACATGATCGCAAGCTTACACAGTATCCCCCCTGTGTCAAACACACCGTATCGTAGCTCCCCCCAACCAGGAATAGTGGCCAAGGACACAAAATAATCATACATTTTAAACCAAACTCAAAATTAACAAACCATCCGGTAACCATCAGTGGCATCCCCCGCTAAACCTTTTCTTGGATACCCCCCGTAAAAACACACCCCCGTAGGGCGCTTTTTACGCCAACACAACACCCCAAAACATCCACAGCGAACCCCGTCAAGCCCCCCCCCTCTCTCCCATTGATTCTCCAGAGATTGTCAGCAGATCTATCGACGTTCACATCCACTAAGAATCGCGATGTCTGAACACCCGTTCCCCGGAGCACAATCCTCCCTGGTTCCAGCGTTTCCCGACTTTCCCACCTTCCCACAATCTTGCTGTGCGGCATTTACACCCCTCATGTAAGCATCCCCCCCACCCCCCTAAACCATTCCGTGACAAGCCGCTTGCCCAAAAGCTCATTTAAGGCTTCCTTTGCCCACGGCACTTTTTTCAACATCCCCTTGTGTGTTTCGAGCGGCTGTGCAGGAACTTGTAACAGGCACCCTCCCATGTTCTCCCCTGGCAACTGGCAGGTGCTACTTAAAAAACGGCCTTTTCGGTCTTTCAGGTCAACCCCGGCACTGTTTTTGGATCCCGGTCGATTTTCCCCGGAGGTACCAAGCTAATTACAACCTCCTGGACGTCTTTTTTTCCCTTTTTTCCCACGCTCTGCAACTTCGGGCGAGACCCATCTGGGCTGCACTTGTACACAAACAATACGCCCCCCCCCCAAACCGTTTTCTTATGTTGCCCCAACCCAGGGCCAGCTTTTCTTTTTACGTCAACTGCAGGTTTCGGGCCATGAGCACTTTTTTTCTTCACCGACCCGCCTCTCCTTCTCCCCCCCCTTACCTACCACTTTTTGCAGTGTGAACCATTTCTATCTTCATTCGTGTGACAGGGAAGGGTACTCCCCACAACCCGCAACCTACCTTGTTGTAGGTCTCCCCTTTTGTCCCCGCATATATCACTTTAACGTACCGACTGGTGGTTCGTTCCTTGTGGTGCAAAACTACAGCCGAAAGGTAACGGGTTTGGGAATGGCAACAGTCCCCCTTCATTCGGAAATCATGTCTAAATTCTCAACTCCCCCCCTGTTCACTCCGGTCTGCATGGGGCGGAAAATCCCTCTTCCTTTTTCCGCACCCACCCTCTACCCCACATTCCCCGGGAATTATTTTTCGCGGTAAATTCCCGCGGCTCGTTGAAGTTTCGCCAACCCCTTTTTCGTTCCGAAAAAAGACCCTGTCCCCCCCAAACGGGTGCTTTTTCCTTCCTTGGTATTATGTATTTTCAGGGATTCACTAAAATTTTATCTGGGCGCCACCGGCCAATACATTTTTCGCCCTATTTCTTCCCCCTTACGGTCTTGCGTGCGCCCAATATGACAAAGAAAAGCTGGCCTCCCCCCCTTCAATAGCCCCAACTACTCTTTTGTTGGTCAATGATAATTTTCTACTTACTCAGCTTTCGAAAGTCGTTTTTTTTTTTCCCAGGTCTGCCAACAGCCCCCTGCCCACCCCCTTCCACCATCGTGTCAGGGGATTTCACATATCCGGCGAACTTTTCTTGGACCCCCGGCGAATGATAACACACCACTATTGTCCAAATCCATCCCCCCTCCCTTTTGCCCCCAGTGCGTGCGGTTCCCCGCAATCCCTCCAGAAAGGAACTTCCGATCCAAAACCAGTCCTTACCATTGTTCAATTAATCCCTTTATCCTCGAGATGTTAGATATTTGATTCCCCTCCTACCTTCCCTCGAATTCTCTAGGTCCTTTTTCTGAAGTGCCTTCCATTATTAATAACTCTTCCACTTAAACCCTGCATCTTTTCTACAGTGACCCTCACCCCCACCCACCCACCACTTTTTTTCACCTCGACGGTTCCCCGCCCAGTCCAAACAAATTAAAATTTTTCCGGTTTCCTGGCAGACAAACTGGATTCATTTTCATTCCGTTCCTTTTTTCCTTCTATTTACAATGCTTTCTGTTTCAGAATTTGGGCAATCATGCCGGCATCAAATTTTTAGTCTCACCCTTCTTGTAACCCTAGATTCCCATCCTTGTTACACTGCCTTTCCTCGACATCGTTTTTATTCCCCCCGTTGAATGGGTCTACCCCACCTTTCCCCCCCTTGGGTTCAATCTTATAACGCATTTCTTCCCGGCTCCCTCTATTTTCCCCCTGTTTTGTTGTTCTTTTGTACGACTTCGGAAAATATAAATAGACGATTATTTGATCTTTCACCCGATCATGTTTGTTTTTTGAAAACATTTCATAACCATTAATTCCCTCCCATCCAACTCTCTCTTGACCTATCCTGCCGTTTACCCCCGTTCCCCGCAAGAAAATTTCGCCTCTTTCGCAATTGTTTCTTTCCCTCAACTAAGCCAACATGATTTTTGTCAACTGCCCTCAAGAACAATGGTCACCTAAGATAATTGTTTCTAATGCCCCTACCACAGAAACACCATTTTTTTCCTACCCAACATTGATTACTGTGTACTTTTTTAAGTATTTTCCTTTTCGAAAGGACAAAACAAAACGACATGATTGTTCTAGTCATACCCATGTACACTTTCTGGGCCTTGTACCAGAAATCTTCCCCGACGCCACCCTATTCAAATGGACAGACCTCACCTCCCTCCCAACGCACAATCCAAACTTTTGACACACCCCCACCGATCTGACCAACTTTTTTTATTAACCCCTCGATTTCGCAAAAGAATGATGCTGCGAATGATATGCCTATTGATTCCTTGCGTGAGAGCTTTTGTCCCCCTTCTTACCAAAGCCACCCACCCGTACTTTGTACTTTCCCCCTCCATCCAGGTAGTTTTTTTTTCTTCGTAAATAAAACCACAGTAGTTTGAATCAAAATAAATTTCTTTACCCCCAAAAAATTTTCCAAGACAATTTGCCCCCAAAACGACTCAAGGATATATGAAACAACAAAACAATTGTGGGGGTTTGGGGGGTTTTGGGGGGGTGTGTGGGCTGCGGGGTTTTTTGCGCTGACCTTGTCGAGGTGGGCCCCCCTCCTCCTCTGCGGCGGGTTCTTGGCGTAGTGGAGGGAGGGGGGCGTGGGGCCCCTGGGGGGGGGCTGTTTGGGGGGTGTTTTTATTCCGCCTCCTCTCCTTAACCATGGCGGGGTTGGCCCGGTTGGTCCACGTTTGGGTTTGTCGGAGTGTTAGTTGGGGGAGACAATTTGTTCGGGGGGGCGGCGCTTCTTTTCCTCCCCCTCGGGCGGCTTTGTGGACTTTCAGCGTGAACTTCACCGCCCGGGCCAGTTCGGGTTGTTGTGTGGGTCATCGCGGGGCGGGGCCTGCCCCAGTCTTTCTGGGTGGGGGGGGGGGGGGTGGGGGGGGGGTGGTGTTGTTGGGGGGGGGGGCGGGTTTTGGGTTTTGGGGTGGGGGGGGGTTGGTTGGGGGATATCCTCTCCTTTCACTTTTTGTTGGTTTGGTGTGGAGGGTCGATGGTGTGGGGTGGAAGAAGGTGTGCGATGGGGGGCGTTACCCGTGGGGGCCTGTGGTGGGTTGAACAAACAATTGCCGTGCCCCCCGTTTTTTCCCACGTGTTAGATACCCCCTCGGGAGTGGGGGAAGGGATTGTGGGGGTTCCTGGTGGGGGCCGTCCTTGGGGGTGTTTGTGTGGTCGGGTCGGGGGGGCACCCGAGTGTACCGCGCTGGCGCCCGCCCCGGGGGACCCCAACCCTCGACAACATTAATTATAGAAAGGGGGTTCCCCCCCCCCCCCCCCCCATTTGTGCAAGCTTCGAGGGAACAAACTTCTTAACATTTTGAATACGTTGGAACCACCCCCCAAGTCCCCACAATTTGTAATTTCAGTGGGAACCTCACACCCCCCCCCTGTGTCAGGTTCACAAAACCCAATTTGGTAAAAATTCAACCATTGTCTCCGCTTTTTTCTAGCTTCGTCCTCCCTCCATCTGGGCCCTATGGCTTTGTGGCCCCAGGTAACCCCTTTTGTTCCTTCCCCAACGACCCAAACAGGTTTTTCAATGCCACCTTTTGGGTTTGACTTTCTGCCTCTTTCCCTTCCTTCCGAACACGGTCTGTGCCTCTGGGAAACCTCTTCCCCCCAAATTTTTCCCTTTTTTTTTTTTTTCTTCCCCTTCTGTCTATATTTTTTGACCACTTACCCAACCGGGGGCCGGTTTGTTGTTTGACTTTGCCCCAATTGGCTTCCCTTTCCACCCGCAATCTTACTTCAGAGAATGAATCCTTCTTACTTAAGTTTACCAACCCACGAAACATCCGTCCATTATATTTTTTCCTGCTTCTTGGTCAAACACCGTAAAGACCAACCATTCTCTGGTTTTACACCCCTTCCATATGAGCCCTTTTTACCCGTCCCCCAGCAAATCTCCTTTTTGTTTAAGTTACCCAAGTAGGTCACCCCCCCTTTACACACCGAAAACAAAACCAACTGTTTACCCTATGTCCACAATAATGGTGTTCCCCCCTTCACCTTCCTGGACCTCCTCTCACAGAAATTTTGCCATCAACGCGATTTATTTTTATTTATTTTACCACCCAAGGCCCACCAACTGGAGTTCCCCTCTTCCCCCTTCGGACTAATCTGTAGTTACAAAAACTCCACAACACCTCCTCTTTACCATTGATCACAATTGCCAATGTACCCCTCCCGTTTTTAGATAAGCCTCATCTGGGTTCCACACATTCGTATACTAACTTTCCCCGTATCCCCGCCAAACAGGATTATATCCTTTCTTTTTCTTAGAACATTTACGGCTTTCCCACGTAGAAGAAATTCTACTGGCAAAAAATCTGCCTCCATTCCCCCCCTCCTGTAAAATGCATGTACCCAAAACCTCTTCGCATAACGAGACGCTTTGTTTCCGAGTAGTCCCCTTCCACCTTTTTCCTATGACCATCAATAGGAAAAAACCCCACCCCCACACATCTCTTTCAGTTTTTCCGTATTAAGAACTGTGCCTCAAGGCAAGTTTTCCTTGCATTTTTTTTTCTTTGGTCAATTAATCTTATTTGCTTGACCCCCGGACAAACCTTCCCTGTAGTACCTCTGAACCACCTATCCTACGAGACCCCCATGGTATACCAACCGATCAAACAAACAACCCCCCCTACACTCTTTCTTGAACACACAGACCCGATTGCCCACCCCTTCCTTTCCAGTTTTCCACCTTTTTTTCACTGAACCCCTTGGCAGATAAGATTATCTCATCCCCGTCATGTCCGTTCTCCACACTTCAGATCTTCCCTTTCTTCACCATGACATATACTCCCCAAGGATCGGGGATTTCTTTTTTTTTTTGTTGAAGTCAAAATTTCCAAAAAAAAAGTAGATTAAAAAAGTTTTTATTGGGGGGTGACATTCAACAATTTTCACACCAGCTGGATATTCCCTTTTCCTCTGGCTTCCCATCGCCGGACTCAAATATATTAAGCGTTTCCACTCCCCCCCTCTCCCTTCAACCTTTGTGATTGAATCTTTTTCCTGTTTTTGCTTCCCTTTTTTTACAAGTTGTTTTTTTTTATCTCATATGATTTGCCCCCCATTCAATCGAAACCATGTCCCTCTTCTTTGTGGTGTAAAAGCGAGGGGTGGTTTTTCTCGTTTCCTGCGAGTGACGGGGCGGTGGTGTGCTTCGGGGGGGGGGTCTTGGTGGGTCGTTGCGTTGGGGGGGCGAGGTTTGCCGCCTGGCTGCTTGTTCCTTTTTTGATCTGGTTGTGGGGTGGGGGGCGCGGGTGTTCGTGTTTGTGAGGATGTAGGGGGTTGTGCTGTGTGTTGTTGAGGGAAGCGTAGTGTCGTGCCCGGTTTTTTG
>Ga0179593_1622522_pt1 | contig 30229 bp, 56 predicted proteins | sample CZODoug2_1_08_16_FD_185931 | JGI IMG/M metagenome (GOLD analysis project Ga0179593, IMG submission 185931) | Vadose zone soil fungal communities from Angelo Coast Range Reserve, California, USA - CZODoug2_1_08_16fungal (PacBio error correction) | ecosystem: Environmental > Terrestrial > Soil >... | reverse complement strand
CATACTGCCATCCATGGATTTTAAACGCGCCAACAGAGAGAAGACCCTTTTTTCCGAGCATCCTGTTTAGCATTTTCTTTTTCCCCCTTGGGACTCTCAAAGCTTATTTAATTTTCTCTCATTCCCCCCTTTTCCATCCCCTTCCAGACCCCTTAGGAGAAAAAGCCCCGTGTACCTTCCTCCTGATTATTTCCCTCATTGGGAGGGAACCCGGCTTTGTAACCCTGTGCTTCCGCCTTCCCCCCGCTGACGCTGAGGATTTGGAGAATTTCGTATAGTGTGTGCTTTCTTTGCCTTGATCCTTTTTCGGATTTAAACCAGCGAATAGAACCCAACTTCTACCCCCTTCGGAGACCCCGCGTTGGTATGGTTTCGTCGACCCTTGACTTCCCTTTTTTTTTCCCTTTTCCAAACTAACATTCAGACCTAGAGTTTTTGCCCCCTTTCCGTCTCAAACAGAGTGAAGGAAACCACTTTTCTTCCGACCCCCCCCCCTCTCGCGGCAGATGTTGGGGTGTGTTTCCCCCGTTAAAACATACCGTTTGTCGAGAATTTTTTGGCGCGTAAGGCTGTTTTCTGCAGGTCTTCTTTTTCGCAACCCTCCTTCCTTCCACAGGTCCCAGCTTTCAGGAGGAAAAAGAGCGGTTTTGCTTTCCTCCCCCCAACGACCCCCCCCCCTCTCCTGTTCGATGTTATATTTCCTAAACGTACCAATAAGCTCTCCCCTTTATCTCTAACTCGCCCGTTCTTCAGCCCGATTGATCGAGCCCAAACTCTGCCCCTCTTTCCTTCTTTTAGAGTTTTCAAATGTCGAGTTCTTTTACCCCCCTTTTTGTTTCTTCCCCTCAATTATTCGTTAGTTTTAGCCCCCTTGATAACCTCCCCACAGATGATGCTTCTCCCCCTCTGCGTAATGGTTGTTCACCTCTACCCCCTTAATCCTCCTTTTTTTTTTGTTTTTCTCCTGTCCTCCCCCAATATCTCTGGTTCCCTCCTCTCGTGTTTGTTTTTCTGTGCCTTCGCTTCGCTCATGAATTCACCAATCACACCCCCTTTCCCTTTTGCCCGAATTTCCTTTTCTCTGGCTACTTTTCCGAGGTGGTCTGGATCTTTTTATCCAATTTTTGGGATTTTTTCTCCTCATGGCTGTTGGAATGGCGTTTGGCTCTCCCTTTTGGGCTTTTTTTTTTTTCGTGCGAGAAACCCCTGGAGTTTGCAGCTGAAATCCTTTTTCCCCCTCACGACAGTGTTTGCGCCGCGCCCCAAATAAATAAGATGCCTCCTCTAATCCCCCCACCATCTCTCCCTGACCAAATGGGAGGGTGCTGTTTCCGATCCTCTGATTCCTCCCCCCCCTGCTGGTGGTAGTGTTCAAACTGGTTTGCACCCACTTCCGGTTGAGATCCTCCCCAACCTTTTGCCTTTCGAATATTCGCTGGACTCCAACCACCGTTCCTTAATCCCCCCCGAGCAAAGTTTTTTTCTTCAAGTCCAATTGTTATTCTTTCCCCCCCATCCTACCAAAAAAGGTTATTTCCCCTTTTTTTTTTTTTTTTTTTCACTTTTTTTCTTTTATCCTAAGCCCACCACGAAATATAAAAACCCTCTCGTCAGCGGTTCCCCCGCTTTTTTTCTCCCCCTGTTTTTAAGCGGTTCCACCCAATGATATGCCTCTAATTTCCCTTTTCTAGTAATCGGACACTCGTTTCTGTGTCGCCGCTTGTTTAATTCTTGCCTTTTCTTCAATTTGTTCCTGCTTGTTCCTAATGTTCCGCAGATTCCCACCGCAGTCCCCTCCGAGCCCTTCCTCCGCTTTTGTTTCTTCATAAGGTCTAACACTCCTTTTTCCTAAAGTTTCCGTCCATGGTATTTCTCTCTCTATTTCTACCTTTTTTTTCTCGGATTACGAAATCCATAAGACCATTTCGAATAATGGGTCCAGGGTCACCCCCCACGCTGAGCCTGTTCTATGTCGTTGTCAGATTGTTTTTCTCTGTTTTTATTTGGCCATATGAGAGACGTTCCGACCCTCTTCCCCCTTACCCGCCCCTTCCGAATTAACTCTCTACACCCGCGATTTTTCCTTCCCTCTGCAACTGATATTGGAGCCGTATTTTTTTCTTCCAAACCTGAAACAGTTTTGCTCCATTTCTTTTTTCACAACCCCCTTTTTTACTGCTGAGGATGAGACCTTAGAGACCCTTTTCCGTCTTTTTTTTGAGGATGTTTCACTTTCTCCCCACCCTTTTCCAACTCGTGAGACAAAGCTCGCTTTCGGCCTTTTCCCCTCCCTCGCTGGTGTTTTCTTTCCGAGAAGTCAACCCTGTCCAAGTGTTGAGTAAAGCCTTCCTCCCCCGTCGGCCTTCCCCCCCTGGGGTTCCCAGAAAACCTGCGCCCCCGTTTCTCTTTTCCTTTATAAAAACGCCACCCGCATGGCCCTTTTTTTTCCTAATTTTGGTCGGCGTAGAGGCTGCCTTCTGATTTGCTTTTGACCCCGCTGGCGCACCCTTCTTACGGTCCCGGAACTTGCTTTTACGTAACCACCATTTTTTTTTGCCCCACGACAACCACGCTCTTTCATTGATTTTTTCCCAACAGCCAGTCCACAATTACGATCCCCTGAGTCTCCCCCCGGACGTACTCCCCTTGACTAGTCCCTCCCCCTTTCTTTGAACCTTTTTAGCAAGACTGAAAAGTATTCGTAACCCCCCCCCCTTCTTTGCAGTTCCAATTTTTTTTTTCTTTTTGGTACGTACTTTTTTTTGTGAATTTGCGCGCCCCCGGATAAACACCCACACCCCCAAATCGATGATCCCCTTCCTGTACATGTCTCATCTCATATCTTTCCTCCTCCGTGTTTTCTTTTCTTGACCTCCCCCCAAACAATTTTGGCGCCCGCCTCCTTTCTTCTTTTTTTGTCGGTTGCATTTGGGGCAGCCCCTAGATCCTCTTTCTTTTGCAAAAATTTTTAACAAACAATTGTAAACTTGACACCTTCTCACTTGAGACCCCCCCTTCCCAGTATGGAACCCAAGTTTTTTTTTTTCCCCCCCTGTTACGAGGCCGTTGGAGCTTATCTTTCTTTCCATTTACTTTTTCTGTCCGTGCGGCTGATGCCTCGAAATGTAGTGTTGTTTTTTTGTCTTTGCTGGCACCCCACAAAACAAAACCTTTAGCTGGTTGAAGTTTTCCCCCTCTTGCCGGGGGCATCGCCCGACGGTTTGAGAAGCGTTCCAAATTTAACTCTTCCCATGCAAAATTCTACTTTTCCCAACTCCCAACCTTATCCCCTTCACCAACCCTGGGGTGAGTCCCGATGTACCCTGTATGATTCTCGAGAGAGGTGTTTACTTTGTCCCAAATCTCTTCTTTCCCCTCCGGTGACGGTTGCCCCCCTCTTGGAATTTTTCTTGAATGTTATTTCGTTTTTGTCTGGCCTCCCCCCCCCCCCTCGAGTCTTTTAAGGAAAAATCCTCACACTTTTTTTGATCCCCTCAACCTGTTGTCTCCCCGTTTTTTTGTCTATGGCTTGGCCATCCCCTCCCACCACCCCGGTGTTCCTTCCAGACCCCCCCACACTATACCTCCCCTCCTAGTCAGTCGTGCGGAGAACACCACTTCGTTCAATCATCGTCTCCTTTCTTCTTCCCAAATTTATTTCTCCCCACTTTCCATAAGTTTTTTTTTTCTTATGAAACTTTGGACAATATGATGTGTTTCCTCATTTCTCCGGGGCGTTTTTCCCACTCCGGGGGTCTTTTTTCGAAGATTTTGACCTTGATCCCCCCCCCCCCCTCGACACAGCAGATTACCCCCATCATATGAACCTTCTTCCTCTTTTTTTGGCCCTGAGTTTAATGGACACCCCAATTCCCAGCCATTCGGGTATCTCTCTTTACTCTTTTTTTTTGTTGTTTCTCCTCCTTTTGAACCTTCCCCCTTTTGGCGGACTAAATTTCTTTACTCCCCTTTTGAAACCCGACGCCAAACGTTTTTCCCCTTCCCCCGAGGGTTCTCTTTTTATCTCCTGTTTGTCTTTTTCGGAACTGCTGTCTTGGGTCCTTCCTTGCGCCCAGCACTTCCACGCCTGACGTCCCCATACACATTCGTCGACCTTTTTTTTTTCCTTTAACCCAAGTAGAAACTGATTATTGTCCCCCCCTTCCCCGTCACCACGCCTGGTCAACCAGTCTCAACTTTGTGTCTAGCCCCCCCCTCCCCCCACACGATTGAAGGTTTTTACATGGATTTGGATCTTTCCTTTTTGGTGTTCACGATGCAGAGTCTTTGGATCTTCCCTTTAACTTTTTTGGACCCACATGCTAACACAACCCTTGTCGTGCGCAACCGGTTTCGCTCTTTTCTACTTTTCTTTTGACGCGGCAGATTTTGAGACAGGTCACCCTTCCTCCTTCCATACGTTGGGTAAAGAAGAGTCCCATGCACAACAACCCCCTTTGGCAACCAACTTGTCTTCCCCCGTCTCTGTTCCTCTGTTAAACCCTCCACCCGCTTAGTTTTCTTTCCTGATTGTCGGCTGATTGATTTGTTTTTTTGCGTCCCCCCCTCTTCCTTCGCCTTCTTCTGCATCCAGGACACAGCGCAAGGTTTTTTTGCCCCCCCCCCCCGCAGACCTGCGCCTGATCGATGTCTTCCAAAGAAGCCGCAAGCCCCCCTCCATCTCTCTAAAGCGCCCCTGATAGTAAGAAGTTTACCCTGAACATATGAACCCGGAATTTTTCTCTTTTTTTCCCCCAAATCGAGTGAAGTTCTTGGTTGTTTAATTTTAGGACCAGACCTTGATCTTCCCTTCCACGGGATACCCCCCCCCACACAAATAGACTCTGGATAAAGTTTCTTATCATAAAGCCCCTCCCCTACCTCAGTTGTTGTTGTGAGAGGCGCCTTTCAGCAACACAACTGATGAATTTATCACGATTTTTTGTGTAGTTTTCTTGGGCCATTCGCCCCAGCCGCCCCTTCCTTTTTCCCCCCCCCCCCCCCCCACCCATTTTCCCCCCGCACTCGAATTGCGAGAAACTAATGGCCTTTTTACTTTCCCTCTTTTTTCTTTTGACTATAAAGGCTTACGCTCCGGGCCCTTTTTCTCTCCTTTTCTCTTATGTTTTTCCCTTGCGGCGGGGCTTTATGCACCCCCTCCCCCCTTTTTGAGGGAGGTGTTTTTTTTTACCAAAACCCCCACATTTTTTTTTGCCTTGTTCTGCCCCTTCTGCAGGTGTTGGCCCTTCTTCCTCGTCCTAGAGATCAACTCCTTCCCCCCGAACGCAAATTCTCCCCTTCCCCCCAAATTGTGATCTTTATGAAGAGAAATTAAGATTCTTTTTATTTTACCAACCAAGTTGGGTTCTGCACTTCCTTTTTTTTTTTCTCTTTTGAACAACCCCCCAACGATGGCAGGTAGATTGTTCTTTTTGGCTCCAACCACCCCCTCTGATCCCCACGCCCTGGCTAACGCCCTCATCGGGTCGCACGCAATTTTTTTTTAGCTTTTCCGTTTTTTTTTTCCTTTTCCAAAACCTTTTCCCCGGCAGAGACGAAAACTCCCTTTTCAATGTTCCCAATTTCACCGTAAGCGTGTTTTCTTTTTAACCTGGACCCCACCTTCCCCCCCCCGTTTTTCTTCAAATTTATTATCTTAATAATAGTTCGTTAGAGTAACCCCTGGTCGCCCTTCCCTTTTTCCCATTAGGAACTTTTCTTTTTTACCCATTTCTGTTTTCTTTCTGTTTTTCCCCGTTTGCCGATTTTGAAATCTCTAAAAGCAGCCCAATTTTCCCTCCCCTTTCTTTCCCTGATCGCGTTTTGGGATTTCATTTTTGTACACCTTCTTACGCACTTTTTCTTTTTCCCCTCTATATTTGAATCTCTTTTTTTGTTGTTTATTTTATTAGCTTTTTTCTCTTAATGCGTTCCCTCTTTACCATGAACCGTCGGCCCAACATTCATTTCCCTCTCTGAAGTGCTTAATATGCTGTCGCCTTGCCCTGGCTTTCCTCCTCTTTACGAGAGCCCCCTTCCACCACTTTTCCCCACTTCCCCCTTTCCTCCATTCTCTTACAAGCACGAGTGTCCTTCTCCCCTCTCACAGTCTTTCTTTTCCTTTCTAGAAGTTTTTCAGGGCAAACGTCTTTTAACCAGTTGAATTCCCTTTATCGTCCCCCCCCTTTTTTTCCGCTTAGGTATTTGTTTTTTTCGAGGGTGTCTCGCCCCTCCTTCCCTTGCATAGACCACACTTTAACCCCCCCAACAAAACAAAAAAACCCTTTTTTTTTTTTGTTTCGTCTTCTTTTTTCGTTCACTCCCTTTGACGCGGATGTTGTTTGATTTCACCACAACTTTCCCCTGCCAGGAGTTAAGCTTGCGCCACCCAGTCCCTTTCCCCAGTGGTTTAATCCCAGCGGCGACGCTTCTTCTCCCCTCCCGACTTTTTTCTTTTCTTCTGGGAATTTTTGGACGTTTTTTTTATAGGACGTTTCATCTTTTTTCTCTCTTCGCCCAACGTTCTCTCCACCGGCCCCGGTTCTTTGCACTTCCCCCCTTTTTTCACCTCCTCCCAATTTTTTTCCCTCAGCCAAAACCCGCCAGCGCTTTTCTCTTTTTCCTTAACAAATTCCCCCCCAACTCGCCCGACCATGAGCCGTTTCCCGCGCCGGATCTCAGTTTTTGTTTTTTCCCCCCTTTCCGTCCCAGACTGTCCATCTTTTGGCGGGTCCCTTTTTAATTTTTCCTTCCCGCCCGGATGGCGCGAAGCTGAAGTTCCTCCCCACCCCCCCCACCCCCTCTGATGATGTTTTGTCCTTTTGCGGAACTGAGTTTGGACTTCTCGTTTCTTTCCATCCCCTCTCGTTTTTTTTCTGAGATTGCCCCAAGCAAACAATTTAACGATCTGCTGTCCCCCACATCCTTTGTAGTTTGGGTCGAGCTATTTTCCTCAGATAGTTTGTTAATCAACCCCTTTTTGCACTGCAATTTCATTGCCCGCTTCAATAATGGTCAGTCTTTGCTACCCCCGCTTCCCCTTTTCAAAATGTCCCGAGCGGGCAGTTATCTCCCTTCTTCTACCCTTTTTATGAGGAGTTCTTATCCCTTTTTCGCGGGGTGCCGTGGTTTGTAGTGAGTTTCAACCCCCCCTTTTCTTTTAACCTGCACTCAGGAAGGTGGACTTCAGTTTCCCCCTTTTTTTGAGAAGACCCTTTCCCCCCTACTTGAATTTAAAGCCCCCCCCAACTTAGACAAACTGGTCGGCGGGTGAGTTTTACCCATTCGAATAGGACTCAGAGCTTTGGTCCCACCCCTTTGTGTGCCGGCCAATTTATTACCCCCACGTGGGGCAGTGGGTCGGAATTTTTATTTCCTTTTTTATTTCCCCCCTTTTTCACCTCCATTTTACTGCCCGAGTTTCATTTTCCCCCCGGGTCACCATTTTGTTAATTGTGTTATTTCTCCTCTTTTGCCCCATCTCAAAAAACGGTTTCTTCCTTCCGACTCCCCCCCCCTTCCCTTCATGATCCCCACTCTTTCAGAGTTTTTTTTCCCCAAGTTCACGTTTCCTATTTCCCCGAGTATCAACTCCCCCTTCCAAGTTGCTTTCTGTGTAATCCCGGCCTGTGCTGTGTCGCCCTCCTTCTTCTTGTTTCACCTGTTCCTGGCGATCGGGAGAAGATTTCCTGTCTTCCCAACTTCGTCCCCTGCAGCTCCCCTTCGCGACCAGATGTTTCTTTTTTGGCTTTTTTTCATGGCTCACCCTTCCCCTTTCCTCTTCTTTACCCCCGAAATTATTAAGGATATCTATTTTTAACTCGTTTTTTGTTAGAGAGATAATGTCCAAGCCAGGTGGCAGCATCCTCTTGACTGAGAATTTTAGTGATTTCCAATTTCCCTCCCCAACAAAAAGATTTGCGCCCTCTTTCCTATGTAGTGCTCTCCCCATATGTGTTTTCTTTTTTAAAGGCTGACGGTGTGGGCCTTTCTTTCCCCACCTATCCCCCCCTTTCAACCGGGTTGACCTGCTAATGCCATATTGCGTTACCTTCCCGGTTATCCTACAGTAGAACCTCTCTGCTTCTCCCGTGCCCGCTGTTCCCCCCTCTTTAAACTCTTAAAGGGAGTTTTATACCCTTTCTTTTTTTTTGTTTTTCTTCCCAGATGAGTGTGGCGTCTCCGACCTTGATTCCGTATGTCCCAAAAGCTGCTAGAAACCCAAGGCTTCCCCCTTGCTACTCCCGTTGTCTGGTTGCAGCCAGTCTTACTTCTTGTCCCCCTCGACTTCCCGAAATTTTCCTTAGAGACAAAGTAACTTCCGCCCCAAGTGGTTGTTTCCCCCTTCCAACTTCTTCAATGCTGACCCTCCCACGATACCCCTCCCCCCCCTTTTTGTTTCGCATTTTTTTTTTGTCTTTTCTTCCAGTTTGAAGGATGATGCTCTCCCTCTCCTTCTCCAACTATTACTGCCCGGTGCCTTTTTCACATTGCAGTTTTTTTTTGACACAAGCGCGCCTGCGATGGCATAAACTTCCCCCAGTTCCCCCCCCCCCCTCCCTAACGATCATGCGAGTTTCCCACGATTTTAGTAAGCCCCCCCCCACGGGGGTTTGTTGGATCGAGTAAACTTTGACCTTTCTTTTCCCTTCTTTTTTCGTGTGCCAAATGCGCTTTTCAGTTCAAACTTGTTTCGGCCTTTTTCTTCTCAGCGTCTTCCGGGATAAACCAGACCCCCCAAACCCCCCCCAATCCTCTTAGAGACTCCCTGTTTGTTTAAGCTCGATGCCTCCCCCCCGTTTTGGTGTTCTCTTCCCTTGTTCAACTTCTTTGTTTGCAAGTTTTTTTCATCCCCCTCTTTTTTTGGTTTTTGTTTTTTATCCTTTCTTTTTCCTTCCTTCCAGTTAGGAACTACCCCCATTTGACCTCCCCCCTAAAACCCCCTTCCCCCTTCCCTTAGCCATTTTCCCGCTTTCAATACTGGTACTTCTTTCATTTTCTTTGTTCTAGATCCATGGATAAGATTTTGGGAGGTTCCCTTCTATATCATGTGTGATCGGGGCTGTCTGGGGAAGTTCTTCGGCGTTGACTAAAATTTTTCTATTTTGTTTGTTGCGGTCCCCCCCCAAACCCCCTTTTGTGCCCTTTTCTCCCCCCCCCCCTGGAACTGCGATTCGAAATTCTTGTTCTCTCCTTCCAATACTTTCTATAAGACTCCACCAATTTATCAGCCCAAACCCTTTCTTTTCCTTCTTTGCGTTACTATATAGCACACTTTTTGAGAGCTGTCCGCCCCCCTTCGGGACGAACCGGTGACTCGGTTCTTCTCTGATTCCCCAACGAGTTGTTAGTTTCTTACTTTTTTGTTTCACCAAACCCTATGCTGCGTCAACTCTTTGCCCTCGACCCACTCTGTTTAACGCCCCCCCCCCCTGTTTTGATGCCGTTTTCTTTTTTGGCAACCTCCACACCACGGCCCTTTCCCTCTCGCCCCCCTTCGAACTCCAAATCCTCAGGTAGCTTTCTCCCCCATTTTCCCTTACAATTCCTTGTTTAAATTTTCCAACCCATGCTTAATGCTCCTCCTCCTTTTTGAGTAACCCGTCCCCCCTCCTTGGCTGTTTTTTCCGAATGGAATTCGTCCTTAACATTTTTTTGAGACTCAGCTGGCAGTCGCTTTACCAATTACCTTCTTCACCCCTTTCTTTTACCCACATAGTCGGTTATTCTTGTTTTCGCCCTTCCCCATCTCTAATCTCCGCATTTCTTAAGGATTCTCCCCCTTTTTTGTTGACGAGATCTGAAAGCCCTTGGCCTTTTCTTCATGTTCTCCCCTGGGTCAACGCTGCCCAAATTCTTTCAGCCTAATAGCGCAGCCTTTTTCCCTCCTTTTTTTTGTCATGGCAATCTTTTGACCCCCTTTTATCTTGAACCTTTGAAATTTACACTTCAATTTTTTTACCCTTGTACCCATCCAGACTTTTTGTCTTCACAGTAGCCCACTGTTTTTTCCCATTCTTATAATGGGCTTCCCCTTTGAACCTCTTTTCTCTCCAGGGTTTTTCTTTTTTTCCTTTCGACGCCTGGATTGTATCATTTCTTGCTTTTGCGTCTTTTCTCAGGTTTTTTTTCATGGCCACCAGCTTCTACAAGTTTCATTCCCCCACATTGCTTTCCGCAAAGTCCCTTTCGACTTTCTTGGAAAGGTTTCCCGATTTATTTTCTTTTGAGCTTTTTCAAGAAACCTTCTGACCCACTCTTTGTCCCCCCTCGCGCCCCCTTCATTCCCGTCACCCCCTTTTGGCTACAAGACCCCCCCCCCCCACCCTTTCGATGTTTCCATGTCCCACACACTTTCTTTCTTTATTTTTTGCTTAGTTTCTCAGTCTTTTGGTTTTTCTTTAGTGAGCCCACACCGCTTGCCTTCGGACTTTTTTCCGCCGGAAAAAGAGTCCAACTTTTTGGCCCTCCACTGCTTCGCATGTTCCTCTTTCTACCAGCCTACGCAAGTACCCACCCCCCCTCCCTCTCTCCTCAGACCCCCCGCGCCCGGCTCGTATCTTTTTTTACTCTGTCCAGCCCCTATTTCCTAGTCTACCATTCCTTTGCGCGTTTCCCCCCTCTAGTGAAGTTCAATTGGGTTTCCCTTTTTTTGACGGTTTTGTTAGCTCTCCCAGTGGCTCCACCCTCCCCCCCCACCCAATTTCTGATGGTCTTTTCCTTTTTTGAAATCCTCTTGTCCTCCCTCCGTTTTTGTCTCTTCTTCTTTTTCCCCCAGTTCTTTTTTTCTGGTGGTCCTAAGACTCTTGGTTTTTTTTTCTCGGGCTCAACTTTTTGATCTTTTTTTTCAGTCGTTGCCTTTCCACCAGGTGGTGAACATCCCCCCGCTCCCGGTCAGACTTCCCCCCCCTTTTTTTTTCTACAGGGGACCCGCTGGGGGTGTTCTTATGGGTCGATAGTTTTCTTTCCGGATTGAAGGGCTCTCCCTACCGGAGCTGGGCTTGGAATGTGGTCTTCTCTGCCCACCCAGTCTCTTTCTTCCGTGGGGACCCAACCCCCCATTTTTGGCCCCTCTCTTCCCCCCTTTTCCCGGTGGAATTCGAAAGAGGTCAAGACAGCGACCCTATAAGACTTAATACGACCTTCCCCCCCCACCCCCCGACAACAATTGCTGGTGAGTTGTGTCTTTTTTTCTCCGAGTTCCCTTACCTCCTGGTCTTTCCCAACACCCTTTTGGTTGCCTTTTCCATTTCCGTTTTGTCTTGAACCCAACCCCTTTTGACCTTTCATTCTTTTTTTAAAACACCCCACCTCTCTTCTCGTACCCTGTTACGGGGTCCCGCCTTTCTTTTTCAGAAAGACAATTGTGTTTTGGTGGTGTGTCCTGGTTTTCCTAAAAAAACCCTTGATATGTCCAGAGACGTTCCCCCCCCCCTATAATACTTATAAAAAGCATACAGATCCTTGAGTTTTTTCCTTCTTCCAAGAAAGGTTTCATCAACTTTCACATTAGTTGGTCTAACCCAACCCTTTCTCTAAACTTCCTCAATACCCCATTGCCCCATGAGATTTTCCCCACTCCCCCCTTGGTGTGTTACCCTGGAATTAGGCTTGGCTTTTGACCCCCAGGTGTGCTATCTTTCCATCGTTTTCTTCCCCTTGCCCTCTGCGACAACACTTCCTTAAAACTTTTCCTAACTAGCTGCTTGTTTGGAGACGTTTTCATGGACTCATTTTTCCTTTTTATGGTAGGGAAGTTCTCTCTTTTTTGAATATTTTTTTTTTTTTTTGATCTCATCCCCCTTTCCTGTGTTTTCCGAACTTTCCTTTCCTAATTTCTTTGGACTTCCTGTTTCCAAACCCTCTTCCCCCCCCCCTCGTTAACTTTTTTGCGCAGATTGTTAATTTTGTGTTTCCTTGGCTTTAGGACGGCCCTTTTTGGCCCTATCTTTCCCAGTTAACAAGCTGATGTGTGGTCAGTCCCCATGTCCCTACCACGTACCTTGACGTTTTGTTTTGTTCCCTCCTCCATACGCCCCCTTGATTCTTATTGTTTTTTCAGTGATACCATTTTTTTTTTTGAGTGCCCTCCCTTGAAAAAGTTGTGCTAACGGTTTTTCCTCCCCTTTGGTTTGCCTTTTAGTCTTTTTCAGTTCTTCGTGCGTTGTGTCTTATTCCCCCACCCATTAGCCACAAACTGCCCCCCCCCCTCTTTTGCTCCCCCCCGTTCCATTTTTTTTCGCCACTCTTTGACGCTCCGAGTTGTTTTCTCCTCTTAAAACGTCTCTCTTAGGTGTGTAAAGCATCGCAACTTGTACCTTTCCCCCCACTTTTTTTTCAATTTAACAGCTTTTCTTTCCTTCTGTTTTCCATTTTTTCCCCCCTTTTCAAAAACTGGCCCCTCCGCATTTTTGGTTAATTTTCGGCTTTACGTATTTTCCCATTCCTTTTCCGTCCTTATGATTTGATACTCCTGCAAATTTCCCTCCCCCTTCACTCGAGTTGCCCTTCCTTCCCCCAGGTCTTTTTCGCCCAATACACCACGCCGCGCCTTTCTTTTCTGTTTTTCAACAGATTTAAAGTCCCCCACAGAAGCTATCCTTGAGACTCGGAAAGCGTTAATGCCACTTTGATAGAGAAAGTCCCCCCTCCCTGACCGCGCAAGACGTCCCCAGTATTCTTCGGGTCTGAGGGGCAATTCCACTTTTTGGGGTGTTATTTGGATTCCTTTTTTTTTTTAAGCGTGCCCAGGGATAAACCACAAAAAAAAAAATCGATCTTTTTTACCTCGGACCAATTTGGCTTAACCCTCCTCTAGATTTAGCATCAGAAGTTTTTTTTTTCTTCCCTTCTTGAAGACCCCCACCACTTTAAGGCTCTGGATTGCCCCCCTGCAGAATAGTCGAGTTCCTTGGGGAATCCCTTTTGAGCTTCTCCAGAGAAGGTAGGACCTTCCCCTCCCCCAAGTTTTTACATGCTAGCTTTGTGCCCCCTATTTCCCCCCCCAAGATGTTCCAGTTTTTTTTTACCCTTCAAATCGTAGATGTTCCCTCAACGATTCTGATGGGATTATCCTTCCTGATCCCTCTTTTCCTTCCCCTGCGGGCCCGTGACGTACTTTCCATCGACCCCCCCCTTGCGCGGTGCTTTTTTTTTTTTTCCCTCTGGTCCCCCAAAAATGATGTTGCCGGCTGCAATCCTTTTTTTCTTGTGTTTTCTTTCCCCCCCTTTTGTTTTTGCTCTAGATCATCCCCCCTTCAATAACCAATTCTTTCCACCTCCCAGTACACCCAATGATTGATTTTTTTTTTTCCCCCCTTTCTCCCTCCCTGGAGTGAGAGATTGTGTTATTCACAACCACTTCTTTTCCGTCTTCATGTGTCGAGGCTTTTTTTCCCAAAACCGCTTTTCGTTACTTTTATCAAAACATTTCTTTTCAAAATAATTTTAAGGCCGCTTTCCCCCCCTTCACGAACTGTGGGTTGTCATCTCCCTTGATTCGGGCCCCCACTTCCACCACCCTTAGCATGACAGTCCAACTTCCACTTTATTTTTTTACCCCCCTTTTTTTTCCTAGTCCCCCTTTTTCTTCTCCCTTTCCCTCCCGTTACAATCACCCCTTGCCCTCCTTTTAATAACAACTGATATCACGTGCCTTCACCCGTTCCCCCGATTTCCCACCCTTTCCAAACTTTGATTCCTCCTTTTCCCTTGGGCCATTTCAGGGTGCAGTTGGTGCTGGCCCCAATATGATCATCGTATACCCCAATCTGTTTTTTTCCCCTTTTTCCGTTTTTTTTCCAGTTTTTAATTGACACTATCTTCTTTTCTTCCCCTCCTTCCTCTTTTCTCCTCCCGTGTTGTGGTTGTTCCCTGATTCCTTTTTCCCTTCTAGAAGTCCTTTTATGTGGCTTCCATGAACCCCCGAGCCCCACGTTTTTGCACTCTTCTGTCTCGTCTTTATCGGATGGGTCCCTCTCCTTTCCCCTGGATTGGAAATCTTTTCTTTTTAAATTGCCCCGCCCTCTGAATTCCATTCGTTTTTCCCCATCCCTCGTGTCTTTCCTTTCAGTTCTTCCCTGTTCTTTATTCAATTTTGATACATTTTGGAGGACCCACCCAGCTTTAACCTTTTTTTCTCGTTTACAACCCTTGTCACGCTGAGACCTTTGGTTTTTCCCCGTCTTTTTTTCGTCCTTCCGAGTGATTTTTTTTGATTCGTGACTTCCCCGACCCAAGGCAACCTTTTTTTTTTCGTTTCCCTCTTTTCGTTTTCAAAGGCATTTTCCTGCTCCTTCCTGGGCTTTAGCCTCTTTCCCCATCTTTCGGACCTTAAGCCCTTTGTGGTCCCCTTCGCCCTTTACTTTGCCCCCTTTAACCCAAAGTTTTTTTTTTCCTCCTCCCTTTTTGAGACGATGCTCTTTTTCATTTAACGCCCAACAGCCTGACAGATTTTTTTTACCCCCTTTGGCTTTTCTGCAGGGTGGTTTTTTCCTATAGCTCCCCCGCTGTCTTTTCTTTTTCCCTTTTTGTGAACCCTAGCACTGTTTTTTGCGCCCCCCCCCCACTTCCCCTCTTTCTGTTAGACATACCTCCTTCGCTCCCAATTTCCGATAAATTTGATCTCACCCGCTTTCCCGTAAGACAGTGTCAGCCCCCTTTTTGAACCCAATCATGACCCTTCATTTGCGCGGGTCCCCCCATTTCCCGTGGCCCCCTAATTGGGGTGTCATTTGCGGCCCTTTTAGTCTCCTTTCCAAGGGCCCCCCCGACCCCCACAAATCTCTTTGGATTTTTCAATGGTTTTTCCATATATCATCTTTTCCTCCTTTTGTCCAGCCAACAGTACGCTCTGGATGCCATCTATTCTTTGTGTGGTTTCTCTTTTTTCTAAGCCTTTCTTTCTCGGCACTCCCAAACCCTGAACCACTTTTTTCTCCATTTGCTGAAAATTAATGGTAATATTTTTCTTTTTTTCCCTTTTTACAGCATTTGTTTTCTTCTCAGACCCCCGATCCTTCATTGCGCCTTATCGGCTCTTGGAATGCTGGCTTCCCCCCCTCCCACAGGAGAGGTTTTTGGTTGTTTATGTCCCTTCCCCCCCCCCACCCCTTTGCGATGTTGCCTTTCACTCCGTTTCTTTTTTGGGAATCCTTTTTCCGCGGCCCCCTCACTCTGCATCTCCCAACCTCCCTCCAAAACTGCTTGCGGGTGCGTTTTCCCCCGATTTTTCGCGCTGGTGTTCTTGAAAAAAACCCCCTTTCTGCATTCCCATCCTGTTGTGCTTTTCCCCCCAACGATTGTCGTAATTGTTTCCGCTGGCCTAAACCCCCCTTTTTTTGCTCCCTCCCCACGGGGCACCCCCCAGATCCCCTTTCCTTTTTTTTGGTAGCTTTTTCCCTTTTCTGGGGCAATTCCCTCCCCCAACGGACTCCTTTTTAAGTCCCCCCCTACTACACCTTACCCCCCCATTTTTTTTTTTTGAGAGTCAAAAAGAAAGTGACCCCCATTTCCTTTTTTTTTTTTAATTCCCCCCCCTCTCTTACATGCAGCCCCCCCTCCTCTTGCCTTCGTGTAATTCCCTCCCTTCCTGTTTAGTCCTACTTTGTACTGCGTCTTTTGGACACTTCCGGGTCAATTTTTTCCTCAGTTGGCGTTCCTCCGATTGCAACTTATTCCACCATCTTTCTCTTTCGAGACCCCTCTTTATAGGATTCTGCCTTCCCTTTTTCATCAATCAATCCTTCTACAGTTCTTTCCCTCTCTTTTTTCTTTTCTCCCTACAGTGGTGGTGGTTTTTTTTCCCGTTTTTTCCCTGTTTTGTTATTTTTGACTCTCCCCATTCTAGATTTTCTTATCCCCCTTTTTTTTAAAACTGCTTTCCCCCCAAAAAGCTCTTCCCTATTTTCTTCCGACGACGTTAATATGACTTTCCTAATTTTGACCCCCCCTCTTCCAGACTTAAGCCCCTCATCTGACCGGACATACTGAATTCCCATTTTTTTTCTTCCCCCCCGACCAGCCCTTTGTTTCCGTTCTCCCTCCGCCCCATCCCCCCCTTTGCTATTTGAGTTCTGATATAATTTTGGATTTTCCCCACCCCAAAACGTTTCTTTCCAGTTGTCCTTTCCCTTTTTTAACATTTCCGTTGATTTGGATTTCGTTTTCTCTTTTTTTTCGCTCGAAGACTTTTTTTTTTTGCCCAGGCCAAGACACACCCCTCCCCCTGTTTCTCAAAATCTTTGAGATTGGGCTTTACGCGCAGTTCCTTTTGTTTGCGCCAGCGAAAGAAACTTTTCCTTCAGATTGTTGGTAAAGCCTCATCAGGGTGCACCTTCCACCTGTCGCAACCCCTTTTTTCTTTCGCTCTTTCTTGCATCGTAACCCCCCCCCTGCAAATCCCTCTTTTTTTCCCTTTTTTTTCGGCGTGAGAAGGTTTCGGTCCTACCTTCGCTGATCCCCCCTCCTGTTTCCTACTCCCCCCCCAGCCCAGTTTTTCCTAAAGAGGCAAACTGCCAGGTTTCCCCCGCCCAAACCCCCCGACCCTCTCCTTGTTCAAAAGACTTGCCTCCCGTCCAATATATCCATGAGATTCCCCGCGCCCTTTTCTCCTTTTGATAGAGCCCTACCTCTTGACCCTCGCGTTTCTTTTGCCTTCGGGTCCCCTTTTTTCTTTCCAATTTTGAATTTTGAGCCCGCCTTTGCTTTTTTTTTCCCCTCCTTAAAAGGAAAGAAAACACCATTAGCTGATGATGTTTCAGACTTTCCCCCCTTTCTTTTACCTTTTCTCTCCCCTACTACGTGTTTTTTTCTATCTCTTGACCCAACCATTACGCTCTTTCCTTTCTTTGTCCTTTTTCACCTGGGCGCGCTTCGTTTTCCCCGCTCCTTTCGTGGCCCCCTTCCTTTTTCCCCCCCCTATTTGTTCCCGCGCAAAACTTTACTGTATGGTACTTTACCTCTTTCCTTCTCCTAAAACTTTCCCTCGCCTTTCTTTCCCCTTATCGCTTGGCCGTTTTTTTATGCCCCCCCAGGAGAGTGCTTTGTGTTTCTTTTTTCCCCCCCCCCCAACCAATTTCTTTTTGCAGCTGACTTACGTTGTTCGTGACTTCGTCATTGCTCCCTCCTCATTTCAAACTAAGTCCATCCTTTCACAAGCTTCATAACTACCCCCCCCCCCCTATCCACCCTCCCCCTCTTTGTTGCGTTCTCCCCCCGATGAAGATCCATTCCCTTCTCCCCTTGGGTTATTTCCAAAACACAATTTTTTCTAATTTCCCCCTTTCCCTTCGGATTTTTACCCCCCCGAGGGTAAGGCGCCTTTTTGTTTTTTATTCCTCCCTGCTGCCCCAAGCCTTCCTCCCACCCATCCCAAAGTCCCCTGTTGCGAACGACCGTTTTTTTCTTTTTTTCTGATATGGCCCCATCTCAAAACCGGAGACTTCCTCCTGATTACCCCTTTCCGACCCTCCCCCATCCCTCCTCTTTTCTCTCCCCCCCTCCCCCCGTGTTCCCAGAAAATGTGTAAAGATTTTTTCCCCCCCCCCCGATCAATCAGTTGATTACTGTTCGAGTACAAACCTTTTTTTTCCACCTTTTGATTCCCCATTGGGGTGTTCCGTTAAGGGGATCAGTCCCTTCGCCTGAATTCTTCACACATTTTTTACACCACTTTCGACTTTTTAGCGTTTGGAGGTTTCCCGAAATCCACTCCATCTTCGTTTCCTCATTCTTTTCAGGTTCTATTCTCCCCCTTTCCCTCCTCCTTTACCCTTGTTGTTTTTCCTTTTTCTGGCCTCCCTTTAGAGGTGGCTTCCTTTTTTTTTTCTTCAGGTTTTAAAATTCCAAACGCGAGTCTTTCCAATATGTCGCGCAATCCCCCTGTACGATTTGGACCACCCTTTCTTCAGGCCAGTCCTACTTTTTTCGTGGTCTTTCCCCCCCCTCATTCCACCTTTACCCCCCTCTCTTTACTTTATTACTCGACCCCTTTCCCTGATTATGACTTCTCATTTGGTTTTTCCCACTTGCTTCAGGTTTCCGCCCCCCCCCTCTAAGCGAGATTGGTTGACTTTTTTGTTTTTCCCCCCCCCTCGCCGTTTTTTCGGAGGCCACAGGCTGCCCCCCCTTCCACAAATTGCATCTTCCGGTCTTGCTTTGTACGTACCTTCTGATGTTTTTTTACTCCCAGAGTCACCAACTGACCGGTTTTTGTAAAGTCCCCTCTCCCCCCCAGTTTTTTCCAACACCAAAGTGTTGGTCCCCCCTCCCCACGCCTACTTTTTTTCCTTCCGCCAAAAAGCCCAAGCCGTCCCCTTTTCGGGGTCTCCTTGAGGTTCTCCTTCCTTGCAGGATGCTGATTTTTTCCCGCTTTTCCTTTTCCCCCCCCACCGGCTATTTCCAGCCGGCCACTTTTTCCCCAGTTTCCAACAAAACCGCCCGAGCCTGTTCGTGCACCCCTTCTCCCTCGTTTAGAGCTACCGATCTTTTTGACCCTTGAAAAGTAGCCAGGATTTGGCGGGCACCTCTCTTTCCCCTTTCCCCCCCCTTTTCATTTTGACTCGAACGGAGCGAGTCGAAAAGAGGTCCGGTATTCCTCCACACTCCCTCTCATTTTTTCCCCTTTTAAGAGGGAACCTTTTTTGCTTCACTTCTTATCAATCCTCTTCTCTTTCTGCCCCCATCCTCTATCCCCCATCATAGATGGTGTTTGTCGGTTTTTTTCTTCCCTTTTGTTTTTTTCCCCCTGATCAGTTTCGGGAATACAAATCCCAACCCAATTTCAATCCCCAATCCCCCTACCCTTACTGGTTCATTTTTTTTCTTCACTTTAGAGTTTTTTCGCCCCCTGTATCCTAGAAGGGTCCTTTTAACCTTTCCTTTGTATGGAATGGCGTGGCCACCCATCGAACCCTTCCTCGTGCTTGTCTTTTTTTTTTTTTTTTTTTCACTGGCCCCCACTCGATGGTGCGGCTGCAATCCAGCGGACTTGAATTAGAACCCTTTGTTGACCCTTCATAAAATCTTTCATGAAGGCCACTCCACCCAGCCCCCCATTACCCCTCCCCCCCCGCGGTTTGGGTTGATTTTTTCCCTCTCTTACATATAATCTTTTTTTTTTTCTTTTTTCTCCCACTTTTGTGTTTCCCGAGCCCAGCCTTTTTTTTTTTTTGATTTTCCAAAAACCCTCTGCCCAGGTACCACTCTTTGTTTTCTTATAAAACCCCAAATCTGCGAGTCCCCCCCAGACCTTTTACCCTAACCCCACCCGACTTTGCGCACAAGGTTTCCGTGGGTTTCTGGTCTTTCTATGCAATATAAAAACAAGGATTCTTACTCCCCCTCCCTCACCTTTCCTAAATTCTACCACTCTCATCTGTCATCTGTGTTTCCCGAGGTTCCCCTCTGAAGCCCCCTTTTTTTTTTTTTCCCCCAAGGCGTTGTTTTCCAAAGGATATCACTTCTCATCCCCAGGTGTCTTCTTTCCAAATCTTTTTTTTGTGGTCGAAGAATGGAATTAGGGCGTGGGACCCTTATTCCTCTTCTACTGCTGGAGTTCCAGCCATCTTCACCCCCTGTGACAATTCTTCCCCTCTGCCCTATTTCGGTCTGCTCTCTTTTGGGCGTTTTCTTATTTTTCGCCCTAAGTATTACGAAATGGATCTTTATATCTCCTTTCTTTTCCCCCTTCCTTTGTTGTTTTTTGATCCTGAACTGACTTTTTTTTTAGCCCACTTCTTTTTCCTACATGGAGTTTTCCCCCCCATACCCCGTCCCATTTCCCTTCTTTCGTTTTTTAAAATATGCTAGAGCAGCTTTTCCGTTTTTTCGATTTTTTTTTTCCCCCGATTCTCCCAGAGCCCCCTTCCCCTCTTTCGTAACTCTCCACAGCCCGGTGTCCTCTACCTTTTCCACTGATTAGGGCAGTTCTATCATTTTGGGATTTTTTTTGCACACCTCTGTCCTGGCCTTTTCAAAACGTCCCCTCTTCTGGTTCTTTGTCTGTCCGTTTTTTTTTTTTTTTTGGTGCCCGACTTTTTTACGGTCATTAGACCGTCTCCCCCCCCCTTGTGGCTTTGTCTCTCCGTAAAAGGTCTTTTGCCGTCTCAGATGTTTTTATGACCTCCCCACGACCTCCCGTTTTCCTTTTCCAACGTAAGTGCATTCAACACAAAGTGTTGTTCATCACACCCCCCATTTTCTTGATTCCCCCCCCCTCCACCCGCGTTCTTGTCGGTAATTTCTCTCTGCAAGTGATGATGATTGATCGGCTGCGCCCCATTTCTTGCCCACAGTTCCCTCCCCTGCAACTCGTCATTTTTTTGGTCTCCCTGCCCCCCCCCCTTGCTGCTTTTCTTTGGCAGAAATCACGACCCCCTTTACCATATCTCCCCCTGAGAGAGTTTTCATTTCCCTCTTTCTTCTCGCCCCCAGTTGATTCTCCCCCTCCAATTCTGCCAAAAGCCCCCCTTTTTTATTTTGCGAGTTTTCCCCTTCCTAGTCAGTCCCCAAATTTTGTGCCTTTCGGCCTATTTTAGTATAAGCGCGTCCAAGGGACCCCATACCAACCTCCCACCCCCACCCCTTTCCCGAGAGGAACTTTTCGTAAACGTCTTCGTTTTTTTTTTTTTCTCTCTATTTCCGCCCCTCCATTTACGCTCTGTCTTCCCCCACGCATCTTTTTTCTTCATCAATTTGCTCGTCTTCGACGCGCCTCCTTTTTTGACACTTCCCAACCCTCCCCACTTATCCCCCCTTTTTGACGCTACCCCCGTTTTTTTTACTTTTTTCCCCCTAGGGGTTTTCCCGATAAACTTTTTCCTGGTTTCCTTCCTGGATTTTTAGTAGTGGCATGGCTTTATTTTGGGCCCTGAACCTTCGTCAGTGATTTTTCGGTTTGGTTTTTTTATCCCCCCCCCAGTCAGTCTTCCGGATGCAATACGTTTTTACGTGTGTGACCTCTATGTTTCCCCCTCTCTCACGAACCCCCCCTCTCCTGTCCACCATTTCTTTTTTCCCTCCCCCCCCCCGACCCCTTGCGGCGGGTGTTTTTTTACCCTTTTTTCTCATTTCAGCGATGGTTTTTCTTGGCCCACTTTGTTTTCCGGCTTCCCTGACGTCTCCCTTTGCAGTCGACCCTTTTTCTTTTCCCCCTCTTTGCCTCACACAAATTTTTCTTCTCGCTGCCTCCAACACCCAGCGCCCCTCGTTTCCCCTTTGTGTTTTGTCTATGCGCTTGGTCCCTTTCCAACCCCCACTTGTTCCACCCCCCTACGAAACTTTTCCAAATTTTTCCTTTTTTTCAGGTCCTCTTTTTTGAAACTTTTTCAAGCGTTTTTCCTCCCCAACTGACTCCCCCCTCATCATGTCCTGATTTTAATACCCCTTTCACCTAGTGGCGTTTCTCGTAATGGTAATTCTTTCTTTTTTTGTAATTCCTGGGCGATCTTCGAAGCTGGTACGCAGGATTGCCCCTATCCCTCCCCACCCCCATCGCCTCCCCCATAGTCGTGATCGCGTTGCTTTTTTTTTTTTCCCCCCATTCTTCTACATGGCTTCATTCCTTCCTTTTTTTTCCCAACCCCTCGTTTAGATCTTCCTTTTCCAGCAATGGCGGAAGCCCTTCTTCTGCTTTCAAACGTCCAACCGAGTCTCCGTCCCCGAGCCTCTTCATCGCTTATGCCCGATGTCCCCATTTTCCTCCTTAATTTTTTTTCGGACCACTTTCCCTCCCTTCCCTGAATCCATCTGGCGCCAGACTATTTTTACTGTTATCTTCCCCTTTTTTTCTGGCGCCTTGATTCATTTTGGGCCGGAAAACGATTTGAAAACCTTTCCCCTGGTCTTTTTTTTTTTCCTCCTGACCCAAGATTTCCTTGAGGATTTGTTGAGAACGTGCTGTTTCCGAGCCTTTTTTTTGAGGATTTCCCCCATCTAGCACACCCGTCTCATTGAGCACCGCTTCTTTGTGTAAAATTGCAGATTCTACCAAGCCCCTTTCGTTTTTTCTGCCCTTGTTTTTTTAACCGGCCCCCCCTGTACTCCACAACCCCGTTGTTTTAAGACCACCATGGCGCCTTTCGATGCTATGCATTCGTCCCCCCGTTTCTGCCCTTTTGGTCGTAGAAGGCGTTTTTCGCTCTTTCTATTCACATTTTTCTTCCAAAGTTTTTCCCTCCCCCGGAAACAGACCTTTTTTCCGCCTCACCCAACCCCTAGGCGAATGTTCAGCCCTACCCTCAAAACTTACGCACGATACATGAGAGCTCCTTTGATTTTTTTCCCTACCTTTCCTTTTTCTAGTCAGCCCCCCCCCCCTTTCTTTAAATTTAGACGACTGCCTTTCTCGAGGGCCCCCTCTGTGCAGTTGGGTGTGGCATTTTTGGCTGTTTTTTTCAGAAGACTCCCTTTATAAACAGACACCCCCCCATTCCCTCTTTGTTTTCGAGTCTTGTTAGTGCCCCTCTCCCCTTTATTCATAACTTTTTTTTCTTTTTCCTTCGCAACCCCCTTTTTCCTCTTCTTGTATTCCCCTACTCCTCTGATTGGTTTTCTCCATGTTTTTTTTTTCTGTAGTTAAAAATTCAAACTTGTTAAACTTTTGGCCTCCCTACTGGTAAGTTTTCTTTTCCCCCGCTTGGTCTTGCCTTTTCCCGCTTTCTTCTATAATGTCTGAGGGGTCTGTGGTTTTCCCCTGTTCTCCTCCCTCCCCAAGAGCCACAGGGAGGAGTGGTTTGTTTTTTTTTTCCCCCCAAATTTTTTTTCCCTAAGTTGTACTTCTTTCCCCCTTTTTTGTTTTTTTGACTTTCAAATCATCTGCCTGCAACTCCCCTTTTACCTCCCCGCCCACCCCCCATCATAGTTTTTGTTTTTAGTTTTAATGATGAAGGAGACCGTCCGCGCAGCTTGTGCCCCCCCCGGGTTTTTTTCCGTGACTGTGGTACGCGACCCCCCCTTTTTTTTTGAGACCCATTTTCTTTCTCTGGCGAACCCCAACCCCCCTTTCTGTTTTTTTTTCCGGAAACCTTCCTCCCCCCCCCCCCACCTGGTTCTTCCTTTTTTTTAGCTTGTTTCTCTCTCTTGTGGCAATCCTAAAAACTCCCCTTCTCCCCTCCGAAGCCCACCCCCAATTCCCCTCCCTCGGAGTACCTTTTTTCTCGAACTCCTGTACTGCCCTAGAGTTTTTCCCCTTTCTATCCCCATGCGAATAATACTTTTCATTTTACTGTCCTTCCCCCGTGGAGTTCCTAATGGAATTACTTTTTACGGGGGGTGTCCTCGGGAGTCTTTCTCTCCTCAACCCACCCTTTTTCCCTCCGTCTGGACATCTTTTCTACACTCCTTATTACAACTTACAATGTTTCCTGACTATCTTTTGCGTTTTTCCTAAATAAATTCTTTTCAATTTCTCCAAATTTCCTTACTTCTCTCTATATTTTTTTTTTCCCCCTACCCTCCGTTTTCTTTTTTCTCTCTTCTAAAGCCCCTTTGAGGAAGCAAATTTCTCCCCTTTGACGTTGATTACAGAACACCGTCCCCCCCCAGAGATCCTCTATAGTAGATCCTTTTTTTCCCTTTGTTTTCCTATTTACCACTTTCTGAGTCTTTTCAGCCTCCGGAAATTTCCAACAATTTTTCACCTTTTTTGCCCCTTTTTTTATTTTTAATTTCCCCCAGTAGTTCCCCCCCTCCTTTTTTTACGTTTTGATATCTTTTGGGCTTCTTTCTTTTGCGTTTTGAAAACACGCTCTGGTCTTTTTTCGTAGTTGTTTGTGTTCCCTTTTTTTTTTTTGTTTTCTTTTTCCCCACCTTGCATAGCCCCCCAGCCCATTCGTGCGTCACAGATTTTCATTTCTCAATTCCGCAGACTTTGTTTGAGCCGCGACTTTCCCCGACCTTTCTTTGTTTTTACAGAAGCCCCCTTCCTTCAACACACCAGTGGGTTGGTTACCCCCTCGCCCCCTCTGTACTGTTGCATGTAACCCACCGCTTCCGTTTTTTGCTTTTTCTTTCTCATTTTTTCTGTAGAAGGCTCCTTCTGTCTGATTTTTTCCCCTCCCTGAGAAGTACTTCCCTTATTTCAGGACCCCGGTTGACCCCCCAAGCTTTCCCTTTTTTCCGAACGACCCCCCGCCCCGCATGTGTATTTGCATCCAATCCGCTTCTCTGTGATCGCGACCTTACTTCCCGCCCTTTCCCGGTTCCCTCGCCTCCCTATTTCCAGTACGCCCCCCTTATGCTTTTTCCTTGTCCTTCCCCATTGGTTTTTTCCTTTCCACGCCTCGCGTCGAAGCTCTCCGGGACCCCCCTCCCCCCACTTCTTTTTGCACCCCCTCTCTTACCTCGTTCGTCAACCCTCGTTTGTTTTTTTGATTGTCTGCTTGAAGCAACCCCTCATGCCCCCTTTCAGCTCGATTGTGTTCGCCCTTTTCCCTCTCCCTTCTCCGCTTCCTTCCTTTTTCTTTTAACATTTCCCCCCCCCCCCCCAACTGCCCTTGCCCCTTTCCCTTGTTTCAATTTTCTGGGTCCCCCAGAGGTTGGTTTTTATATCCAATTACGATTCTCGTTTTTCATATCTTCTTTCTTCTTGAGTGGATGGCCCTTTCTTTCTATGCCCCTCTAACTCGACCTTTTTTTTGTTGGTGTGAGGGAAAAACCCCATTGCCTGCTGTCTTTCCCCCAGGTTTGTTGTTCCATCCCCCGTTTGTTTCCTCATCAACCTTTAGACCCTTTAAATGCGTTACTCGACCCCTAGACTCCAACTGAGGAGGTCGTTTTTTCTCCATGAAATATCTCTTATTTCCCGCTTTTTTTTTGTTCTTGTAAAAAACCCGGTTTCATTTCCAACTTAAGGTGGATTGATTTACCCAACCATCTTTTTCGGTCCTTTTTTATTTATCTTTCCCCTCCCAACCCAACCTTTGAGGCTTCCCCCCCCCGATTTTTCACTTCAATAGCCAACCCGCGGTTCACTCCCTTTTTTTTAGCGTTTTGATGTCATGCCCTTTTTTTCCTTTCCCACCCACCTCGGTACCCCCCCCCTTACCTCCCAATCCCCAAATACCCCTCCTTCCGCGTTTCTGATTTTGCCCCCCCGCACGTGACTCAATGTTTCAAGCGTCCCAAGGACTTCCCTTCCTAATCCCGGTTGCCTACTGTTCGAGTCATAATGGCACCCTTTTTTTCGCCGAATGTATCCCAGGGCAGTTCCCTTTACGGGGAGGTTCTCCCTCCGGAAGCTGCCACCCTATGAGAAACCGTAGTTTTAGTAAACCCGAATCCTTAGTCGATAGTCTTTTTCCTCGTTTTTCATACCCCCCTCTCAGTCCCTCCCTTCTTTTTTTTTCAGGACTTATATAGTTTAATCATCCGTTTTTTCTTTTTCTCCTTAAAATCATGGCGATCCCGCCCTGTGTAGTTCCCCCTTTCCAACCGAGCCCCCCCACATGATTCTCTACCTCTTCGAGCAGATGTTACTCTGTTTCATTCTTACGGCCGCCGACCTGATCTCCATTTACCCCTCCATGTTTGATCCTCTTGTCCAACCCCCCACTCCTTTTCCTTCTACTTTTTTAGTAACTGATTATCTTTTACCGTGATATCCATGTCTCGAAAACTTTCTCCCAGGCAGTCCTCCCTCCCTCCACCTCCTTGCGGATTTTTGATGAACTTTCTTTAGTTTTTTTTGTTTTTCTTTTTTCATGGAAAAAATAGAATAGACAAAACGGGCCCCCCCCCCGCTTCCTTCCCTGGCGATCTTTTTTTGGGGTACGTAAAATGGTTTTTTCTCTTTGTAGCCAGCGAACCTCCCCCCTCCCCCTGCAATCGTTTTGTTTCCGTCAGTTAATCCCCACTTTGGTTGAGTCCCTTTCCCCTTTAGAAGCCTGCTCTTCATCGTAAAACACCCGCAGCAGACCTTCCTCCCTTTTTTGGCGTCTTCTCGAGTCATATCTCTTTCTCTCAACCCTCTGTAGAAAGTACCCCCTTCAGTAGGGAATTTGCCCCTTTTTCCTTTCCGGGTTTTCAGACCAAGAAAAACCCCCGCTACCCTTCTGGCCCTCCATCCAGCCCCGCACCAGCAAACCAAGTTCCACCTCTCAATGAGATGGAGAACTCGACTTCCCTTTCCCAGTTGTCCTAGAGAAGTCAACACCGATTTCCGTATCCTCATTTTCCCTATTTTCTCTTTCAAGACGAGTTCAGTCCCCCCTTTTTTTTATTGTGTCTTGAAAGAACTGGATCGGCGTCCAGTCCGCTTCCCAGGGTTTCCCTAACCCTACCCCCCCCCCTCGTTTTTACAGAGAGTAAATGTGTGGTGTCTCCCCAAGAGCTCTCTTTTCCTTTCCCCCCCCTGTGTTTTCTTCTCTCTGAAAGCCAAAACCTTTCTTCTTGGGTCTTCCCAGAATAGATTTGGGCTGTGTTGGTTTGATCCTCTTCACTTAGTTTCCCTCATAGCCCGGGAGGGCCCTTTCCCCCTTTTGACCAAACCCCATTTTTAATCTCCCCTCTTTCTCCCCTCCCCCCCAATTTCTGAGTAGTATTGGCTAATTCCTCTTTTTAATCTCACTGGATTAAGAGAAGGTCTCTTATATCCTTCCCTTGTTCCCTTTATATTTTCCCCCCACCGGAGGTCTCGGAAACTCGTCCGCGTTGGTGTGAGGGGTCCACAACCTTTTCCCTTGCTGTCACTTCCTTGCCTTGGCTTTAGACCTCCTTTCTCGCGATCCCCCTCTCAGCATTTCTACTTTCTAAGACCGTCCCCCCCAATTTTTCACTGAGGCTGTGCGTTTTTAAGATGAAGTTCGCGCGTTTTCCCCCTCCCCCAACCCTTTGGGTGCCCTTTTTGCCCTTGACGTTTCGGATTCCAAACCCTTTCCGCTGGACCTTTTTCCCCAAAACATCTTCTTGTCCTTTACCAGAAAAGAGCAACCCTCCCCTCTGAGTCACTCCCAAATTGGCAGCAGTGTTTTTCTATTGGTGTACATACTACCACAAAACTTTTACACTAAGAGGACCCTCCCCCCCCCCCCCTCCCAATTCTCACAAAAAACCTTACAGGCCTCGTTTTTTATTCACAATTCCGATGGGAATCATGCCTCCCCCCTGAATCACTTACAGACTCCTCCTTAGTTGCTACTGTTACCCCTAGGGCGTCTCCTATGAATTCTGAAGGGGTTTTGCTTCATTCCGTGTCGCCTGTCCGTCAGATGGTGCTTGCACCCTTTCTTCTCACACCCCTCCAGATTACCCTGCTCTCCTTTAGCGAATTAGTTGGAGAGTCTTACCCCCTTCCCTTTAAATCCCTATTACGTTCCATGGAAAGCCCCTGTTTTCCTTTTTTTTTCCCATCCTCCCCCCTTTTTAGACGAGCTCCAAGCCATGCGGGGGAATTTTTTTCCGCCTTTTTTCTGTTTGAAAAACGCGCAACCCGCTCTATCTGTTCCTTGTAGCGCTTCTTTTACCTAGCATTTTTCCTCCCGGCAATCCCTTAGGCAAGTATCTCTAGGTCTCAAAATCCTCCCCCCGTGGCCCCCCCCTTTTTCCCCTCCTCGCAGAAGGTAGATGAGCTCCCACAGCCAAGCTCTGACGGGGATTTATAACAGTTTTTTTAGGGCCCCACTCCAGCTCCACCCCCCGTTTACTGTTCTTCAAAAGATTTAAACCATTTTTCCCTGCGAAAAAGCGACGTGAGGTGGGTCTTCCCTGAGTTTGGTTTTTCCCGCTTCCTTTGAGGCGTTTTTTTTTTTGGCCCCTTTCAACCCCGGATAACCACAACTTTGAGTTAGCTTTCCGTTAAAGTTTGTCCGCGACTCTTTTTCAAGACCAACCCTGCCAGAGTTGTTTGGTAAAACCGCGTCTTTAAACCCCAAGTGGTTGGTCACGGCCCCAGTTCCCTCCGCCCTCGCTCAATCTTCCCCGCAACCGACGAAGTTTGTCTTGAATTTTTTCTATTCCCTTGATGATTTTTTCCCCTTCCTCCAACCAGAGGTAGAAGTCCCCTCCGGATTTTTTCTCCTTCGCAAGGTTTTGGCCCGCCTCCAACCACGCCCGCTCCTTTTTCGATTCGCCGCAGTTCAAATCGCCGCTTCTGATATCTACTTCTTTAAGGCTTTGACTTCCCCCCCTCTTGTGAAAGTTCTCACAGATCCTTTTCATTGATTTCTTTCCACTTTTGTGTCCTTTTGGTTGTTTGGGTTTGGCCAGAACGTCGAGCGTCCCCCACTGCGCGCCCCTTAACCGTTTCCAACCCCCACACAAACCGAGTGATGCTTAGACCCAGAGCGTAATTTTTTTCAATTTTTCATCCCCGGTGTGGTTTTTCTGGAGAGATTTCAGTCAACATTCTTTTTGCATATCTCTTTTTTTTTTTTTTTTTCCGTTTTATTCTGGAGCGATTCGCCTGCCCTTCCCCCCCCCTCACCCAATGGTAAATTTATTTCCCCTTCCCAAATTCACCGTCGCGATACTTCCCAGCATTTTTTCTAACGGGATACTCTCCCTTTGTTCGATTCTTTCAATGGATCGTTCCATTCTGGTTAAATAACAGGCGCGTAGTGGTTTTTTTGTATTCTTTTCCCCCCCAAATTTTGTCGCTGTTTCCTGCCTCCCCTCCTTTTGGATTCTCCCCTCCCCCCCTTTTTTTTGGCATCTATAAAGAATCATCAGTCTTTTTCTACTTTTTCCCCAATCCCGACAAACGGAGGATTTGAGTTTTTTTTTTTTCCCCCCGAGAATTCCTCGGCCCCGCGTTCCTTTGTACCACAATGGTTGCCCTTCCTCCTGTGGATGTACACCCCCACTCTTTTGTTTTTTTTTTCATTGGTTTTGCGCTGTTCACCCCCCCAAACAATAGCCTGTCCCCGCAACCCCTCTCCCACCCTTTGAAAAACTCGTTTGCGCCCAATGTTTTCGCCGTTTGTGTCTATGTTCCGATTGACATCCCCCCCCCCCCCTTTTCCCCACACGTCCCGGCAGCGGAAGCCCCCCCTACCGAAATTTTTTTCCCCACCCCTCAGACGTACATTTTCTCTCCAAACGGTTACGTGCCATGTAAACTGTTTTACCCAATAAACCCCAAATGATAAACTGCGCTATAATAATTCCTCGATCACTACAGTACCTCTTTTTCGCCTAATTTTTCACTATGGCAGGTTTTGTAATTCCGGGTGCGTCTCCGTGATGTCAGTTACTTTGCCCTCGAATTCGACCAAAGCCAGATTCCCCCAGCGCTCTTTAGGTCTGCTGCGGTTTTTGGAGCTGTTCCCTGGATTTCCTCCCCCCTCGAAATTCTCCCCCCCTTTCAGTTCAGGATTCTATTTCATACCTCCTCTTTTTTTGCCTTCTAAGCCCTTTCCTGTCTTCCCTTTTCCTTCCCTTTCTGATCCATGACCAACCAGCGAAACCCCCTCCTGACCCCCTCTCGAGCCCCCCTGCTTGTTAATCTGTCTTGAGTAGGGAAATCCTTAGGCGGCCTTTTTCCCCTTCCGATTCACCCCCGGCACATTCCCCAGCCCCCTTCCGAATGCAAGGTTTTCCCCCAAGCAAGCGTTTTTCTTTTCATCCCAGGCGCCCTTTTTGATTCCCATTTTTGGTGACCCTTTTAACCCCTTTCCTCGTGTTTTTTTATCCGTACACTTTTGATTTTTAGAATTTTTTCGTCTTTAGTGTGGCTTCCCCCCTCCGATTTCCTGAGGTGCTGACACAAGCTTCGTTTTCTCGGTTCCCACACGGCACCCAAATTGCGTGCTCAGTTGTGGTCCCTCCCAGTTTTCCAGATTCTTCCCTTTTCAAGACCCCCTTCGCTTCCAGCGTTTTTTTTCCCTCCTCCCTTCGCCGGCACCCACCCCTGGGTGGTTTTTTCAGAACACCAGCTTGCGTGCTTCCCCTTCCCGACCGCCGCAGTTGTCGGGATTCCCGGGCGTAGTTCCTGTTTGATGCTTCTCCATCGCCAACATCTGCGAAGTCCACTTTTGGGTTTGCCGCCTCTCCCGGTTTTTTTCTTTCCCCACCTCACGCCCCACGCCCGCGCCTTTCGCATCCTTTCCATATCGATCCATGACGCTGCCCTCCTGTCTTACGCTTTTTTTTTTGATCAGACCCTCTTGAAAAGGCCACCCCAGACCTTCAACCTTCTCTTCCCTTTTCCCCTGGGTGTGAATTTTAGGCCCGAAAGGAGCGCGTTTCCTCCCCCCAGGCTCTACCGACCCACACAACTCGCTTTGCTTGCCAG
>Ga0179593_1611780_pt1 | contig 30235 bp, 37 predicted proteins | sample CZODoug2_1_08_16_FD_185931 | JGI IMG/M metagenome (GOLD analysis project Ga0179593, IMG submission 185931) | Vadose zone soil fungal communities from Angelo Coast Range Reserve, California, USA - CZODoug2_1_08_16fungal (PacBio error correction) | ecosystem: Environmental > Terrestrial > Soil >... | reverse complement strand
CTCCGACTTTCGTTTCTCTTCTTGCCGCAATCTGATAAGAAGTGAAACCCTTCCGGACCGGCGGGAGTGGTCTGTGTCTCCGCCCCATCCGCGCTTTTCCGCACCCGGACGTCCCTGTCCACTGAAAGTCTGCTTTTTATATGCCCCACTTTCCTTTGCCCCCTTTGGGTCTGCAAGACCTTCCTACCGGCGCCCGCAAGTGGCGGCTTCCGGCAGCGATCCACGGTACTTCTTTCTCCACCCTCACGATTTATCGGTTTTCTCGTTCCCTCCCTCAATGTCCCCCCTTGCCACAATCCTCTCCCTATCTTTTTTCCTTGTGGCGATTTTGTAGTTTTAATTCGAAGTCCTTCGTTCCCCTTTGACCGCCGCGTTGCCCAAATTTCGTTTTTTTTCCAAATAGGGAGTGTTCCCCGTAAGGTTTCAACCATGACTTTGCAGGGTATCCACGTCTTCGTTTGGCGCCGATAACGGGGCATAGATGGGTTTGAGGTGGACTCCGGAGTTTTTTTTTTAATGAGGAACGGAAACGCGCGGCACCCTTTGCTTTCCCCGGTTTTTTGGTTTTGCTTCCGCAGCCGCGCGGATATGAAGTACCCCTGTCAGTTTTTTGTATTCCCCCTTTCCTTTCAGGGTTCTTTGCCCCCTTGATTTAATCGCATCGCGAGCAAGGTCTTTAAGGGGGACCCTGCCTTTTTCCAGCTCGCAAGGTCATGGCGGGAACGCTCCGCCTAGCACTTTTCGTCACGCATTTTCGGTTCCCCATCAGACTGTGACCCCAATAGGCGTGAAGGCCGCAAATCTTGGGCAAGGATTCCCTTTCTGGTCGGGATCAAAGGGGAACAGAACTGCAGAGACCGCCGGAATACCCTCACTTTAATTTGATGGCCGCAAGGATTTTCGCCCCACTTCCCGTCGAACTTTTTGATGGTTCCCCTCCGCAGTTCCTTCCTTGCGGTTAAGTATTATCCAGGCAAAGAAGAAGACCTCAGGAGCAAGACCTTCCCAGTGAGCATCTTTGCCAGATTGATAGCGATTTCTTTGGTTTATTCCCTGCGATCTTATTATCCCCCTATAGAAGGTTCGCGGGTGACGGTTTTCGGGGGTATTCATGATCCCAGATCCCTTTTTTTTTCGCCCTCCTAAAGGTCCTCATGAGAGATCACCAATGCAGCCCTCTCGGAACAATGATTAGCCCTTTTGAATTTGCTCCGGGGTCTTCCTTTGATACAGGGGGGGGGGGAACTTTCTGCTACTGCGGTTTTATCCCCCCCCCCCTTTTGCGATCGTGCTGTCGTTCAGACTCCACCCTTTTTCCCGGAGTCTTTACTCCTTTTTAGTCTCTGAGCACTGGGAGCCTCTATTCTCCTTTTTTTCCTTCGGCGGCCCCCCGACATGGTTCACCAACCTATTGCGCGTTAGGCTTCTCATTTTCCCCCCAAGCTATGCCGTCGGAGTAACACACCCCCCTTGACTTCTTGATCCCTGCTTTCCCTTCCCCTCCCGTCCTTTTCTGGAGAAGTTGACAGAATGATAATGCTTGTCTTTTCGCGGCCCCCTTAGTCGGTCAGATTTCCTGTAAGGGTTTTTAGGTGATCCAATGGACTTGATTCCGTGATTTATTCCCTCCTTTTCTCACCACCCGCTTATAGCTGAGAGGGACCGATTTCCTCCTTTTCAGAGATTTTTCTACCCTTTCCAGCCCAGGCCCCGGGGGGGCCCCGGAGGCCCTTCTCTTTCCTCCGGCATGCGATTGAAGTCGGAAGCCTTCGTACCATTCCCCCACGGTTCCCGGATTCCCTCTCCTTTACGATTTAGGCGGATCATCTTTTCCTCCTCCTCCTTGTTATAGATCTCCTTAAAGCCCGGCGCCCTTCGGCGCATTAGTTTTCTTCGACTTTGACCGTTTAAGCTGTCCTGCTCGCATTCGAGTAAGCGTATATTTTTGGCATCGTTCCTGGGAGTTCTCTTCCCACCTCCCATTAGTTTCCTAAGATCTCGTCCAGCTCAAGCTGCGATCCGAGGCTTGCGTGAAGAACTCCCTCCCCTCCTCTTCCTTCAGCGCCGACAGGCGCTATTGACCTATCCCCCCCGATCCTTTTGCGAGACCCTGATTCCTAGGTAAAAGGAGTAAAGGTTCGCCTTCGCCCGGTTTATTTCCCCCCACATAGGGCGCGCGCAAGACGGCCCCCTGCCTCTCTCTGACCTTTTCTGACTCGGTCCCGCCTTAGGTTTCCTCCCGGCCGCCGCAGGTAGCTCCCGCGATTTCTTCATATGCCCACTTCAGTTTTCTGATGAAGAGCTTTTTGCAGATCTTACAAATTGTCCCCGCTCGGTAAAAGCTGTCCGAAAGTACAGCACGACACCTTCTTGTTGTTGACGGACCCGACTTCCCTTAGCCCTTCCCCCTTTCTTAGGCTAGTACCTTGATGAAGAATTATTCTGCCGGTTAGCCATGGATCCTCTTCCCTTCTTGTATCTCAATTCGGACCCCCCGGTCTCCCCATTCGCATCTCTAACTCCCCCCCGGGATCTGTGGTCACGCCGTCACAACGGCCGCCGTAACCGGTCCCGGCTAATTTCCCATACCGGCGTACCTTAGAGCGGGCATCCTTTCGTCTTTTGCTAGCTTCCCTTGCTACTTTTTTCTTTTCTCCGATTTGCGTCCGGGCAAGACTTTAAACCCATCATGTGCCCGGCTATGGTCCTTTAGACGCAGTTTCGTGAGCGAGGAAATGCTTTTCCTTTCCCTTTCCGGTTTCCCCGTCATTCTTTTTCTGGGAGTCCGTTCGCTTCGGTCTTTGTGCCCCCGAGGCAGACGTTTCCCTCATAATGTCCGTTCTTCACTACTTCTATTGCAAGGTATTATTGGAACTCATAAGGAAGATATTTTTTATGACAGCTCGACCCATGGTTGGTCCGCTTTGGATTTTCCCCTCAGTACCCCCCCCTTTTCCGGGGCCCCCCAGGTAGCCCACTTAACTGAACCATGTCATATCGAAAACAACTTGTTACGTCATATCAGCCGCGGCTTCCCCAGACTTCACCTTCCCCAAAGAAACGTGCCTGCGGGGATTTGGAAATTCCTCCGAGTCCCCTCCGATACTTTTCCTCTTTTATTTATCCCTCCTGAGCTAGTTAAAGAGGCACCGGTCGTGTTTTCAATGCTTTTTTTCCCGATTGCAAATTAAGGAATTGTTTTCTCCCCGGCTTCCTTCTCATCCTTGCTTTTGCAACTCCAGCCTCTCCCCCTTGCGTAAGCGTGACGCTGTGTAGGCAGCATTTCCGCAGTTTCCTTTTCCCACTTTTGCGAGACCAGAATATCTCGTCGGTACGAGTTTCCCCCTTTTGGATCCTTCTTTTTTTAGGCCCGCCTGCGGATTTCCCTCTGCTTTGCGGCTATGGAAACCATGGCGTCAAGGACCCTGGCGTCCGAGAGAAGGAATCTACGAGTGGTGTTTCCTTTAGAGTTGCGCCCTTTCCTCAAGACTTTTCCCTCTGTCAGATACCAGGGTAAATTATCTACTTTTGCGGCCAGCTTATTACCTTCTTGCTAGCTTTTTCTTTTTCCGCCCCTCCTGATGTTTTCAATTTTTTCCAGTAATTGGGGGACTCATACCTGAATTCAGCCGCGGACCAGCTTGCCCCTCTTGATCCGGTTCCCCCCCGAATGGATTCCTCAAGGGCTTTGCAGCTTCAGGATGGTTTCAGGCTTTTTGGGAGTCCTCCAATGATTGCAGTCAAATAGTTGTTTCTTTCCGTCTTTTCCCCCTTCAGTTCCTTCTGGCTTTTTTCAAGGCCGAACTGTAAAGTAGTCGAAGGCGCCCCGTCACTCTCGGAGGAGACACCTTTCCCCTGTTTTCTCTCTTCGCTCCCCTATGACCCCCCCCCCCTACCCCAAAGGACGAGGTGAATCCCGCGACCGTGATCTCTTCCCCGTGGACCCAGGTGACGTATCATCTTTGGACCCCGAGAAGGCTCGTCCTGGCACCCGACCCGCTACCGTCCGAGCACGGTCTCGTTCCGGGCGGGCCTCCGCCTATTCACAAAACTCTTTCCCACGTCATTGCCTCGCGACACTCCCCTGTGTGGATACCCCCCGATGTAAAGTTCATGGCGGCGCGGTTTTCACCTGCCTTCCCCCCTCCCTATTCGAAGTAAGTTCCCCCCTTCCCTCCGGCACTCTCAGGTAATGTTCCCAGTTTAGGCCCCGACAGAACGTTTCCTTCTTTCGCCGAATTTAGAAATTCTTCCTCGTTCCCCTTCCTGTCCGTCCACGGCCCATTTTCCACCGATGCGCGCCGGAGAACCTTCGATTCCCTTTGCTAGGACGTTTCATCGCTTTGTATCCCCGACGGTTTCCCAACCTTCCCGTCCACCGTCGCGCATTAAAAGGCACGCCACAGCAACCCCTGCAAGCGCCTCAACTTAGTGCTTCCGAAAAGCTCTTTCTAGCCCCCCGACCTCCACTTTCTCTTTCGTGCGCAGATAAAAGGCCGAGGGGCACCATTGTCCCAATGGCTATTCCTTCTATAAGATGCCTCCCTTTCCTAGACTTTTTAAATACAAAGTAGTTATCCAGCAGCGCATAATCGTGCTGACTTTTTTTCCTCGGCCGGTGTTTTCCTATTCCACTTTGCACCCCCTTCTCCCGACATAGATATCTTTGCAGAATGATCGGTCCGTGAGATCGCTTTCACATTGCGCTTCTTCTTCCGCCCTTTGGGACCTGCTACCCGATTCTAGAACCCCCCCCTGAAAGAACAAAATCTTTCCATGGCACGTGTTTCTCGGTTCTGCCAGAATTTTTCTGTTTCTGTTTTAACGATCGTCTGCGGCTCCTCCCAAATTCTTGTAGTTACTCCGACATGGCAGCGCGGTTGTCCATCAGTCGTTGCAAACACGGTCCACTTCGTTCCCCTGCCTTTTCTTCAAGTTTTGGCCGGCGATGTAGCCACGATTTGCCTGCCGTGAAGAACGTTGGATTTGAAAACTTCTCCGATCCCTCCACCCTCTGTCGACCTGCTAAAATCTTGACCATTTTTGATGCGATGCTGCAGACTGTCCCTCGCCCCCCCCCCGTTCGTATGTCAGAAGAGAACCTAAGAAGCGGTCTATCATAAGACCCCCCCTTTTTTCCCTCGGTTTTCTTTCCCCTCCCTTCGGACATCGCCTGGAAATTGCCACGAGCCTCCCGAGCACGCCTCTCTTCCTCGCGACGGTCCTCCTCCCCTCAAACTTTTTTCCTCCAGGCGCTTTCTGAACCGACGGTTGAATTACTTCCGATGTCATGGTAACCTCTAGGGCCGTTGCCTGCGCACCTATCATAGACGTTAGCCCCTCCCTTTCTCTTATCCCTCTCCTGAAGAGCGACACCCTTGTTTGATCTTCGATGCGTGAGAAAGGAATCAGAAGTTTTATTCCCTTCCCGCGTTTTTAAAAGCAACCCCTGGGCGGTCCCCGGGATTGCCCGGCCCCCCAAAAGTTCCCCTCAGTTCGCCTCTTTTCATCCCCTGCGAGCACACCCCCTTTGTCACGGTTGTTAATTAACCAAAGATTTTGAATGAGCCCGGTGTCGGCATTCCTTTAATCCTTTCGCTCTTCATTCCCCCTTTTGTGTACTTCCAATTTGTTTTCGCCTGACTTCCTCTTTTCCTGGGAAACTTAATTGTCACAATATCCCCTCTCTTTACCTCTCCTCTTGTTTATCTTTTTTTTGTTCAGTAAGGTTACCAATTCCAAGGCTACCTGGCACCCCTGTGGTCCTTCATAACTCTTAGACCTGGATGCTTGTTTACATTTTCATCTCTCCCCCCAAGGGACGAATCCCCCTCGGTCATTCATTACCCGCTGACGGTTGACGGTGCGCCACTTCTTTGCTTTAGTTATTCCCTTTCTTTGAAACTGCCCGGGAGAAATGTGCCCTTTTGGCCGGGCCTCGGTTTGCCATTTTTGGTCAGTGACCCCCTCCCGGGTTTTCCCCCCCCTGCCGACTCCCTTCCTCTTAGAGGAGTTTAGGGCCTTTTTCGCGATCTATGTCCCGATCGAAGCCCGATCAAACTTTTCCTCCATGGTCCGAGAAGATCTTTTTCATCATTTAATTAGTTCCCCCTTATCTTTTCGCCGCGGCCCCCTCGAGTTACACCTAATCTCCCAACCGGCGGCCAGGCGAAGGCGTTCCCCTTGACCCTTTCGCTGTGACCCCCTGTTCGCGGTTGCTGCGGAATCAGAGAGTTCTTTCTCTTTGGCTGCTCCCGGGTTCCCCCCCTTCTTGACGCCTTTTGTTATGTCAAAACCTCCAGGTCCGCCGTGATGATCCGATGATGATAGTTGCGCTGATGTGGCGTTTTTTGATTCGAATTCGGCGTGCTCCGGTGGTCGTTGCCTTTGCATTCAGAGGTAAAAGTTCCCCCCGGCATATGGGGTCAAGCACCCTATTTCGATGCCGTTTTTTTTCCCTTCACTTTTCCCAGGCGGAGGCGAAAATACAAAGCTACTCGTTCTCATCAATCCGTACTTCCTCTTTCGAATGGTTATTTTTACCCCCTGAATGATGGAGATAACTTATACCCGTTGAGACCCCCCCCAACCTCCCCCTTCCCTTTCCGTTTCCTAGAATCTTTGAGATGCTTGTTATTCCTCTATTCCGTTGCCATGATTTGACCCTTATTCTTTTTAAATTTCCTTTTTTCCGGTGATTGCTGCACCAAACTGTGGAGTTCATTGTGCTCGCGCAATTTCCGGATTCGTACAGTAAATGAGACCTCGCAACCCCTACCTCTTTTAGGGCCTCTTTGGATGCTGTTTTCAGTAACGGCCGAACTTCGGCAGTCCTGCCTTATGATCAGATTCAGCCATAACGGCCTGCTTAAGGATTACCCCCCGTAGAAATTGAAAATTTTCCCTGCTGATGACATAGGCTTTCTGTATAGAATTTTTCCTGGCAGTCGTCTCAGAGATCCCGGACTGTTAGGCTTTCCCAGTTTCGTACAGTACGTATTCTTTTCGATTTCCCTTTCTTGTGGTTTCTTTTTTTCTTCAAGTTTTCTCCCTGAGGACCCCGCGCGGTCCCCCCGGTCTTATTGGTCTGCTTTATGACAATGCGATACTTTCCGTTCTCTTTAGCAGATCTTCGTGCAATTGGGATGGGAATAGAATCATTTCTCCTCTCTTTCGACCCAATTTTCTTACGTCGATAGACTCCTCCTGTCATGCATCTACTTTTTCATCGGGAGGCCCCCTCGACCGATTATGGCTTCTTTTTTCTGAGCCCATACGAAGCAATGTTGGGATCATCGGCTATGACTGTCCTTTTTTTTGTCTGTTGGACTGGGGGGTGACGTTCCTTCTTTACCTTTTTCCCGCGCGAGACTCTTATTCCCTCCAGAAATTCCTCTTTAAGGTATATTGCAGGAATCGACCTTCTCTGTCACCCCTTCCCCCTCGGCACAGTCTTGGGGGTTATCCTCGTATTTTTCCCCCTTATGCCCCGCACCTTTTTTCGATGGTCAACGCGAGCTCATTTGATCCTTTTGCAGTTCGTGTTTGCAGGCAGACTTGTCGTTGCCGTCATCTACTCTTGAAAGTTCTCCTTGACGAAGCCTGTCCCCCTTCTTTCCCTTTCCTCCTGCTCTCCCAAGATTTCCTTTCACCGGCATGTTTGCGACGAAGGGACGAACTCCTTTTCGGAGTTCTTGGGACCTTTTTTTTCTGGTTTTCCCCTTACCTAGCGTTTGCAGTTGTCCGACGCGGATTTGGCCGGATCCAGGCTCAGATTAGTCCCAGGTCCTGGGCCGGATGTCCACCCTTCCCCCGCAATGCCTTCTTAATCCTTTTAACGATAGAGTGAAGAAACGATAAGAAGGAAACCGTACAAGTAGGGACTTTTGCTGTGCGTATCAGCCATCTCCTCTCGCCGCACCTCATAGGTCCTCTGCCGTATTGCCGTATTCCCTACGCAAATGATTTCCGCCATGGCTTTTCCTTTTTTGACGCCATCCATCGGCAGCCCTCCCTCAGCCTTCTTGTTTCTGTCCTCTCTTTCCCCGGAATTAGAGGACGACCCGCGCTATCTTTCATGACCTATCCTTTCTTCAATGCTGCTGTTCCCCGTCCCCCCTTCTTCCTTTCTCATCTTTTCTAGAGCAAGTATGAAGGGGGCCCTGCAAGGCCGGCGGCCCCGGCCCGTCACCGCGGAAGTACGTCCTTGGGCCTTTTCCCCCCAATCCCTTTTATCTTCTTTTTTCCCGCGCTCGTTGATATAGCGCGAGGCGCGCTTTTCGGATCACTCTCCCCCCTCGGACACTTTTATTTGGCTTCCTTGCTCCCCTTCTCGGTCTCTTCTTCCCGTTCAGTTTTGTTATAGACATGGCAGTCCTAATGTTAGCTGGCCCACCCTTCCTGACTCCTCTTTTCTACAAGCAGTTTATTTTTTGTTTCTCGGTGTTTTCTCAGCTTCTTTTCCTCTTTTCTGGACCTTTCCCCTCCTATGTAAGCTGATTAAGCGTTTTTGCGTTTAAATAAGATACCCGCTTTTGACGCGGCACGGTTAACTTTAGAACACCAGTAGGTCCCCTTTTTTTCACCGGGGAGGCCGACGAGGACCCTCTTCGCCGACTCTTCCCGTAGTCTTCGCTGGCCTGCCCCTTCCTGCGAGAAATTTCCGGTCGCCCTGCGGTTGACTTTCCGTCTGGGTCTATGTCTTGTAAGGGTCTTCTCCCTTTCCCGTCCCTCCCTCCCGATGAAGATTGCCCCCGGTGAGTAGGAATAAGAATGTCCTTACGAGCCTTCGGACTTTCCTTCCTTGCGTCCAGTTATGGCGCAGAAGCCCCCCCTTTTCCCTTTTTCCCCTCTGAGGTCTTGGTTAGGAGATGAGCCACGTCCCCCTTGGGTGCGGAGCTCGAGCCTTTTGTTTTCCCCTTACCTACAAGGTCTTATCTTTCCTTCAGGATCAGTATTCGGTACAGATTTTCCTGGTCCTCACGTTTGTCCCCCCTTCTTGGAGCCCCCTTCTTTCCTTTACAATCCTTGAGGTCCTCTGTCCAGATTCCGCAACAGCGATGTTCCTCAGCCGTGAGCACGAAGTGCATTATTGGACCCGTGAGAGATTTTCCCCTCTACTTTTCCCCCTTCTTATGGCCCCTACGGAAGAGAAGTTTCAGGATGAAAGCCTTAGCGAAGCCCAGTGTTAGCCGCTCACTGACATAGACACGTATAATTTATGGACGAGCGTGCAAAGTTAGCATGAGGTCCCCAGAGTAGTCTGCCGGCATACCCGTAGGTTAGGTTATTCCCTGGCCCCTGCTTTAGGACCTCTCTTTTTTTCTTGATCCCACCCCGAGACTTCCGCTTTGGACCGCCGAGATAATCATAGCGATGTCCCTTCGTGCCCTTTCCCTACCATTCATCTGAGGCCCTTAGGGAGGGACGCAGTACCACTGCGCGAAGGTGGACCTGGCGAGGACTATGGATCCGGCTGGTTTTTCTTTAGCGCCTTTTCTTTCTCCCTCAGTAATCCTTTTTTTGGTGAGAGCTCGCCGAAGCGCCCGGCTTCCTCCGTTTTTCACGGATCCCGTCAGGCCTTTCTGCCTGCTTTCCCCGCGCCAGTCGGTAAGCCTGAACCGGCCTCGCTCATGGGCGGTAATACACCGTAACCCATCGCCTTGGACCGGATCCAGGGGCTTCCCTGAGCTTGAGATTTTTTTCTCTTTTGTTTTGCTTCCCCCCCTTTGCACTCCCGTCCCTTCTCCAGATCGCCCCAGGGCACGCCCTCTCCGGCCACGTCGAAACCTTTTCCTGTCGTAGTAAGCATGCTGCTCGCTTTGGTTTTGACCTTTTCTCTCCACTTGCAGGAACGGTATCCTACAGCATTTTCCAGGGCCTTTTTCTTTCCCCTCGCTTCTTTGAATTGCAATTTCTTTCGGTCCCGTAGCTTTCCCTCCGGAAGGTAGTGCGTCCAGAGAGACTCATCGCCACGTCTCTTGCCTTTCCTCCTGGCGGTGAAACGCTCGACAGTCTTCCTCTCCTTTTTCAAACTTACGCCTGCTAATCCTGCGGCTTTTCCGAAAGAGGGCCACCGTCCCCCGCTGAAGGTCTTTTCCGGTCTCCCTTGTTCTGGATAAGTTTTCGAGACTCGGTGCCGTATCGCGCCTCATTTTTTGGTGGGACCCGTCCGATGAGCTCCCACCGGTCTCTGTGGTTAATCGAAGTAACCAGCACGGCCGCTCCCCAGGAAATGATCCTCTCTCCTTCCCATCCAATGGCGTACTTTGGTTCCCCCGAAATCTCGCTGCAGGCGGAATGATGCTAAGATCATGAGTTTCTTGTCGGCGAATTCCTTTTGCGAACCTTCGTACCTTTTTTGCACCCTGCGGGGGAAGGAAGCCCCAGAAGAAGTGACTTTCAGTTCCGCATGAAGGAGTTCTTCATATCTGGCCTCGGTTTTTTAGGGTGATGGAAGCGCGGTGAGTTGCCTTCGACACGCCCTCTACGGTCCCCTTCGCTTCTGATCCTATTTGGGCACAAGGTCTTATTTTTTTCGCAAATTTCCTGTCCGCGCAAAATCCCCTTTCCGCGCTTTCCCCTCCCGCTCCTTTCTCGAGTTCGTGGGGACGGGTAAATGACTACAGCTGCTTACGAGGTGGTTTTTTTCGTTCCCCCAATTTCCCTCAGCTAAACAAACTGCCGTTTTCATCCTTTCCAAAACCCTTTTGTACGTGATCGAGAGAGGCAGTCCCGCACCTCCGGGAACATCTTTTTTTTTAAGTGAGGGTGCGGAATCGTTATTGCACTGATTTTCAATCAGCCCAACCCCGTTTCGGAGTCCAATAAGTTTTCTGACCTGGACCAGTTTCCGTGGTTCTAATTACCCTTTTCTGACCGGGTGACCAACAAGGATTTTGGGCCCCGCCTGTCCGCCACATGCCCCCCCCCCCCCCCTATTTCCTAAAGCGATCGCCCCCCATTAGAGTATTTGCGTGACGCCTGTTCAGAATCATTTCCCCCCTTACTCCCCCCTTCCTTTTTCTTCTTCCCCCCGAAAGAGAGGTCGGTCTAGCACTGTTGACCCCCCTCTACGGTTTTTCAAGACGCCCCTCTGAGCGGCCTCGGGCTTTTTTTTTCTTGATTGGTCCCACGAACATAAGGTCAGGGAACCCCTCATGAATTTGGCAGTTTTCCTTTCACTCTGGATTTTGACTTCCGGGCGTGAGGGAGATTTGAGAAAGAGCCGCCTAAGGGTCCTCTCCGTCCCCAATATAGATCTTTCCCCCTCCCCTCTTTTTCTTCCTTCTCCTTTTACAGACACTGCAATGATTTCCTTGGTCAAGCCTCGCCATATGATCCAGGGAGCAGTAATCTGATCTTGTGATCCTGCAATTCGAGAGTACAAGCTTCCCCTATCTCCGATCGGAGGTAACCAGCCGTCCTCACAGAGACTATGAGGTAGATCCTAGTCGCTCCACATGTTTCCCCCACCATTCTTTTAGAAGAGCCCTCCCCACCCCCCCCTTCCTCCCCTCCTGATTTTTTTTTCGTCCGACAAGTAGATACGCCCGAGTTTCCAAAGCCCCGTCGAGAAAGGAGGGATTTTCCCAAGGCCGGAGCTCCCCTACCAGCCTGTGACCCAGCCCCCACCCTCTGCCCTCGACCGTATACGACGCCCACATCGCTGTTTAATTTCCCGGTCCCGTCGCTCCCCTATGAGGACCACAAGCTTCGATACTCGACCTCGGTAGGGCAGCCCTTCGGCCCTCCTCCCTGTCCCAAACCACCTCCCGGCAAGGAAAAGTAACCCACCAGGAGCTTCTCGCCTCCCCCCCCACTCCTTGGACCTTTCTCTATGCAAGCCCATGGAGGAGCTTTTTTCCTCCCGTTTTTCCCCCCCTGAATCCTTCTTGTCCGGCGAGGTCTCGACGTCAGCGGACATCGAGGGCCTGTATAGGCTACCCCGGCGCCCCCCCCGCTTCTCTCCCTATGAGGTCCCTTTTCCTGAGGCCGCCCCCCAATGGACGACCTTCCGGCAATCGCGCCGATGCCGCGCTTGAGTACCCTCTGAGTTTCCCTTTTTCTTAGACGGTCTTGTGCTGTACCCGCCAACGCGCCCCCCCCCCCCCCCCCCCCCCCCCCCCCCCCTGCCCCCCACTCGCACATGAGAATTAAAATTCCGACCAGCAAGCCCTCACGGTCGCAAGCGCCCCGGATTTCCATCCTCCACAGCGCGTTTCCTTCCCCGCTCAGCCTTTTTTCAAGACCCCTTCCCCCCGCTTGCGCTCCCGGCCGTGTGCAGGCGAACACTTTGAGGGGACGCCCCTCTCGATTAAGCCCCCCTACGTTCGGCGGCATTGATTCTATGCCCTTTTTGGAAACTTTGATTCCTGAGACGTGCCTGACGATCTGCTTTCCCTTCCGACAGCAGCCCTAGTGAACCGAAGCGCGATCTTATCGGTTGAGCTCCTTCCTTTTATGCGCTTTTTTTTTTTTTTAAACCTTGCTCGATGGCATTCGTCTCCGCCCTGGACAGTCCCCCCTTCCCTTCTTTTGCGACCTTTCCTTTACAACGTGGTGGCAAGGTTTCGAGGAAATGAATTTCCTTCCCCCCTATCCGGCGCAAAGGCGAAGCAATGATGGTGTCTTAATTGGTTTTGCCTCCTGGCTTAGACAAACCTGTTTCTCCTTAGTGACCCCTAAAACCCTTGCCGGTCCAAGGAGAAGCCCAGTGATAAGAGTTCGATGTAGCTTCCTCTTTCAACTCCCCTTCCTCCGGGTTTTCCACCCTTACCCAGCCTTTTTCCAAAAGAACAAAGGAATGACATGCCCCATTGGACCCCAGTTGGATGGAGCCTTTTTACCCTCGTTTTTCAGGACGCGCATTTTCCCAGAAAACTTTAGATGCCGCCGAAGTAGCCTCAGCAGCATCGGCCATCAGCCAGTCAAACTGTCGGTTTTTACCTTCCCGTTTCTTTTTTCTCTAATTTTGACGTTCCCCGGCAGCAGCCCCGACAGAGCAAGATTGTCCGCGATGACACCTTTTCCCCCTACCTTTTCTTTAAAGTCCCCCCGTGTTCTTCTCTCAGGCCGGTCCCCCCCTTCTTTTTCCTGAACAGTAATTTTAACTCCAGTTGCCCCTTTCTCCCCCGTGGCGGGAACCAACTCCTCCTCCTCTCCACATTGACATGACGGTAGCTATCTAGGAAGTGCCTCCCCGCGAAAACTTCCACCCTTCCTTCTTTTTTCTATTTCATAGGAGTTTTTCGAGAAAAGGACCATTCATGCTTGATATCACCCTGCATTCGGGAATGGACAAGCCCCCCCCTGGCGTTTCCTGTGCTTTCAACAGGTCAGTTATCAGGAGGATCAAGGAACGTGTTTCCCTTAAATCCATTTTACCTCTAAACGGGCCCCTCCGATTCATCTCCCTTTTGCCTTCATTTCCTCATCTTTCCTCCCCCCCTTTTCGGATTGCATAAAGGGATAGTATGACCGCAATGGAAAGCTGCCATTTCGCTCCTTGAACCGAATGTAACCCCCCCCTCTCCCCTTCATCTTTTTTTCCAAGAGATTGGTGCAATAAAGGTTAAAAAGGCTACAGACGACTCTCTGCTTTCCAAACCAGGTGTTTGCCTCCGCCCCATGATGCAGATCGACCTTTTTCCGCCGCCCCCCCTTTTCTCAGCCCCCCCTTTTTTTAATGAATCTCCCGGGAGAAGGCATGGATTTAGTATTAAGTATGAGCCCCTGGCCGCGGTCTTTCGTGCAAGTGGAAGGGCCCCCTTCCCCCCTGGTTTTCTAAGCTCTTCCGAGGGTACAGAAGCCAGAGCTGCGGAGTGCCTTTTCGCCTTCCCTATGTCAATTATTCTTAACATACGTGACTACCGTTTCGTACGCGACTGCCCTATCTATCATTTTTTTTACCCGCCCCATACCCCCTCCCCCGCGATGGTGGAGTCTCTTCAAAAGGCCGCGGAAAGTCGAGGATGGACCTCTTCCTTCCATTTTCATCTGAGACAGCCCGAATATAAAATTGCTCTGTACTGACTATCTTTTTAGCGCTTTGATACTTCCGGACTTTTTATTTTCCCGGATTGCTGAAGGGGCAAGGTACGCTTCCCGGCCTGCCTGCTGGCGAGTTCACCTCCGGTTTTTCTGATTTTTCTGGCTGCTGCATCGTGTATGCCTCTGAAGTTGACTTCGGCGCGTCCCACCTTTTTTGCACAACTTCCACCCACCCTTTCCTTCCCTCGGAATTCCCCCTGGTGTTCATCCTTTTTTGCTGCTGCTGGGGCTACTTTTCTTTGCTGTCTTCCGGGCGGTTTCCCCTAACGCCTCCGCTACAATTATCGCTGCGCCGCCGTTGTCGGCGGTGTTCTTTTTTTTCAACCTGACTGCTTTATCCAACCTACGCTAAGCACCCGGTCGAGCCTAACGACCCTTCCTGGTCTTCGCTCGATCGTTTGCAGGCTCTTGCCTCCCCTCCGCCCCAGGTTCCCCTTTGAAGTTTCTCACAATCGTCTTTCCCCCTTGATCTTGCCCAAACCGTGTCGTTCTTTTCCTTGTCGATCCCTTTGAGTCTCCCTGCTCTTCGCCACGGTCCCATGAGAAGTCTGCACACGATTTCTTTGCGGTTATCTCTTTTCTTGTGACGCTTGAGTTTCGGCTAGGTCTCGCAGATATCAGGCAGCAGAAGGAAGCTGCTTCCTCAACTTTTCCCTGTGCCTATGTCTAAGCATGAAGTTCCTTCCTTCCCCCTGTCTCATGTGACTTTGCGACCCCGGCCAAATTTTGTCGCGCCACATCTTGAGAGCGAATAGAATTCGATTTTTTTAATAAGCGGAAGCTCCTCGGCTTTTCTTTACATACAGGTGTCTAGCTTTGAGGACCTTTCCTGGTCCTCCGTATGCGATCTATGGTGCTTGGCGTTTTTTAAGCGGGTGTACGTTTCCCTGATCTTCCGCTGCTCCTTCTTGAACCCCCTCGATGGTTCTCCCCGGAGAGGGAATCCCTTCTTTTTTCTCGATTGCCCGTTTTCAATTGGGTTGTGTCGGACTCAATTCTCAGGTCCTTTACCGAGTTTTGGTCCTTTTCTTGATGCCGCGAATTACTGCCCCCTTCAGACGTTGCCGCCTGAGATTTCCCCTTTACGGCCTCTGACCGGCAGTGCTGTCGTCCCCGCTGCTCTGGATACAGGCTATCATGTAACAACCGAGTTGTCGGCGTCGTGACTGGTGGGGTGGTTTCTTGCAGATTTTCCCAACTCCTTTTAAGTTTTTTTGAGAAAATTCAGTGCTCTTACGTTTTTCTTTGCTTTTCCCCGGCAGAGTCGCCATTGACCCCATTTTTCTCAGTACGCCTCTGGGTATGGATTTGCTTAAATGGGTTCTCTGAGATCCCCGGTTGTTTCTCTTGGTAATTGATGGAGCTTCTGCTTGGCGTGGCCCCTTTTTCCTCTTCGTTTTTTCCCTTTTTATGTAATTTCCTTTTAGGCCTTGACTTCCCCAGAAATTCAGGAGGACGAAATTTCTTTGTTTTCTCTTTAGATCACACCTTGAGTTCGAGTATCGGACGTGTTAATGATGGAGAGGAGTCGATGGGGTACCCTCAGTGGTGCATAGATTTTTCCCACTATGGTCTCGCTCTTGGAGGTACCCCTGGCTAAGCATATGACATGCGCCCGGTACATCATTTTCGACATCCAAGCTCATCCTCTTTTCTTTGCTTTTTCCGCTGCGCCTAGTTTTCCCCCGCAGATACTCCCGTGAAAAGTTCGAAAGTTTTTTTACTTCTGCCGTCTCCCTTTCCCCCAGCAGGTAACTCAGCCATAGGCAGCACCAGTATGCCGTTTCATTCCTACCGGTAACGCTGCATTTTTTCGTCCCCACTCCACGGAATCCCGTCTAAAAAGAAGAGTGCCTCATGCCCTCATCTGTGACTTAGAGGCACCCGACTTGTTCACTTTTGCGCCAGCTTTCCTTTCCTACTTCTTTTGATATAAATGCTGCATACCATCGCCAGATATTTAAGACCTAGGGCGCATCGTCGTTCCCATTTCGAGGTCCCTGTTAGAATGGCGTGGCCCTTTTTTTGCGCCTTCCCCTCCGGGGTCTCTTTTTGAAGATGCCAGTCAGAGACGGACAATGACCTGGGCCTCAGAGCGCATAGTGTCCCTGACCTCGTTCCGAGGAGGCCTGGAGAGGCGAACTGCCAGGCCCCGCTGAATTTTCACGAGGCGGTTAGCATTTGATCATACCGAGACTCCTCCATCTCAGTTTATGACCTCCTTGAAAGGAAGATTCCGGTAAGGTTTTTGCTGACCCTTTGATTTTGCAGGCCCGCCTGCAGCTTAGGTTTTCTTGGGTTCAAAAGGCCAAAGGTTATCTCTCCTTATCGCCATTCGTTTCCGACTTGCGTCAATTTTCCGGAAGAGACTGTAGTTTACCTACGAGATTCTTTGAGTTTTTACCTCTTTCCATGTAACAAATATAGATATCAGAAGAAAAGTGCAGATAGGATGGATCTTCCGGGGACCGAAGATGACGCCCTTACGAAGTCGGGTAATTTCTTTTTTACTTCTGGAAGTCCAGGAGGCACCTTGAGAAACTGCGCGACCCTTGCGGCTTCCTTACCCCCTCCCGGTTTTTTCCCGGATGAGTGTAAGGAATAGAAAGATCAGTTCTCCATTTTTTAAGCAACCCCCGACGTCGGCCCCGAAGGTAGAAGATCCGGAGGACATGATATACACCCGAAGAATGGCACCCCCCCCCCCGTTATCCTAACTAGCGCGTTCAGCTCCCCTGCTTCCCGGAGGAACGGGGGTTTAAGGAGATTTCTCCCCTTACAGTTGGCTGGAGCTATCAAGCAAGTGGCGGATCACCTACCCACATCATAATATTCCCCCCCCCTGGACCCTTTCTTTTCCCGGGATACCCCCCCTTCCGATTTTCTTTTCTCCACCTACAATTAAGGGATCTTAGGCGATTTACCCCGGCTGTCTGCCACCCGTGTTTTTTCACGTTTTCACCTCTTACCCCGGATTCCGGAGCTCACACGACCTTTCCCTCAGATGTTTTCTATTCCGTTTTTACTTTTTTATTTTTTTTTACCCCCCCCTTTTTTTTCTTTTTTTTTTTTTTTTTTGTTTTTTTTTTTTTTTTTTGTTTTTTTTTTTTTAGTGGAAGAGGAACTGAGAGAGGGACGCATTCATTCTGCCGTGACAAACCCCGGTTTCCCTTTTCCTTTCCCCCCCTTTTCCTTTTTCCTTTGGCCTTCAGTCCGGAGCGCTCATGATCGCGTTCTTTTCCCTTCTTGCGACTTTGACGCCCCTTGTTTTTCTTAGTCTTCTGCCGCGGTTGCGTCCGCGTCGCGTTCGAGGATACTTGCACCTGGTAGGTTTCCCCATGCGGCGTACCTTCTTTCGGTTTCCCCCCCCTGATTTGTCTTCCCGCCCCCCGGGCCTTAGAAAGAGGACCTTACGAAGAGCTGCCTGGCCTAACGCGCTGTAGAACCCCGATGACCGACGAAGACCCTCTTGTTTCGCGTCCCTCAATGCTTTTGGCCCTTGACGAAGAGATTGAAATTCTCATATTTTTTTTTTTTTTCTTTTCGGCTGCCGTCGGCAAGCTCCCCTTTCCCTGACTTCTTCTTTTATTTTCTTCCCTCCACCAGTTGTGTTGTTCTATGAACTACGAAAGCGAAAGGAGCTGAATACTTGGCACTCCTCCACCCGAGAAGACTTGAACTGCTTCCCTTTTTTTCACTTTGCAGTCTTTATCTCCGTACCGTCCAGAACCCCGTGTGGAATCTGAAGGGAGTTTTAACTGTCACCTCCGGTGGCAAGCATCAGTTGTTCCCTTTCTCTTTGTTTCACTCGGCTTTTGGGGTTTAGCTGCAGAACCTGACCTCTTCCGATCCGAACCTGGCCTCCCCCGCCCAGCTCCCACCTGTCCCCTTAGGACGAGTTCCTCGCAGAGATTTAATATGATCCGCCTTGTGGGTCCCTTCGTCCCATTTGATTCCCCCTCTCCCCCCTCCCCCTTCTGTGAACAGTTCGTCGCGAGCACGACGTTTCTTGATGATTAATGAGAAAGGTCCCCCTGGGCCCAGGTTTCCATGTAGGACCCGGACTTTATCTTCCCCCCCCCCCTCTAGCTTTTTTTCAGGTTCCCTCCCTTTGATAGGCGACTTTTGCGAGAGTGCAGATCCATCGGACATTTTTACCGGGGTTACGGTTCCTTCCCAACTAGCCTTCCCTTCGCATTTTTCTTTTGGACGACATAGCAGTCCGACGTCCCGTTCCTACCTTGACCGACGACTTCCTGCCTTTTCTCCTCCCTTTTTTTTCCAGTTTCCTTGGACGCGAAGAGTCTCCACGGTCCCCTCATATCAGAGGAAATAATAAGGATCTCCGTGTTAGAAGAGAATTGCCCCCCCCCCCCCCAGATGAAGAAGTTTCCCACACTCCTCCCAAAGGAGGGTAGGTGTTTTTATTCCTGCTACGCTCTTACTGCCTTGGATCTTTACAGGGATTATCCCCGTTTGTTGAGCCTAGATCCGGGGGCCTCGCTATGTCGTCCCTCGTCGGTAGCCTCCAACCCTCAGAACTGGTGCCAAAAGGAGGATTAATGCCACAAGAGAAGGTTGACCTTTTTATTTTTTTTTTCCTGGCCCGGAAAGACGATCGAATAGTAGGCAGAGTCTAGATTTCTGTAGAGTGCTGTTCCCCGTGACGCCTTCTGGCGAATCTTCGTTGCGCGACGAGATCTATTTGGTCCGTCTTATTTGAAAAAATAATGTCTCTTCGTCAGTCTGCTTGTTCTTGCCTCTCCCCCGTCTGGTTTTCGACTTTTCTGGTTTTTCCATGAAAAACCGCCTCAGCGGGCTGAGTCCACCCCTACCGGGGCACTCTACCCACCAGGAAGGAAATGTAATTTCCAAACCTCTTTTACTTCACTCCGCCCCTGGAAGCCTGTAACTCCCTTTTTTACACCTCCCCGTTGGCCTGTGAATGGCCCTTCAGCGCCCGCCTCGCCCGGATAAAAGGAGCTCGTCCCTACGTGTTACCCGACACCAGGTTCTGGGTCGACCTTCCTTTCCCCCTCCCCGCCAGTTTCCCCCTTGAGTTTTTTTCGGCCGGCATTTAAAAGGACAAATTCATTAACGCTCGACACTCAAGCCTTCTCCATAGCGTCGGCGATGGTAGACTGCCTTTCCATCCTTCCTTCCACTCCGTCAGTTCCCTACTCCCCACTAGACGGCTTTCCTCGAAGGTCCCCCGGGGGATCGGGCCGGTCCGCCGCCACTGGCGGGCCTTGGGATGCCGTATTTTCTTTCACGGTTTTCCCCATGGAAGGAATTTCCATTTGGCGTATGGAATAAGGACCTACTTCCCTATGCCTCGTGACTTTCTCAGACTCTGCGGCGCGTTAGGATTTTTTTTTTGAGTTTTTTTGGTTTTTTTTTTTGGTGGTTGAGTCCTGAACTTTTATCAGGTGTCGATAATTCTTCAACTTTATTATCGGTTGTTCTCCACCTTCTGTCTCAATCTTTGACTAATAATTATATTTCCTTTTTAGGTGTAAGAGAGAAGATGAGTCAACCGGTATGAAGATTGAGCCTCTTGTCCCTTTATCGTCCCTTTTTTCAGCTGAAATTGGGGCCAGACTCACAGAATACGGTACCACCCATAACTTTCCTCCCCGCCTTCTCCTTTAGATAATAGGTAGAACTCAATATGTGGTTCACTCACCTTTTCTGATAAATTACTATTCGCTTCTCCAATCGTCCAAGTCACGCAACCTTATTTTCTTTCCTCGCAACCCGACGCTCAAGGCGCTGAAATTAAGGGACGCGCGCCAGCATTGGACAAGCGCAACACGGGGTATTATCAATCTCTCCAGTGACGTACCCTTCCCTCCTTTTCTTTTTATCTTCATTTCCCTTGAAGATGAGGAGATACTCCCCTTCCCCCAGCTATACACGAGCCACACTTTTTTGGGGCCCCTAGTACGCAGACATGGAATTGAACACTCCCCTGCCACCACTGGGACACCCACCCGGAGAGAAAGACAACAACTCCCCCCTTTCCAGTAGACTGTCGAAAATGTCTTGGTTCGACAGTGAAAACGCCGTAAAACACCCCCCAGAATGCCGCTCAGTTTTTTTTACTAACTGAGTTTGCCCCACCGGAGAGGGCATGACAGTTTCTCTGGCCCCTCGACATTTCATCCACCCCCGGTCTCTTTCCCTGCAATCTTTCGAATTATGTCAGAGGCTCCCGACCCCATGCCGACCACGGCAATCCTCCGCCCCTCTTCCCCTAGAGGAGAAAATTCCCCCGAGGTCATCGCGCCTCCCTTGTCGCGTTGTCGTACCCGCCCCACCCTTTGTTCCCCCCCCACACCGAGCATACCTCACTTCTTCCACTTTCCCCATTCCGGTTCCTATCCTCCTGTTTTCCAAGTCCAAAGACCGACGACTCGGCCTTCCCCTCCTCGAGCAACTCCCTCTCTCTGCACTTCTTTTTTACCCTTTTTTTCTGTGTTCCCCGCCAAGGTCGATAAGACATTCCGCGATGTCCTCATTGAGATTATGAATCACTTTTTCTTGCCTCCTCCTCCCATGTCTTCACCCTTTTTAGATCTTGCTCGATTGAAGAAGAACCAGAAGAACTCGTACCCCTCTGACATTCCCTCTTTGCTTCTGAGCTGTAAAGTGCCGATTATACCTCTCGCGCATCTCCCAAAATTTTTTCCATTGCACCATCCCCCTTCTTTTAAGTTTTCCCAGGAATTAACAATAGTCCATTGGCCATTGATCATTTGGCCCGCCAGACCTTCTCCCCAGTCTCGTCGACCCCTGATTTAGACCCCAAAGGTGGGATAGTCATGACTGGGATTCCCCATTCCCCTTGGCTGATCCCCAGCCCCCCTCTGAGTTGTACCCCCCCTGAAAAATTTAATGTACACTAGCATCACAAGGCCCCCCTTCCTTATTTCTCCGTTTCTCCGTCCTTAAGGTGAAAAGAAGCCCCTGTAACCACGAGCCCCGACCATGATTTCCCTTTCCTTCCCACTTCCCTTTTCTGCATTCCTTTCTGACTTCCCCTTTGATCGCAAACCCGGTGCAGAGAGCCTCCTCGAACCGTACAGCTGCAGCGCCTTTCCCATCTCAGCACGGTCCGTTTTTCCCTTCGCCTTTTTTAATGACTGGAGAATGCGAAATGTGCCCGGCTCCCCCCGCCCTTTAAAGCTTTGCCCTCCTTTTATCCCCCGCGACTCTTTCCCCCTCTAAAAGTTTCCGATGCCTTAGCCGGGCGGTGCAGGGTTGAACTTCCCCACCGGACCTGTATTTCTCCTTAGTGTTTTCCAGCCAGTTGAGGAAACATATCATAGACTTTTCCGAATTATTGCCCTGTAGATCTTCTTCGCTAGATCCCTCCCAGTTCTAGTCTTTCTGAGTTTCAGGGTGCCCCCTTTTCCCAGAATCTATATCTTAGGTCAAGTAGGGCAGCCCTGGACTGGCACTTAAATGTTGTCCCCCCTCGTGGCTTGCCCTTCAAAAGGGGACCCCCAGTGCCGGCTAGCCCTGTCCCCTTTTTTTCCTTCCAGATCCATCCACAGGCCCGCACAGGTGAAGACGAATTTCCTCATGCCTTTTGCCACTTCTCTTGTGTGTTCGGTCTCTTTTCCCTTTTCTTTTTTTCCGGGCATCGGATGCACCCCCACACATTTTGGCACGCTGAAGGCCTATTTGTATTGAACCACTTGCCCCCCCCACCCTTATCCCCTTTACTATCCTTTTTTTTTTGAAGAGCCGATGTTCCCTTCCCCCCTCCAGGCATCCAGCTCCAGGCAGTTCACAAAGGTTTTTGCAGCTATGCTGGGATGATTTCCCTAGCCATTGTCACTTCTCCCCAAAGTTTCGACCGCAACAATTGTGCTCCATCAGGGCCCCTTTTTTGGAGAAGGTGATGAGTTCGATGAAAGGATACCTTTCCCCCTGTGCGAAAAATGTGCAACGTTTGGCCCCGTGCCCAATTCCCCCCCTTTTTTTGACTCTCCTGCCTCTGATTTAAGGGGGATAAGAAGAGAGAGTTTTTGTCCTTTAGCTCGCCTTGATCGAAAGCCTTAAACCCTTTTAGTTAGCTCTTCCGCCTTCTCAATCCCCCTTTTCACCTTTCAGCCACTTATGCTTAGATCGAGCAAGCAGGACCCCCTCACTATGGGTACCCCTGACCTCGTCTTGAATCACCCGGCGAAAGCCGGATCCGTCGGCCCCCTTTTATTCTACCGTATGTTCGCATTTTTTTCATCCATCTCTGAAGTCTCTGGCGGATCTGTGGGGGACCTAGGAGCGTACCCTCCCCTTCCCTTGACCGTTGACGAGGTAAACTCCCCCTTTGCCCCCCTTTTCTTTATTCCTTCTGATCTTCTGGATGTGAAGGTTATTTCCCCTTATACATTCGGACATGCACCGGGGCGGACTTCTGCACTGTCGCCGCTCTTCATCGACGTAAAATTCTGATTCAACTATGGCCTCCCTTTTATCACTTTCGATGCTCCCGGTTGTATTTGTATATTATTGGATGTAAGACTTCCTTCTTGGGCAATCCCTAAATATACAATAGAACGGTCGCCTCTCTCTTTTCTCCGCCTCGTGTGTAAGAAAGGGGGGGAGTGGGGTCCAATCTATAGGGTGTATCCCAACATTTTGACCCCCCCGTTAGGGGGTGGACGTAGAGTCCTCCCCACTTTCAGTGGGTTCCAGGAGCTGGAGATTCTTTGAATTTAAGCCCTATCCCCCGTTCCCCATGTGGCCTTTTTCCTTTCGGGGTTATAGACAGTCTTTCCTTATGATTTGCACCCCCTTTTTTTAGTTTTCTCTCCACTTTTCTTTTTCCACTCTGGCGCTTCGCACGGACCCCATGAGAAGTCGCCCACGATATAATGACCCTACCTTTTTTTGGTTTGCTTCCTTAGTTGTTTGATTCCCTTCCCCTGACCTTTCTCCCTTTTCCGACTCTTTTCCAGATCGAACCTGTCTTTGCAATGATCTTGACTTCCTTTCTTATCCCCCCCCCCCTTCTGCCTTTCCTTGCGGTACTTTCTTACCGAAACAATTTGACTTATGGCTATCCGGATCATAGAATTATTCTTCTCTTGTCTTCTCACTTCATTTCCTTTGTTAGGCCTTTCCCTCCTGTCGGAGAATTGCGCTTTTTTAGTTCGCGTTCCTCAAGCTTTCCGCTTGATATGAGGTGTGAGGATGTGTTTTACGGTACGACGAGGGACCTTCTCTTTCTCACCCCTTTTCTTTGGGAGCCGTGTTTTTTTATAGTTACTCGATTGAAGTTTACCTGTACTGAAATTTTTCCTCCCACCCTCATCCTTTCTCCTGCTCCGATTTAGAGACGTTCTGATGCCCCTCTGTAATTTCCTCGTTTTCCCCTTAATATGCTATTTCCCCGGCCCATCGAGAACGGCTGCTGGATTAGGCCCCTGTGCTAACCCTCTCCCCAATGGGGTTTGGATTCCCTGCATATACTGTCCCGTTGCTGGAGGTGTCAGGAGCCTCTTTTATGGTTTTGACGTTCTTGCAAGCATTGTGCCCCCATCTCAGTCCCCCTTGGCTGTCCTCCCCCGACTGCTCTTAAGGTCTCGGGTATTTACGCCCTCTCTATCCCCCCCTTTCTGCAATATTACGGACAGCGATTTCTTCGGGTTCGGGACGAGTCGTCCCGGTCGCTTTGAGCAGCACCTCCGTTCAGATGTAAACCCTTCTGGACGCGTCGCGAATTTGGCAGTTAATCCCCCTTGCTCGTCGTTTTGTGGACTTTCTAATTTAGTCCTTAACAGCACCGTAACATTTCCAGTCCCCCTGATTTAGTCGCCCCCTCTATGTTCCTTCCTTTGCGGCGCTCAGTTTATCGGAACGCCTGATAGGCTCGGTCACGTGGCCCAATAAGGATTGCTTTGCCGAGGCGGGCCCAGCGGTCTTGCGCCCCGGTTCCCCAGTCCCGTATGCCTTCCTTTTTTTCATCGTGGCTCGATATGCCCAGAAAGCTTTCCATGCGGAGGCACTCCTTTTCCCTCTGAGTGCCCCCTCCCCGATAAGAAGTGACCGTACGACGGCCGTTAGGTGTCCTAGTTTCTCCGCCAAGCCGCTGCTTTCCTGGACCCTCACGATCCCTTTCGTTAGTATGCCGCTTGTCCTGACCCTTCTTCCCCAAATGGTCTTCTACTGTTTTGTTCCGGACCAGAAACCCATCGGCATCCCCGTCGCTGGATTTTGGATGAAAGGCCCCGCTGCTTTTCCCGGTCCTTCGAGTCCCGAAAGAGTCATTCTGCTAGAAGGACCCTACATTGTATTACCTTTTTCTTTTTTCAATGTGTACCCCCGCGTTCTCCACGGCATATCACGTTCATGAATTCTTCCGTTTTCTACTTTCTTAGGTGGCCCTGGCCGGGCCCCCTGCAGTAAAGTGGTCACAGCGGTCTTCAATCCTTTCCGTAACGAACCCCCTGAATTTGAACGCTTGGTCCCTCTTTCAAGTTTTTGCCCCCCCTACGGGGTACCCCGTTGCGGTTCCCTCGGCGAGTTGAACGATGGACAGCCACGCGCTTTTAGTTGCTTTCCTCTGCGGGTCCCCGAGCGGCTCTTCTAAACCTTTGGCTGTACGTCTTTCGACTCAGTCAGGTAAGATTCCCACCCCGGTCTGGCCTCGCCGACCCCCCTCTTCCCGCAGCCCTTTTTTGTTTTGAGTCAGGGAACCCTGGCAACTAGATCATCTTTTCTCCCGGGCGGGTTCCGAACCAGCGAATGTAGCTGCCTCATTCCCTTAATCTTTCCCCAAATAGAACGCCCGCGCAAACGGCGACGGAGTCGGCGGCTCCGCACGGTAAAAGCCGCTTCTGGCAGGACTTCCCCACTCGACGGAGGTCTGAAATGCTTTCCGGAACTTAGCCGGCGAGCACTCAAGGTAGCCCTCGCTGACGTTCCGCCGACCGGGTAACAGGAGGTCTTTACTTCTTAGTACGGCCCTTCTCACCGACCATTCGGGCGACTGGGAACCCCTGCTAATCCCGTTTCCTCTCCAACGAGATTTGGATCTGCCCTTTCCGCCCGAAGCATGACCTGAGTTATATGGATGGTCTCGGAAGGTTCCTCTAGTGCCCCCTTCTCCGTGGCTTGTACTGAGATGAGAAAACCTTTCTCCATTTTGTGGGGTCGATAGATCCACGACAGTGGTCCCCCCCCGCCTATCCCCCCCCCCCCTCCCTAAATCTCGCCCTGTTAATGGGCATAAAAAGGATGATAAGGTCTGTTCGTACCAGGAACTTTCAGTTCTGTGGCTGTTTTTCTATGTGGAACAAAAGTGGGGAGGTCGGGGGGTCTCGCCCGCCCAGGAGAGACTCTGTTGGGACGCTTCCCATGCCCACTGTGCCTCTGCTATACAGGTCGGAAGTGAGGAAAGTTCGCGTGGCTGCAAATGCCTTTGCCCCCCTCCCTTCCAACTACGGAGGAAAACTAGAGGAAAGCGCAGGACCTCGACAGTAGGATCTTCCCTTCTCCTTCCTTTCGAGTCAGGCGAGGATGCTATACACTGCGAAGAATTTTGACCCAAGATAAGTCCTGCTTAGTCCTTCTCCCGTAGCGGGGATTTGGCCGTGTCTTTAGGATGTCCAGTTTTCCTGACTCGATGAGGATCACGATTGCTGTCTCATCCCCGGCCGCAATCCCTTCTTCCCCTGGCTCTCTCATTTCTACTCGCTGATGTGAAAGATTCCCTCTAACCCTCCTCCTGACTCTTAGGGCTGGTTACCTGCAGAGGAAGTTTCCAAGGCTCCGTCCTTAACCCTATAGAGGGATCCTTTATTCCCGTTCCACTCCCCCGGCTCCCGTAGTGATATATTTTAATACCTCCATACGTGTTGTGAGACGATCCTATCCCTGACAGAAATCTGGACACGAGATTTGCGCCCTTCATCCTTTTCCTGATCCTAAGAAGGTTTCCTTCGCATTGTCAGGGTTAACCTGCTCTCCCCGTTTCCCCCCCCCCCCCCTCTTAAGCTTCCCCCCCACCTTCCCGGGCCGGGGACTTTTTCATCGGTCACCGTACCCTCGCGCTTCGTTATCCTTCAGTCTGTAGGGCGCCATTCCCCCCGTTGCAGCCGCTTGGTTCGTTTCCAACCCTTCTTGCTCCCTCCCGCCGCGATCCTCCTCCCAGTTTCCTACAAAGGCCCTCCTCAGAACCACCGAGAAGCCAAGCGAAATCTATGCATCATCGGTTTCCCAGGTAGGGAGAGAATTCCCCCAGGAAGGTATAGACCCTTTGAATTCCCCTGTCCTATCCGCCTTGCTGAGGACTTTAAGTCCTTGCTCCCGTGTTCATCCCCCTCTGTCGTCGGCCGGTAGATGAGGCCCGAGAGAATTTCCATCTCCACACCCCCTTTGCTCTCTATCTCAGTCTCCGTTGCAGACTGACCTCGAACCTGCTCCGCCCCGCTCGGTTTTAAAGCTTTCAACTTTAGCACATCCGCACGACGTTTTTCCCAGAAAGCCGGCCGTAGACACAGGTAACCCGTCCAGTTTGGAACCTTTTTTTTTTTACCTCCCTGCAGGTAGAAAGTTCAGTTTCCCTTCCCCCCCATTTTTGATACGAGCCCAGGACACTTTTCGTTTGCTCCCAAACCTTTTTGGCCTCATCTCCCCTCACACACCTGAATTCACCGCAGCAACTGGCAGATATTAGAGCCCCTCCGGCCAGGCTGTCGACGGAATCTCGTTCTCTTTAGAGGAGCTCCTCTTCGGGGGGTGCATAGTTTCCCGATGTCGTCGGCCCTGGTCTTGCGAAAGACCTACATTTCACTGTCACCCGGCTTCTTTTGGCATCTTTCTAGTGAATGAATCTTCTCTTGACGAATGGTTAAAGAAGATTCTGCCTTTCGTCCTTTTTTTTCGGGTTTCGTTCTTCAGCGGTCTCTACCTAGTCCCCCCCAGTCCCTCCCCCTGTAAGTTTTTCGAGTCATATTATTGGTAACATTTTATTTTTCCAACGCCAATCTTCCACTCTCTCATGTTCTTTTTGCTCACGCCCGTGTGAATGGCCCCCCCCTTGCGCTCTTTGGGTCCGTTTCCTTTTTCTTCCCCCCAGTGTCCCGGGCCTGTTTTAGTCACAAATCCCTGTGGGCCAGATCAAAGGTAAGGACGGACATTGGTGTGGTGTTTTGGGTGGGTTTTGTTTTCTTATTTTTTTGGGGTTTGGGTTTCCCCCAACCAACCAACACAAAACCACCACACAACCCCCCACCCCCCTATCGCCACAAAAAACTTCAGGGTAAGTCACAAGCGAGGAGTTCACTCCTTTACCCTTCTAAATGGCACTTATGCTCTCGGGTTCCTGTTCCTTACTTCCCTTCTCTCGAGCGAATAGACCTCGAGATACCCGCTCTCGATTCCTTCAACTTTGCTTTTCTATGAAACTCCTCCCAACATTTCTTTCTGCCCCTCTCCAAGGAACATTGGCCTCTGTTACTACCCAATTGACTGGCCTTTTGCCTCCCGGAATTGCCCCCGCCCCCCTTTCTTCTTATACTCATTCCAGCAGTGACCCCCAGATGGAAACATAGTTATATAGTGAATGTAGCCCCCCGCCTTTATCCCCCAAGGCCCTCTTCTAGACCCGACCAGCGTAGTGTTGTAAGAGAATTTAAAAGTGTAGATGCCTTTTCACATCCTGTTTTGGCGGATCCCTTTGTGACTAGTGCTTTCCCTTTTGCCCTTTTTTACAGGGCCTTTTGTTAGAATTTTCCGAAGGCAGCAGGTGCATGAGAAGAGTTATTCTCAGGTCTTGGCTAGTACGTGGACAGGAGACTCAAACTCCTTCACCTGGTCCCTTTTAACTCTTCGTACGAGACGAAAGAGAGAATGATTCATCTTGATTTAGCCATATTCCCTTTTATGGATTCTCCTCCACTTTACCCCCTTAGATCCTCTTATCCTCGGGGTTCTAAGGACTATCTCCCTATTCCGATTGACCGAGGGCGAGCTGAGTGCACCCTTTACACGCCCCGAAAGTCTTTTCGTGTCGATAACCGGGGTCGCGAACATGATGTCAAGCTCGTTTTTGAAGAATAGCCCCCCCATTCTTGTAGTTAAGCGTCCCCTTTTAGGTCCCAGGCGAATGTACAAAGAGAGCTCCCCCTTTTTAACTACTAATATCACGGCACACTTCCGGCCTGCTCCCCCCTATCCCCCTCCTTGGCCCCGCGAACCCCCAAACCTTCTGCTTCCTTTCGCTGAAGTGACACTTTTCCCTCACCATCCCCGTATTTCCTGACAGAGACGGGATGCCGGCGACCCGCGCCTTCAGAACGTTTTCTTGCCATCCGTTCGGCGCCCTCTTTACAAAACAGCCCCACCTTTCCACCCCCATCGCTCCCTCAATCCCTAAACCCCATTTTGTGTTTCCATTCTAGCCCTTGACCTGACAATGGTTCGTTTTTGCTGCAGTCCCCCGACCTTTCCACCCAGAAGCCCCCGTCGAAGGCGCGGTCCTCTCGTTCCTCAACACTTTCGTTGGCATGGACAGCGAGATAAGCCCTCCGCCCCTTATCCCTCATTTGCGAGGGCCCCTCTTCTTTCGCCTCTACCACTCCTTAAACGCGCCCGATGTCGCGGCAGTTCCCATCGATGTCTTTTCTCCCTCTACTTCTCTCGTTCCTTTACCACCGGTGTAGCAAAAACAATGCAACACCGAGAGCCATTCCACCCCACTGCCTCCCCCCCCAGCAAGACGGGTTTAGCTCTAATATTTTTTCCAATCCGAAAGACCGGCGATCCTAGTCTTCCATCCACGCAGAACGAATGCGCGCTCCATGAATAGGGGAAGTAATTTGAGGGAGCCCTTTCTGATTTAATCCCTTACCCCCCCTATTTTCCTATTGAGATGCCCCTTTCCCCTTCCTTTCCCCCCTTAGCGCGATAATGAGTGCATGAATATTCTTTCCCTGGTACGTCCGCCCCCCCACGTTCACAGAGAGCGTATCGATCTCGTTGTGAAGATGAGAAGGGTCGTTTGAGATCCTTTTTATTTTCCAACTTTTGCGAGAGCAGCAACGCCCACAGTTTGTCATCCGCATCTAGAGTCAAAAAGGACGGACCCACGTCTTAGACGTTTATCTTTAAAGGCCAACCTCAGACACTCTCGAGAATTCTAATAAACAGCTTTTTTTCGTTAAGAGGAAAGGGATTATTCCAAGTTGGTGACCCCCTTCCTCGGACCCAAGAACACCATGTCAACGGCCGCTTCGCATTTTTAACTTTTTTTCCTATATGTTTACGATGACCAACGAAGGAGGAAAGGGAGGAACCGCAGCCTCCCAGACCCACCTAGCGCCATGCTTCCTTGTCTATTGAATACTTCCGTGACGATTCCGAGCCATTTTCTCAAGAAAACCCACCCCCGCGCTCTCCCCTGCCGTCGAAATTAAGCAAGAGGACCTCTCATCTAGATACGCACGGAGACGGGTTGTGACCTCCCAGTCCCGTCATGCGCCGATCCCTCATTCTTAGCAGCAGCCTTCAGATGAAGCGACAACAGAGATACCCCCCCACTTCTTTTTTCCAAACTCTTCACGGTGTGCTCTCCGGAGAAGTGAGGATAAGTCCTTATTCACTAGGTAATTGTCAACCAGTCTCTTAACGTCGCTCAATATAACCCGCTTTTGAGATTTTCATTTCCATTCCGGTTTCTATTCGCCCAGCGCAGAACCTTTCCTCTTTCCATAGGCGTAGCCCCGGCCACTAGCACTGCTTCCACTGTTTTTCACATTGATTTCCCGGATAGGGCAGCCCCATTTGCTCTTTCCCGGCAAAAACTTGGCAACCTTTTTCGCCGGATGTCGCGTCCCTTGTATTTCTCAATCATCACGGCGAACCGGGCCCTCAGAACTTCCCCTATTTTCTCGCAGCTTTTACATGTGGCTCCCTTTCTGGATTCGAATAAAGTTCTAGCCTGGCTCCCCGAAACCTTTTGGAATTTGCCGGCGCTCTCTTTTTCCCCCCCCTTTTCCCTCATCCCGTTGTTTGTTGTTGAGATGCTGGGGCAATGCCACTCAAATCGACCGGATTTTCCAAAGGTGCGGTGTCCTCCGCTTAGCCCTTTTTATCTTCTGCTCTCCCTGATTAATCTGGACAAAAGGGCCTACTAACGGATGGCCTTGGAATTTAGCGCTGACCTACT
>Ga0179593_1340627_pt1 | contig 30248 bp, 33 predicted proteins | sample CZODoug2_1_08_16_FD_185931 | JGI IMG/M metagenome (GOLD analysis project Ga0179593, IMG submission 185931) | Vadose zone soil fungal communities from Angelo Coast Range Reserve, California, USA - CZODoug2_1_08_16fungal (PacBio error correction) | ecosystem: Environmental > Terrestrial > Soil >... | reverse complement strand
TCTATCAACCATTCCTTGGCACGCTGAGTTCTTTCCTCTTTCGTAGGGCACGTGATCTTTTACGGGATCAAGACATCGAGTTTCCACCACACCCCTCTTCCCTCTCTATTTCTTTCCTCAAGGCCGTTCTTCACCTTTCCTGAATCTCTTCTAGAATTTGATTTTCGGGCCGATTGCTCGAAAGACATCCGGCACCCAGGAAGAGCCGACTCCGTTCCCCTTCCTCTCCCTGGACCGCGGATTCTCAATTAGGTTCTTCCGTCGCGGGCATGCCTCAAATTTGTGTGCCGATTTCCGGATCCTCGGGCCACCCCACTAGGCTTTTCCTCTTGGCGACCCTTCTGATTTGCCCAATCTTTCTATCGTTGTGTTTTGAGATCTTTTATTTCAGAGCTCCCTAAGGACTCCAAGTATTGGGTTTATCCCCCCCTGCAAGGATCCTCAGCCGGCCAAAGCTTCCCCTCCAGAGACTAGGGTCCATTGGCCTCAATCCGGGGCCCCTGATCTCTTTTATAGCTCTTCTCTGCTTAATTAGTGGCCCTCCCCTTCTGATCTTCTCGTAAGTTTCTTTTCCTTCTTTCCTCCTTTTTAACTGCACTTGCAGCCCACGGTCTCTTGAAAGACAGTCCTCACCTCCGGCCTTAGTTGATTCCGATCTCGTTTTCTTCTGCCTCTTATTCAGTGTTTTTCCCCCCTAGGCCTTCCCCCTCTGCCGGAAGGAATGATTATATCGGGGTTCCCCCCTCGTTCTCAGTCCGTTTTCTTTGGTCCATTTGGTGACTGAACAGGTCTGTTGTTGTTCTGTAGGCCGTTCTTTGTGTTGTTGGCCTCTGAGCTGCTATTACCCTTGCTTTGTTTCTCGTTTGGAGTTCGAACATGCCCTCTCGTTCCCTTTACGACCGATACCGACAGCGTGGAGTGACCACTGTTTCAGCCATTCTCTTTTGATTTTTTTTTGTCGACTTTTCTGAGCAGACCGCCGAGTAGCAAGTGCCTTCATCCGGCCCGAGTAATTTTGCTCGTCATCTGCGTCCCCCTCTCTATTTTTCAAAGAACCGCCTTGGTTTTTATCTTGTAAGAGTCTTCAGTCGGTTCAGATCGTTCCCCCTGATTTTCCTCTTTTTTTTTCGGGCTGGCTTTTCTTACGACCTTCGAACTCTGCTGTGACGGGCCGCCTCCCCTGCACAAGTCCATGGCCTCCGGTGTTAGTCCTCCTCCCTAAAAGACTTCTTTTCCTTAATTATTTTTTGTTGTACCTCCCATATCTACCCTATGTTTTCCTGTCCCCGGTATTAGCGCACGAGCCCCTTGTTGGGAGGGCGTTTTTTCCCCTATGCTTTTTCTATCCTTTAACGGTCGCCGCCTCAGGTTAAGGACTGACTTTTTCCCTCCCCTGCTACTCGCGTGTTTTAGCTTGTTCTGCGCCCTCCGCGAAGAATATTCTTTCCCCTCCCTTTCCCCTCCTCAACGAACCCCCCCCCGAAGAAAAATTAAAGTTTCCTCCCCGCTCTTGTCTTTTATATGAGACTAGTCTCCCTAGGACTTTGCGCTCCTTCCTGCATTGATACATTCACTTCTTCCCCCCTGGGCATTTTCCTCCCCCCCCCGGAGTTATGAAACCGGACTCTTTTTTAAAAAAGGATTCCTTTTTCTTTCACGGGAAATCTGCGACCTATGGTACACCCCAAAACAGGCCCCCCTCTGACATTTATCTTGCTGGTTCCTTCTAGCTTCTTCCGTCCTTTGTGCGTTTCTCGATGCCATTGTCAATATTTGCGAGGATAAAACTGACAGACCCTTTCTTTCCCTCTTCGCAGTGACGACTCAAGTACCCTGTAATGTCGCTTTTGACCTTTCGCCCCCCCCCCTTCTATGGAGAGCGTTTCTTCGCCATTTGTGTTAGAGACCATGCGCCTTAGGAGGTTTTTAGATTCAGTTCTTGTCGTTAGTACGAAGTTTCTTTCTATTTTCCGTCGTCTCAGGGTGGAAGACCCCACTTTATCCCTTCTCTTCCACCCCGATATGGTTCCCTGCCACCGACGCCCTTTTCCGAAATGGCCTGAGGTTAAGGGACCTTTTGTGTGGACATATACTTTCCCCCTTCTTCCTGCCCGGAGGGCGTCGTTATCTTACTCTGTTGTTGTTTTCTCAGCTTCTAGCCCGCTTCATCTCCTTTCTTAGGAAGATGTTTATCTTTTACATTTTTCCTTTGTGCCAGTCCCGCAGCCGCATTGGCGCATTCTGCCCCCTCCAGGCGATCGATGGCATCGTCGGCCTCTCTTAGTCGGCCGTACTCACTGCGCCCCCCCCCTCCCTCCGATTATCACCCGGCTGGATACGCAGCCAAGACATCCCGCTTTCCCTACGGCCATGATCCCAGGTAAGAGGCCTCCCGATCCATCCCTTTGAGGGAGACAAATTCCCCCTCTCCCCCCCAGGTTTATTTTTTGCCGTTCTGAAGTTCTGTGTGCATAAGCAACTCCTCACCCTACGTGTATCACGGCTTCGCCTTCCGCCCCCCCCATTGAATTAAAGAGCTCCTCCTTCCACCCCATCCTTCCCCTTTGGTATTCTGCCTTTTGTTGACCAGACTCCAGGGTCCTTGATTTTTCAGCCGCCGAAGTCCCTTGGATGATTTTTCCTACAATCCCTGGGTTCTTCTTGCAAGCAGCTTTTTTCTCCGGAGGCGACTAGTCGAGCACACTTTCCCGCGTTCCGCCCTCCTTCCGTCCAGTTTTGCAGAGTCTCGAATTGGCACTTTTTTGCGTTGTAGGTGTAGTTAGTCGGTCCCTTAATTTTTTTCCTACGGTGGGCTTTCTTCTCTAAGGGTCTCCTCCTTTAAACCCATGATCGCACTCGTTTTCTCTCTTTTTTTGCAGACCGTCCGGACTTCCCTGACAGAAGTGTCGGAAGAAGTTACCCCCCCCCTTCGGTCAGCCGCTTTCCCCACGGCTCGGGCTTTACGCCCTGACCTTTTCGAGCCCGCCCTGCCGATTCCCATTGGCCCTCCTAATAATGACTTCTCTAGTTCTTCATTGGAGCTGCTTCGCGCCGGTTCGTTCGGGCCGTAAACTCCTCTTGTCGCCTGAGGTAGTGTCTTCCCATAGCCCGGACTCCGCGCGTTTTTCAGATATTAAGAGACATCTTTTTGCCCGAAGTATTAAATTATACCAGACGCTTTTGTTTTTCCTCTAGACTACTCCTCTCCTAGCAATTTTTTCTCTCTTCCCTAGTACTTTACCATTTCTTATTTCCGCCCTCTTCTATTAGCGGGAATTAATACTGGTTGACGCCATTTTCAAGGCCGTTTTAGTCTTTAGATAGCGTTTTCGGTGTCCTTACGTTAGTTTTCCCAGCCCCGTACGCTCCCCACCAGTCGCCCGCTACCTTTTCTCCCCCCCGAAACTAGGACCCTTTCGAGACACCACCCGTACCTTTCTCTATTTCACACTTTGCTGTCCACGTTCCAACTCGCTGAAAAGTTAGAGCGCCAGATTCACCCATACTTCGGGCGAAGGCCATTTCTTAGGGACATGATCCCTTTTTTTCCCCATCAGTCCCCCCAAGTGGAGGAGTCATCCCCCTACCATCTCCTTCTACGCTGAAAGGTCCTTTCATTTGCCTTCTGCTGAAGAAGATGACAATCCTAGAATTCTCCCCCGCGGCGGCCCGAACGCCTCCGCGACCTCCTTCACCTCCGTTCGGAGACGCAGATCCTAACTCTCCTTCTTTCGCAAAAGCTTTTTTTTAGTCGGCTATGCCGTACCTTTGTTTCTGTGCGGCTCCCCTGCCCACAGCCCGGATTTGGCTTGTACTGGACCCCCCCGTACACTCTCTTCCTTCCTCTTTGAATATTTCTTTTCCCTTTCCCTGTGTTTTTTGTCTGAATAAATTGCCGCGATTTTTCCCTCTTACTAAGGAAACACTGAACGTTTGGGGATGTTTCCCCCGATCTCCCGGCCAAATTTTTTTCGGCATCCCACACGAACGGGCCTACCAAGCCCCAATTTGTATACATTTTTATCTGCGAGACGTTCGCTACTGACTTCCGTCTCTTCTTCCTTGTTTCGAACCTTTCTGTGCAACATTTTTCCGCGCAGGCAACTCCCTGTCTTACACTCTTCTTATAGTAGAAACACCTCCTTGACTTGTTGTTTACAATCTTTTATTTTCTTTCTTGCCCCCCCCTCGTAGAAAGTCTTATTTTTCCACCGAGAGGACACGCGTTATTTCGGTTCCCTTTTTTTTCTATCACGATGACGTTTTAGGCGTGCTTTTTTCTTTAGTATCTTAGGTGTTGAATTTTCCCGAACAGTACTTTGTTTCTCTTGTTCCGGTTGTCAGGGTAGTTCTTTCGCCCCCTCTGTAGATTTTCTGTGAAAGAAATTCTTGTCGTTGGCGAACCTGCCTTCCCCCGTCCCAAGTAGAAAACCGCCTGTCACCACGTGGCTGACCCATGAGATTCTGACCTCCCCGCCTGGATGATATTGTTTAACTCCTGGACTGCTCTTTGGTTCAGAGTACTCAGTTGCCCTTATTTCACCCCTTGAGATTCATGAGTCACAAGTCTCCTTCTCCCGAACAATGTCTCTTTTAAGACTTCGCTTTTCTCCGAGGCCGATCGGCACCGATTTCTCCCTTCTTGGGTCCTTTTGGGAATTAAACCTCCACCGTATCCAATGCTTTTCTTTTCCCCAGCCCATCCCCCTGACCGGTAGTTTGTCAACTCCATGTCATCACCTAATTTATATTTGGTTTTTTCCTGGGCTAACTGTCCTCGCCTCTCTTCATGAGTTTCCTTCAATTTCGTCAGTCTCTCGGTTGTGGGTCTGATCTGCTCAAATTCGTTCTATACCGGCTCCGCCCATTTCTCCGCCGCGTATCCCTATCTGACCTCCCCCCCCCCTCATTGGGATCTCATTCGGTTGAAGAGGTTCAGCGCGCAGAATTTCATCCCATTTTTTGCGTCCCCCCCCAATTACCTTCTCCACGTACAACTCCCTCCCTCCAACAGTTCAAAAAGTAAGCGACGCTGCCCTCCCTCCTTTTCTTTTTCTTCCCTGATCGCGTCCGTGACTGCGCGCACTTCCTGCACGGCGCTCCGACTAATCCACCGGATAAATCCCCCCCCTTGAGTTGATTTTGTGAAAGACGTCAGTCCTTTCAACCGGCTTCTGCGGTTTCTTTCCTTAAAAATCTCGGACCTGTTTCTTTTTCTGTCCCCCCACAAACTTCCCCCTCCGACCTTCTTTTTTCCTGGTTGAAGAGTCTCTTGGCCTCTCGATAACTTGGTGGACCCTCTCGTGTCCCTCCCCTTTTTTTACTCATATGGATGTTTGGGTGTGAGACCCTCCCCTGGACCTTCATGTCTTCTTTTTTTTCGCCCCTTCCCCCCCCCTTTTTTTTTTGGCGCTTTCCTTGCAAAGCGGAGCCCCTTGTTGATTCTTTCCCGATGCGCCTACTTGAGGCTTTCCCCGTAATTTCACTTGATTTCTCGCGAATTAATGTTTGACTCCCCCTCTCTCCCGCGGTTTTTCCGCCACTCGCTGGACATCTCCTCTGACACCCCTGACTTTTACACATAGATCCTTTTTTTACGCCAATGCCGTCTCCCCGTTCCGGGTACCTCCCTCTTTTCCTGCCCCCTCCAAGTTTTTACGACGACCGGCTCCTATCTCTTCTTCACCCTTCTCGTGTTGTTGTATCATCGTCACTGCCGGGACAGTCTTTATACTGCCTTTTTTAAGGGTTTTCCCCCCACCCCCGGTTTTCACGAAACCTCACATTGCTCATCGGAATAAGGGTCGAGGGCAACTCCTCCCCCTCTCGGTTCAGTTTTTTTCCATGTCCCCATTTTGGATTCCCTGCGGGTCGGCCGTCCGCGTCCCTCCTGCAAGAAATGCCATTTATTACCCACTTACGGATCTGTCCACACCGGCTCGGTAGCCAAGAGAAATCGAACTTTTTTCTTTCTCCATGCCCCCCTCCTCCTGTACCCCCAGGTTTTTTTTTCCTAAATAGGCCTGTGCAGCACATACGGTCCCCGTTGTATACGGACTCTCTCCAGATGGAATAGAAACCCCCCCCCACCACGCGCGCGCCTTCCATATCTAACTAGTTCCCTTGGTTTTCCCCAGCCTCACCCCGTGATTTTTTCCCGCCGCTTTGACTCTTTTAGTCGGCCGGCTTTCCCCCGAATCAGGTTTTATTTGCCTTTTTGAATTCATCTGCTCCCTTTCCTTACCTTTTCGCGAAACATTTCCTCGGTTTTCGCCTCAGTTCCCCGCGTTTGGCAGCGTCGGCTCCATGATTTGGCCCCATTTTTTTGTTCGGTTGCCAGAATTATTCCTCCTTCGGGAGTAATTTCCTTCCTTGAGTTCGACCAATCTCTTCCAACAAATCTCTCCTTTTTAGTCATGGGATGAGAAGATGCACTATGTCCTTCTCCCCGACCGGGATCGAACTCTCGGTTGGATTTTTTGAAAAAAAATCGAGGCGTTTCGATGAGGAGAAATGAGATCGGAGGTCAGCACCTTGTTCCCCTGCCCCCTCCGACGAAGTGGTATTTCCTTTCTTTTTCTCCCTTACTTCTGTGATTTGCGATCTTGTCCCTTCACAGCGCGTCGACATTCTTTGTCGACTTCCTTTAGCCCGGAACCCTTCGCGCGTTCGGTGGCCTCTCTGCCTCTCTATCATGGCCTTTAGGTAAAGATCTCCCGCACATCGGTTTGCTTTGAGTCCATGAGGACGCAGATGAATCGTCCCCGTCTCGTCCACTTTATTTCACACCTTATCTCTTCCGTTCCTTCTTCCTCCCTCTGTCGCGACAGTGTGTCCCATAGCCAATTCCTCTCATCAGGCCGGCTCTTTTCGTCTTTCGATCGGTGGCTTCTTCGTCGCCCTCGCGCGATCGCATGTCACAGGTCATCTCCCTATACCTTTCCTCCCCTAGAAAGACCTTCTCGAGCTTCCCAACACCAGGTACCTGTATACCACTCTTGTGAACCATTTCCTCCCAATCGAGCCCTATCGCGCTCTCCGGCGAACGCGGAGGGCCTATTTTTTCAAGTGCTCCCTGAGAAGCGGCCATCCTCCCACATCCCTCTGGAAAATCCAAAGGCGTATACTTTTTCGATTTTCCTCAATTCTTTTCTTTCCTTGAATGGTTGAATTCTTCCATCTTGCGGCCCCCTGCCCTTGCACTCCTGGAAGAAGCGCGCGACCGACGCGGCGATAAAAGTTCCCCCGCGGTTTCTTTAGCAAATCGTGTTGGCCCTTCGAGGGCTCTGCCTTACACGTTTTTCCTTTCGGGTGCTTCCCCTCACCTACTCTTTTTGCTTGGGGTTTGGTGTGGTGTTTTTTGGTTTTGTGTTTCTTCTTTCTTTTGTTTCTTTTTTTTTTGTGAAATCGCTTAGCTGAACGATTTCCTTACGTGTGGTTGTGAGTGATCTCTCCCTCTCCTTGATTATCCCCTCCGGCCACATTCTAGGGGTGTGGCCCGCAAGGATTTCCCCTAAACAGGAACAACGTTTCCCGTATACGGGCAATATTGTGCTCAATAAGTTCTTCCCCTCTTTTGCGAGAAGCCCTTTCACGGCTCTCTCCCTTGAGTCGGCGCAGCTTGGCCTTTTAGATTAAGGGCATGCCTTCCACTGTGAAGTCGATTCGCCTTCCGTTTCCTTTCCTGTGATTTCCTCTCCGAGTTGTTTCTTTATGATGACTTTTATTCTTGCCGAAGAAATTAGGAATAAGATCCGTCACGGTTGATAAGAGCGTAGACCTTTGCTATTTTGCTCCGTCTATTCTCATAGTGTCGATATTTTTTACTTGCTGGCCTTCAAGGCCCGCGTCCCAGGTTTCTTGTACCCTCCCATCCTTTCAGGCCGTTTGAATGGAAAATTTTCCATTTTTCCGGAGATCTGAGCCCCCCCCTTCCTTCCTGCCAACTCCTCCGATTGAAAACTAGCCCCGGACAAGTCCACTGAGTCTAATTAGGATTTCCCCTGAAGGATTCCGATTGCAGGCATACGTTACCTGTCCTCGCTTCCTTGATCAGTGTCCGATTTTCAGTGGAAGAGTTCATCTGCGTACAATTTCCCTCCCCACACGAAAATCCTTTCCGCTGTAAGGACTCGTTCTTCCTTTCGTTGAGAGTCCCCCCCGTCTCGTCCTCTCGAGATTTTTGTAGTTTCTTTATCTTCCTTTCCTGAAGACATGTCGGACCGTCTTCCTTTCCCGATCCCGCCCAATCTCTCCCGAGGGAATGACATCCCTTCCTCCACGCCCTCTTCAACGGGGCGGGTCAAGTACATTCGACGCCCTTTCTCCTTTCTTGCTGCTCTCCTCCCTTAGTAAGAGAAGCCTTTCATCGCGTGTCCCCCTCAATACGGCTTCCCCCACGTCCCTTCGGTCGCCCTCGTCAGACTTCTTCCTACCCAAGATAATTGAGGATTTCCTCCCCCCGTCGATTCCTTTTTTGACAGCGTGCGATCGCCCTGCTCCGTCTTCCAAGTCGGATTTTCCCAAACCCTTTTTTTCGGAAAGTCCAGTTCCCCCTTCCAATTCCCTTTTCCGCCCGGCAAACCCTTTTCTGCTTATTCCCTATATTAGAGTTCCTTACATGTTTATCGAAATTTCTCATTTTTCTCCTGACCCCCCCGAGTTCAATCTCAAACAACCTGATTTCTTTTCTACCCGTGAAGACTTTTGCCCTTTCTTAGGAGGCTCATTCCCTTCAAATGTTTTCCTATTTCTGTTTCCCCCGGAAGCCCCTGAACTTCTACGGATGGTTTTAAGGCTCGTTTCCCCTCACTTTCGATGCTTCGTGGGACCTATGAGAGTCCTCTCCCGTTTCCTCCCTTTTTCCTATTCTCTTGGTCGTGAATCCAAGAAGCTTTTTTGATTTTAATGCGATCGTGGGCCTTCCCCCCCCAGTCTATTGGCACCTCGGTTCGAAGTGGAGATAGCTCCCCCTCTACGCCCTTTACTTTATTTTCTTTTCTCCGAAGGGTTTTGCGTCGCTCTCTCCCCTCTTCGTGATCAGGCCGCCTCCGGGAAGACAATGTGATCCCTTTTAATTCGTTAGGCTTCCCCCCTAATAGTCCGCCTTTCTGTCCAATGGAGATGTTTTTCTTTCACTTCGGATGAATGTGCCCCCCCCCCCAGCTCTCTTTCAAGGTCGATGCCCCTTCCTATCTCTCTCTTTATTTTGAGTTTTCCCTCCGGCCCTCTCCGTGAAGCTCCTCCCTTTTTAGAGTTAAAATTCCCCTTCCTTTTTCAACCGAATCGCCATTTGTTCTCTTCCAGGGGATCGAGGCATCGTTTAATGTAGAGCGCTCTCTCCGTCCGGAGGCGGATCGGCCCTTCCGCCGAGGGACTGCCTCCTCCCCAGCCCCTTCCTTCCCCTAGAAAAGAAACTCCACTTTTATCATTTTCTTACAACCGGCTCTCGTGCCGCCCTTAACCCCCTGGTGATGGTTTTGACCCCCTCCCCGATCGCCTCTGTCCGTTTTATCACGGTGGCCTTGGTGAACTCCTGTCACAGGCGGCCTTTTCTCCCTGACATAGTTTTTGCAACTTTCAACCCCCCCCCCCCGACACTAGCTGCATTCAACCCTGTAAGGTATGCGGCCTTTTTGTGAACAGATCGCCCTGGTTCTTCCCAGTTTAAGTGAAAGACTCCGCCTCGTTCGTCCCGATCCCCTTCAATCAGTTTTTCTCTCCCGCGGGGAGATCCTTCACGCTCCGTATGACGATGCGACTGTACAGTTCGCCTCCGTATCTTGCATACCCCTGCGCCCCTAGTCTGCTGTCCTTGACTTTAATTTTCGTTCTTTTGTTTTCCCTCACTGAAGTATGTCCCCACTCCGTTTTTTGAGTTGGAATCTTCTCTGGCGATGACCCTCAACCCTGCTCGACTAGTTAGATTCCAGCATGATTCTTGGGATGAGAAGTATTCCCTCTTCAGCGTCTCCCCCAGACTTGCGGATCCTTTTTTTTCCCGAACTCGTTTACACCGGACCACCACCTGCCCTCAGGCAGAACCTTCATGCAGCATGCCGATCTCGCTGGGTACTCCCATTGTTCCCCTCCCCCATAATGAATTCGCTTTTCATTTCACGTTCCTATAAATGAGGCCCCGGGATCGTTTTTTCCTTCCGTCACCAGCTTTTCTAACATTTGGGATTTTCACTAAATCGCCGAACCCCCCCCCCCCCCCCCAAAACTCCGCGTGCGCGGTGGCGATCTTTTAGATTTCACATTACTCTTCCAGTCTCCCAACCCACAGCGTTGGCCCTTTTCCTTTCTTCCTGCAGTGTTTCCCCTTCCCCTGGATCGACGGATGACTGAAACCCCTTCTTTCCTTACGGCTGATAGGAATCCTACTTACGGGGAATCTCCTTTTTTCTGCGCCATTGCGGTGTTCGTATCGGCTAGGTTCCCTTGATAGTACTTTTCGACCGGATCCCATAATGTTCCCCCAGCTTGACCCTCCCCTCGTCTCACCCTACAACGCTAAACCTTCTCCTATAAACCCATTACGATCCCACTCTATGGACCTCCTGCCTTCGAAAATAGAGTCCCTTTGCGCTATATTCATTCCTGCCGGCCGACTGAGGAGATATTTAGTAGGTCCCGGAATTCAAGACTTTCCATCCCAACTCAAATAACCTCCTTAGTCTTCCAGGAACTCCCCCCCTTTCCCGCAGTATTCGACGAATAGGCGTGGATGAACTTTCACTGCAATGAGCTGATCCATTCCACTCTGCGGGAATATTAGGAAGATCTCAGCCTAGGTCCCATCAGAGCAACTTTTTCTTCTAGTCAATCCTTCCTCCGGAGGAGGACCAATAGGGTTGTTCTCCTCTGATCCCTTCTTTTGCAGTTTTCTTGAGGGACCCGCCCCCCTCCCCCGTGATGGTATTCTCCTCAATCGCTTTAGAAATCCTCACGTTGTTGTTGTTGACTCCATTAAATCTGAATCCCCCCCTCTTCTATCCTTTCATGACCATGAAAGATCTTTTTTTGCTGCTTCCCAGGAGCCGCATCGGCACCGATTTACGGGCCTCTTCACCTATCAGAAGGGCCCCCCTTCCTCCTTGGAAGAGGCGAGAGAAAGCGATCGCGAGATTAGTCATTCTTTTCCCCCTGATATGTGATTATCGGACCCTTTTTTCCCCCCCCTTCTAGAGGTCCCCCGCTCGGCTTGATGAATCCTTATAAATAATCATAGTTCCGTAATTGGTCAGGATTGATTTAATTCTTTGATTTTTCTCTCTTCTGTCCTTCCTTATCCCCTTCCAAGAATAGGGCCTCCTCTCCTCGGACCCAGGCCTGGTTTATAGAGATTCCTGCGATTGCCCCCTTCAGATGTCCTTTCTTTGTTCCCGCATTACTGTTGTTGCTTGTAGGACGTTCGGTTCTATTTTGGTAGTTTTGTTCCTTGGAACTCCAAGTGTTCCCTTCTTTGGATCGAGGGCGACCATCCCGTCACGTGCTCGATACTGACTACTCTTGAAAAGGGTCCTCCTCCAGAGCTTTCTTCTCTGCCCGTTTTGCCGATTGCGTTCCCTCTCGAGCGAATGGTGTTACTTAAACCAGTGTCCGACGTCCTTCCTGTTTCGTAATCTTCGTCCACTCATCTTTTCCCTTTCCCCCCCCCTCAACGCTTTTCCTATATTTCCTTCTTCTTCTTCTTCTAGCTGGCCGATTCTTGCACCCCGACTCGCGCTCTGTTGTTCCTTTCGGAGCGGTCCCCTTTTCTGAAAATTGGACCTTGATTCTTAAGATAACGCCTCCTCCCCTGGCCCTATTACAGATGCAGACCGTCCCCCTCCTCTTAATTATGGTTTCTTTTCCGTGAATCCCTACTATCTCTTCATTTTTTCCCTCCTTTCCAAGGTCTTTCTGCCCGCGCTTGGTGGGGCCCCTGGCGCCACCGAAAGAGTTCTATCCCCGTACTCACTTCTGCTCCTTCTACTTACCAAGATCATGCGGCTCCCCAATTTATAGTAGTATTCTTATTTCTCGCGTTCCTATTTCCCACGCCGGATGGGCCAAACTTTAAGCAGAAAACCCCGAACGTCCCCTTCAGTTACGCCGTCCTTCGCTCGGCTATTTTTGCCCCAGGAGATCTCGCGTCCCCCCTTTCCTGTTGCCGCCCTTTTTTCCGAGCTCCTCTGCTTCAATCTCCCCCACTTTGAGCTTTATTCAAGACGACTTAAACCTTTCTTCGTCTTCTTTCCCCTCGGCACTGTTTTTCCCCCCACCTTCCTCTTTTACGGCTGGTTGACTTTCAGCTATGCTAGGAACGGTGTTAGGATGCCATCTTTTTTTAACTTCTCTATTTCCTTATCACTAAGAATGTGCTGCCTCCCCCTTTTTGAAGTTTCCGGCCCTCCCTCGGCAAATGGGGAACATGCGCTCGGGTGCCCCTTTAGCATCCACCGTTGGTCTTTCTCTCTGAGCAGGTGATCGTACCCCCTATTGCGCAGGTACGGGAGGTTCTGGTTTCCTCTCAGTTCCCTTTCTCCTTCGATTACTATCCTTTTTTCTACAGCGACCCCCCTCGAAAATGAGCTTGATCTCCTCAACCAGCTTCACGTTATACCTCCTTTTGGCAGCACCCATTCCTCTGCCTTTGTTGGGATTAAGGAGGATCCATCACCCGGATTGTGAGCCCTTCTATGTCCCCCGGCATTGTCCCCCTGATCCTCCCTACCTCCTACCCGTTTTGAGATCTCCATGACGAAATTTTCGTTTCCCCTCCCCTTCCCTTGGAGACGGAATCCCTAACTCCAGAGCCATTGGCTCATTTTGGCCCAGCCTTTATCCCTATGGAACGTGCCCTCTTGTGTAGATGGCTTTTTTCCCCTCTACGGCGGCCAACGCGGCGGGAGATAAGGATTCCGCTAGGAACTTCCTCGAAATCCCCTCCCCCTTCGACCAACCTCATCTTTTCTTTTTTCTTTGCCTCGTCCCCACGCCCATCAAGCTGGGATGCGCCTGCACCGAGCGGACTGCCACTTATTTGACTACCTTGAAGCATGGTGCAGAAGACCCCCTCTTAGTTTTCCCTTTTTATTACGGTCCCCCATAGTAACAAGATGAATTTCCCCCCCCCCAGCCTCACGAGCCCTCCCAGCCGTCGAGAATTCCTTTGCGGTTGGGAAGTCTCCCTTTTTCATCCGCAGATTTTCGAACGCGACATACGTTTGCCCAAAGGAGTCCGGCTTACCCCCCCATAAGTTTTTTTCTCCCCGATTAGTGGGAGATACGACCCAACCCACAACCACCTTGCCCTGCTTACTAGTTCTCTGCAACCCTTTCCTCTTCGAATAGATATCCCCCTAAAGCAAGAGCCTTTCGTGCCAAGAGCGGGCGCCTCATTTTTTCGTTACTTTTCTTTCTGAAGATGGTATTTTCCTTTCTTTGGAGGTCCTTCTTTTTTCGCTCGACCATTATCGACGAGATGTTGATTTTCAGCCCCCTGTTGTAGAAGGCTGGCGGAATTGAACTTGATGAATCCTTCTATCCTAGTACCTTTCCTCTCCCGGCCAACCCCTTCCTCCCCCGCGATACGACGACCTTCTTGAGTAGGGAAATCCCATTCTCAGGCGGCGATAACTGGTCCCCCCCCCCTTTTTTAACCTAACTTGAACCTTTTTTCGTTCATTATCTCCTAGGTCCGGGTCGTGGGTCAGTACCCTCAATTCGTTTCTTCGGTACGCCGCTCCTGGCCCGAACCCACCCCTTTTTTGTGGTTTTCCCCTCCTAGGCACCGCTCTCCCCCCCTGACGAAGTCTTCCCCAGACCCCCGCCCTCTTGTTGTCTCTACTTTAAAGCCTCTTGACTAGGACAGGATGTCCTCGTAACGGACAGAGCCCCCTTTCTCTGCCCGGTCGGTTGTTGCCGCCAACGGCAGCCGATCCGTTGGATACTATCATGGCTGCGCCCCCCTGTCCCCCTTCTCTCGTTATAGTCGATCGGTGCCTGGGATAGGCACTTAGCAATTACCCGTTCCCCTTCTTCAGTTATCTCCCCGTAAAGCGGCCGCAACCCATCTAACCCGACCAGATCTCAAAACCAAAGGACCGTGTTCTATATCACCCCTCTTTTCCCATCTCTTTTTCCCTTCGAAGCCTGCCGCTATATCCACCACGGAACTGACCTCCAAAATCGGGCACGTGATCCATATACGGCCCTTCCCCTCCCATCAGCGTTTCACTCCCCACTTACGGCTCTATCTTTCGCACTTTTTCTCTTGTCTTGAGTTCCTTTTCCGCCTCGAAGTTAATCAAGCCAAGCCGGCTTGCCTCTCCGCGCCTCTTTTTTTTCCCAAGGAAGACCCTTCTTCGAACTCCTCGCAGCAATTTCCGCGGAAAGGATGGCTCCCCCCCCCTTATGGAAAGTCTGATTCCTAAACCTCTTTTTTCTTCTGCTTCCTTTTCAAACAAGACCCTCTCGTTCGTGGCCTCTCGTCACTATTGTTGTCACTATCTAGTTTCCTCCTTCTTTGTTTGGACGAGAGGCAGGGATTTCTCTTCTACTAAGTCCAAGCATTTTCGTTCTTGGCCAAAGGTCTTCCCTTCAGGACGCACCGTACGTCATAGGCCCGCTCAAGACTGAATACACGACCCTTTTGTTCCCTTCCCCCCCCTTTCCGCGTTAGACGGAGGAGCTGCTTTTCTTATTCATTGTGTTTTCCGCTCCCTCTTTTCCGAAAGGATTTTTTCTCTCTCAAGCACTTGCCCCGTCCCCTTGACAGTCTAAATAATCGCGGCAGTTTACTGTGGTCTTTTCCTTTCCGGATTGTCTTTTTCTTTGATTCATTGCTTTCCACCCCGTGAGCCCCCTCCTATTCTCCGCGTTCTTCCCGGAATTTTGATATTCTATTTCTGGACGTTTCGCAGTCGATTTTCCATCTTTCTGCCATTCCCTTTGTGTGAGTCTCGCTGGTTTTCGATTTTGCGTTTTAGAGGATCTGAACGCCCTCGCATAAGTGACGAACATTGAAGAGCCCTTCCCCCCCGCAGATCCTCCCCGAGAGTCCCTGCGCCAGTCCATGAGATTCCTGGCTCCAACGGAGATTATGAGATTCCTTTACCTCCGGTCTCTGGTCCCTCATTCATAAAGTGCTAGTCTCTCCCCTCGTCCTTCCTCCCTTCATTTCAAAGCCCCCACTTCTTTTGGTTTGGCTATTCCTGAAGACCCCTTTCTGAGATGTGCGGGCTCTCGGAAACCGGCCTGCCTCGAGATTGTTTAGGGCTACTGCCTTTTCTCCCCCGAAATGTGTCGGGCTGCTGTGCGGACGATCCTGAAAAGATCCCAGGGCATGGTTTTCTGCAAAGCTCCTAGCCCTACGGTTTTTCGCATTGGCGCGTTTCCCCCCTGGTGCTAATTATCTCGATGGCTGGCCCGTAAGTGTTTAGAAGCTGCGTTTCGCGTCTGTAAATTATACACCCTTCCCCCTCAAATCTCGCCGAATAAAGTTAAGTTACTTGATCCCCTCCCCCCCCCCCTCTTTTACTTGGGAGCCCCCGGGTAAGATTGTCGTCAGCTTTCCCCCCCCATCTTCAATCCCCCCGCCGATGCACAATCAACTTCTGCCGCCGAACGTCCACTCCAGTGCAAAGCCCCCCTCTTTAGCGGCTTCTTATCGCTTTCTGCCCTGCTACTTCCTGAGGCTCACGCTTCCTGTTTGCCACTTGTCTGCGGAGCCGCCTCACCTCCCCCCCCCATATAAAAACCTGTTTCGGTACTTCCTTTAGGTCTCCTCTTGCCCCCTGTCGTCAAGAGAGACCATGTCGATCTGTCCCCCCAAAATTTCGACATTAGACTTTTTTTTGACTGCTCTTTTTCGATGTCCTGGTTGGGTTTTCCGGCTTTGGCATTTCTCTTTATTTTTTAAAAAGACATCCTGTGATTTTGCCCCATGATCGGGGAAGTGCCCTTCCCCTCCCCGGACTTTTTAAATCTTCGTTTCCTTTCGCCATCACCCTGTCTCGGCCTCGGCGACGTGGGCTCTTCTCCAAGATCTCCCTGTAAGGCTTTGGTCTTGCGGAGTTCTAGATTCTTTACGAGTCACGACCCCTGTTGCTCCACTGTGTAGCTTTCTATATCCCCCTTCTCTTTTCCGGGATTAATTCGACCCCCTCTCTCCCCTTTTCCCTATTGCGACGATATGTCCGGTGACTTCTTATTCTTTTTTCCCTTCCTCCCCACGTGCATTCTCTTCAAGGGTTCCCTCCTCCCTCCCCTCCTCCGTTGTTTCCGCGCACTCCGGGCAGCGCCTTGACCCTTGAAGTGGAGTCTGACCCCCCATTCCTTTTGAACAGGGATCCACGCGATCCCCGAAGGCTTATCTAGGTATCTTTCCCCCAATATATGCTTCTTTTCCTTTCCACATGGCGGCACCGTTCAGTGTTGACTGAAGCCTCCCCTGCCCTTTCCCCCTCCATCCCCTAAACGCACGTCTCTATCCTCCAAACCTTCTCCTGCTTGGCCTCCCTCTCTCCCTGGTCATTGCGCAATCGCTCGCAGTTCCCTTTTTCGTTTCCGTTTCCCCCCCCCCTGTGCAAGAATCACAAAATTTAGGCTTTTTCCGTTCCGACTATATTCGTCCGTTTCCTCCACCCAAAAGGATGATATCGCCTCAACCAGCCTTCTCCAGTTTTTTCTGAGGTGGTTCCCCCCCTACCTTCACAGGGCGCAGTTCTGGGAAATCCGCCGACTCCTGGCACGGCGGCCGGCCCTTTCAATACCTCTGGTTTTTTTGTGGACTCCCGCGTCTTGATTTCGGGCCCCCCCCTTCCGGGAGTCTTTTCTCGCCCCTTGTTCTCGATCTCCTTTTTTCCATCCAAAGGCGAGTGAGCCTGGGTTCTTACACTTAAGTGGAATTTCTTTTCCCCGGTTTCGACTGTATTGTACTCCGTGAGGTACGCCCGTTCTCAGCCCCAATCTTTCAACCCTTATTTCCTCTTGGAGATCGCCCTCTCCCTTTCTTGAGCAATTTGACCTCAGGCTGCGACCCTCCATGTCGGACGCCCTTCCTAGTTTGTTCAAGCGCCTACCAACGTCGCGGCGTCGGACTCCCTTTCCTGATTCCTTTCTATCCATGCATCCTTCTGTCGCCCTCCCCCCGCCCCCAATACATTGGACGTACTTTCTTACGCATTCTTAATTCCCTACCGGATCCCCTGTTGTTTGGATGCTTCCCCCCCCCCTTCACTTCTTCTTGTCGAATTACGCATCCGAGCGTCACCTTCGTCGTCGGTTTCCGATGCGCCCGCCTCTCCATGTCACGCCTGACTATTCTTCCAATATTTTCTCCCCCTTCCAGTTTTTTCTCAGCCGATGACTTGGATCAGCACACGTATGACTCGGACCGGCTTTTTTTTACTTCGCCTTTTTTGGGTCAAGCTTCAGCCCCCCGTTGCATATCCTCCTATGTCTTTCCCTTTTTCACGGCCGTCTCACTGTCTGAGTGACGGTCCATCGATACGCGCCGATCAATCCGTTCCAGCTCCCCACATCAGGCCCTCCACCCCCCCATCGACCTACCGGCGACGAGCCAAACAATGTTTTTTACCCAACCAGCCCGATCCCCACGCGACCATCGACCGGAACGCAGAACCGTCTCCGCTCCCCCATTCTGTTCACCCAGAACGCTTATTCCTCCCTTCCGTGAAACGATCCCCCACTATGGCCCTCCCGAACCCTCCCGACAATCCCCTACATCCGATATTTAGACGTCTTCCTCAATTCGTGGGCTTCCCTTTTCATCTCGAGCCCTCCTCCCCCCCCTTTTCGGTGCGAGAGCAAGAGCGCTCATTCGGAATAAGAGCGCAGAAACTCCCGGTTTCCGAGGCGACACTTAGGCTTCCGTAACGTTTTTTGGCTATTCCACCCCGCTTCCCTTCCTCTTGCTCCTTGCTGGCCGCGTGCTTGGCCTTAGTATCTGAGCTCTCCTAGATTTAACCTTCTCTTTCCCCTTTGTGTTGCCCCCTTATTTCAAGCGATTTCTCTTTTCTTTATTTTCCGCCAGTCGTGGTTTCTTTTTCCCCCCTCAGCAGCAGACTCCACCTCCTTTTTCCGCTCACTCAGCACGGGCCTACCCCTCCCCCCCTTTTTAAATCCGGGGCGCTCATTGCGCTCCCGCTTTGATCTTCTTTTTTATTCCGCTCCCTTTTTTTCTCCCTCCTTTCTAGTTCGCTTCTGCAATGAAACTTTCGAAACGGCCCTTTCTTCCAGAAGCGCCTTTTCAGTATGTTTCATTTCTCCGGTTGATGTTCTTTCTTTTTTTTTTTATATTGATCCATTGCCCCTCCTAAATAGTTTCCTGCCGGAAGTCATGGTTTCTATACGCGCGAATCTGCGCTTCCTATGTTACCTGCGGTTTCTTACCCCATTTCTTTTTGTTTGATAGTTTTCCTTTTGTTGTCGATTTTCCTTCCGGGTGTAGGGGGAATTCACAATTTATAGGACTCTGGGACCCCCTAGGGCACCGTATCGACTTTATACGACCCTTCTCGGACGGGACCCTTTTCCCCCCCCATGAGGCTCTCTTCCCCTTCGGCCTTGCCGATTGCGGGTTCGAACTTTCCCTATGCGAATTCCGTATTATTTCCTTTCGTGTCGACTGCAAATTCTTCTTCCCCCCTCCCCATTTCTGGGTCGATTTTAGAGTCTCGTTCCATGTCTAGCGTTTTAGGCCCCCCCCCCGACGGACGCCGATTTTCCCTGCGCGGCTAGGAAAGTCGCCCCCGTCTGATGTTTTTCCGGCTCCCGACACTGAGGGAATGACATCTCTAGTCTACGAGTCTCTTAGTTTTCAAAATTGCCCTGCTCATCGGCATTTCCTTGCCTAAAGGTAGTTTCTTCTCCTTGCGCACGTGGGGCTTCTCTCCTGTACCTTGAAGAGTTCTATCCTTCCCTCCTTGTCCTGCCTCCTTACTCCTCCTTACTCAAATCAATAGATTCCCCCTCTTCTTCCTCTCTTTTTAAGTTTTCTTTTTTCCTGCGCGAGACTTTCCCCCCCCTCCGTCGTGCTGGCCCCTTCTTGCCGCCTACCTCCACCTTCCCATTGTTCGTGTCCGCCGACGCTGCACGCTATGTCTTTTCTTTTTTTTTCTATTTCGCCTCTTCCCTGTCGCACGTTCCTGAATTCCCCAGTCTCAATTCACCCGCTTTTCCCCCCCCCCCAAAACCATTTATTTTCTTTTTTCGATGTTTCCCCTTCTTTTCTTGGCATGGAAAATCTTGGTTCCAGTTCCGATCTTTACCCCCCAACCGGACTCCTCTCTGACGTCTGGTTTGAAGGCGAGCTCTTTCCGGGTTTTTTTTAGATCTTCGTTTTTCTATGCTAATATACAAACGTACGCCTTTTTTCCATGAATTAGGGAAGTTGAAGGCAAGGAAACGGTACAGGTTGCCCTCGTTTTGGTTTCCTCCCCGATATGGAGAGCGGCCCCTACTTTTGTGGAGATCTGAGTCCAGGAGTGTACGTTCTTGTTCTTGTTTGGTACTGCGCGGGCAGGGATTGCGGCGTCTTTCATAGAGGGAAGGAGAGCTCTCCGCCCTGCAGGTGGCGATGAGCTAGCGGCTACCACAGGAGGGTTCATTGAGAGCGAGAAAGTCACTTATGGAAAGAGCGCACCTGCGGCGGGTGAATGGAGTGAAGGGGACAGCGCCAAGTGCCTTTCAAGGTTCTTTGGGGAAAAGAGAGTTGTGGGTTGACCTTGAGTTGGCGAATGAGGGAAGACCCAAAAAACAACACAACATAACTCCACACAAAAGCCCCCCAACCCACACCACCCCCCCCCCCCCCCCAACCAACCCCACCCCCACCACCAACACCCCCCCCCCCCCACCACCCCCCCCCACCCCCCCCCCCCCCAAACCCCCCCCCCCCCCCCCCCCCCCCCCCCCCCCCCCCCCCCCCCCCCCCCCACCCCCCACCCAACCACCCCCCCCCCCCCCACCAAACCCCCACCCCCCCCCCCCCCCCCCCCCCCCCCCCCCCCCACCCCCCCCCCCCCCCCCTCCCCCCCCCCCCCCCACCCCCCCCCCCCCCCCCCCCCCCCCCCCACCCCCCCCCCCCCCCCCCAACCCCACCCCCCCCCCCCCCACCCCCCCCCCCCCCCCCACAACCCCCCCCCCCCCCCCCCTTCCTGCAGTGAATTCTGAGGGGCAAATTCTCGGAGGTCCGGTAACCGCACTCCATTGGAGCATGACTAAGGCTTTCCTTCTCCTTGCCCGGAAATCTCGTTAGTCTTCAAGCTCACATTGGCGGCCACCTTCGTCTCTGATAATCCTTCCTTCGCTAGTACAAGCACCTCCCGTCCCTTTTTCTCGCGACCCTACTCAAGAGTCCCCCCTTCTTACCGACCGGCGCCGGGTCCTCCTCCCCCTGATTATGGCGCCAATTGCTAGTAATTAAAAAGTCAGTTTCTTTCTCAAATTACCTTTGGAATGGTCAGTAGGCTGTTCATGGTCTTACGGCCTCTCTTGTCTTCTTCCGAAACCACAGTCCCTCCCCTTTTTCGCCTCCCTCCTCTAGCGTTTGCGTTTGGTGTCCCCTCTTCTCAAAGGTTGAGTCCAGTCTTTAAGTGGCAGCGCCTTCAGCCGTTTTTCTTACCCCCCACCCACTCATGTTTTCCTCTTTATGGATGCGAATTACGTACTTTTGACCCAGGTATCGTTCTCCGTCTCCGCAGAAAGCTAACCATTTTTTTCGAGTCCACTCCTTTGCAATTGCGTTCTTTGTTCGAGAGGCACGCGGTATTGGCAATCCGGTTTTTTGGAGTGAAATTCTGTCCCCCCGCTTCCTCCAGAATTTTTTCCCCCCCCATTGGATACTCGCCTTGATATGGGATTTGCTCTATCCCCTCTAGGCTGTCTACTTTCTTTAACTGCTCTCAACTTTCCAGATCTCGCCCACCCCGGCGCGGCGACCGACGTACTGCTGAGAGGCTCTTGCCTGATAGGAGGAAAGATGACCCGCCCCCCTTTCTTTTTCTGGTTGCTGGACTTTCCTCCCTACCGGATCGTTGCGGGATCGTCCTAACAGCGTTCCATTTCCCCGTCCCGATTCCCCCCTTTCTGACCAGAACCCCCCCCCCCAATTGCGTCGTCGGTTGCGATCTTCCCCCCGCAGAATAGATACTAGATGGTTTTTTTTTTTTTTACGACTCCTGACCCATCCCAGAGTTCCCTTAAGATAGTTACCCCGGTTACCGGGATGCGACAGGATGCTTCAACATGCTTTCCCCTGGCGTGCCGCCTTTGGTTTTTTTCTTATACGTGTCCTCAACCTTGATTTTTCACGGCCGTCTCTTTTTCCGTATCGGTCCGATCTTTGGTTTTTTTCCTTTGGATGTTCTTGCTTCAAGCAGGGACAGTTCATCGCTGCCTTAACAAACCCCCCCTCCCTTGCCTCTAGCTCACAACAATCCATCACCCCCCGCCGCTGGCCAATTTCCAATTTGCAGAACTTCCCCCCCCATTTTTACTGACGGGAACTCGCGCTATTTTTCGTTATTTTTTCAGTCCCGTTGCTCTTGTCAAGCACCTTTCCCTCCTTTCTTCCGAATAACCTCACTTCCTTCCTCTCGATGTTCATCAAGGCCGTGGGCGTCTAAATTTGCTGCGCGCGAAGAAGTCCCAATCTAGAAGCGCAAGTCTCGGGCACGAAGGTCCTTTTCGCCGACGCCTCTCTCGCCCCCCTTTTTTTCGAGGACTTCTCAGCCAATAGCTTTTCGGTCTTCCGTGGGCTATGCCAACTTTTGTGGGCTTCCCTTCTCCATGCAGTCAAAGAACATACGCTGCTTTCCTTTTAGCAATCTCCTCCTTTGTTGAAAATCTCCTCCTCCTTGTTTGAATCTGATTTCAATATGACGCGATTCTTATCCTTCCCCTGCACTCTTTACCCTGGAGAATTCATAACCACTCTCGTGCATAGCCCGCGAATCCTGGCCCTCCTATTGGCCTCCTTTCCCCTGCGAGCTGTCTCTCTTTCGGTCCTAGATTATTAATTCTACCAAGTGCTTCTTGCGTTTCTCCCGATTTTTAGCATGGCAAACGGCCAATTTGATGTCCTCAGCGAAATATAATCTCCTTATGTAGTCCCTCTTCTTTTGTCTGATGACCGTCCTATCAGTGTCCGCATAGGCCTCCTCTGCTCAGGACGTTGATATCATCGCGCTCCTTTTCGAGTGTGTCCTTTTTGGAGGTTTTTTTTGATCTCGACATTCCTTTTTAGCCTAGGCTTTTCCGTTCTTTTCGTGATTTGTCCTCTGTAGCGGGCGCTTACCTTTCCATTCTTTGATCGGTCTACATTCCGACCCGTCCACCGAATCGGACCCCCCTCCAGAGCTTCCTTTCCCCTGGCGTCCCTAGTCTTTTTACTCCCCCCGGATCGGGTCGATTGACCCGCCGATGTCAGTTTCGTATTTATCCGTGTCCGATTCTTGTTCCCCCTTTCATATTAACCCTGCCCCCTTTTGGGTCTCTCTGACTTCGTCTGCGTCCATTCCGTTCTTTAAACCCCGCGCGCGCGATTGGTTTTCCCTTTCTCCTTCGCACCCTTTTCCCGCCCCGACCCCTATCCCGCACACCCCCGGGCCGCCGGTAGTGACCATCCCCCCCTTCAGAAAGATTGAAATTGTCGTTAAACTGCTGATTTCTCACGGCAGGTGGATAGCTGTCACGCTCTTGGATCGGCGTTTATATGGAACTTTCACGAGAGTTCTATCCTTTCTTCCTCATGCTGTCTTTTCCCCCGGTTACTCCAATCCAAAGATCATTTCTTATGAACCATCTAGGCTATCATTTGCGTCTCTTGTACAATCTTGAGCGACAGAATTTCCTCCCCACGCCCTGTCAAACCCTTTTCCGACCCGAACACCTTCCCGCAACAGCCCAAACTCCCCCTCAGATGCAGTCAGATTTGCCCAGGTCGCTAGGGAAAGCGGACCTTTTTTTGTGAACTTTTCTTTTCTTCCTTTAAATCTCCCCCTCTTTTCCCCCCCCCAAGGTCTTTCCTGGAAGAGGACAACTTCGTCTTGAGTTCTTCCACTTCCCCCCGATTCCCTGTTTCCTCCTTTTTCCCCCCCGGCACTCCGACCTTATCGACTGCTTTGAAGGCGAGCCTCTTGAGGCCTTTCGATGCAATTGGAAATATGAGGACCCTTCACACGGGAAAGATCTTGACCCCCTTCCCTTCTTTCCTGTGACGGCCTTGGGTACTGAGCTAGGGTATTTCTCCATACCCCTGGTATGCGCTTTTTCAGCGGGCAGGTTTGAGATCGAGGACTATGCTCCCCGGCCTTTTTTTTATTGAATTTATTCTTTTTGCGTCGTAGTGATTCCGCGCTTTTCCTCGTGACCGACCAATGTGAGCTTGTAAGTCCTCCACCGATTCTCTCCCCCTAGATACCTCCTTGGCTGCGCCAACTTTCTTCTGTTCCGGCTTTGATCCTTTTCCCCTTCTCTTCCACGGCGCTTCCGTGAAGTGCTTCTCTCTCCATCTCCTCCGTTGTTTTTGACTCTCTCTCGGCGTCTGCCTCCTCCTTCAAGATCGGTCTTGTATATGGCCACAAATCATGAGGTCCCGAACCGCAGCGCCCCCTTTGTGCTTTTTTTTTTTTTCTTTTCCAGTTTTTCCCCCTTCTTTTTCTCTTCCTCGCACGGACCATAGATTTAGATTCAAGCTCACCTGAACCGCGGCGTGCCGTCCCGGCATCCCTACGGACGTGCCAGCATACTTCCCCCCAACCTCCCGTACCGGCGCGTTCTTCCTTTTTTAAAAATGTTTTTCCTGCGCGCCATCCTGTCCATCCCCCGAGCGCATGTACCTTCTCTTTCCTTCCCCCAAGTTCCTCCTGCACATATCGGTTTATACTTACTTCGCTAGTTCCCCACGATGGCCTTTCATTTAACCGATCTCCTCTCCAAACAGCTCGGCGCCTTTTTTGGTGACCAGCTTTTCCTCAGCTTTCCGTGCACCTGCCGTCAGACACATGCCAGGCGCGCTTTCAATTACTCACTCCTTGTTTCCCAAGAATATTTCTCTTCGGCGTTGCCTGAAGGACTGCGGTGCAACGGTCCCTTTCTTTCTTTTATGGCATCCCCAATTTGAGGCCATGCCTTGGAGTTTTTGTCATCCCTTGCAATTTTTCTTGTCGGTCTTCTCAAGGACTCATTGTCCGAGTTTCGTTCCTTTCTCCCGAGAGTTACAATCCTTTTCCCCCATGACGACGAGATTTATTCTTCGTGGGCTTTCTCCTTTTCCGTACTTAAGACAGGTCAGCCGGTCATATAACTCTCGCAACCCAGGAGAGGTCGAAGATGACGGATAGTCCATCCCTTGCCTCCTCTTACTCCCCTTTCTTTCCCCCCATAATGACGTAGGAGGTCTGTTGTCATTCCCCCTACGGAGGCCGTTTCGGAGGTTTTTCTTTCCCCTTAAATCAGGCTTTCGTCCGCCTCAGACCTTGTTAACCCCCAATCGCGCGTCGTCGTTTTTACTCGATAGCAGTTCCCCCCCTCTCTTCTTAAAGATCGACCCCCTTCCTCTTGGTTTGAAGAGATGATTGTCCTCTCTGGACACCCTCTGGACACTGATGAGCCACCATTCGCTCGGCGGTCGGTCGTCTCCAACGTCTACTTGGCTCCCCTCAATGGATGCTACACTGCCGGCTCGTTTCTTCCGTCGGTTGCTCTCCCTGTTCCGATCACTAGGGCCAGCACCTTATACAGTCCCGTTCCCTCCACTCTGAACCGAAAACGTCTGAGCTTTCAACAAAAAGTCCTCTGATCATCACCCCCGCGCTGGTCCATTTTCTCGATGTTTCACGTCCCCGTCGAGCTCCCTCCCCCCTTGCCGTCCCCCGCTTCCTTTTCTGCTTTCTTCCCCTCGGGCATCAATCCCCTTAAGGTCGGCCTACCTACAATACCCCCAGCTCTTCGAAATGCTTCATTTGCCTTTTTTCCCCCCCCCTTTTCATGCGAGAGAAGGCAAGCTGCGGGTTTTCAAATTCCTCGGGCACTCTTTCGAAGAGCGCGTCCTAGCCCCCTCGGCGAGGCATTTAATCCGGGCCCGGATGTTCCAGGGTTAGTCCAGGCCTTAGCTCCAGCTTTTGTGCCGGCTCGTCCCGTCTTGAACCCTCCACTGGCTTGGAATTTACATATCTTCAGATTGAAAATCTCTTTTCCTCTCCGTTTTTTCGTTGGTTTTCGAGAGGTTATTAATTTAGCGATTTCGCTTCTACTTTCCCCCCCCCCTTTAGGGATGTGTCCCTCCTTCTTTTCCCGAAGCGGCACTCTTTTCATCTCAAGAGAAGATTTTCCTACACGCCCTTGCTCTCGTTACGGGTGCCGCGAAGCCCGGGGCCCTTCTATCCTTTTCATGCGCTTGCTTTCCCTTGACCCCGCATTCCGTTTTTCCGCAGGAAATTCACTTGCAGCCAACGCCTTTTGATTAGCCTCTTTTTTCCCCCCCGATGAATTCTTTTTCGTGATTTCTCCTCCTCCTTCTTGCTTTGCCCGGAATTTCTTGCCATGACACTCGGTTTTTCCTGAAGTTTTTCCATTTGTGTTATAGCGATCCCCTAGTTTTTTTTCTCCGTTTTTCTTTTTCCTCTAGACAGTTGATCTCGTCGGCGTTTCTTTTTTCGATTTTGTCGCGGTCTCTCCCTGCCCTTTTCGGTCCGCGAGGTCAGAAAAGCCCCTCTCCGGACCAACGATCGACTCCGGTTCCAACGAGGCCTTCGTTCCAATGGCGCCATCTGGAGTCTTCCTGGATCTCTTTTTTAGCACTCCGACCCGCGAGCGAATGGTGTCTCCACAAGTGTGATTTCCTCTTTTTCTTACAAGCATATTTCCTCTCTTGGTTCCGATCTTGTAAGAACTGTAATCTAGCGCGGACGCTCGGCCCGACGCGATTGGGGTGTTTTGAGCTTTGTCACCCTTACGAAATTGTCGACCCTTTCTGTGACTTCAAACCATCTTTTTCCCTTTATTATGACCAGCCCAATGCCGTACCCCGCGTCCCCTTTCATTAGTGGGGCGGCATGTTTTTCCCTGCGCTGCCTATCTCTCTTTTTTTTTCCTTTTCCGTTTTCAGTCTTTCGTTTGCGATGTGGGCGGAGCGGTCGACGAGTTAGCTTCCGGCTCCTCCCCCTTCGTGTCGCGCCTAGGTTCCGACTGCCTCCCAACATCATGCTTGACTCTAACCGTCGGATCATGGGTGAATTGTCTTTTTTTTCTTTGCCGCGCTAACCCGAATTGACCTGACCCGACCCGAACCAACAGTGCCAAATTCATTTACGACCGCTGCTTCTATGGCGCCTTTCGACATGCTGATCGAATTTGTTATCTCCACTGCCTTTCGGACGAGCCGAACTCCCTCCCCTTCCTCCACTATCAATAGGGTATTGAAACCTTTTGTAGGCTTCCCCTTCTTTTTCTTTCCGGTTTCAAATCCCCCTTTTCTCTTCCCCCCCCCCCAGGCCGCCCTAACTTCGCCGGTGGTTTTTTCTTCGGAGTTGAACTTTTGGTTTTCGAGCCATCTTGGGGGAACCTTATCCCGGTTAACTCCTCGTTTTTCCACTTAAACGGCAAGGAATAAAAGTCTTTGACTGCGCCGGTGCATGTTTTCAACTGGCATGGAGGCTGGCGGCCGCGGCCCGTGGTGTTTCGAGAGAGATTCGCCCCCTTCCCTTTATTTTTCTGGGTCGCTCCGGCATTGGCTTGAGGTTTCGTTATAGAGGACAGACGGTTTCGAGACGTCTGGGCCGCCTTTTTCTTATTTTCATTTTTTTATCCACGTGATGTTACGTGCGAGCCCTCGATCCCAGACTCTACACTTTCCGCTCCTCCTCTCGGATGGATTTCCTAGGCTTCCTGAGCGAAAGCTGATTGGCCTCTCTCTCTTTTCCCTCGTTTTTTGAGATCGCCATTGCCCGCCGGTAAGCTCGGCAGCTTGGTTCTTTCAGGAAGGTCATTCCTCCAATTGGAATGCGGGCCCTCTGATTTCCGAGGGCATCGCCCGGAATATGCTACTTCTCTTCAATGCTCAATTGGCTGAGTTTTCCCAGAATTCCGATACCGACGCGCAAGCCCTGCCCTTTTTTCCCTCGGATCCTAAATTAGTCCCCGGTCTCGATCTCCCTTCGCACTCCCATCCGTGATGTTGACCAGGCCAAGAGAGAATTCAGGCGTTCTTGGCCTTCACTTCCTTGAAGCTTTTCTCCCATAGCATTTCCCTTTTTGTCGAGTTCACGATGGCATCGAACCCCCCCTCCTCCTTCCAAACATCCGCTTCGGGAGTTGACAGCTCCTCAAAGGTCCCCTTTTTCCTCCGCCGGCTTTCAATGTTTACTCCAACTCATCAGGTTTGAGATTGACCTCTGCCTTTTCTCTTTTCCTTTGCGCCAGTACGTTCGCGCAAAACCCATCCCTTGTTCTCCTCGTTCTTTGTCATAAATCCCCTTGATTCCGCGCGGCGCAACTGAATTGCAATGTTTCTTTTTCTGTTAGGTTACTGCGGGCATCGTTGGCTGTTTTTTTGCCTCTGCGAGCTGACGTCCCCCCCCTCAACCCATGACCGATTTCTCCCCCCAATCTTTTCCTGTTGTACTGCTGACCGTATAGGCGGCTCGAACTTGGTTAACAAGTAAAGTGCCCCCTTGTGTTCTTATAATTCTTGACCCCCTCCATCTCTCCCCAGCTCTCCTTTCCTTCGAGACAGACATGCCTCGCCTTTCTTTCTCCTTTGCCACCCATCCTTACGACGCCGTTATGTTCTGACTTGGACTCCTTTATTCAATAGAGGAACTGTTCTTTTGCGGGATCTTCCCACTCTGTCGGACATTCCTGTCGAAAGGCCCGACTCCGAGGCGCAATAGCTTTTGTTCCTTACCCTGCGCTTAGACATGGAGGATCCTTTCGACCTCACATCTTTTTTTTTTTTCCATGACATGACTTTTTTTTTTTTTTTTTTTTTTTTTTTTCTTTTTTTTTTTTTTTTTTTTTGACGCAGATGAAGAGCTATAATCTGACTTGAAATGACCCCCATTCTCCCCCCTTCGGTCGGCGTACCCTCCCCCCCCCCCTTCGACATTTCCGGGTATCCTAATCCCGGATGCTCAATTTCCCTTCCGTTTTCGCCCGGTCTCTCGTGTCCGGGTTCTGTTAGACTTCGAATCAATTTCTCGAACGCCCCAGTCGCCAAATAACGGCCGCGAGTCCCCCTTTCGAGTCCCCGCGTTGGCCCTCGCGCCACTCGCAGAACCGTTGCTCTCACCCATTTCCTGCCGTTCCGCGTTTCCCCTTTTTCGGGCAGTTTTTCGATTTCCCCCATCAAGTTTTTTTTAACACCAAATCGGCCGCGATTATTTGCATTTTTTCCAAGTGAATTTCCTTCTCTCCTCAAGGCCAATCTCTTCCTATCAAGTCGCGGCACGCCTACCGCAATCGCGCCGTCCTCGCCCCCCTTTTTCTTCCGCTTTTTCTTTTTTGAGCCCAACTGGCGTTGCGCCCGTTCCCTTTTCGTAAACTCTTTTTTGTTGTCGCTTGCGGGACACCCCTATCCTGCGGCTGGCTTCTATGGAAAATGCTTCAGATGTCCATTTCTGGTGTTTAGAGTCGATTTCAATTCTGGACTTTCGTCAATGAACTTCAGTTTTTTTTTTTCGCCAGGGGACTTCACCAAAGCGTTTCCCCTTTTGACGCGCAGTACGGGACCACGCCCACTTTCCAGCGGGTTCCTCTTTTTTGAACGGCTCGGCGGCTTCTTCTTCTTGCTGCTCGTTTTCTTGGTCCTCTTCTTTTCTTTGCCAGCCCCCCCACGGCCTTGATGACTCTCACTAGCGGCTTCATTGGTCATGTAGTTCTTCGATTGTTATTGAGTGCGGATCTCTCATCTGACTAGTTTCTCCCCGTTGTTTGATATAGCGCGCGGACTTTCGTCTTTGAGTTTTCCAGTCGATGTGCCGCTGTTGATCTCGAACCTGTATCTTTATTTTTTTTCGGTTTCGAGTCGGTGCCGCTGTTAGCGTGTCGTGAATGTTTCCTTCTCTGGTTGTTTCGAACATGACGAGTGCTTCCCCCCCCCCCGATTCGAAAATCGGCGCCGGCAAGTTTCCGTTCCTTCTGCAGGATCTCCGTGCGGCACGCCGACCGCCTTGAGCGCAATTTGGTGTGAAGTTTCATCAGGTCCGACCGGCACACCAGTCCTGTCTCCCCAAAGCGGGTCTATCTTGTAAGAATTCGTTAAATGTTCTCCTGCTGCCGACGGTGCGAGATTTTTTTTTCTTTGAGAGCCCGTTTGCCTTCGACCTCCCTTTTACTTGATTATTTTCTCCCGCCCCGATTCCCCTCCCCCCCGGTCTTACACAATGCAGCCCCTACTTTTCCCGTCGTCTGGGAGGTCCAATGGTCTGCTCGGAATGGCTTGCCCGTAAGGTCAGTTTAGGCGTCCCAGCACTGTGTTTCGGAGGGGCCTGTCACCGTCCCTGGTTCCTGCCCCTGTCTCCGCCTATACCGGTCGCTTTTCCTCCCCATCCCAAGATCATTGCGTCATCTTTCTCGGGTTGAAGATTCGCTTTTTTTTTGAAGAATTAACCACGTCCGAGGGCCAATACTCTTGCCCTAAATCTATCCCACATAATCCTTTCCGCCTTACCCCTCGCAACGCTTATGTTTTAGGAGATCGAGGCGACCACCTACGCGACCCACTTGCTTTACAGATCTCACCCGCTTCTTCAAAAAACTCTGAAGGTATTGACAAGGCCTTCTTCCTGTTTCAAACCTCTTCGGCGGATTGGAACCAAATCTTCGGACCCTTTTCTTTTTTTCCAAACCGGCCCCCCCTTTGGTTTTACTTCTTCTTTTTTACCGTGGCGTTCCCCTCGGGAAATCGTGGGGAAACGGATTACTTTCAGCAACTTGCTTCGCACCCTCTTGGGAGTGAACGGACTTCCATTGTTTCCGGTTGAATGCGCTCGGGGGCATTGACATCCATTCTGAGTTAACCCTTTTGGACCGATCTCTCTCTCGCGGTCAGGTTCGGTCTAAGGTCTTTCTTGTCGGCGTTCTGGACGGGGTTGTCCTCTCGCCGCGTGACCCCCAATGTGAGCTTGTAAGCTCTCCTCTTTTGCCCCTCGATCCCTGCTGGCAGCAAGAAAATCTGGCGTTCAGTGACCTTTCCTTTTATACCCCAATCTCGGCTACTTGCCTCCTGCAGG